>Ga0209278_1000392_pt1 | contig 36833 bp, 31 predicted proteins | sample JI81BgreenDNA_FD_187504 | JGI IMG/M metagenome (GOLD analysis project Ga0209278, IMG submission 187504) | Wastewater effluent complex algal communities from Wisconsin, to seasonally profile nutrient transformation and Carbon sequestration -... | ecosystem: Engineered > WWTP > Effluent > Algae...
GCCCAATTTAAAAAAGAAGCAGTACACCTGGTCATTGCGTGGGTACATGCCTTGCGCTTGCATTTGCGTGGCGAAAGCAAACGCGAAGAGCTGAAAAAATGGTTGTCGGAAACCGACTTCTCTGCGCTCCAAAAAAGTCAGAACGCGCCCAACCACCTGCAGATGCTCGCCGGACGCAAAATTTACACGGCCATGGCCGATGGTACGCTCGGGGGCTTCGACAGTTTTCAGATGGAAGGCCAACTGCTCGCCTTGGCCAACTATCAGGGCGGCTGCGAACGCATTAAAAACACCCCCTTGTTGCGGCAGTACGACTTCTTCACCCGATTGTTTTTGTACGTTTTTATGGGCCTGTTGCCCTGGGCGCTCATCGGCGATTTTGAGCGCATGGAACTCGCTTGGCTGATGGTACCCGTGAGCATCCTCATTGCTTTTGTATTTGCCATTTTGGGCAAAGTGGGTGCCGTGAACGAAGATCCGTTCGAAAACCGCATCACCGACGTACCGCTGAGCGCCCTGTGCAACACCATTGAGCGCGACCTCCTCGAAATGCTGGGCGAAAGCGAGTTGCCCGAAAAACTGCAACCACAAGCCGGCTTTTTGTACTGATGCCCACAGTCTCCACCCAGCGGTTAGAAGCCTTTAGTGATGGCGTATTGGCCATCCTCATCACGGTAATGGTGTTCGAGCTCAAGCTGCCCGAAGGAAGTCGGCTGGAGGATGGGATTGCCGTATGGTGGCCACTGTTGCTTAAGTTGGGAGTATATGCCCTCAGCTTTTTGATGTTGGGCATCATGTGGGTGAATCACCACCACCTCTTACAGCAAATCAAAGCCACCAACCAAGGCCTGTTGTGGTACAACCTGCAGCTCCTGTTTTGGATGAGTTTGGTGCCATTGGCAGCTCATTTGGTTGGCAATCACCCTACGGCCTGGTCGGCTACGGCTGCCTACGGACTCATTTTTGCGGCCTGTGCGCAGGCATTCAGTGGCTTGCGGCGTTATGCCGTACGACAGCAGTTGCTGCACGAACATGCAAATGCCCACCACATGCGCCGGAGGTTGCGCAAAAACCGCATCACCATGGGCCTTTACCTCCTGGGTGCCCTGGCTGGCGGACTATCGGTCTACCTGGCATACGCACTCTACCTCCTTTTACCCGCTCTGTATTTTTTACCCGATACCTCAAACCAAAGCACCAGTCCATCATGAACTTTGATCAGATTTTCCAAAACAACGAAGCCTGGATCGCCGGCAAACTGGCCGTTGATGCCGACTACTTCCACAAACTGGCCAGCGGGCAGCAACCCGAATTTTTGTACATCGGTTGCTCCGATAGTCGGGTCACTGCCGAAGAACTCATGGGACTGCAGCCCGGTGAAATTTTTGTGCACCGCAATGTGGCCAACCAGGTGATTGCCACCGACAACAACATCAACGCCGTGGTGCAATATGCCGTGGAGCACCTGAAGGTAAAGCACATCATCGTTTGTGGGCATTACGAATGCGGGGGTGTTAAAGCCTCACTCCATCCGAGCGACATGGGCCAACTCAACAGCTGGCTGCAAACCCTGCGCGATGTGTACCGCCTCCACCGCGCCGAACTCGACGCCCTCCACGACCCACAACAGCGCTTCGATCGGCTGGTAGAACTGAACGTACGCGAACAGTGCATCAACATCATCAAAATCGACCACGTACAGCGTGCCTGGTACCAAACCGGCTACCCGAAAATCCATGGTTGGGTGTTCGATGTAAAAAGTGGTAGATTGATCGACCTCGGCCTCCAAATGGAAGAAGAATTCAAAGAAGTACGCAGCATTTACGACTTAAAACCCCTCAACAAATCATGAACATCGCCATCATCGGAACCGGCAACGTGGGAGGCACCCTCGCTGCCCATTGGTCACAAGCCGGCCACCGCATTTACCTGGGCGTTCGCAATCCCGACGCTTTCAAAGGCCAAGCACTCACCCAATTGCCGGGCGTAAGTGTACATCCCATTGCCGAAGCAGTAGCCGCCGCAGAAGTGATCTTGCTGGCCGTACCCGCCACCGCCGCCATCGAAACAGTACAAGCCTTGGGCGATACCTCGGGCAAAATCATCATCGACAGCATGAACATCGTGATGGGGCGCGGTCCGGCCGGTTTCCGCACCACTGCAGAGGCCATCCTCGCCCATACCGCCACGCGCGAGGTGGTGAAATGCTTCAATACCACGGGCTTCAACAACATGCAAAATCCCGATTATGCAGGGCAAAAACTCGATTTGTTTGTGGCAGGCGACAGTGCCCGCGGCAAAAAAGCAGCCCAACAGCTGGCCCTCGATGCCGGATTTGGTGCCTGCTACGATGTGGGCGGCAACGACAAATTTGAAACGATGGAGCAATTCGCCTGGTTTTGGATCAACCTCGCCATGTTTGCCGGTCAGGGCCGCGACATTGGTTTTAAACTCCTCAAACGATGAAAGTAGCCGTTGTAACAGGGGCCGCCCGTGGTTTGGGATTGGCCTGGTGCCGTCAGTTGGCCAAAAACGGCTACAATGTTGTGCTCACCGCCCGTAAAATGGAGCAGGCCGAAGCAGCTGCAGCGGGTTTGCAGTCGGAGGACTTGCTTGTACACCCTTATACCCTCGAAGTAACCGACGAGCAGCAGTTGACTGGCTTGGCAGCATGGCTTTCTGAAAAGTTCGGAAAACTCGATTTGTTGGTGAACAATGCGGGTGTGAATCCGAAAGATTATCCCGATCCTGTGAAAAAAGCCCAGTGCTTCACGCTCGATGCGCTCGATGCAGCCGCCATGCTCGAAGTGCTGCACATCAACAGCCTCGCCCCTTTACTGGCCGTAAAACATTTGCGGCCGCTGCTGGTAAAAAGCGCGCGGCCGCAAGTGGTGAATGTTTCAAGTTGGTTGGGATCGGTAAGTAACCTTGCCTTTGGCGGGCATTATGGCTATGTGGGCAGCAAAAACCTGCTGAATGTGCTCAACAAATCGATGGCTTTGGAGCTGCGAGGCGATGGTATCATTTGCGTAAACGTAAATCCGGGCTGGGTGCAAACGGAAATGGGCGGAAGCAAAGCACCTCGCACTGCAGATCAAGCCGTGCAAGAACTGCTCGATGTGGTGGTCAACCGCGTTACCCTGGCCGATACCGGCAAATTTTTGCATTACGACGGCACCGAGCACTCTTGGTGAATCAATTTACGGGTTGGGCCGACATGCGTTCGGCCAGTTCATTGTTGCGAATCATCAAGGCTGTTGACAAGGCGGCAAGTACCAAGCGTTCATCGGCATCGAGACCATTGCGCAACCATACCTTGCCATTGTTGAAAATTTGGGAAGCACCCACGGCCTGGCTCCCTTTGTAATACTCAAAGCCCAGGTTGTCGATGTTCCACACTTTTTGGTCTTGCAGTTTGGTCACCCCCGAAATGTCGATACGCAAATCGCCGCTTTGCAGGTGTCCTTTGGTGGGCAACAAAATGAAATTCGATTCGGGATTGTACACGATAAAGTCATAGGCCCTTTCGGTATGAGGTAAGTAAATGGTGCCGGCAAAATAGTTTTTGAACTGCAGGGGGATGTTAAAAAAGCTGCCCAACCAGTTCAACTCGGCGCTCCGGAATTTGCCAATGGCCGATACCACAGCTTTGTTGCCCGCTGCATCAAATTGAGTAAAGCTTAACTTTTCCTGGGCGCCTTCAAAACGAACGATGAAGGGGATGTTGTAGCGAACGGTCCAGCCACGTTTCACGCGGTCGGTATAAAACTCGCCGAAGCTCACTTTTTGGTTGATCATATTGCCCTGCCGGCCTTTTACGGTCATGAGCTGGGCATTTTCGCGCAAATCGGGTTGCAGCGCAATTTGGTAGTCTTTGCAAGCAGTGAGCAACAAGCTGGCTGCCAAAATCAGAAAGGGGGTTTTCATGGGCTTAAATTTGAATCCGCGGCCCACTAGAAAATTTCGTGCCAGAAAACTCCCGTTTAAAATGGATACCCGATGGCAAAAACCAAATTCAGGTTTTCGCGGCGCCAGGCACGATCGGTCAGGCTGATTGCATCAAACCAGCGCTCGCCGGCAGGCAGCCAAGGCTTGCGTAAAGGCGTAGCCAAATCGAAACGCAATACCAAAATGTCGGCGTCAATGCGCAGTCCTAAGCCGGCACCTACCCCCAGCTCTTGCGCCCATTGCGCTGTAAAATGACCTCCGCGCAAGGCCGGGTTGGGCCGCTGCAGCCAAATATTGCCCGCATCGGCAAAAACAGCTCCCTTCAGGTATGGTGCCAACGGAAAACGGTATTCCACATTGGCTTCGAGCTTGATGTCGCCGGCCTGGTCAAAAAAGGAGGCAAGGTCGAAGTTGGCGGGGCGATAATTGCCCGGACCTAAGGAGCGGATGTTAAAAGCCCGTACACTGTTGGGGCCGCCTGCAAAATACTGCTTGATATAGGGCAAGGTGGGACTGCCACTATAGCTGTAGCCATATCCGCCAAAGACGCGCATGACCAAGCGGCGGTCGCGGCTGAAAACGCGGTGGTATCGGATATCAGCATCTAACCGTACATAACGCGCCAAGGTTTCGCCAAACAGCTGATCACTGCCGGTAAAGAGTCCGGGCAGGTTGCCGGCGGCATCCAAGCCGATGATGGCCACCCAGCGGTTAGGCTTGTTCTCGGCTAATTCGCTGTAGGTTCCCTGATAAACCAAGCCTGCAATGAAGCGCTGCTCAAAGCTTTGCCGCAAAAAGGGATTGGCGTTCAAAATGTCTTCGAATGCGGCCGAAGTGCGCGAAAGCCCCGTGAAATTGATAGCAGCCGGCTGGAAATCGTGGGTAACAAAACGGTTAGTTTGCCACTGGTAGCCAAATCCTGCCTGAAACGACCGCAACCGGTAAAACGAAACCCGATTGAGCAAGCTGGTTCCTGCCACCAAACGGGTACGCGGCAGTCCATATCCCAAATTACCCCCCAAATCAATGGGCGAAAGGATGCGTGGAAATACCAATTCGCCCTTTAAACCGAGTTCAAAGGCATTCAAGCCGGTTTGTCGGCCACCCGCAAATTGGGTTTCGAAGCCTGCATTAACGTCCACATTCAACAACTCGCCGCCCCGGAAGAGATTGCGGTTTTGGTAACCCACTTTCAAAGCAGGTCCCACGAAGTTGTTCGATTTCGACAAAAACTGGGTTTCATAACGCAAGCGACGGCGCGGCGCAGGTGCCAAATCAATGCGGGCAGCCATGGATACAGGGCCGTGAGCAGGCAGGCTGTCGGGCAGCGAAAAGCGCACCGTAACATACCTGAAGTTGCCCAAACTGCTCAAGCGATTGGCCGTACTGAGCTCAGCGGAGCGGTTGTAAAGCTGACCCGGGCGGAAAAGCACAAATGGCTGCAAACGCTCAGGCTTGAAGCTTTTGCTGCCATCTACAAACACGAGCCCATCGGTGCGTATGGTATCGATGCTGCGGTGTGCACTGTCGGTGTTAGCCATGTTCGGGTATACCTCCACTTGCCCAATGCGGTAAGTTCGCAAAGCCTCGGCAGGTGTTGCCTGTTTTACCGATACATAGAGCTTGAGCTGGCGATTTCCCAAGGAGGTATCGGCCTTAAAGAGCAGGTAATCAGGCGAAAAGGCGAAATAACCCTGGCTTTTGAGGAAATTGTCCAAGCGCTCGCGCTCAGCCTCAAGCATGCTCAGGCTATAGCGCACGCCCGATTTCAGGGCCGAGGCATTCAGTTGTGGCTGCAGCAGCAAGGCCAGGCTGTCGGCTATTCCCCACCAGCTGTACTGTACCAAACGATACGGTTCACCCGGGGCGATGTAAAAAACCAGCCGTGCTGTACTTTCTTTTTCAACCCAGGTGTAACGCAAAGCATGGTTGAAATATCCTTCGTTTTCAAGGCGATTTTTAAGCAGCTTGGTCAATTGGTCGGGCCTGACTTCACTTTGGAGCACAGCCTTTTCGCCATACCTGGGGGCATACTTTTTCGCTAGCCAACGTTTTTTATTACTTTGCGCCCTTTGATAAAGCCAGAGAGCCGGGTAGCCGCCCAAAAAGCGGGTGTTGGGAGCCGGATAAAGCACCTCCTCCAAGGCAGCAGCAATTTCCTTTTCAGCCTGGCGGGCAGATTCACCTTCCCAATGTATTTCAGCACCGCGATACAGTTTGTCTTCCTCAGGCAAGCGTTTCAGGGTGCCACAAGCCGTTACGTACAGCAAAAAAGGAAGCCAAATCCAACGATGTTTCATGGTTTTTCCTCCTTTTGGATTGGTTCGGCCTGCAACTCTGGGGTTGGCCTGCTCCTGAAAGCTTCTGCGAAACGATTGAATTCTCGGCTGTACACCAACGAAGTGCCACTCACCACCAGCTGACCTTCCACAACACCTTCGAACTGCTGCCGGCGAAAGGCGCGCAAACGCAACGAACCATCGGCATTCAACATGTATTCAAGACTCAAATCGCCCAGTAAGTCGGAAGCACGCTGCTGGCGTGCGCGATTGCCTTCCAAATCAACCTGTGAACCGAGTTGAACCACCAAACGCTCGTCGAGCAAGTTTTTCTGCAGCTTCAGCTGGGCCACGGTTCGTTCCGCTGCCTGACCGCTTTGGTAATCGGTAAAGCTGTTCACATTGACATTCAAATCAACGCCTTTGAGGTATTTGGCGCTGAGGCTGTTGAGCTGGCTACTGAGCAGCTGACTGGCGCTCGACCGCGCCAGCGAGGTGGCGTTGAGCCCGGTTCCGGGTTGCGATTGCGCGGCGGGCACAAATCGGTTGAGCACCAAAAGCGAAAACACCTGCCGGTTGAGCTCGTCTTCTTGCTGGTTGAGTCGCTGCACACGGGCATACACCTGCCCGTCAAGGGCACCGCGCTGGGTTTCGGGCATGTCGAGCGAAAAGGCCACTGCCGGCCTCAGCAGCTCGCCGGTGATGCGGGTGTATACTTCAAAGGGGAGCTCTTGCCGGTAACGGGTGAGTTGCGAGGCATCGGCTCCGCTAAGTTGTTCACTCATGAGGTCGAGCGGGGCACTTTTCACCCGATACAAGGCACGCAAATCGAGCGCTGCATCGGTCGGGTTGCCCCGCCAGGTAATGGTACTACCCGGAACAAGCTCAAAGCGGCGCTTCACCAATTGGTAAAGGCTGAGTTCGTAGGCTCCTTTACCCACTTCATAACGGCCGGTAAGCGTTTGGCGGCCATTGGGGTACAACTCGTAGCGCAAATCGGCCTTGCCCGAAAGCACCAATTGGTCGCCTGCTCGCTCATCTACTATGACCGTAAGTTCGGTTTGCGGATCTACCTGCAGGGCAGCTCGCAGGGTGAGTCCGAGCACTGAGCTGTTTCCTCCCGGCGCCATCAGGCTGTCGAATTCGCTGGCATTTGAGTCGATGAAGACCACCACCCCTTCACGGGCAATAAGCGCGGCTTCGGTTTCGGGCACTACCACCCACAATTTACTGCCTTTGTTGAGGCGGGCTTCTAAATCAATCACCGGTTTGGCAGGCGTTCCCGTGATACGAGCCTTGGATTGGATAGCTGCATTGCCATAGAGGTAGGGATTGTCGCCACGCGCAGCATTGAGTAGCTGAAAATTGCCAGCTTCCACCTTCAAATCGAGCTGCGGTTGTAACAGAGCGGGGGTGTTAATCTGACCACTTACGGCCAACACATTGTTCAAACTGTCGCGCAGCTGCAATTGGTCGAAGTAAATGCCGGCATTGTCAAGCCGAATGCGCTCGGCTGGCAGTTGGAGGCGGGTGTTGGTGGTTAGTAAGCGGAAAGCAGCCTGGTTGAATGCCAATTGTCCGCTGTAATTGGGGGCCGAGGGTGCGCCCGTAAGGCGCAAATTGGCCGACACATGGCCCGATGCCTCGCGCAGCTGGCCACCACTGAGCTGGGCCAGCAAGGACATAGGCAAGGTATCGAGTTGCAGCTGCATGCGGATTTGCGGGTTGTCGGCGGTAGCCAGGTACGAACCGCTGAGGTTGAAAGCGGTACCTGCACCCCACAGGCGGGCATCGAGTTCGTAACGGTCGCCCGACGGATTGGTGGCCTTCAGCGATAAACTTCCCAAGGGCAAATCGGGCAAGCGCAGGCGGTCGACTTGCAGATCGGCCACAAAGGCGGGCTGTGTGAAGAGGTTTTCGAGCTGCAAACTGCCTTTCATCGCACCGCGTAAAGGCACTGAGTCTGCATCCAGCAATGCGGTGAGGTTGCTCAAGCGAAAACCGTCGAAGAAGAGGGTGAATGCATCGCTGCCATCGGCGGCTAAACCCAGCGATTCGTCGGCCCGACTGAGCACCAGCTCCCGACTGTAAATTTTATCACCAGCAAGGCGCACATAATTGTTTGGGGCGACTTGCCACGGACTGCCCTGCAACAACAACCCATTGGGTTCAATGCTCGACCAAAAACCGCTATTTAAGGGCAAATAGTTCGCTGCCATCCGGTAGAAAGGCTGTCCGTTTTCTTGATTGACACCCAATACCAATTGAAGGGTATCAGAAGTCCGTACCAAACCTAACCAAGTGCTATCGAGCCTCACCAAACTGCCATGTTCGAAAGTTTGGAAGCTCAAGGAAGCATCTAAAGCATGTCCTTTCATTTTACCGGCCGCCTGCAATCCCTGCAACCGGCTATCGGCATAAGCGGCCTGGGGCAGGGCGGCTGTAAAGGCCATCTTTTGAGCAGGACCGTCGGCCTGCAGGCGGAATTGTAAGGTATCGAGCTGCGTGCCTGCCGGGCCTAGCAAACCCAGCAATTCAGCCGGCGGATGTACATTGAGGTGGGCTAGAAGGGCCAAATTACTGCCCGAATCGATGGCCAATTGGGTAAAGATGCTTTTTAATTGGTGGTAGAGGCTCTCCCAACCGGCATTGCCCTGGGCCTGACCACTTGCCAAATCGCCCTGCAGCAGCAGCGTTGATTGGTCTGCTGTACTGTTAAAATCAACAAGCTGTTCTTTGAGCAGGTGTTTGCTTTGCGCTTGCTGTAATAGGGCGTCGCGCAGTTGCAGGCGGGCTTTGATGTCCTGGCCCTGTGCCTCCATGTTGGCTTCTAACTGCAAACGTGCCAACAGCTCCTCTTCGCGCAAGCCCAGCAGATGCAACTGGGCACGGAACAGCTGCAAGCGAACTGCCAGGGCATTGCGGATGCTATCGGTATGTCCGTTGGCCTCGAGCTCAAAAGCCAGTACCTCCTGGTTGAGCCCGGCCTTAAAATCAAAGGTTCCCTGGTTCATGCTGCCCGAAAAATCGAGGCCATCGAGCTTTTGTGCGCGGTAACGCAATTGATCGAAACGCCCTTCGATGTTGGCTCGCAGACTACTCAAGTCGGTGCCGCTTCCTTCGGTACGAAAGCCCAGGGAGATCCCCCCCAGGTCGTTTTGCTTGAGCATTTTCGCCCAGCTTTCGCCCTCCAATTGCACATCGGCAACATAACGCAGGCTGTCGCCCTGTTCCAAATCAACAAACAAAAAGGCATCCCCCTCGGGTAACAGGAGTTTCAACCCGCCTTTGATTGACCGCATACCGAGCTCGGTACCTCCTTGCAGCATGGCGTACGACGGCAAAGCCAGGGCAGTATCGGTATACAGCAGTGCTAAGTCGCTGCGCACCGACCGCAATTGGAAAGCCGGCAAACGCAGGCGCAGTTTATCGGGCTCTAGCGGCTGTTGCAAGCTGCCCGACGTGCGAAAAGTAGTGCCCTCCGCCCAGGCCAATTGCAGGGTGTCGAGTCGCATTTGTCGGCTATTGCCGCTGAGTTCGAGCTGAGCCTTCAGATGTAGCGGCAAAAGCGGTGCAATTTGTGGATCACGGGCGGTTTCACCCAGCAGCATGGCAAATTCTGCCGGAAGCAAATCAAGTTGGAGGTTGGTTTGTATTTCGACGCTTTCACGCAAGGCCATCAGGTCGTCGATGTTCGGGAAACGCACTTCGAGCTTGCCCGAAAGTGCCGATTCGCGGCTGCGCAAAACGAGTTGCGACAGTTGCAGCTCTTCGTCATTGACTTGCAAACGACCGGCGAATTGTGCCAGTTGAAGCCCATTGTGAGTTGTAAAATCGCTGATTTGCCAATTACTGCTCAGGTAATGTGGTCGATAGGTAACCGCGAATTGTAGCTGGCCCAGGGCGTAGCCGAAGCTGCTGTCGAGCCGGGTCACCTGCACCTCATTGCGTTGTAAATCGATGCAGCGCCACTGAAGTTGCCACCCGGGCCAGATAGCATTTGGCTTTCGGCTTTCGGCGGTTGGTTGTTCTTTAAGCGTAACCGATGTGTTTTTTTCGCGCCATTGCAGCTTGCTGTCGGCCAGTAACAGGCTATCGAGCTGCAGTTTTTCGCCCAGCAAATCGAACCAAGGCAGTTGCATGTACAGCTTTCCCAATTGAAGGGCCGTTTCGGAGGAAGGGTCGCTCAGGTACAAACTGCTTTCATCTATTTGCAGTTGTTTAATGGCCAATTGCAAGGGCACGGAACTCGTATCGCTGCTGGTAGGTGATGCTTTTCCGGCATCTTCATACCGAAAATGCAACCCACGTACAGCCAACTGAGCGAACTGGTATTTGTCCTTTTCGGGCTGAAGGCTATCGGTTTGTAAAAACAGGCTGTCAAGTTGCAGTCGGAGGTCGGTGCCTGCCTGTGCATCGGTATACAGCAGCTCCATGTTGCGGAGGGTAATCGGACCTACCTGCCACTGCATGCAGACATCGGAAGATTCGGCCTTCACCGAGTCGCTGCTCTCCGTTGGCAACAAAAAAGCGTAATTGGCCAAGCCCAGACTATCTGATTGCACCCGCAACCGTACACCCGCTAATTGCAAGGCATCTATGTGCAGCATTTCAGGAAGTTTCCACCAGCGCAGGCGGGTTTGCAGGCTTTGTACATCCACCAAGGTGTCGCCTACCGGACCCATCAAACGCAGTTGGCGCAAAGTGAGACTACCGCCCAAACCCACACGCACATAACCCAATTCGAGCAGTCCGCCCTTTTCAGCTACATAATTTTGTGCCAGCTTACGAACCAAAAAAGTTTGAACGGGAGCCAACAACAGGCTACTCACAAGCAACAGCAGCCCGATTAACAACCACCCCAAAGCTCGAAGAAGTCGGTATTTTTTGGGGGCAGAAGTGGGCAATTGTTCGTCCAATGGGTAAGGAGGCTGTGTTACAAATATAGGATTATGGCCTGTAGCCGACTAACTTCGGAGGCAATGAGTTGGTATTGGTGATTGATAAATATGTTTTATATTTACAAAATGATGCAAACATTCACCAGTTCACTGCCAGAGAGCCTTCTTGATAGGTTAAATGAACGCGCCAAGAGCTTGAAATTACCAAAAAACAAGGTGATGGAAAGGGCACTGCAAGCATATTTGAACCATTTAGACCGACAGGAGTACAAAGCAACCTTTTTGCGCATGCACCAGGACTCCGCATTCATTGCCGATTTGGAGACAGGGCTTGAAGATTACCTCCAATCAATAGAAAATGAAGCAAGGTGATATTTGGATGGCCAGTCTTGACCCCGTTAAAGGTAGTGAGCAGGCTGGTTATCGACCAGTACTCATAATCAGCGGAAATTTGTTGAATACGCATGCCCCAATCATTATTTGTTGTCCGCTGACCACCTCCATCAAATCGTATAAAGGCAATCTCATTTTATCACCTACAAAAGCAAATGGTTTGAAGGCCGATTCTGAGATCATGATTTACCAGATCCGCTCGCTTTCAAAAGCGCGCTTGATTGAGAAAATTGGTGAATCAGGACCGGAAGCAGTGAACTTCATTCACAAATCATTGAATATGCTGTTAACAGCACAATGAGGTCTATGCTGAAAATATGATAGCCACGACGGTTAAGGCGAGGTGATTTTTGCAGGGCTGCTTTCTCGCAACATCAGCGGCAAATAAACCGCGAGCAACAAGATACCCCGGTGACGCAACAGCATGCTTTCGCTGAGAAAGCAAACCATCACAAAAACCACAAACCACAAAGCCAACCAGTTTTTTTGTTGCCAAGCAGTGCGGAAAGCCAATGCAAAAACAGCTAATAGCAGCAATAAACCGATGAGGCCACTGTGCAGCCAGGTTTCTAAGTATTGATTGTGGGCGTTGTAATCGCGTTCGATGCCGACCTGAAAGCCAACTTTGCCATAGGCCTCGCGTAAGGCTGCTTGACCAGCACCGGTGCCATGGCCCAGCCACCAATGACCTTCCAAAGCTGCAAAAACACCTTCCCACTCCGCCAGGCGAATGGTCAGACCGTTGAATTGGCTTTCTTCAGCAGCACGGATGTCATAATCAAATCGACTAAGTTCGGTGAACCGACTTTGCAGTCGCTCCGGTAAAATCCAAAAAACCGCCAAGGCAAAGAGAGGTGCGCCCAGCAAGGCTCCCCAAACGAGCCGTTTGTTGCCGCGCTGAAAGCCAAGGTACAAAGCCAGCAACACCCCGCTTATGAGCAGGGCAATGAGCACCATGCGTGCCGACAGCAACAGCAAAAACAACAGCAACCAGGTTTGCGCCGGCCAATACCAGCGGCTTCGTAATTGTCCCTGCTCACGCAATCGCCAGGCACCCATCATGGCCACAGCCACAAAAGCACTGAAATAAGCGGGGTGCATGAGGCGCTCGGCCAATTCGGTGTAATACAAATAATGAGAAGCGAAATAGGCATACAACCTGCCCTCAGCAAGCGTACGATACACCCCTATGCCGGAAACGTATAAAGATGCCAAAAGGGCCCCAGCCCAAAGCGCCCACCAGGCGTAGGTAGCAAAACGTTCCGGCAATCGTTTGGGGACAAGCAGCAGGGTCGGCAAAACCACCAACACCACCTGCATGCCAAATTGCTGTCCGTAGCGTTCGCCGCTCAAGGCATAAGCACCGCCCAGCGCTACCCAAAGTCCGTAAGCCACCAGGGCGTACCACCACGATGCTGCCGGAAACTGCCAGCCGCCTTCACGCCAAGCATAGGCAAGGCTTGCCACGAGCAGCAGCATCAAAGCGTAAGAGTTAATGAACTCGGGCAGGTATTGGGTCAGGGCCAACAGTACCCAAGCAAGTACCAGCAGGTTTCGCATCGGTTAAAGTTAAATGCCGCCGTCGAATTGCCGAAACAATCGGGGCCGGCTTTTCAAATTAATAACATGCTGCGCACCACTTCGAGCGACTTGGGTGACCCAAAACCCGGCAAATGCAACTGGTAGTATTTGAGCAAATCGTCCAGGTAGGCCGAACCGGGGGCATCTTCGGCAGCAAAGGCATCTTTCAACAGAAAGCAGGAGAGCTGCCGGGCAGTACTCGCCGAAGCATAGGCCGATCGAAAATCGTGTTGCGATTCAAAGCGGCCTTCGTTCAAGTTGAACCAAGCGCCCTCCCGCTGACCAAAAGCTTGTGGCTTAAACCCCATCCATTCGGTCAAGCGCGTGAGAATGGCCAACATTTCCAAAGCCGGCTGTTCGGTGGTTTCGAGCAACAAAATCTGCTGCTGCAGCCAATCAAAAAGTTCGGGCTGTTCACTGTCCTCGCGGATGGCCCGCATCAAACATTCCGCCAATAAACTGGCTGCCAGTCCGTGCAGAGGTTCTTGCTGCAAGCGCGGCAAAACAGGGTAAACATGCAACTCCTTGATACGCTGCAAGCCTGCATTTTCACGCTGGTAAGCTTCCAACTGCACCAAAGTGAGGGGTTGCAGCATGGCCGAAGTAATGGCTGCTTTTTTCTTGCGCACCCCATTCACCAGGTACGACTGCATGCCGTAGGAGTCGGTGAACAGGCGTACAATCACCGAACTGTCGCTGTAGGGCGTGGTACGCAACACAATGGCCGATAGCTTTACCTGCATGCAGCAAAACTAAGACGCCCTGCTCAACGAATGAAGACAATCTTGGCAGCCACGGTCTCTTCGCCCAAATCGGAAGTAGCCAACACCAAATAAACACCAGTAGCAACCCTGTTGCCGTTCAAGTCACGCCCGTTCCAGCTGATTTGTCCGCCATCGGCCCGGGTTTGATACACCAGCTGCCCCGACAAATCGGTGATTTTGATCCAGGCATTGGTTACCAATCCGTTTACCGAAACGAAACCCGTGTACTCGGGCCGCACCGGATTGGGGAAAACCTGTACATCGCTGTGCTGACTCACCCCTTCGGTGGCAGTACCACGGTAGGAAATCACCCCCCGATCGGTGCCTATGAAAACCTCGCCCGTTTGAGGATGAATGGCCAGGCCGGTGATGATGTTCGACAAAAGCGGACTGTTCTCTCGGGTAAAATGGTGGATTTGGCGGGTGCCGTCGGCCGAAAACAACCACACCCCGTTGGTGGTGCCAAACCATTTGCGGTCGGCTCCGTCAACAGCGATGGCCGTGATGACTTCGTTGCCCAATAAAAAACCCACAAATTGTTCCTGCTGGATTTTGATCTGCTGGGCATCAAATCGATCGCGGGTGAATACTACATTCGGATTAAAGAAAACGGCCGGACCTTCGTTCGTGCCTATCCACAAGGCCCCTTGTTTGTCGAGGGCCATGCAGTTTACAATGGGACTCGGCAGCCCACCGCTACCCTCGGGGGTGCTCACATTTTTGAATTGGGTATTGTCGCGGTTCAAGGCCACCACACCACCTGAACGCGAACGCACCCATTTGTTGCCACTGTTGTCAACCAGCATATCTATCACCTCGGTGAATGCCCCCAACGAAAAGCTCTCCCATGTCCCATCCACTTTGCGGCGTGCAATGGGTCGCGATGCCCCGTAATTGCTCACCCAAAGGTTGCCATCACGGTCAAAATCAATACCTCCCAAACGGGTATCGCCTCTGCCGGTATTGGGATCTACGCTACCGGGAATGTATTCAAGGCTGCTGTTGGTAGGGTCGTACACCTGCTTGAGTACATTGTCTTGCAACTCATACAATCCTCGGCCCCAAGGCAGCAAGTACAACCGCCCCCGCTGGTTGGGGTCGAAACGCGAAGCAATTACGTCGACCATATTGGGCACCCCGCTGAGGGTATTGCGGTTGAGTTGTCGCCATTGTTCGTTGGCAAAAAGAAAGGCGCCATCGCTCTGAAAGCGGTTCACCAAAACCGAATTAAAGCCCCCGGCTGAAACCACCACTCCCTCAGCAGCAGCGTGCAGGTGTACCGACTTTTCACTCGCCGGACCGGCAGGCAAAATCTGCTCTGGCAAGCCTTCAAAATACCGGAATAGTCCACCACCATCGTCTGCCATCCAAATAAAAATGCCGTCTTCAATGGCCATGCGTGGTGTTTGCACACGAGGGTCAGAAAAAGTGCGACGCAAATTTCCAGCTGCATCCAGACTCAAAACCCTGAAGGTATTGGTGATTTGTAGAAAGCCATTGCGCGCCTCCAAACCCGTATTGGGGAAGCCTGCATCAAGCACTTGGGCGGTCCAGTTTCCACCGGCCAGTCGGTACAAACTGTCGGCCACCAAAGTGTAAATGCCTCCATTGAAAGCGGCTACATGACGTAGGCTACTTCCACGGAATTGCGATTCGGGTTGCCAGAACGAAAAATTCGACAGGTTGGGCGCATTGCGCGATGCCAGGTACAAGCCACTGTCGGTGGCTGCATAAAAGGTCAGGCTATTGGCAGCGAGCGCATGCACTTGCAGCCGGCTGCCATTCGGCCCTATGATGAAAGTATTGCGTATTTCGCTGCGGTCGAGGTCGAGTTCCACAATGCCGAACGCGCAGCTCAGATAAGCAAAACGTCCGTCGAGTAAGATGTGGTTGATGCGCTTTATTCCGGGAATGTTTGCACGCACAATGGCATCAATCATGGTAAAGCGGCCGTTGCGGTAGAGATCGATATTGCCCGATTCGTAGCCGATGATGAGCGTTTGGTGGCGCTGACTATAGCGGAGTGTAGTCACTCCCTGGTCGGTCATACCGTTGATGCGCGACAAGGTCCGCACCTCAAAATCTTCCTTTTCGACGGTAAAAAGGGCATGTCGTGTGCCCACATATACCCTTTCAGGAGTCGTTTCTACCGACGTGGCAAAGGCATAGGGCAGGTGCACCCGCCATTGACCCACCGGCACCTGGGCAAACGAAAAAGCAGTCATCAGGCTGAGCAGCAAGCTCGAAATCAATCGCATCATCATATACAAAACTACAGCAATTCACCACGCGAAAAAATGGCGGATGAACAACCTCAATGGAACGAACGACAGGTGGCATTTGTTGCCTTGGCATGATACTTCCGGCCTGCGTTGGAATTCTGTACCTTTGTGCTTCTTAAAAAAAAATCGGCTCCGGCATGAGCGATGCAATTAAACACGAGTGCGGCATCGCACTCCTTCGGCTCAAAAAGCCGCTTTCGTATTACCACGAAAAATACGGCTCGGCCCTCTACGGTCTCAGCAAATTGTACCTGCTCATGGAAAAGCAGCACAACCGGGGTCAGGACGGTGCAGGCATGGCCAGCATCAAACTCGATGTTCCGGCCGGCGAACGCTACATCAGCCGGGTGCGGAGTGTGCACAACCAGCCCATCAAAGACCTTTTTGCACGCATCTACGCCAATTTTGAGGAAGCCCGCGAAGCCGATCCCGGCATTTTTGAGCAGGTAAGCCGCATGCAAAGCGAATTGCCCTACCTGGGCGAATTGCTGTTGGGTCACCTGCGCTACGGCACCCATGGCAAAAACACCATCGAGGCTTGCCATCCGTTCCTGCGACAAAACAATTGGAAGACCCGCAACCTGGTGGTAGCCGGTAACTTCAACATGACCAATGTGGAAGAGCTGTTTGAACAGCTGGTGGCCCTGGGGCAACACCCCAAGGAAAAGGCCGACACCGTAACGGTGATGGAAAAAATCGGTCACTTCCTCGACGAAGAAAACGAAGAACTCATGGCCCGCTACAAAAGCGAAGGCCTCGGGAAAACAGAGATTCAGGAACGCATTGCCCGCGAACTCGACATCGTGCGTATTCTCAAGCGTGCCAGCAAGCACTGGGATGGCGGTTATGCCATGGCCGGCTTGCTGGGGCATGGCGATGCCTTTGTGTTGCGCGATCCGCACGGTATCCGCCCAGCTTACTATTACCACGACGACGAAATCGCCGTGGTAGCCTCGGAACGCACTGCCATCCTCACGGCCTTTAACGTAGCCATTGAAGATATTCAGGAAGTAAAGCCCGGCCACGCCCTCATCATCCGCAAAAGTGGCGAGCTGCGCATGGACGAAATCATCGCCCCGCAAAAACCCGCCTATTGCAGCTTCGAGCGCATTTATTTCTCTCGTGGCAACGACATTGCCATTTACAACGAGCGTAAAAAGTTGGGGGAATTATTGGTGCCACAAATCCTCGAATCAATCAAGAGCGACCTGGAGCACACCGTATTCAGTTACATCCCGAATACCGCAGAAACAGCCTTCTACGGCATGGTGAAAGGGGTAGAAGATTACCTTAACCAATACAAGTCCGAGCAAATTGCTGCACAGCCAAACATGCCTGCGGACCAATTGACAGCCCTTTTACAACTGCGTCCACGCGTTGAAAAAGCTGCCATCAAAGACGCCAAGCTGCGGACCTTCATTACCGACGACAGCCAGCGCGACGAGCTGGTAGCCCACGTATACGATACCACCATCGGCATCCTGCAACCTAACCAAGACAATCTCGTGGTGATTGATGATAGCATTGTGCGCGGCACCACCCTCAAACAAAGCATCATCACCATCCTGGGCCGATTGAAACCCAAGAAGATTGTGATTGTGAGCTCGGCGCCGCAGATTCGCTACCCCGACTGCTATGGCATCGACATGAGCAGGATGGGTGAGTTTGTCGCCTTCCGCGCTGCCATTGCCCTGCTCGAAGAGCGTGGCATGTGGAACCTCATCAACGATGTGTACCTGCTTTGTAAGAGCCAGGAAAAATTACCTGCCGAGAAGATGGTGAACCACGTAAAGAAAATTTACGAGCCCTTCACCGATGCCGAAATCAGCGCCAAAATTGCCCAATTGGTAACACCCGAAGGCATGCACATTCCGGTGGAGGTGATCTTCCAGACCATTGGCAACCTGCACCAGGCCACCCATCATTCGGGCGACTGGTACTTCAGCGGCAACTACCCTACCCCTGGCGGCACCCGCGTGGTGAACCGCGCCTTCATCAATTTTATTGAGAAGAACAACCAGCGTTCGTATTAATAAAAAATGCCGCCTTGCTGAAGGGCGGCTGTTTGGAGGTTAAGGCAAGTCACTACCTTTTACAACTGCAAGTTGTAAAAAAAACATTTAAGTTCATAATGTTCATATCATAATTTAATTTAAATCTTAGATAGATTTTGTTGCTCACGAGAATGGAATGATTTGATAAAACTCGGAAAGCAAGCATTTGAATTAAAGATGCTAACTATAGTAGGTTGTTTGCCATGTATACTATGAATAGCTTTAATGCCTTGACTAATTCCAATGAGTGACAAGGAAATTTTAAAGAAATTCGGCCTTCGAGTAAGAGAGCTCAGAAAAGAGCAAGGACTTTCTCAAGAGGAACTTTCAGATAGAGCCAGTTTACATAGAACGTATATTGGAATGATTGAAAGAGCAGAAAAAAATATCACACTAATTAATATTGATAAAATTGCTAGCGCCTTAAATGTTACACTTAAAGAGCTCTTTAAATGATGCCGACATTAGAAGATAAAATAAAAAAGATCATCCACGACAGTCTGAGTAAAATATCAGAATTTGATGGATTTAAAAAGTATGAAGACGTAACGAATTCAGAACAATTCAGAAAGTTGATTAAGCAAGACCCAGCTTTCGCTCCATTTTGTTTGGATAGAGAGAAATACGTTATCGCTAGGATTGGTGGAAATTTAGTAACCAGTATTCATAGAAAGTTGGGGGATTTGTACGAAGAGATTTTATTGGAATTGTTGCATCATAAATATCATTTCGATAAATCTTACCTTAAATTTGCATTAAACATTACTATTGACGGTGTCGAACAACAACGAACAACTGACGGAAGACTTCTTTTAGCAGACATCAAAGATGAAACTTTAAAAAATCAAGTTGGTAGTTTACTAATCGATCCCGGCTATTCAGGATTAGCAATGGAAATTCGCTCTTGCTACCAAATTGGCGATAGTAAGAGAATTCAAGCTGATGACCACATGGCTACGGCACTTAAATCACTAAACTTAGAGCCCAAGTTGGTTATTATGTGTAATACTTCTTTAGTTTCACCTGTAAAGAGGCTATCGAACAACTGGACGGTTTATCAGGGCGAAGAGAGCTTTCGGTTTATAAACGAGTTAACAGACTTTGATTTATTTGAGTTTTTAATGAGTAATCGCTCATTGATAGAGCCATTGATGGACGACGTATTCGACATGCTATAATCGTATGCAAACGCCGGTTTCATATAGTTTAGTTTTGCCACCTCTTTTACGAAAAACAACAATTCTATCTAAAGTAAAACCTTCAACCTCGAAAATCTTTGCCAATATTATATCGGTATAAATTTCTATACCGCTCAACCTGGAATTGCCGACAACATAAACACCTTTAAAACCTTTATTAACAAACAGTTTTAAGGACTTGATATGTTCATGCATCATGTTAAAGTATTTTGTCGCATAATTGCACATTAATAGATTTTTCTCTTTTAAAATGGGCAAATAATCCAGAAAAGGTTCAATTTCTTTATTTGGCTTCAAAAATTCACTTTGTAAAACAGATGTTGCTCTACCCCAAGTACCTCCAATTGCCTTTAAATCAAGTTCTGTTGCTTCATGGGCATTGTCAATTAGTTCCATAAAAAATAACTGAGGTCTTGTAGTATGTATGTAACTAAATCTGTTAGGGTATGGTGGAGATGTGATCAAAACATCTACCTTGTAACCTGTCAAATATTTAGATAATTCAGTTGAGTCACCTTGTAATATTGTTGCCTTACTTACACTGTCATTAAGCTTGACTTCTCTCAAGTCCTTTACTATTTTATCGAAGTTCACAGAGAATTCACCCCAAACATCGATTTGTCTAGAATGATTGTCATCAAAAGAAATTGTTGGGTGGTTTCTATGAACATTAGCACAGTCAAGGCTAATCACGGAAAGAATGACATTATATAAACCAGAAAACTCTGCGCTTTTTGTCTTTTGTAATACATTTCTTAAAATAAGCAATTCCTTAAGGACTTTCGGTTGCCACCATCGAAAAACATTATGGATTTTAGGTAGATCAGTATTCGAATCGACACAATACTCTTCAATTGTTTTCTTGTCCCACTTCTTAACAAGCTTAAAAAACTCTTTTTCTATATAAACCTTTTCCTCATTGAATTGCTCAATATTAAGATCCCATTGAAGTGACCATTTTGTTACATTATAAAGAAGCGGATTTAGCTCAATAGCTACACTTTGTATACCCTTTTTCTGGCACTCAACAATTGTAGTGCCTTTTCCATTGAATGGGTCAAAAACAAGGTCTTTACTACTAACCTTGAAGTACCCAAGGAAAAACCTCACTAATTCAGGCGAATAACTTGGCGTTAACCTGAACCATGAATGCACTGCCTCTTTGGTGCCGGATTTAAAAGTCACATCATTTACATTGACAATTTCATATTTGAATCCATTTTTGTCGTACTCTTCAATATACTCTGATGCATTAGGTCCTATTTTAGAGACAGCTTCACTTTCTAGTTCAGGAAATAATAAGCCTTGTCCTTTTTTCATGTAGTTAATCTTAAAATTGCTATTTATAGTATGCAATAATAAGGATTTATGGTGAGCAGAACAATTTCTTTGAAAAATTCAAACCACAAACTTACCCACAATCTTTACACCTGAAAAACAAGTTAAGTGTGACTAACATCTCTTTTAATTAGATAATATCATTTCAAAAATACACCGCCTTGCTCGAAGAAATGAACCGTTTGCTACAAGAACGCAAGCGATAAAAGGCATTCAAGCCACCGGCATTAGGTTAATTCGGCCAACTCGCCTAAATTAGCAGCCCGCAAAAAAGCGCAATATGGATTTAAAAGGCATTGTAAACATCACCGGCAAACCCGGTTTGTATAAGGTTCTCAGCACCACCAAAGGAGGTTTTATTGTTGAAGCCCTCGATGGCACCGGCAAACGCTCGGTGATTCCGGGTACCAGCAAAGTAGCTGCACTCGACGACATCAGCGTGTATACATCCGAAGACCAGGAAGCCTTGAAAGATATTTTCCGCCGCATGAAGGCCGAAAATACCGATTTGAGCGACCTCGACATCGCCAAAGCCGACAACGCTGCCATCATTGCCCGTTTCGAAACCCTCGTGCCCAATTACGACCGCGAGCAGGTTTACGTAAGCGATATGCGCAAACTCATGAAATGGTATGTGATGCTGGCTCCCATGCTTGACTTCGAGGCTGCCGACAAAGCAGCAGCCGATGCCGAAGCAGCAGCCAAGGCATAAACATCAAAGCCCCCGAAATTCGGGGGCTTTTTTTTGCGAATTATATTTTCGAAAGAGAAAGCTGATTCAGTGGGAAGGACCAATTTGCTATGCTCGGCGTTTTATCTCCCGTTTCATCTCCGTGCCCTCCGTGTTTCATCGAAACTTCGGCGCCCGCTTCTCTAAAAATGCCTGCGTACCTTCAATGAATTCAGGAGTTTGGAAAAGCGAGCCGAAGGTTTCGATTTCGTTCTCGAAGCCGTTCTCTTCCATATCGTAGTAATCGTTTACCAAAGCAATGCAATGGGCAACGGCAACCGGTCCCTTGGTGGCAATTTTGTTCAAAATCTCGAGGCCTTTGGTGCGCAAATCAGCCACATTTTCTACCACATGGTTCACCAAACCGAGGCGATGGGCTTCGTCGGCCTTGATGGCATCGCCGGTTAGTAACAATTCCAAAGCTTTGGCCTTGCCAACCAATTGCACCAAACGCTGGGTACCCGCATAACCGGGTATGAGTCCCAGATTCACCTCAGGCTGCCCAAAACGTGCGTTGCCCGAAGCAATGCGCATGTGGCAGGCCATGGCCAATTCGCAACCTCCACCCAAAGCAAAGCCGTTCACCAGCGCAATCACCGGCTTCTCGCAGTTTTCGATGTCGTTGAAAATGGCGTGGCCTGCAGCTGAAAGCTCGGTGCCTTGCTCTTCGTCAAAGTCGGCAAACTCACTGATGTCGGCGCCGGCTGCAAAAGCCTTTTCACCGGCTCCGGTGAGGAGGATACCGGTAACCGCATCGTCGGCAATGGCTTCGGCCATGGCGCCGTCAATTTCAGCCAGGGTAAGGCGGTTGAGGGCGTTGAGTTTGTCGGGGCGGTTGATGGTGATGGTGGCAATACCGCCTTCCACTGTGTAAAGAATGTTTTCGTAGGCCATGGGCTTATTTTTTCTTTTGCTGTTCTTCCTTTTTGGCGTCGTACTCGTCTTTCAACGTTTTGTTCACGTGGTCGTCGCGATCCACCAGCTTTTTATCCGCAACGGTTTCGTCTAAAAAGGCATTGATTTGGCGGATGTCCATGGTGCTTTTGATTTCACCAAATTCATTGATGGTGATGTTAAAACCATCGAGCCGGGGATCGAGCTGGGGTTTGTTTTTGTCTTTTTTAGCCATGACCCAAGGTATTAAGCGCGGTTGCCAGGCGTGCCACAATGGCATCACGGCCCAGCAAAGCAGTGAGTTCGAAAATGGCCGGACCAGCACCTTGTCCGCTGATGGCCAGGCGGTAGGCCTGCATCAACTGTCCGGGTTTGAGTTCCATGGCCGCAGCGGTTTCGTTGAACGAAGCTTCGCAGCTGGCAGCATCCCAGCTAGATAAACCCACAAAAGCGGCTTGTAGTTTTTCGATGAAGGCAGGAACCGGTGCTTTCCAACGTTTGGCTACCACTTCGTCATCGTAGGTAGTGGGTGCTTCAAAGAAGTACTGACTGATTTTGTAAAAATCGCCCACCAAGGTCATGCGCTCGTTCATGAGGCGGATGGCTTCGGTGAGGAAGGTCATATCTACCACATGACCAGCAGCAGCAACCTGCGGCGCCACCATTTCGGCCAGTTCGTTGTGGGGGTGACTGCGGAGGTACTGTTGGTTGAACCAGTTCAGCTTGGTGAAATCGTAACGGGCACCATGCTTGTTCACGCGCTCAAGGCTGAAGGCTTGCACCAGCTCGTCGAGACTGAACATTTCGCGGTTGTCGCCGGGGTTCCATCCCAACAAAGCCAAAAAGTTCACATATGCCTCGGGGAAATAGCCCGATTCGCGGTACCCCAGGGTGGTTTCGCCGGTTTCGGGACTCGTCCAGTTGATGGCGTAAAAAGGCAAACCCAAACGGTCGCCATCGCGCTTGCTCAACTTGCCATCGCCATCGGGCTTGAGCAACAAGGGCAGGTGCGCAAACTGCGGCATTACAGCTTCCCAGCCAAAGGCCTGGTAAAGCAAAACGTGCAAAGGCGTGCTGGGCAGCCATTCTTCACCGCGAATCACGTGGGTGATTTTCATCAAATAATCGTCTACCACATTGGCGAGGTGATAGGTAGGCATGCCATCGCTTTTGAAAAGCACTTTGTCGTCGAGCTGCGAGGTATTTACTACCACCCACCCTCGGATAATGTCTTTCACGCGCACTTCTTCATTACGCGGCATTTTGAACCGGATTACGTAAGCATCGCCCGCATCTAAACGGCGCTGCACCTCATCTGCAGGCAGACTGAGTGAATTTTTCATGTTCACCCGCGTGATGCTGTTGTATTGGGGCGAGGCTACGTTGGCCTTTTTGAGGCGTTCACGCATCTCTTCGAGCTCTTCTTCGGTATCGAAGGCGTAATAGGCATGGCCGGCATTAATCAGCTGATCGGCATACTGGCGGTACATGGCCTTGCGCTCGCTCTGGCGATAAGGGCCATACGGACCACCTACGTGCACGCCTTCGTCGAATTTCATGCCGCACCATTCCAACGATTCGATGATGAACTGCTCGGCACCTGGCACAAAACGGGTTTGGTCGGTGTCTTCGATGCGGAGTATGAAGGTGCCGCCGGTTTGTCGGGCGAGCAAATAGTTAAAAAGGGCGGTACGAACGCCACCGGGGTGCAAAGGACCGGTGGGACTGGGCGCAAAACGAACGCGAACGGGAGTACTCATCTCAAAAATTTGTGCAAAGATAAGCAAACCAAAGGCAAGGCGTGGGTATGATTCGGTGTAAGTCAAAGGCAAAATTGTTGCACATACAATTACCTGTAGCGTCATCTAAAGCACTTATTCTTTACATCGGCTTAACAGTTGGGTCTTGACAAAGCATACCATAAACCTCAAATTTGCGTTTGTAATGCTTATGTCGCGGAAAATAGGTCAAAACCTATGCTATTTGTGGGTGTTACTGGTGCTAAACACCATGTTCCAGTGCGTATTTGGTGTCGGCATGCAGCCCCTCGAGGATCCGGTAAATTCACTCAGCGAGTTGGTTCTTGAGAAGATGTTGGACTTCGAAGACGGCATGACCACCGATGAGCAGAGCGAAGAGCAAAGAGGCATGAAAACATCGAGTCTGTTTGCTTGGCATATAGCTGATTTAGAAACGCTGACGCTGAATATTCCAACAAGCAATGTTTCTACCAAGCCCTTGCATCCTGCAGCCTATTTGCCCGAAAACCACAGCGAGGTATTGCTTCCTCCCCCCGATGTGCAGGCTCTTATCGCCTGATTCTAGTTACACATCAAATTTCAAAAGCAATCCAAATGATTCATTGTAAACAATGGAGCTGCCTGCTGTTGGCGGTCGGCTTCAGCCTGCATACCCATGGGCAAGATTACGCCCCCGAAGATTCTTTACACTTCCCCATCGAAAAAAGCCTGCCAGCCAAAGTCTTGCATGCCGAACCCCTGTACATCGATCTCATCCGCGACCTCGGTGCCCGCAAGGGCGAACGCGAGTGGAACGTTGGGGCCGCCACCATCGACAGGCTGCGTTTCGACCGCTACGAAGCCTTGGTGGAGTACGAATGGGCCCCACGCGACCGGCTCGGTCTTGAGATCGAACTTCCACTCACCTTTTACGGCCCGGTGACCGCCCGTCTCGACTCTATCAAACCATCCAACCGCATCGAATCACTCAAAACGGCGGCTCAATGGAGTTTTTGGGTTTCACCCCAATACAAAACTACTTTGGCTTTGGGATACATCAACGAAATAGAACTCACCGATTTGAACCGCATGCGTAGCGGTCCGTTCTTTTCGGGCAATACTTTCAACCCATTTTTGGTGGCAGCCAAACGCCTAAGCCAAAATTGGCACAGCCTAATTTATACAGGCCCGAAATACACCCTGCATTTTAAAGATGGCAGTTGGGAGCGCAACTATGAACTACATGCCAACCTGCACTACATGCTTTCGGGCACACGCAATTTTGTAGGATTGGAAGTGAACCAATATTTCCGCTCTAACGGTCACGACATCCGATTGCGGCCTCAAATGCGACTTGAAATCAATGACCATTTTTTGGTGGGCATCGTTGCCGGAATTCCTGTGAGCACACGCGAAGAAGGCCTAAGCAGCTTTATCCGCTTCATATACGAACCTCCACACAAAAAGAAAAAAGTTTAACCCTTGGGTTTACGGTTCACCAACCAAATGCCCAGTAAGATGCAACCCATGCCTGCGAGGTGGGTCCAACCCAGGGTTTCCCCATCCAAAAAGCCCCAAAAAAGTGCTACAATGGGCATCAAATAGGTGGTGGTAGAGGCAAATACAGGGCCGCTGGTTTGAATCAGCCTGTTAAAGGCTATCAAACTGGCGGCCGAACCAACCAAGCCTAAGATCGACAGGTATCCAACCGCTTCCCATGCGCCGGGCAAAGCCAACCGATTGGTAAAATCGCTGCTGAAAAGCAAAATGGAAGCCGGAATACCCGCCAAAACCAAAGGCACAGCAGCGGTTACTACCGGTTTGATGTCGTTGAGAAAACGGCCGACGGTATTTACACTGGTACCATACATCAGCGTGGCCAATACCACCAACAATCCCCAGGCCCAGTTGGGGTCGTACATGCCATTGCCTTTCAGCAAAATGAGGAAAAGTGCGCCGGCGAAACCTACCACTACGCCCAAGGCCTTGTTTCTATTGAACGGATAGCCAAAAAGCAAAACTCCCAAGAGCAGGGTAAACAGTGGGGTGAGCGCGTTCAGGGCACCTGCCGTGGAACTGCTGAGTCGGGTTTGGGCTGTTGAAAAAAGAAAAGCAGGAATGCCGTTGCCTACCAAGCCAACAATGGCAAAGTACTTTAATCTACCCCAAAGCGGCCTGCGGAAATGCCTCAAAACAACCGGCAACAAGGCCGTGGCTGCAATGGTAAGTCGGAATGCCCCCACCTGCACAGGCGAAAAAACCTCCAGCCCACGCTTCATGAGGATAAATGAACTTCCCCAAATGAACGATAACACCAACAATATGGCAATTGGCAAAAGCGGGTGGTGTTTGTTTTCCATGGTAAAAGACTGCACAAAGATGACAAAATGCCCTAACAAACACGCGGGCCAAATCGATTAGTCTTTCAGGTAAACCCGCTTCACACGCTGCGATACGTTGGTAAGGATTTCGTAGGGAATGGTGCCTATGGCCTCCGCCAAGCGGGTAAGGGGTAATTCGGGACCAAATACAATGACCGGATCGCCTTCGCGGCAATCAATACCGGTCACGTCAAGCATGCACATGTCCATGCAAATGCTGCCGATGGTAGGTGCCAATTGTCCGTTCACCATGAATTGCACCTTGCCGTTGCCGCAAGCCCGCACAATACCATCCGCATAGCCAATCGGCAGGGTGGCAATTTTCGCTTGTTGGCTTACCTTACCACGCCGGCTGTAACCCACTGTTTCACCGGCATCGAGCTGGTGGATTTGTGAAATCACCGTTTTGAGCGTCCCAACGGGTTGTAACGGAACTGCCGAACCCGATTGAGCAGCATCGGGCTCCGATGGATCAAAGCCATACAGCCCAATGCCCAAGCGCACCATATCGAATTGTGCATCCGGGAAGTGCAAAATGCCGGCGGTATTCAAGATATGCTGCAAAGGACGATAGCCCAAGCCTGCAGCCAACTGCTGGTAGGCTTCATCAAATCGGCTGATTTGTTGGCGGGTAAACGCCAGGTGCTCTGGCGAGTCGCTAGCAACGAGGTGTGAGTAAACCGAAGCCACCCGCATGCGTGGACTTGCCTGCAAGCGTTTGAGCAATGCCCCAACTTCGGCTATTTCAAATCCAAGGCGTTTCATGCCTGTATCGATATTCAAGTGAATCCGCAGGTTTTCATCGCCATCCGTAGCCTTCAGATAAGCTTCCAATTCGTCGAGCAAGCGGAAACTGTATACTTCGGGTTCCAGCTGGTTTTGGAGCAGCTTTTCGAGGCCGCTGGGCTCCACATTCATGACCATGATAGGCAAACGGATGCCGGCATCGCGCAAGGCCACGCCTTCATCGGCAAAGGCCACCGCTAAATAATCGGCACGCTGATGTTGGAGCAAAGAAGCAACTTCTACGCTGCCACTGCCATACGAAAAAGCCTTCACCATGACCATGAGTTTGGTCTGCGGCCGCACCAATCCCCTGAAATAACGGTAATTGTGTAACATGGCGTCGAGGTCGATTTCAAGAACCGTTTGGTGCATTTTCAGAGAGAGCAAACGCTCTACCCGCTCAAAGCCAAATTTGCGTGCACCTTTGAGCAAAATGCCGGTGTTTACCAATTCCTTGATGGGCAAATTGCCTAAAAGCTGGTTGGTATGGTCGTAAAAACGGGCATCGAGACCGGTGAAAAACTTCTTGTACTGCTTGAGTTCAGGCCCAACGGCAAGCAACTGTTGAACGCCAAATTCTGTCAACAAGCGCGCTGCTTCGCGGTAGTGCCCCTCACCCAAGCCTTGCTGGCGGTCGAAATCAGAAAGTATCACAAGGCGTTTGGCATGCTGGTCGAGACTGCTCAACTGCTGCAGCGCCAAACGCAGCGAATCCAGATCGAGGCTGTAGCTGTCGTTAATCAAAGTGCTTCCCTGCAGTGCAGCCTTCATCTCCATGCGCATATGCAGGCGTGGCAGGCGGGCAAATCGGGCGAGCAAATCGGCAGCTTCGTATCCCAACGCCCGCATCATCACCCAACAATGTATGCCGTTCTCGAGGCTCGCCGCATCGTTAAACGGAATGACAAAGGCTTCTTCCTTGCCGGCATGTTCCAGCAGGATGTGGGTTTGCTCTCCATCGCGTTTGCTTTCGAGCAGCTTCCATTGCGCATCACTATCAATGCCCCAACGCAGCAAGCGCGCATTCGGATGCGTTTCCTTCCAACTTCTAGCTGCATCCATCAGAGCAGGGTGGTCGGTGCGCATCACCAACACTTCTACCTGGTCAAAAAGCTGCATTTTTTCGGCAACTTTTGCGGCTGGATTGCTGAAGTTTTCGGCATGGGCATCGCCCAAATGGGTAAAGATGCCATGGGTAGGAGCAATCATGGCAGCCAATTGGGCCATCTCCCCTGGCTGACTGATACCGGCTTCAAAAATGCCAATCTCGTCCTGCGCATCGAGCTGCCAAACCGAAATGGGCACCCCGATTTGTGAATTATAACTCTTTGGCGACCTACAAACCTGCTTATCTAACTCAAGCAGCCAACTCAACCAGTCCTTCACCACCGTTTTACCATTGCTGCCGGTAATGCCCACCACCGGCAATTGAAAACGCTTGCGGTGCCAGGCAGCCACGGCTTGCATGGCTTTCAGAGGGTCGGAAACAGCCACAAAGCTGCCCTCGTACCAGCGTTTGTCGGGAAAAAAGTCTTTGCCCACCACAAACGTCCGAACTCCTGCACGGTAGGCCGCATCGATGTAGTCGGCCCCATCGGCAGAAGCAGTGCGCAGGGCAAAAAAGGCCGAGCGATCGGGTACTGCTAAACGCCGACTGTCATACGCCAATTCCGTGATGTCGTTGCTCAAACCTTCGCGCAACAAGCGACCACCGGTTACTTTGACCAATTCAGCGAGCTTCATCGACATGGGAATCTTTCATTTTTTGTGTGAGTGGCCGGATGGTGGGAATGATGGCCAACCCAAACGACAGGATAAAAATACCAAAGACGAGGTAAGCATAGCGAATATTCGTTCCTTCATGAAAAAACGATAGGCTGAACAAGGCAATGAAGCTGGCCCGCATGGCGGTATCGGCAACTTTGAAAAAGCTGAGCAAGCGGCCAATGATGTGGTTCGGAACGGTGTGAAACAAATAAGTTACCCGCAAAATGCGGACGCCGGTATTCACGTAACCATACACAAAACTGAAAAAGAACAAGTATCGCAAGCTGTGATTAAAGGCCATGCTGGCATACAATACCGATAAGCCAACCATGAGGATGCTCACCCCGGCTATCGGACTCATCTTGCCAAACAACCTACGGGTAATCACTCCCGAAACCAGGGCACCAAAAGCAAACAACATATCGCTGCTGGCAAATACATCGGCAGCCGAATTTAGCTGAACCCGCACATACTCTGGCAAAATCAAGCGGTCTTGCACCAGTACGCTCACAAAAACCGCATAGCTGAACACGCCAAACCACAGCAGTTTGGGTTGGGCACGCAAAAAATGAAAACCCTCCTTGATGCGATGCAATGCCGATGATGCCTCGGGTTGATAATGCGACTGAGGTACATAGCGGATAGCCCCAATGAGCAGAAAGGCAGCCACATAGGTCAGCCCGTCCAACAAAAAAACCTCATGTATCTGCCAGGCCGGAATGCTAAAGGGCATGGAAACCAAAAAACCCATCAAGAAAAACTCCTTATCGGCCTCAATGCCCCCCAGCAACAGAGCCGCCAAACCCCCGGCCAATACGTTGGTTGCCTGGCCTTGTATTTCAAGGTAACTGACGATGCGTGCATAGCGGCTTTTGTCGGCCAACTCCTGCGCAAACGCATACAAACTGGGATAGTGCAGGTTAAAATTCAAAAGGGTTACCGCCATGACCAGCAATATGGCCGCTTTATTCAGCCCATCGTCCCAAAAACCCAAACCGGCCACGGCCAAAATAATGGCCCCGCAAACAGCCGTAAGTGCCATAAAGATGCGCTGACGGTGAAAGCGGTCGATTAACGCCCCTGCATAAATCACCCACAACATGCTCACCACTGTGATGATGCCGTAAAAACGGGTTAACAAAACGGGCTCCTTCAGCTGATCAATGAAGTACCACGGAATGGCAATCAAGCTGATGCCTTGGGCGGCTCCCGAAATGGTGTTGGCTAAAAATAGCAGCCAAAGCGCACGGGTATTGGGAAAAGGAGCCGAATTCACAGGGCGAAAATAGTTGAATTATGGCTGGCAAAATCGATGTTAGGTTGTATTTTGCAACATGCGCTTCATACTTTGGGCATTCGCCTTGTTTTTACCATTATCCGGTTTTTCCCAGGACACCTTAGCCAACCGCTTTGAAATTGTGGCCTGGTGGGGACCGGAAGACGCTTTTTTGTACCGCATCGAAAAAATCAAAGAAGTCTTCAAAAACGGTGAACGTACCGAGTACGACAGCAGCACTTCGGAAGTGCTCTTTGAGGTACTTGATTCAACCGAATCGGGTTATCTTTTGGGTTGGACCTACCAATCGAATTTATTTGAAGGGCAAGGAGTAATGCCAAAATTACCCGACAGCATTTTGGCAAAACTCAACGATGCCGACAAATCAACACCTTCGAGCTTTATTTACAAAACCGATGAGGTTGGAAGCTTCACAGGTATTGAAAATTCCGCAGAAATCAGGTTGTCGTTGCTGTCCAAACTGGCAATCATTGAAGACATGTATGCCGATCAAAAGGAGCGTGAAGTGTTTCAAAAAGTACTGGCACCAATTAAAGGTATACTAACCTCGGAGCAGGGAATCGAACAGCTCATCGGACGAGAATTGCAGCTTTTTCATATGCTTTTCGGCATTGCACTTGATTCAGGCAGCTCCATCGAATACGATGATCAACTACCCAACTTATTTGGTGGTGCCCCCATTCCGGCCAAATCACGCCTAACGCAAACCTCGATGGACACCCTCGCCGGGACCTTTGTAGTTATCAATGAAACCACACCCCAGGAAAAAGCAGTAAAAAAATTGATGCAGGAGTTCATGGTTAAAGTAGCTCCCGACAAAAAAGAGGCTAAAAAAGCCGTTTCAAAAATGGATATCCAAATGTTGAATCGACATGCGTATGAGATGTACTATGGCTACTACCTCCCTAAATCCATAAACAGCGTGCAGCGAATTGAAATAAACTTAGATGGTGAGTCGAATTTACGCTTCAACAGACTTCGCATCTACATGCCTGATGAAGCGGGCGTTAGCGAGGAAACTCCCGAGTAGAAAGAACAAATACCAACGATTTCAGGCCTTTTCGATGGCCAGTTGCAATGCTTGCCTGTAGGTTACGCCTATGGGAATTTGTTTGTCGGCAATCATCACGGTATCGTTGCTATACGAACGAATGTTGGCAGCATTGATGATAAAACTGCGGTGTACACGGACGAAACTGCCGCCTTCCAGCTTCTTCTCAACACCCTTCATGGTGCTGTGGATCACCAAACGCTTCAAATCCTGCCCTTGTTGCACATAAATATTCACATAGTCAGCCATGGCCTGCACGTATTGAATATCGTTCAAATGCACCTTCACCCATTCGCCATCTACCTTTAAGTACAGGTATTCGAGCGTTTGTGTGGTCTGACTGCCTTTTTCAAGACTCCGCTTTTTTTCCTGGAGCATGTCCCAAGCCTTTTGGGCAGCCTTCAAAAAACGCGGGTAAGTTACTGGCTTGACCAGGTAATCAATGGCATCATTGTCGAACGCTTCAACCGCATATTCGCGCTTGCCCGAGACCAATACGATGGCAGGCTTGGCACGCAGTATGCCTATGAGTTCCAATCCGGTCATACCAGGCATTTCCACATCCAAAAACAATAAATCCGTTTGGTGTTCGCGCAAATAGCGATTCGCTTCAATGGCATTTCCGCATTCAACCACTTCGGTGATGAAGTCGGTTTGATCAACAAAGCGTTTGAGAACCTTGCGCGATAGGATATCGTCGTCTACAATGAGGCAATGCATAGAACTGTTGGATATATGCACAAATTAAGCAATTTTTCATTTTCAGCTCTGTTTAGGTGTATTTCGCAATAAAAAAGATGCGTTTATAAAATGAATATTCATTCGCTTATTTTTACTGCATGCGTCACCGCGATGAACAAAAAGTCACCAAGGCCTTTGAAGCTGCCCTGCAAATCATCGGACAGCAAGGCATTGCCGGATTAAAAATGCAGCAATTAGCCAAGGTTTCGGGCATGGCAACCGGTACATTGTACATCTATTTCAAAGACAAGAACGATTTGCTTAACCAGATGTACTTGCACTACACCCGCCAAATGAACCGCACCATTTGGGGAGAAACACGTACGACAGCATCCTACGAAGAGCGGTTCAGACACAAGTGGTACAATTACCTGCGCTATGTCCAACAGTTTCCTGCAGAAATGGTCTTTTTAGAACAATATCACCGGTCGCCATTTGCCACCAAGCAAACCATCGAAGCCGGAGGAAACCTCCTGCAGCCTTTGCTCGAAATCATTGAAGAGGGTCAGAAACTGGGAATGCTGGTCAAGGCACCTGCCAACCTCATCCTGGCCAACATTTGCGGCTCGGTGCAGGAAATGGTTGCCTGGTCAGAAGATGGTAGCCTGCCACCCATTACCGACCTGACCCACCTCGCTTGGGAAATGACCTGGAAGGCGTTTCAGAGATAATTCGACACATTCAGTTTCTGAATTTCCATTCATTAAAGGTTTCGTTCCGCTACACATCAAATCGACCTAAAGGACGGACATTCATACTGCCAACGTCAACTGGCAAACACGCCGGTTACCTGCAATAGGTTGCCGACCATCCAGCGAAAGTGCTAAGTCTTGCTTTCAGGTTGCATCAACAAATGGATGTCAGGGCTTCCGCTCGCTCAACTGCCGACAAGTCAACGAATTATTAGCACTTCTCTTCAAAACAGCCAAGAATTTCACTATATTTGCGGCTCGTTTTCAAGCACAAGCAGGCCGGGCATGTCAGATAACAACCAAATTTCAGCGTATAAGCACCACGACACCAAGTTATTCGCAGGTGATGCAACCCGTGCATTGGGTGAAAAAATTGCCCTGGCATACGGTAAGCCCTTGGGCAATATGGAAGTAATGCGCTTTAGCGATGGTGAGTTCCAGCCTTGCATCAACGAATCTGTACGCGGAACCGACGTTTTCCTGATCCAAAGCACCTTTGCCCCTGCCGATAACCTCCTCGAGTTGATGTTGTTAATCGACGCCTGTAAACGCGCTTCGGCTCACTACATCACTGCGGTAATCCCATATTTCGGCTTAGCACGTCAGGATCGCAAAGACAAGCCACGTGTCCCCATAGGATCACGCATGGTAGCCGATATGTTGACCGGTGCCGGTGTTACTCGCATCATGACCATGGATTTGCACGCTCCGCAAATCCAGGGTTTCTTCAACGTACCCGTTGACCACCTCGATTCAACAAGCGTTTTTGTACCTTATATCAAGCAACTCAACCTGCCCAACTTAACCATTGCTGCACCCGATATGGGCGCTGCAGCAAGGGCCAAAGTCTTTACCAAGCACTTGAATTGCGATATGATTGTATGCGACAAGACCCGTGCACGCGCCAATGTGGTTGAAAAAATTACCATCATCGGCGATGTTGAAGGCCGTGACGTAGTTATCGTTGACGACATCGTTGATACCGCCGGAACCATCTGCAAAGTAGCCGATGAAATCATGGCCAAAGGCGCCAACAGCGTGCGTGCTTTCTGTACACATCCGGTATTGTCTGGAAAAGCTTACGAGAATATCGAAAATTCAAGACTCACCGAATTGGTTGTTACCGATACCTTGCCTTTGCGTCGTGAGTCAAACAAAATCAAAGTACTGAGCGTCGCCGAGCTATTCGCCAAGTCGATTCGCAGCGTAAAAGAGTTCAGTTCCATCAGTCATTTATTTGAAATTGCAGTTAAACAATAATTCTTTAATCACCTTAACATGAAGTCAATCAATTTGAGCGGTTCCCTGCGCGGGAACGTAGGGAAGTCGGACGCTAATCAGTTGAGGGCAGAGGGTAAAATTCCCTGTGTACTTTACGGCAACGAATCTCAAACACATTTCTGGGCCTATGCCTACGATTTGAAAACGGTGCTGTACACGCCTGAAACTTTTAAAGTGCAAATCGACATTGATGGCGCCAAGCACGAAGCCATTGTGCAGGAAGCCCAATTCCACCCGTTGAACGAAGCCATTCTACACGTAGATTTTCTGGCTTTGTCAGCTAACAAAGAAGTACGTGTAGAGCTTCCATTGGAGTTCGTAGGCTCATCACCCGGGGTTCGCGCCGGTGGTAAGTTCACTGCACGTGTACGCAAAATCAAGGTAAAAGGATTGCCTAGCAACCTCCCTTCTTCGGTACAGGTTGACATCAGCAACCTCGAACTCGGCAAGGTAGTACGCGTAAAGGACATCCCTGTAGCCAACTACAAAATCCTCGACGCACCTAACAATCCGGTTGCTGCCGTTACCATCCCACGCGCCCTCAAAGGCCAAATGGCTGGTAACTAATCCAAGAACGGATGAAGTACCTGGTGATTGGCCTGGGTAACATTGGCGCTGAATACGCAGCCACCAGGCACAACATCGGATTTATGATATTGGATGCTCTCGCAATGGGGGCATCCAATATTTTTTTTGAGCAAGACCGCCACGCTTTCCGCGCAGAAATGAAGCACGCCGGCAGGCAGCTGGTGCTCATCAAACCCACCACCTACATGAACCTCAGTGGCAAAGCAGTTCGCTACTGGATGGAACAGGAAAAGGTACCCATTGACCGTGTCCTCGTTATCACCGACGACCTGAGCTTACCCACAGGCAAAATCCGCGTACGTGCCAAGGGCAGTGCCGGCGGTCACAACGGTCTCAGAAACATTGAAGAACTCTTAGGCACCCAGGAATACGCCCGTTTGCGATTTGGGGTAGGTGATGACTTTGCAAAAGGCCGCCAGGTAGAATATGTGCTTGGCAAATTCAACGAAAAAGAAGTTCCGGAGGTAGAATTAGGAATTCACAAATCCATCGATGCCATCAAGAGTTTTGTTACCCGCGGCATTGCGCTTACCATGACAGAATTCAACAAGTAATTTTTTATGCAGCAATCAAATTATTTCAAAGGGCTAATGGTTAGCCTTTTTTTGTTTTTATCAGTACAATTTGCCGTGCAAGCCCAGCCTCAATGGCAATTTCAAAATACCGGATTCAACTTCATCCTAACCGGCATTACTTTTCCCGGAAACCAGGATTCCATCGGCTATGCAGTAGGCATGAGCTCTACCTACAATGGCAGTGGCATCATCCTTAAAACCACCAACGCCGGCAATACCTGGACACAACTTAACAGCAGTGCGCTTCCCGGACTTGAATCGGTTTGCTTTACCTCGGTCGACACCGGTTACATTGGTGGATGGCAAAACTACTTCGCCAAGACCACTAACGGGGGCCTAACCTGGACCACGAGTACCGTCAATGCGAATATCTGGTATGTCCGTGAAGTTGAATTCTTCAACAGTCAAAAAGGCATTGTAGTAGGTGCCGGAAGTGAGGCCTATGTAACCAACAACGGCGGTTCAACATGGACCGCAGCCACAGGCTTTATCAATGCCGAAGACGTGACCTATGCCAGTAGCGATACCTTGTACGCCGTTGGCGGAGATGAAAAAATAGCTCGTTCTGTGAATGGCGGCCTCAGCTGGAGCACCATCTATTCAGGCGTTTTTCAGAATGTTTTCTTAGGAGTTGATTTTTATGGCAAAAATCATGGCATGGTTGTAGGCGAAGACGGCAAGATACTCACCACAACCAACGGCGGAAATAGTTGGACCGTTGGCAATGTAGGCAGTACCCACTTGCTGCGGGTGGCTCACCTTTTCGACAGCCTAAACTTTATGGCAGCCGGCACACCCGAAGGCGTCTTCGTTACCTCCAATGGGGGTTTAACCTGGACTTCGGATTTTCAAGGGGGTAACAACTATGCACTGTACAGTGCAGCATTTACCCCTTCAGGAAGCGGATTCATCAGCGGTTCTCAAGGACGCATTCTCAAGAAAGTGGCTATACTTACGGCTGGTTTCACTGTTAGCAGTGACAGCGTTTGTGCCGGCGACTCGGTGATTTTTACCCAAAATTGCCAAGGCAATCCCAATACATGGGAATGGACGTTCTTTGGTGGTACCCCTTCCACTTATGTGGGGGCTCAACCTCCTGCCATCTACTATCCAACGGCAGGACTATACGATTTCCAATTGGTTGTGAGGAATGCCGCTGGTTCCGATAGCCTATTTCAAACTGCTTTGATGCAGGTTTTTAATACCGCTCGGCCACAGATTACAAGCAGCGGTACTGCCAACGTAGGCGATACCGTCACCTACCAGGTGACCAATCAACCCAACCACACCTATACATGGCGTGTTCAAGGTGGTCAAATCATTTCGGGACAAGGCAGTCGGTCGGTCAACGTACTTTGGCCGCAAAGACTCACCGGCCAGGTAGCAGTTACCCTATCAAACGTCATTGGTTGTACCGCTGAAGACAGCTTACAGGTATCGGTTGGCTCATCCACCAGTGTAAATGAGCATGGAAACCGTGCTTGGAGGATCTACCCCAACCCTGCCACAACTTGGATTAACATTGATTTGGAAAACACCGATCAGGAACTGCTAACCGCCTTTATTTACGAC
>Ga0209278_1000393_pt1:0-32500 | contig 36832 bp, 22 predicted proteins | sample JI81BgreenDNA_FD_187504 | JGI IMG/M metagenome (GOLD analysis project Ga0209278, IMG submission 187504) | Wastewater effluent complex algal communities from Wisconsin, to seasonally profile nutrient transformation and Carbon sequestration -... | ecosystem: Engineered > WWTP > Effluent >...
TATATTTTTTTTCTATAAGGCTGTTCTTAAAAAAGGCGCGAAGCTCCAAGAGATTTCTTCTTAAAAAAAAAAAAGACAATCTCTGGTTGGAAACCTCTCTTTTTATTTATTATAGGTTATTTGATTGCGTTTACAAAATACGTAAATTATTCATTAAAAACAAAAACATAAGATTTTTTAAGCAGAAAAAATAGAGTAGACTAAAAAATGAAGCTTAAAACTTGTTCTAAATTCAAGTTGTTGAATTTGAAACAACAGTTTTTTTAGAAAAAATTATCAAATTTAATTAATAATTCTTAACTTGCTTTTATAAACCTTAGACCTTTTCCCAAATTGTTTCAATTTAGCACTAAAAGTGAAAACATATTTGAAAAAAATTGAATCAAATTGAACCATTCCCAAATTTTTAATTTGGGATCAAATTAGTAAAATTTTGGATAAGGAAAGTATGAATAATTGTAAAAAAAAATAAGGAGACCATTTTTATGAAATTAGCCGTATATGGAAAAGGCGGAATTGGGAAATCAACTACAAGTTGTAATATTTCAATTGCTTTAGCAAGAAGAGGCAAAAAAGTTTTACAAATTGGATGTGATCCAAAACATGATAGTACTTTTACATTAACAGGATTTTTAATTCCTACAATTATTGATACATTACAAGCAAAAGATTATCATTATGAAGATGTCTGGCCGGAAGATGTCATTTATCAAGGATACGGCGAGGTTGATTCTGTTGAAGCTGGCGGGCCGCCTGCAGGGGCTGGCTGTGGTGGCTATGTTGTTGGTGAAACCGTAAAATTACTAAAAGAATTAAATGCTTTTTATGAATATGATGTCATTTTATTTGATGTTTTAGGTGATGTTGTTTGTGGTGGATTTGCAGCTCCTTTAAATTATGCAGATTATTGTTTAATCGTAACAGATAATGGATTTGATGCGCTTTTTGCAGCAAATCGAATCGTTGCATCTGTTCGTGAAAAATCAAAAACACACCCTTTACGGCTTGCAGGTTTAATAGGAAATAGAACAGCAAAACGAGATCTTATTGATAAATATGTAGAAGTCTGCCCAATGCCAGTTCTTGAAGTATTACCTCTTATTGAAGATATTCGAGTATCAAGAGTTAAAGGGAAAACTGTTTTTGAAATGGCTGAATCAGAACCTAGTTTAACTTATATTTGTGATTTCTATTTAAATATTGCTGATCAACTATTATCTCATCCAGAAGGTGTTATTCCAGTTGAATTAGAAGATCGTGAATTGTTTACTCTATTGTCAACATTTTATTTAACAGGAAATCCTAAAACTGCTTCTGAGAATCTAGAAGGAAATAAAAATTCACTAGGTACTGATACATCGACTGAATTAGATTTTTTAATTGTCTAAATTGTTCTAAAAAAAATAGAAACGATAATTTTTTATTCCAAGAGCTGTTCCTTTTTTTGAAAAAAAAGGAACAGCTCTGGTGGAAACTAATTTGTAAATTGCTCCCGCTATAACAGGATCCCAAAATCTATTATTTTTGTTCTTGTTTCGATCAGAAAGGATCTGTTTGGGACTGAATGTTTGACCCAAAATTCGTAGTTGAACCTGTAGTTTCCTTAATTTAGGCTCGAATGAAATTTTTAATTTCTCTTGTTTTCAAAAACACTGTTTTTGAGACTAAAAGTGATCTTTTGGAATAAAAATGAAGACTAACGAATGTTGGTAGTATTAAAAAAAAAATTTCAGAGGTTAAAACTTTACTAGTGAAATTTAACTACTAAAAAGGTTGTTAAAAAATCTACTTAATCGATTTCAATAAAGTTATTAGCCGCTTTTGATTTTTCGAAACTAAAAAAACTTTAATTGAAAACCACACACCATCACCTTCGTCAAGAAAAATAAAATTTATGACAAACTCAAAAATGAATGAAACGTTAACATTTGATTGTGAAACTGGAAATTATCATACATTTTGTCCTATTAGCTGTGTTGCCTGGCTCTATCAAAAAATTGAAGATAGTTTTTTCTTAGTGATTGGCACAAAAACTTGTGGCTATTTCCTTCAAAATGCTTTAGGGGTTATGATTTTCGCAGAACCTCGATATGCTATGGCTGAGTTAGAAGAAGCTGATATTTCAGCTCAATTAAATGATTACAAGGAGTTAAAAAGACTTTGTTTACAAATTAAACAAGATCGTAACCCGAGTGTAATTGTATGGATTGGTACTTGTACAACTGAAATTATTAAAATGGATTTAGAGGGAATGGCACCAAAACTTGAAGCAGAAATCCAGACTCCAATTGTTGTTGCAAGAGCAAATGGTTTAGATTATGCTTTTACACAAGGAGAAGATACTGTTTTATCCGCGATGGTACAACGATGTCCGAGTACTGAAGTAAATTCTATGAATTCAATACAACAAGAAAAACAACAAAAGGTAGCTAAAAAATCGCTTGTTTTATTTGGATCATTGCCTACCAATGTTGCGACACAACTCACATTAGAATTAGAAAGATGTGGTATTCAAGTGTCTGGTTGGCTCCCTTCTCAACGATACGTAGACTTACCTGTTTTAAATGAAAATGTTTATGTTTGCGGGATTAATCCATTTTTAAGTCGTACGGCAACAACTTTAATGCGAAGACGTAAATGTAAATTGATAAGTGCTCCCTTTCCAATCGGACCTGATGGAACACGTGCTTGGTTGGAAAAAATTTGTTCAGTTTTTGGAATCATACCTAGTGGTCTACTAGAACGAGAAAAACAAATTTGGGATTCTTTACAGGATTACATTGCTCTAGTACGTGGAAAATCTGTTTTTTTTATGGGAGATAATCTATTAGAGATTTCTTTAGCAAGGTTTCTAGTTCGTTGTGGTATGGTTGTTTATGAAATAGGTATTCCTTATTTAGATAAAAGGTTTCAAGCTGCAGAATTAGAGTTTCTTGAGAAAACTTGCCGTGAACTTAATGTTTCAATGCCGCGAATTGTAGAAAAACCTGATAATTACAATCAAGTTCAACGTATTCGAGAATTACAACCTGATTTAGCAATTACAGGTATGGCTCATGCAAATCCACTTGAAGCTCGAGGAATTAACACTAAATGGTCTGTAGAATTTACTTTTGCCCAAATTCATGGCTTTACAAATGCTCGAGATATTTTAGAACTGGTAACACGGCCATTACGAAGAAATCAAGCACTTGAAAATCTAGGCTGGAATCAACTTGTAAAAATATAATCAACTTGTAAAAATATAAGGTTTTCTTTTAATTAAACTGTACAAAAACAAAATTTTGTACAGTTCCCCAAATTTATTTTTGCATATTGCAAGACATCTTTAGAAAGTGTATACTCTTACCAAACCATTTGAGGGCTTGTAGCTCAGTGGACTAGAGCACGTGGCTACGAACCACGGTGTCGGGGGTTCGAATCCCTCCTTGCCCGATTTTAAAAATAAAAATCTAATTTGATTTTTTTAAAGTTCTTTTGTTTCTAAAAGTCAACGAAAAAGTAGCAGAAGTGAAAAAGGCAAAGTATACTAGTAATAACTTTTTTTGTTTTATTTTTTCTTTTTTTACTAATATGACAGAAACGAAAAATTTTGGAGGTCATCCTAAAGTCGACGACTTTAGGAAAGAGAATGACTTTAGTAATCAAAAACCGGTTGAAATATCAGCACTTAGTGGCGAAAAACAGAATGTTTCAGAAAGGGTTATTGTCATTACTTCAGGTAAAGGTGGCGTTGGTAAAACAACCACAACTGCCAATTTAGGTATGTCAATTGCTCGGCTTGGTTATAGGGTTGCTCTCATAGATGCGGATATTGGATTACGTAATTTAGATTTATTATTAGGATTAGAAAATCGTGTGCTTTACACTGCAATGGATATTGTTGAAGGTCAATGTCGACTTGACCAAGCTCTCATTCGGGATAAACGTTGGAAAAATTTAGCATTGTTAGCTATTTCTAAAAACAGGCAAAAATATAATGTCACTAGAAAAAATATGCAGAATTTAATCGATTCTGTAAAAGAACTAGGATTTCAATTTATTTTAATAGACTGTCCTGCTGGTATTGATGTTGGTTTTATTAATGCCATTGCACCAGCTCAAGAAGCCGTTATTGTAACTACACCAGAAATCACAGCTATTCGAGATGCTGATCGAGTTGCTGGTCTTTTAGAAGCAAATGGTATTTATAATGTGAAACTTATAGTTAACAGGGTTCGCCCTGATATGATTCAAAAAAATGATATGATGTCCGTTAGGGATGTTCAAGAAATGTTAGGAATACCCCTTCTAGGTGCAATTCCAGAAGATACTAATGTAATTATTTCTACAAACCGAGGTGAACCACTTGTTTTAAACAAAAAATTAACTCTTTCAGGTATTGCTTTTGAGAATGCAGCCAGACGATTAATAGGTAAACAAGATTATTTTATTGATTTAACGAGTCCTCAAAAAGGCATGTTTCAAAAACTTCAAGAATTTTTTCTTGGAGAAGAATAAGTTTTGCTTTCCCGTTGATAAAAGTAGATAACAGGATCTGGACTGAGACCAAAATGACGTTTTTGGTCTGATTTGTACCCATTAGAGTTGATCCAAAATTTGGTAAATTTTGGACTTCGGGTTTCAATTTTATTGAAATTCAGGTTTTAACAAAATTTCTAGTTTCCAATTGAAAGTCATTAGTATAAACTTGAATAAACTCTTTAAAAGGAGTTTTTCAAGCTTGAGATCAATTAAACTAAATTGACTAGAAATAGGAATTTAAACAAATTTTTTGTTTAAAAAAGAATCAATTTCTCTTTCCATTGATAGCTCAAAAATTTTCTTGGAAACAAATTTTGTCATATTTTTCAACGGGATAGAAAAGTTTACCTCATTTGAAATTTAGAACCTCTAAAAAAAGAAAATGACGATTTTCTCGGTTTTGTTACTCACTCTGATTCGTGGCAACTCGACTTATAGATTTCGATAAAAAATGCAACTATATGTTTTTAGATTTACAAAATCAGAAAAGTATGATAATATAGTAACTAAAAAAAACAAGAATCCTCAGTAGCTCAGCGGTAGAGCGGTCGGCTGTTAACCGATTGGTCGTAGGTTCAAGTCCTACCTGGGGAGATCTAAAAAAATCTCGATTTAATTATGGTCTAGTTTCAGAACCCGGTTTCTCTAGTTCTGAAACTCGAAACATTAAAGGTGAAAATTGTTTTTTTTCTTTTTTTTTTGTAAAATAAAAATGAATACATCTTCAATCTTATAAAGCTTTAAAAACCAAATCATTCATTTTGATTTAATTACAGAGCTTTTCGCTATTTTATTAAGGAGAGTTTTATTATGTCACATACAGTAAAAATTTATGATACATGTATTGGCTGCACTCAATGTGTTCGTGCTTGTCCTACAGATGTATTAGAAATGGTACCTTGGGATGGGTGTAAAGCAAATCAAATCGCCTCTGCGCCACGAACAGAAGACTGTGTAGGTTGCAAACGTTGTGAATCTGCATGTCCAACAGATTTTTTAAGTGTTCGTGTATATTTAGGTTCTGAAACAACTCGAAGCATGGGCTTAGCTTATTAATTTTTTTTTGATGATTGAAAGATATTGATTCTTTCAATCATCATTTTGCGTTTTCACGAAAAGTTAACTTCCGACTTTAAATGCTTCTAAAAAAAACCCTAAAAAAAATCCTCGTTTGAAGGTATTTAGTAAAAAAAAAGTATTTAAGAAACTTTCTCCCCTAAATTGAACTAATTTAACCTTACCAAAGTCTTTAGTCTTATTATTTTTCTGTTGGTTTTTATGAAAAAATGAATAGAAAAATTTATCTAGAATTTCGATAAAAAAAACAACAGAAAAAATTAATAAAAAGCCCCAATCAAGTTTTGAACATTGAATGGTAAAAATGTTTCCGTAAAGAAAAGCACATAATAAAATAAAAAAATCAAAAGGGTTCAATTTTTTTAATTGGTTCTTATTCATATTTAGAATATGTAGCATCCATGGCAGAGTGGTCGATTGCACCGCACTCATAATGCGGTTTCGAAAGAACAACGTTGGTTCAAACCCAACTGGATGCAATTTAATTTTGTTTAAAAAAAAATTTGGGAAAGTACCAAGCTTTAATTTATCTTGAGATTCACATGCTCTTTATTTTTATTCTAGTATTTTGTAGCTTTCTATATTTAACCAGTGTTTAAGAGATGAGAGTGTTAAAAATTTTAAATAAAGTAATGTTATCTGTAATTTTATATTGAAAAACAAGAGTTTTCACACTCTTGTTTTTCTTTCTTTTTTACAAAAAAAAAGAACAAAAAAGATTAACCAAATTTTCCGCTTGTACTTGCAATTAAAAATGCTGCATATGTTAAAACATAACCTACAGAGAAATGAGTTAAACCAACAAGACGAGCTTGAACAATAGAAAGTGCGACAGGTTTATCACGCCAACGTACAAGATTCGCAAGAGGAGTTCTTTCATGAGCCCATGCTAATGTTTCAATTAATTCTTGCCAGTAACCGCGCCATGAAATTAAGAACATGAATCCTGTAGCATAAATTAAATGACCGAATAAGAACATCCACGCCCAAACAGATAAACTGTTCATACCAAATGGGTTATATCCATTAATTAATTGTGAAGAATTTAACCAAAGATAATCACGAAGCCAACCCATTAAATATGTAGAAGATTCATTGAATTGGTTAACATTACCTTGCCAAATACCAAGATGTTTCCAATGCCAATAAAAAGTTACCCAACCAATTGTATTTAACATCCAGAAAACAGCAAGATAGAAAGCATCCCAAGCTGAAATATCACAAGTACCGCCGCGACCAGGACCGTCACAAGGGAAACTATAACCGAAATCTTTTTTATCTGGCATGAGTTTAGAACCACGCGCATCAAGGGCACCTTTAACAAGAATTAATGTTGTTGTATGTAAACCTAAAGCAATAGCGTGGTGAACTAAAAAATCGCCAGGACCGATTGTAAGGAATAAAGAGTTTGAATCACTATTAATTCCTTGTAACCAACCAGGAAGCCAAAGAGTTTGACCAGCAAGACTTGGTGCACTTGTCGCTGAAGAAAGTAAGAAATCAAAGCCATATGCTGTTTTACCATGAGCTGATTGAATCCATTGAGCAAAAACAGGTTCAATAAGAATTTGTTTTTCTGGAGTTCCAAATGCTTGCACAACATCATTATGAACATAAAGACCTAATGTATGGAAACCTAAGAATAAACTTACCCAACTTAAATGTGAAATGATAGCTTCTTTATGATCTAAAATACGAGCAAGTACGTTTCCACGATTTGCTTCTGGATCATAATCACGTACAAAGAAAATTGCACCGTGAGCAAATGCACCACACATAATAAAACCAGCAATGTATTGATGGTGTGTGTAAAGAGCTGCTTGGGTTGTAAAATCTTGTGCTAAAAAAGCATAAGGTGGCATTGAATACATGTGTTGAGCCACTAAAGAAGAAATTGTACCAACACTTGCAAGAGCAAGACCAAGTTGGAAATGAAGTGAGTTATTTACTGTATCATATAAACCTTTGTGACCTTCGCCTAAACTTCCTGAAGGAGGAGTCTGTGCTTCAAGAATTTCACGCATACTATGACCAATACCAAAAATTGTACGATACATATGACCAGCTAAAATGAAAACTACCGCAATTGCTAAATGATGATGTGCCATATCAGTTAACCAAAGACTTTGCGTTTGCGGGTGGAAACCACCTAAGAAAGTCAAAATTGCAGTTCCGCTACCGTCAGCTGAATTGAAAATATGTGACACGCTATCTGGATTTTCAGCATATGCTGCCCAATTACCTGTAAAAAACGGAGTTAATCCTGCCGGATGTGGTAACACAGTTAAAAAATTATCCCAACCAACGTGTTGTCCACGAGATTCAGGAATTGCTACGTGGACTAAATGGCCCGTCCAAGCTAATGAACTTACGCCAAATAAGCCCGCTAAATGGTGATTTAATCGGGATTCTGCGTTTTTAAACCAAGAAAGAGCTGGTTGAAAAGCTGGTTGTAAATGTAACCAACCTGCAAAAAGAAAAACAGCTGCAAGAAGCAGTAAAAAAATTGAACCAATATATAATTCTTGATTGCTACGCAGACCAATTGTATACCACCATTGATATACGCCAGATGTCGAGATATTTACAGGGCCAGATGCGCCACCGCGTGTAAATGCTTCAACAGCAGGTTGACCAAAGTGTGGGTCCCAAATCGCATGAGCGATTGGACGAATATGTAAAGGGTCTTGAACCCATTGTTCAAAGTTGCCTTGCCATGCAACATGGAATAAGTTTCCAGAAGTCCAAAGAAAAATAATAGCCAATTGACCGAAGTGAGAAGCAAAGATCTTTTGATACAGTCTTTCTTCAGTCATACCATCATGACTTTCAAAATCATGAGCTGTTGCAATTCCAAACCAAATTCGACGTGTAGTTGGATCTTGTGCTAAGGCTTGGCTAAATTTTGGAAATTTTGTTGCCATTTTGAATTCTCCTTAACGATAGTAAGTGTTTCACACTCTGTGACGTTGGTGACAAAAATGAATTGTTGTCAACAGTTGAAACCTGTACCAGATTTCTATATGAATCTGTTCCAAAAATTTTGTTTTTGGAATTAAATTTTAGATTGTGTTTTCCCAAAAATTTTGTTTTTAGTTCCAATGAATTTTGTAGTTTAGTTTTTATCGATGTTTAAACCAAAGTTTTTGAATTTAAGACAAGTGTCGTTATTACTAAACAAACCAAAATTCTTATTTTGGTTCTGAAAGCAAAAATGAGTTTTTTTGCATTTATGCACAAAAAACAAAATGAGAATTTTCTCGTTTTTGTCAAATTAAAAACTGAGTTTTCTACTAGAGTTTTCTATTATGTTTAAAGCATTATAAAAATTACAGCAGAGTCTACATCAAAAACGAAGTTTTCTATGTGAATCTAAATAGTGATTTATACCCGCTTTGTCGACAAAAATAAAATTTGTGTCAGTCATAGCGGGTTTTTCCAAAATTTTGTCAATTTAGAAACGACAAAAATTTTATTTTTGTCGACAATTAGAATTTTGTTTTTGATATGGAACACTTTTTAATAAGATGTTCTTCTTTATTTAACCTACGGCTAAAATACGAGCTAAGAAGAATGACCATGTAGTAGCGATACCACCTAATAAATAATGAGCTACCCCTACAGCACGACCTTGAGTAATGCTTAAAGCACGTGGTTGAATAGCTGGCGCTACTTTAAGTTTGTTATGAGCCCAGACAATTGATTCAATCAATTCTTGCCAATAACCACGACCACTAAATAAGAACATTAAACTGAAAGCCCAAACAAAGTGAGCACCTAAGAAAATTAAACCATACGCAGATAATGCTGAACCATATGATTGAATAACTTGTGATGATTGTGCCCATAAGAAGTCACGTAACCAACCGTTAATTGTATTTGCACTTTGTGCAAAATTACCACCAGTAATGTGAGAGACACCGTTAGCACTTACTGTTCCCCAAACATCTGATTGCATTTTCCAACTAAAATGGAAAATTACAATTGAAATTGAGTTATACATCCAGAATAAGCCTAAGAACACATGGTCCCAAGCAGATACTTGACAAGTACCACCACGACCTGGTCCATCACAAGGGAATCGGAAACCTAAATTTGCTTTATCAGGAATTAAACGAGAGCTACGCGCATACAACACACCCTTTAATAGAATAAGAACTGTTACGTGAATTGTGAAAGCGTGAATATGGTGTACTAGGAAATCTGCTGTTCCTAAAGAAATTGGCATCATTGCAACTTTTCCACCAACAGCAACAACATCTCCACCCCAACTTGGACTTGTACTTGCTAAAGCATTAGGTGCTGTAAAACCTGGAGCTAAGAAATGTGTATTTTGAACCCACTGCGCAAAAACTGGTTGTAATTGAATTGCAGTATCAGAGAACATATCTTGAGGACGACCAAGAGCACTCATTGTATCATTATGAATGTATAATCCAAAGCTATGGAAACCTAAGAAAATACATACCCAATTTAAATGAGAAATCATAGCATCTCGGTGACGAAGAACACGATCTAAAAGGTTATTGTAATTATTTGTAGGATCATAATCACGAACCATAAAAATAGCAGCATGAGCACCAGCCCCAACGATACAAAAACCACCAATCCACATATGGTGAGTGAAAAGTGAAAGTTGTGTACCATAATCAGTAGCTAAATACGGATATGGAGGCATAGCATACATATGGTGAGATACAATAATTGATAATGAACCGAAAAGAGCTAAGTTAATTGCTAATTGAGCATGCCAAGAAGTTGTTAAAATTTCATAAAGTCCTTTATGACCTTCACCAGTAAATGGACCTTTATGTGCTTCAAGAATTTCTTTTAAGCTATGGCCAATACCCCAATTTGTTCGATATTGATGACCAGCAACTAGAAATAAAACAGCAATAGCTAGGTGATGATGAACAGTATCTGTTAACCATAAACCACCAGTTACCGGATTAAGACCACCCTGGAAAGTAAGGAAATCACTATATTGAGCCCAATCAAGTGTAAAAAATGGCGCTAATCCTTTCGAGAAACTCGGATAAAGTTGTGCCATTAGTTCTGGATTAAGAGTGAATTCATGAGGAAGGGGAATTTCTTTAGGGTCAACACCTGCATCAAGAAGTTTATTGATTGGTAATGAGACGTGAATTTGGTGCCCAGCCCAAGCTAAACTTCCTAAACCTAAAAGACCCGCTAAATGGTGATTTAGCATAGATTCCACGTTTTGGAACCATTCTAATTTTGGTGCAGCTTTATGATAGTGGAACCAACCAGCAAAAAACATCGCGGCCGCCATTATAAGACCACCAATTGCAGTAGTGTAAAGTTGTAATTCACTTGTAATTCCAGCAGCACGCCAGAGTTGGAAGAATCCAGATGTAATTTGAAGACCCTGGAAACCACCACCAACATCTGCATTTAAAATTTCTTGACCTACAATTGGCCACACAACTTGAGCACTTGGTTTAATATGTGTTGGATCTGTTAGCCACGCTTCATAATTCGAAAAACGTGCACCATGGAAATACATTCCACTTAACCAAATAAAGATAATACCGAGCTGACCAAAGTGTGCGCTAAAAACTTTTCTTGAAATCTCTTCAAGATCGCTTGTTTGCGTATCAAAATCATGTGCGTCAGCATGTAAATTCCAAATCCACGTTGTTGTAGTTGGACCTTTTGAAAGAGTTCGTGAAAAATGACCTGGTTTAGCCCATTTTTCAAAATTTGTAGCTACCGGATTACGATCAACTACAATTTTGACTTTTTTCGCTTCACGTTCTGGAGGACTGATTGTCATGGCGAAAAATTCTCCTTATCTGAATTAACGAAATCACGCTTTATTAAAGACGAAAAAAAAATTATTTTGTTTTCAGATCTTCAAAAAGGTGATGAAATAATTTTTGATTGTGTTACAAAAATTTACAGGATCAACAGACTGAACCAAAAATGAATTTAGACTTTTTTTGTCTTTGATTGGTAACAAACCAAGATATTTTGGTTCACCTTTTTTTGTCCATTGAGTGTATTGAAAAAAAAATATCAACTTGAGAGTTTCTTTTTAGAATTCCATAGACTTTAGGCGCATAAAGGGTTACTTACTATTAAGAAAGTTGAAAAAAAAAATATTGATGAGAAAAAATGTTTTTTCTCATCAGGGAAAACTTAAAGGGATGTTCAAGAGTCAAAATTTGAATTTTTGGGAAATTCATTTTTTTCTTTGTTTTTTTTTAGACAAAAAGCGAATTTGTGTTAATCTCAAAACTGGTCCCAAAATCTCGAATTTTGAGAAAAAATTGGGACAGTTTTTTTTAAGCACCAACAGCTTCTTTTGCAGCAAACATTACTTCTAATGTGATAAGGTTCGCACTTTGTTCACGCGCAAATTTTTCAGTATTTCGTTTAATTTTGCCACGAACAAAACCTGGAATTCTTTGTAATTCCGCTAACGCTTCCGGAGCCCAGACTAAATCGGAATCTGTTGATAAAGATTTGGTAATAACTTCTTTAGTATCATGACCCCCAAAAATTTCAAGAAGATGATCTTCCATCCCTAAAGTAAATGAATTATAAATAAGATCTGAAATTTGATTCGTTCCTTCATAGCCTAAAAACGGACGAAATCCTAATGGAAAATTTTGAATATGAACTGGTGCCGAAATTACCCCACAAGGAATATCGAGACGTTTTCCAATATGTCGTTCCATCTGTGTTCCAAAAATCGCAGCAGGCTCGATCCGAGCAATCATATCGGCTACTTGGGTATGGTCATCAGTAATTAAAACTTCATCACAAAAACCGTCTACTTGTTCTCTAAACCAATCTGCGTCATGTTTACAATATGTTCCACTACAAGAAACGCGAATACCCATTTCACGAGCTAAGATTTTTGTCATACTAGCTGCATGAGTGGCGTCTCCGAAAACAACAGCTTTTTTTCCTGTTAAATTTTGACAATCAATTGAACGAGAAAACCATGCTGCTTGAGAAATAAAACGGGTTTGAGTATCAATATAGGATTCAAAATCAAAAGCATAGGAGGAATCAAAAGTTTTAATTATATTTACAATTTCTCGAATACAATTTTCAGTTTCTAATAAACCCATTGGTGTTATAGCAACATAAGGCATGTCAAATTCTGTTTGCAAATAATTTGCTGCCATTAGGCCTACTTCACGATAAGGAATTAAATTAAACCATGCATTTGGTAACTTTTTAATATTTGTTACAGACCCACCCTCTGGAAGAATTTCGTTAATTGTGATTCCTAAATCTGTTAATAATCTTTTTAATTCACGACAATCATGTTGATTATGGAAGCCAAGAGTAAAAATACCAATAATATTTGCTGAAGGCTGTTCTGTTTTTTTGATAGTTAACTCATTTTTAGATCGTGCTTTTTCTAAATAAAATCGAATAATTTGCTCTAATGTTCGATCTGCTGCTTGTAATTCATTAACACGATAATGATTTACATCAGCTAAAATTACATCGGATTTAGAATCTAAACTTGCGCGATTAACAAAATTCTGTAAATCTTCCTGTAAAATGCTAGAAGTACAAGTAGGGGTAAGAATGATTAAATCAGGATTCTCTTCCTTATCTTTTCGTGTAATATTTTCAACAACCTTTTCCTGTGATCCTCTTGCTAAAACATGACGATCAACAATACTCGCTGTTACTGGAGTAAAATCACGTTCTCGCTCTAACATAGACCGCATTACATTAAAATAATCATCTCCTAAAGGAGCGTGCATAATTGCATGAACATTTTTAAAAGAACTAGCAACTCGTAAAGTTCCAATATGTGCTGGACCAGCATACATCCAATAGGCTAATTTCATAGTTAAGCGTCTCCTATTTTAAGTTTTTAGAAAGTCTGTCTGAAAGTTCAATGATCACAAAAATAAAGTTTTTGCCGATAAGAAAATAAAATTACAATTTTCTTTATATCTTTTCACAAATTAAGACTTTTTAGTAAAGTAATAAAAATTATTATAGACTTAGATGTATTTAGTGTATCCCTAAAAAAAAAATTATTGAAAAACTTTAAAAAAAATATTTTTTAAATTTTTTTATTAGCTTTCCAAGAGTTTGTTCTTTTTTTTATAAAAAAAAGAAAAGCTCTGGTGGAACCTAAAGAAAATCTACTCCCTGTACAAAAAAACAAGTTACAGTAACACTAAACAAATTTTATTATTTATCAGATAATAATGAATTTTACAAAATTCTGGAAAAGTAGCCATTTTGTTTTTTTAATTAACTAAAAATTTTTACTTGAATTTTTAGTTAAAATGTTATAAATTTGTATCAACAGAAAACAAACTATTTAAAAAACTAGCCAAAATGCTGTTTTGTTAGCATAATAGAACTAAGAAGAAACACGTCAAAAATGGTATCGAAAATACCAAAAAACAGAAAGAGACTTTTTCAAAAATTACAGTTTTCGGACCAAACCGAAAAAACATTAGAAATTTTTTTCGTGTAACACCAAAAATTCTCGATTCGTACCAAAATTGATAATTTTGGTTCGAAAAACTGCAGACCTCTCTCTTTTTGTGAATTGATAAACTATTTTGGAGGATTCCCGTGTTATTATTAGCAAAATTACCGGAAGCCTACGCTCCGTTTGATCCGATTGTAGATGTATTACCGGTTATCCCAGTACTTTTCTTGTTATTAGCTCTTGTGTGGCAAGCATCAGTAAGTTTCCGTTAAATTTCTCAAGATAAAATCGTTGTCAACACTGTACTTAAAAGATTTCTGAATCTAAAACAAAAACTCTAATTTTTGGTACAAACTCTACTAAAAGTCATGTTTTTTGTAGCAGTACAGGAACTTCAACAAAAACTTAATAAAAACTGCGACACGAAAAAAAAAACCATGAATCTAGAAATTGTTTTACAATTAACCGCTTTACTCTTTATTGTTGCGGCTGGACCGCTTGTGATTGTATTACTTTCCAGTCGTGGAGGAAACCTCTAATTTCAGCAATTGAAATTTCCGAAAACAACTTTTTCGGAATTAACTGTACCAAAACAAAAGAGTTAGAACCAAAAATTTTATTTTTGGTACAGGTAATATCACCAACTCTTCACAATTTTTATGCCTATCGCTGATTATCAAGTCTTTATTGCATTATTTTTAGCATTGGCTACTGGTATCTTTGCTGTACGCCTTGGAGTAGCACTTTATAAGTAAAAAATCATAAAGTCATTTCGGCATGAATTCCTATTGATTCCGAAATGACTCAAAAAATAATTCGTCTTGACAGCAAACTAGTTTTTATGTAAAACTAAATTATATAAATAGAAGATTTATGGGGTGTCGCCAAGTGGTAAGGCTGCGGGTTTTGGTCCCGCCATTCGGAGGTTCGAATCCTTCCACCCCAGAATACTGTTTCAAAAAACTAAACCCACTTTAGATTTAAAATGATTAATAAAAATAAAAATAAAAAAATTAAAAACCAAGTAATCCAAATTAAAAAATTTTTTGCTTTACTGTAATTTGTAAAGAAACCTGTCTCTAAAAGTTTACGTAAAACAATATTTTCGGTTGGTGTTTGTGGAACAATTAAAAAAATAATACTCAAAGCAACAAGAAGTTCGATAAAATGTAACATAATTTCAAAAAGGACTTAATTTCGTCTAATATTTTTTTCTTATTGAACCAATAGCTTATCAGTCTCAAAAAACTTTTGGTAAACTTAAAATAAGATAATAAATCATGCCGGGATAGCTCAGTTGGTAGAGCAGAGGACTGAAAATCCTCGTGTCACCAGTTCAAGTCTGGTTCCTGGCAAAGTACGATAATTTATTCCATACCTGGCCCTAGAAAAAATTTTTAATTAGAACAGTACGCTCCGAAAAGACTTTTTTGGTTTCCAACCAGATCGAATCACAAAAACACAGTTTTTGTGATTCGATCTTGGGAATCGATTATCTTTTGAATTCAAAAAAAGTTTAAAAAGGTGCTTTAAAAACACAATTATAAATGATGACAAAAACTTTGTTTTTGTCAATAAAAAAGAAAATTTCAATTATCTTTTTGACCACTTCTAATCGAAACTATTTTGAACCTTTTGTTTAATAAAATTGATATTTTATTAAAATATTAAATCTACTTAAAACTAATTTTTTTAATTCTATCATGAACAAGTAAAATGTTTTTAAAAAATAGAAATTTCTAGTAAGGAGTGAAATTATGAAAAAATTTAGGGATTTTTCACTAATTAACATTAATCAAAACTTAGCCAGGTTACAACTGTGTTATAGACAAAAAAAATTTTTTCGTGTTTCTTCACAAACAAAACAATTACCAAATAACCAAACTTCTCTTTTATGTGCTCTTTCTGGTGGGCAAGATTCTATATTAAACTTTTTTCTTTTACTTCATGCTAAAAAAAAAGAGAACTTAAATATTCTTTATTGTCAACATCTATGGCAATTAAAAAATTTTTTTGCAGTGAAATTTCTTTTTCAACTTAGTTTTTTAAATAAGATTCCTTATATTTTAATTTTACCTCAAAATCTTGTTTTAACTGAAAATGAAGCAAGAGAGTGGCGAAAAAACAGTTTTTATAGAGTTTCACAAATAGAACATAGTCAAATAAGTTTCACGGGACATACAGAAACAGATATTCTTGAAAAAAATTTAAATAATCTTCTCAGAGGAACAAGTCCAGCAGGGTTGTCTTCTTTTCGTTTTTTAAATTTTCGAAAAAAAACAAATCTTTTATTTTCTAGTACAAACCTTAATATTTGTTTTTTTTTGCAAGGAAAAAAGACGAGAACCCTTTCTCAAGAAATATTCTTTGAAGAATTACAAAAAAAAAACCACAACCAAATAAAGTTCCAATGTAAAAGAAAAAACCAACAAGGTCTTATTTTTTTGAAGAAGAAAGGAAACCTTCTAAAAATAAAACAAAAACTTTCTAATCGAAAAAATTTTAAATTTTGTAAATCATCCAAAATATTGAATCAACCACCAATTTCTTTAAACCAAGTTCCAGTTAATAAACAAAATTTTTCATTAATTACATTACCGTTAATATACAAAAATTTGTCAAATAAAAACTTACCAATTCCACTTACAAATATTTTTATTTTTTCGAATTCTAAAAAATGTTTACTAAAAAATAAAATAATTGAAACCCTGATTGCGATAAAAACAATGTGTTTAGTTCAATCGTTTTCTTTTTGTTTTTCAAATAAATTCTCTACCATGCCAGTAACTTTAGAGAAACCTCTTGAAAAAACTATAAGATTTACTATTGCCCGATTTGTAAACTTGTATAAATTTCCGGTCTTAATTGATATTACAAATTTTTCTTCTAATTTTTCACGAAATAAAATTCGACACCAACTTATTCCTTTTATACGGTTTTTAGTTCACCCGAATGTCGAATGTTTACTAACGAATTTTTTAAAAATAATTTATCAAGAACATCAAGAACGAGAAAAAGAAATTCAGGAATTATTTTTTGTGTTTCAAATTTTACTCTCAAAATCGTTAAAAAAAACAACATGTGTAAATTCTCTTCTAAATTCACTTGAACTGCTGACCATCAAGACTTGGGGTTTAGTTCCAATTTTATTAAACTCAAAATCGAAAACTTCTATAGAAGGTAGGGAAAACCCGCGAATTAATCCGCTCCACAATTATTCAACAAAAAAAGTAATAACTAATATCTCCGAAAATCAAGCTAGATCATTTCTTCAGAAACTTTTTTTTAACTATAAAAATTTAATTCTAAATTATTCACAAATAATTAAATTAGATACTTTTTATTAAATCACACTACCAATAATTTTAGAGTTGGGTTACCCGGGACTCGAACCCGGAACTAATCGGTTAAAAGCCGAGTACTCTACCATTGAGTTAGCAACCCAGTTAACTAGAACCAAAAAGCTTGTTTTGGATTTAAAAAAATTTTGTTTTTTAAATTCAAAATCATTTTTAAGCATATTATAGTATATCAGATATTTTCCAAGTGCTCAATACTTACACCGTGTTGCTGATTCTTATAAAAAATTCAGCAACAGGTGTTAAATTTCTATTTTACTAAAATTTCGGAGTGAGACGTAAAATCTATATGAAAAATCTAGTTTTGATTCAGATTTTTGTAAACTTTTGAATCAACTAGAAGAATAAAAGTCGTAAGTGTCGAAAGTTGTTTTTATTTTGGAATAAATAAATTTAGACCTAAATTTGAAAAACAATCCCAAAAATAAAAATATTGTTTTTGGGAGTAGGACAGTCACAACTGTACAAGAAAGATTCTTTTTATATCTTTTAGACAACAAAAGAATTAAGAATTCCTACTAAAAATACAAGTAAGAACCAAATACCTATTCCTGAAAAAACAGTTCCTTTATTTTCAGCCCATCCGTCTGGTGTAGCTAAAACAACTGGCACACCAACAACTAAAAGAAATGATACAACAATGAACGCAAATAAAGCTAATTGAAAGATTAAAAGCATAGCTTTGATTTCCTTAAAACGGTCTATTTTTACTAGAGGTTTTCTCGTGAAAGAGAGAGTTTTTCGCTCTTTTTGACAAAAAATTGGGGATTAAAAAATTTTACATGAAAAGAAAGTTACCAAAACTAAAGTATTGGTCATCTAATTCAGATGTTGCTTTTTTTTGACAACGAAGTGTCCCCCTTTAATTCTCAGTAGACTTTAGAAAACAAAGTCTTGAGAAAAGAATGAAAAACCTTGTATATACTGTTTAGTATACAGTATTGAGCAAGGAAAACGCTTCTTTTTTCAATTTGTTCATCAGAAATTAGGAAAAAAATTTTTTTTATTTAATTTCACTACTAAAAACAACGTTTTATCTTGAATTAAAATAAAAACAGGTGGAAAGAGTAGAAAAAAATATCTTTTGTTTTGAAAAAAATATTTTATAATAAAAATAAGCGGATATTGCATAGTGGTAGTGCCCTTGCCTTCCAAGCAAGAGGTGCGGGTTCGATTCCCGCTATCCGCTCCAATCAATTTTTTTGGCGGGCGTAGCCAAGTGGTAAGGCAGTGGATTGTGACTCCACCATTCGCGGGTTCAAACCCCGTCGTTCGCCTATAGTATTTTAGAAACAAAACTTATTTTTTATTGTTTACTGTCTACATGAGAATGTTTTCTATTTGAAATTCAAAGCAATGTGATTTTTTATACTTTTTACGAGTAGCGATATCTCTGAATTTCTCTCTTTTACCGCTGATCGGACTTGAACCGATAAGAACTAATGTCGGAGCTTTTTGAAAGCCCTGTGTTTACCAATTTCACCACAGCGGTTTAAGGCGAATTTTTATTCATTTTTCTGAAGTATACTGTTTCTTTTTAGGAAAGTAAAGTTAAAAAATTCTAACTTTTGCTCAAAATTTTCTTTTTAGTTCAGTTTAAACCTTTATTTTCACTGATCGGAATTAAACCGATGCAGTGTAATAACAACTCCTAAAATTACCGACAAAAAAAACTATTGGCATGAAATCTTGTTACTTTAAATCTGTACCAAAAAATTAAATAGACTCGATGTCAAAGTTATCTTGACAAAGTTTCTATTTAATTTTTTGGTACAGATTTTTAAAAAATAAAATTTTGTTTCCAAAATTTCGGCGTGTTTATGTTTCAGATCTCAAAATAAATTTTTGATTCTTAAAACCAGGAGTCTCGTAACATTATAACGATGAACCTAAACCTACATAGGAACCATAGAAAAATATACCGACTAAAGTAACAACAGCTACTCCGGCAACAGTTCCAACAAGCCATAATGGAATACGACCAGTTGTACCAGTATTAGACATAGTGAAATCTCCTGATGTTTTTGAAATGAAATTTCTCTTGACAACAAAGGAGGAAGGGCCTACACTTTGTTGTCTCACCCAAATAATAAATTTGGGTTTAGGTAGTAGCAGTATTTCTACTAAAAAAAGATGTTAAAACCAGTACCAAAAAGTTTCATTTTGGTGCAACCAAATTCTTTAAATAGAACTTGTCCAAAAAACTCCGTTTTTTGATTAACTTCAAGTTTTAATTAAAACTAAATTTTGATTATTTGGTAAAGCTTCTAAATGAATTTTAGAGTACAGTTTACTTTTATTAGTTAAAAATATAACTTGAGAATAAAACTGCTAATACGAAAATTAATAAAAGTCCCCAGTATAAACTGGTACGATTTAATTCTACACTTTGTTTATTGGGATTTGGTTTCGCCATAATAATCTCACCTTGCTCTTAACGTTGAATGAATTGCATGGCTGTAATAGCGCCTAAAAAGAACACTGTAGGTACAGCTAATGCATGCACAGCAAGCCAACGCACAGTAAAAATTGGATAAGTATACGATTTTCTTGCAGTCATGGTGTTTTATATGAATTTTAAAAGAGGAATCTTGAATTATTTGTTGAATTCAGCCGCTGTTTTGCCATTAAAATGGTTAATTTCAAGATTCCTCAAACGACATGATACATTGTTTGGGGCGACTTCATGTCCCAACCACAGATCCTAAGGTTATGACTTAGCAAAATCTAAGGGGTGAATATGGGATGGTCTCTTGGTAACGCTAACTCTTCTAAAATCATGGTATAAAACCAGACATGAGATGAGATCTAGAATTTCTTTTTGTCCCCGCTCGCAGTGGCAAAAAAAGAATTATTGTTAGTCCTAAATTGGACCAATTTAGGAAAAAAATGAGTTCTAAAAATGTCTTTGTTCTGGTTTGATAAAAACAAAGTTCTTATCACCGTTTTGATTTGATGAGTGCGTGGTGTACCAACTGTTTAAGTTTAGTACAGTTTAGTTAACTTCAGATAATTTTTTTACTTGTTCTAAAGCATTGAAACGATCCGTAATAAGCGGAGTTTCTTGACGATCTTCAGTAAAATATTCGTTTGGTCTTGGACTTCCAAAAACGTCATAAGCAAGACCAGTACTCACAAATAACCAACCTGCAATAAATAAAGACGGGATTGTAATACTGTGAATAACCCAGTAACGGATACTTGTTAAAATATCAGAAAAAGGGCGTTCTCCTGTAGCACCAGACATGCTTAACACTCCTTACTAAATTTAAGTTTTTTTTACAAAATCTCCTTCATCAAGTGAATCCTACAACTGGTGCGCTCACGAAAAAATCTAACTAGAGTTGTGAAAAACGTAACACCAAAACTAAAGTTTTGGTGATCTAATTCTAATCTTTTGATTTTATCTTAATAGAACTTAATTACACCAAAACCTGGTCCCAAAATAAAAGATTTTGGGAAGGGAGGGGAATTCACAAAACGAAGAGGTTTTTAAGAACCTTTTTTTGTGTTTCTGTTGTTAGTATACCGAGTTCCTGTTTTCACATCAAGGCTTCTAAGTTGTTTCTTCGGAAAATTTTGCAAAATCGATCCATCGAGGCTTTGGTTTTCTTGACTGTGAACCCCAAGAAGCTTCAATAATTTTTAGGTGTTGTTTCTTTTGTTTTCCAAATTCAGAGAAGTTAGAACCAGAATTAAAACTGACTTTATCTTGTGAAATTGGAGAAATTAAGTCAAACTCTTCTAAAATTTTTTCAATTTCAGGTTGACGTAAAATTTCGCAATACACCAATTCAATAACAAGCCTATCCAAGAGTTCTCTGTTTTTATTTAAAAGCATAAGTGCTTTATTAAAAGATTGTAAAATTAGAGAATGTCCAGGATAATCTCGAGTAAGAAGCGCTACCTCATTCCATGAGAATTCTGCTTTGTCAGGCAAAAATCTTTCTTTAACAGCTGCTACTTTGGTTTCTGTATTATCGAGTTTTTCAGTTTCGGTTTTTGTATCACTGAGTTTTTCATTAATTGGTGCAGTATCAAATTTGTTGTTTGAATAAGGTTCTGATAATTCTTTTAATTTTTTAACATTAGAGAATGCTTTTTTAACGTTTTTTAAACCACTGGAACTATGATAAAACTCATCAGGTGGGAACCATTCCGGATTTCGTTCATTTTGTTCAGGGTTGTATAAATAAAAACGAGACCAGTTTGTAAAGTTTTTTTCAACAAATTCTAATGCCCCAGAAACTTCTTGTTGCCACCACGGAACTGTATAAAACGTCTGATCATTCAATTTGACTACTTTAATCTTTTTCTTAGATTCTAAAGAACTGGTTTCTATTTCTAAAGCTTCACGTATTGGTGGAGTTTCGATTTTTTTAACAATTCCAGTGTATAAATCAAGTTTTTCCTCCATTTCACGAAATTCACGTATATTCATGTTTAGAGGTAGCTGTATTGTTTTTTGAATATGACTGTTTTTCGAATAGAACGCCCATTTATCCAGAATACAATAAACTAATTTTTGAGCAAAGAGCAAATCTTCCAAACCTAATGTAGAGAGCTGAGCATACTTACTAGAAGAAAATTGTTGCACAAATAAAATCTCAGCAGCTTTTCCAGCATAACAGCCGACTAATCGATCATTAAGTTCACAAAGTTTAGCGAATTCAAATAGAGAATTTTGTAAATTTGTTGCAATTTGTGCTGATCTGATTGTTGGGCGACGTGGCCAAAGCGAAGCAAAAACACTTTTTGGATGTGTTTCTAGAAGAGAACTTACAACAATTTTTCCGGCTTGAGAATAAGCTAATCTTAGAATAGCCATTTTGGACCCAATGGTTAAAGAAGAAATTTTGCTAACTGAACTAGATGACTGTTTTTTAAAAATTAAATGTTTTTCATTTTCTGAAGTTGTAAGACGATCGATACCATGTTCAATTGTTTCGACAGTATGTTTAATTTCCGTTTCATTTAAAATAGATTTGATTGCCGATTCATTCATCAATGTTGCTAAATCTGCAGCTGTAAATCCAACTGTACGATCACCTAAATAATCCCACGGAATTGATGTTTGATATCCTAAAGCTTGTCCATAAAATTGTAAAATTTCAATACGTTTTTGAGGTCCCGGAAGGCCAACTTGAAGAGTTTTTTCTAATCGACCAGGTCGAAGAAGTGCAGGATCTAAAACTTCAGGTCGATTTGTAGCCCCAATAACAATTACACCATCTCGTCCTCGCATCCCGTCTAATTCAATAAGACATTGCGTTAAAAGGCTTAATTGTTGTTGTTGTGAATTGTTCTGAATGATTGTGTCACTGTCTTTTTCAGCTTCTTGTTTTTCCCGGGCTAGCTGGAGTTTGTCCAATGGTGATTCAAATGAGGGCTTTTCAAAAGAAGTTAAAGATTCTACAATTTCGTCCGCTCCCATTGGATTTTGAACTACTCCAATTCGTTTTTGAGCTAATGTGTCAATTTCATCTATAAAAACAATGCATGGAGCAAGATTTCTGGCTTCTTGAAAAACTTTTTCTAATTTTATAGCACCAGATTCCCCAGGTTCAATTAAAGAGCTTCCAGAAAGAACAACAACTGGGACTTTGGCTTCGCCGGCAAGAGCTTGCACTAAAAGAGTTTTTCCTGTCCCAGGCGGTCCAGTTAATAAAATTCCACGAGGTAGTGTTTTACTTAAAGCAAAATCACGAGCTGAATTTCGAAGAAACCAAATAATTTCATAAAGTTCTGGAAGAAGTTTTTGAATTCCTACAACATCTTTAAAAGTTTTTTTACTTTCTAAAACAACTCGAAATCCTTTCTCACGTTCACCTAACAAAATTTCAATTTCTTGTTTTATTGCATCGTCTAAAAAACCTAAAGACGCGACTAAATCTAATAAATAACCTAAAAGTTCGCGGCCATAATTATCTGCTAAACTTTTTAAAACATGAAAAATAAAAAAAGCAAAACTCAGTTGAGTAATTACTAACCACGATCTAGATGTCAGAGGTTCCCAATTATCGACATTAACATGAGCGGATTGTTTTAATTTCGAATAAACTGATGATCTTTTAGTATAAGAACCCGAAGCAGAGTTCGTACCAAAATTTTGTGTAGTGAAAGAATCTGTAGAAAAAAAATAATCTGGATTTCCTTTACCAGTAAAAGTAAAATATGAAGAATAATTTTGCAATTCTTGACTTTTTGAATCTTTTAAAGAAATAAAAGGATGTTGTAATTCCAGAATCGGTACTGTAACAAATTTGTCTGTTTCTTTATTTTTTGATAGATTAACGTCGAGAATTCTGATTAAATCTGTTTTTCCGTCTTCAGTGGTATAAGGAAATTGAAAAGATAAAGTAGATGGTGACAATTGAGCGAAGGGTTTTTCAAGAGCATCAAAAAAGCCAGGGAAAGGACCAGAAGTAACAGATTTAACAGAAAAAAGAGACGTTTTTGCAAAATCCGAAAACTCTGGGATTTTATTGTCTTGTAAAACCGTTGGAGAGTAATAAACACCAAAAAAATTTTTAGAAGTTTGAATTAAAGGGTTTAATGGAGAAAGATACGTATGAAACCAAGAACGAAAATTTTGTTTACTAGTAGTTTTCCAATCAAGAGCTCGTTGCGAATCTAAAATCAAAGCTGGGCCAGTGTAAAAATTCTGATTTGATTCCGGATTTCGTAATGAAACTTGATTTGTTTCTATCGTAATTTCGGGAAATTTTTTTATACTAAAACGGTATTCTCTACTGCTTGCAGGAAGAGAACTCGTTTCAAATAAAAATCCTCTCAAATTTTTTCGTGCCCAAGGGTTACCTGAGTAAAACCAGTAAATCTCTTCACTGGTCATGTCGGGATAAGTATATCCTGACATAAATCTAAAATTTGGGAAATCTTCTGAAATCTTAGTTTTCTCTAATTCGTGTAAAATAGTCTCAATAAGAAACTCGTCATGAATTTGTGAATTTCTATTTAAAAACAAACTTAAAACAGAACCCTCATCTTGAATTGAATTTTGTTCAGAAAATTCATTTACTAAGTTGTTAGAAAACGAAGAAATATTTTTTTCAGTAAAAAGAGTATGTAATTCAGTATTAAATTGCTTTGTTTCATTGTAAAAATCAAAGCGATCTTTATAAAATTGATTCGATTGAGAAAAAAGTTCTGAAGAAAAGCTTTTTTTAAATGTATTTTTAAACACAGAAATTAAAGACAGTTTTGAGGTAGATAGAGATTTTGAATTCCAAGAAAAATCTAGTTTTGGTTTTTGATTTGTACTTAAAATTTGAAGGGGTTGAGATTCAGGAAATGGCTCAAGTCCTGTTTTCAAATTTGAAAAAAACAAGTCTTGGCTAATTGTTTCTTTTTTGTTTATTTCATTTTGAGTTTCTTCTTGAACCTTTTTTAAACCTTGAACATACGCAGGCAATTCATCTAAATTTCGACTTAAAGTCATCATTGAAGAAGGTTTCGTCTGCAGATTTGATGTAAGTAAATAAAAATCACATGCAAGACCCGTAAATTTTTGATTACTTACAAATGATGGTTTTTTAAGTGTTATACCAAAATTTACTTGTCCAAAAATTAAATTCGTATGAGTTGATTCTAAAAGAGCTCGGCGGTTTGACTTTGAGATATATTCAAAAGTTTCAAAATTTAGTTTTGGTTTAAATTGTGTAAAAACTGGTAAATTTTTCTCAAAAAAATATTCAGTTTTCTTGAAATTTTGGGATGACCTTGATGTGTAACTAAGAAATTGAAACAAACCAACAGCAAATGGAAAAAAAGCAAGAACCGTTGTTAAATTAATCGGATTTTCTAATAATTTCTCTCTTGAATTCAAGCGATGATTTAAAACCCATTCTTGAATTCGAAATATTAATGTTTTTTGTTCTCCCGAAATAGGTCTACTATTTTCAAGAGATTTTTTTGTATTTTTTTCTATATGCATATCGAAAATAGGCTAATTAAATAACTAAATAAAATTTGCTCTGTCTTTTTATTCAACGAATCAAAGCAAAGTGTTCATGTTTGAGCGAGATCTTAAAACTCTTTTAGATTCTCAATTTTTTTAATTAAAAATAACTAAAAAGTGCTGGCTCTAAAATTTTCTTTTTAGTATACTAATTGGTAATCAAAGAAGGGATTTAAATTTAAAATTTTTTTTTATAAAATTGCGCCTTTTTAACTCAGTAGGTAGAGTATTTGCATGGTAAGCAAAAAGTCGCCGGTTCAAATCCGGTAAAAGGCTAAAGATTAACTCTATTTTGATCAAAAAAATAGAAAACTCTTTCTATCAAAACATTTGTTTTGGTTCTCTTAAAAAAATTGAGAAAGGTTTAAGTAGACCAATTTAGGTTTAAAAACGGTAAACTTCTAGAAAAATCTGTACCAAAACTGTAATTTTTATTCTAATTCTATTTCCATTGAAATAAAAGGTGTTAAAGTTTTTTTTTAATTGTGGAAAACCAGAAAATTGTCATTTTCTTTTTTTTTCACATAAATGCAAAAAAACTTTATTTGGCTTAACAAAAAAAAATTTTTTACTAAAAATAAAAATTTAATCAAAGATGAAATCGAAAAAAATTAAACTGAATCCTATTTTTCGAGTTCTAAAAAGTTTCGTACAAAAGCATTTGTTGGATGATCAGAAAGTTCTTGTGCTGTACCAATTTGAAGAATTTTACCATTTTCTAACATAACAATTTCTTGAGCTAATTCCATAGCTTCTGAATGATCATGAGTAACAAAAACAGTTGTTACAGAAATTTGATGATGTAATTCTCTTAACCAAGAACGAAGTTGTTTTCTAATTTTCGCGTCTAAAGCAGCAAAAGGTTCATCCAATAATAATACTTTTGGCTCAACGGCTAATGCTCGAGCTAATGCTACTCTTTGACGTTGTCCTCCCGACAATTGATTTGGATAACATTCTCCAAATTTTTCTAATTGCATTAATTTTAATAACTCTTGTACCCTTTTTTTCTTTAAAATTGAATCAATTTTTTTAACATCTAGACCGAAGGCAATGTTTTCAGAGACAGTCAGTTGTGGAAATAAAGCATAATTTTGAAAAACAAAACCTATTTCTCGTTCTTGAAGTTTCATTTGTGTGGCATCTTGGCCTTCCAACCAAATTCTACCCGAATCTGGGTTTTCAAGTCCAGCTAAAACACGTAAAAGTGTAGATTTCCCCGATCCCGAAGGTCCCAATAATCCAACTAATGATCCATTTTTAATTTCTAAATTTACTCGATCTAGAGCTTGAAAAGACCCAAAGCTCTTGGAGATATTTTCAACTAAAATACTCATGTGTTTGAAAAGGTCTAATTAAAAACAACAGTAAAAGATTTTGATTAATTTTGTTAATTTTATCTCGGTTGAATTGTTTCATAGAAACCCAAAATAACATTAGAATCAAATTGTTACAAACTAGCTTAAAAAGTAATTTTTCAGTATGTTTCGAACCAAAAAGAGTATTTTTTGGGGAATCTGATAACAAATCAAGTCTTTTTTGTTTTTAGTTTTTTTTGTGACAAAAATGTTTTAAAATCCAAGGATTTGACACTCTTTTTGTACTATTTTCTTTTTTTTTCTTTCTACTTTTTTTTAAATTGAATTGATACCAAAAAGAAATTTAGAACAATAAACTCTATTTACATTAAAGACCAACGCAAAAACTCCAATTTTAAGATCTTACCTTAGTTTTTGTTTTGGTACAGATTTTAAGATTGTGTTTTTTAGGATTTCGTTATCTATACCAAAATGAATAGTGATTCAAACTGGCTTTGTAGTAAAGTAATAAAGACTAAATCATTCATTTTTGGTATCAAAAATTTAAAACCTAACTGTTTTTAAAAAACTGGTCGAACACGAAACTGATTCGTTTTATCATTTAACCAATCAAGTCGAGTTTGTGTTCCACAAGCTAACTCAAAAGCTCTATTTACAGTTTCCGGACTGAAAACGTCAACCGAAGATTTCAAGGTTTTATCGCCTGTAACCAATATCAATAATTCTTCAAATTCGTTAATGAGATGGCTATATTGTGGTTTTTTCGGTGATTGAATAAAACGGCGAAGCTGTTCTTCACGAATTTTTGTAAGTGGACCTCTTTCACCGTAAGGAATTCGCCCGTGAACCTTGAGTGGCGCTTCTTTGTATAATGTAATTGTTTCAGATAACGCTTGTTTTAAAAATGAACGAGGTACGATTAAATCCAGAAGACCGTGATGTAATAAATATTCTGCTGTTTGGAAATCGTCAGGTAATTGTTCTTGTAAGGTTTGTTCAATTACTCGGCGACCAGCAAAGCCAATAAGAGCTTTTGGTTCGGCAAAAATGAGGTCACCTAGCATAGCAAAACTGGCTGTGACTCCTCCTGTTGTTGGAGATGTTAATACAGAAATATATAAAAGTTTAGCACAATTTTGATGAACATGCAGAGCTGCTGAAATTTTTGCCATTTGCATTAAACTTAAAATACCTTCTTGCATTCGAGCTCCGCCGGAAGCACAAACTAGAATGACTGGTAATCCTTCTTGCGTTGCATACTCAATTAAACGAGTAATTTTTTCACCAACAACAGAGCCCATACTACCACCCATAAAGTTAAAATCCATTACCCCTAATGCTACTGGAATACCATCAAGAAGTCCTGTTCCTGTTTGAACAGCATCTTGTAAACCTGTTCGTTCTTGAGCATCTTTTAATCTTTCGGTATATGCTTTCTGATCTCGAAATTCTAGGGGATCACACGGAGACACTGTTTCATCAAAAGGACGCCAAGTACCAGTATCAATTAAATAATCTATTCTTTCAGTACTACTCATTTGTAAATGATACCCGCAACCAAAACAAACACGTTGATTTTCTTTTAAATGTTTAATATATAAAATTACACCACAATGATCACATCGTGTCCAAAGACCTTGACTTCCATCAGACTCGGGGTGGTTGTATTTAGGTGCATTTAATAATTTTAATTTTCGTTGATTTTCAATCCAAGAAAGAATTGACATAAAAGCTCCTCTTTTTTATTCTGAAAAAAATTTATTTCTCATTGTTATTTTAACACAAAAACTTTATCTTCGGCAAAAACTTCAAACTAGAGGACAAGGAAATCCATTAACTAATAATCGTTTAATTAAGTAGATGTTTTTTTTTACAAGATAAAATTACATTTTTGAATACATATTTTATTTTAAAACAATTTTTTTTATAACACCATCATCTTTTTTTTTGCAAAAAAAGACCTGTTTAAAAAAATTCTATTTTTGGAACCAAGTCTTTTTTTGGGGAAAATACACTTAGTGTTTGTTTGGAAAGTGTTAAATTCCAAAGTTCTCTGATTTAGTCTGAGTTATTACCGACTAAAGACCTGTACCAAAAAACTTTGTTTTTGGTTATAGAAAACTTTTAAAACAAACTCTGAAAAATGGTACAGGTAAAGAAAATTTTTAGTTAATTTCTTCTTTTTCAATATATAAAAACATAGAAGCCATCGCTACTGCTGGAAAAACAAGTCCAACTAATGGAACTAAAATGCTAGGCAGAAATTGAGCACTCATATAAACCCCTTTGAAAAAAATGATCAGATTAACAAAATCGAAATGTTAATCTTTTTTTTTATTATATAAAAATTTAGTTATAAAAACGAGGTTTTTTCTTACAGGAAAACTGCCACGAAACTATAATTTAGAATTCAATACACAGATTAAAGATTTACGAAAAAAAGTTCAATTGATTTTAAAAATTGAGTCTATAGTCTAAAATTTTGTAAATTTTAAACAGAGAAAGTAGTTTTATGCGAACTAATAGAAAGATTTTTAATATGTACAAATTTTTTGTGTATTTTTAGGCCCTACCGGATTCGAACCGATGACCCGCTGCTTGTAAGGCAGCCGCTCTACCAACTGAGCTAAAGGCCTTTTTTATTTATATACATATAATATCTCATACTAAAAAAAAAAGCAAGTCTCGTTCTTCAAAAAAAAACTGCCTAGTGTTTGATCTAGCATAAAGTTTATGTCGAAAACGAGTAATTTAATTACTTTATTAAAGCTCTTCTTTTTTTGCAAAAACACGGGTAATGAAATAACACTTTCCCTTGTTTCTATTTATATTTTTGTGATATAATAAGATTAAAAAAAGCCTTTGTGACGGAATGGTAGACGTGCCAGTTTTAGGAACTGGTGTCGCTTGACGTGTCGGTTCGAGTCCGACCAAAGGCAAAACACAAAACATCAACCGGTAAAAAGACCACTCTTTTATTGTTGTCTAATTTAGGAATTTTGTTGTTAAATTTTTGTTAGAACTTCTAACAAAAAGAATTTCTTATTTTTATTCTACTAAATTTGAAAAAAAGAAGGGTAACTAGTTTCTGAAACTTTAAAAAAAGTACTTTATATACTTTTTTATTTAATAAAATTTGTTTAATATTTTTTTAAGTACCTTGCATTAGACTATTTTCCCAGGGGGCCTCCCCCCAAGTATCGTCGCCCCTTACACGTTTCACTTCTTAGTTCGGGATGGATAAGGTGGTTCCATGCAAGCAAGAATACAAGGTAATGACACAACTTTTTTAGTTCTCACAAAAGTAGTTTGGAGAAAAGTTGTGTCAAATGTTATTTTGTGTGGTCAAAATCGATCGGTCTATTAGTACAGATCAGCTGAAACCATTACTGGCCTTACACCTTCTGCCTATCAAACAGGTTGTCTTCCTGTGACCTGATAGAGAGCACTCATCTTGAGGTGGGCTTCCCACTTAGATGCTTTCAGCGGTTATCCACTCCGCACATGGCTACCCAGCGTGTACCATTGGCATGATAACTGGTATACCAGAGGTGCGTCCTTCCAGGTCCTCTCGTACTATGGAAGGCTCCTCTCAATGCTCTAGCGCCTACACCGGATATGGACCGAACTGTCTCACGACGTTCTGAACCCAGCTCACGTACCGCTTTCATGGGCGAACAGCCCAACCCTTGGGACGTACTACCGCCCCAGGTTGCGATGAGCCGACATCGAGGTGCCAAACCTTCCCGTCGATGTGAACTCTTGGGGAAGATCAGCCTGTTATCCCTAGAGTAACTTTTATCCGTTGAGCGACGGCCCTTCCACATGGAACCGTCGGATCACTAAGGCCGGCTTTCGCCCCTGCTCGACTTGTAGGTCTTGCAGTCAAGCTCCCTTCTGCCTTTACACTCTACGGCTGATTTCCGTCCAGCCTGAGGGAACCTTTGCACACCTCCGTTACCTTTTAGGAGGTGACCGCCCCAGTCAAACTGCCCACCTGAAACTGTCAAGCGTCCTGCTTCAAGGAACGCCATTAGAATTCTAGCTCCTCCAGAGTGGTCTCTCACTGATGGCTCCAGCTTTCCCAAAAGAAAGCCTTCAACGCCTCCCACCTAGGCTGCGCAAGAAGAGCCCGAACCCAATTTCAAGCTACAGTCAAGCTTCATAGGGTCTTTCTGTCCAGGTGCAGGTAGTCCGCATCTTCACAGACATGTCTATTTCACCGAGTCTCTCTCCGAGACAGTGCCCTGATCGTTACGCCTTTCGTGCGGGTCGGAACTTACCCGACAAGGAATTTCGCTACCTTAGGACCGTTATAGTTACGGCCGCCGTTCACCGGGGCTTCAGTCGTCAGCTTCTCCACGAATGAATAACCAACTTCTTTAACCTTCCGGCACTGGGCAGGCGTCAGCCCCCATATGTTGTCTTACGACTTTGCGGAGACCTGTGTTTTTGATAAACAGTCGCCAGGGCCTGGTCACTGCGACCAAGCAATTTAAGTTACTTGGCACCCCTTCTCCCGAAGTTACGGGGTCATTTTGCCGAGTTCCTTAGAGAGAGTTATCTCGCGCCCCTTGGTATACTCTACCAACCCACCTGTGTCGGTTTACGGTACAGGTACATGATGTTTTACAGTAGTTCGAGCTTTTCTTGGAAGTATGACAGTCAACTGATCTATACCTTAAAGGTATAGACGTATCACTTCTTCACTCAAGGTTAGTTTTTCTTCTACCTCTCAACGTGTTGAAAGTTTCCACCGAAATCCAATCTCGGCCAGTCTCTGCCTGCTCCGTCCCTCGGTACCAAACATCAAGTAGTACAGGAATATTAACCTGTTTGCCATCGACTACGCCTTTCGGCCTCGCCTTAGGTCCTGACTCACCCTCCATGGACGAACCTAGTGGAGGAATCCTTAGGTTTTCGGGGCATTGGATTCTCACCAATGTTTGCGTTACTCAAGCCGACATTCTCACTTCCGCTTCGTCCACGCTGACTTACATCAACGCTTCACCCTACAGCAGAACGCTCCCCTACCGATATTTTTTTGAAAATATCCCACAGCTTCGGCAGATCATTTAGTCCCGGACATTTTCGGCGCAAGAACGCTCCACCAGTGAGCTATTACGCACTCTTTAAAGGGTGGCTGCTTCTAAGCAAACCTCCTGGTTGTTTCAGCATTCTCACCTCCTTTGTCACTTAACGATCATTTTGGGGCCTTAGCTAGTGATCTGGGCTGTTTCCCTCTCGACGATGAAGCTTATCCCCCACCGTCTCACTGGCCCATAAATAGCATATCTAGTATTCAGAGTTTGCCACGATTTGGTACCGCTTTCGCAGCCCGCACCGAAACAGTGCTTTACCCCTAGAAAGCCTTATGGACCGCTGCGCCTCAACGCATTTCGGGGAGAACCAGCTAGCTCCGAGTTCGACTGGTATTTCACCGCTAACCACAACTCATCCGCCGATTTTTCAACATCGGTCGGTTCGGACCTTCACTTGGTGTCACCCAAGCTTCATCCTGGTCATGGTTAGATCACCCGGGTTCGGGTCTAGAAAAAATGACTTAATCGCCCTATTCAGACTTGCTTTCGCTTCGGCTCCGGATATATTTCCTTAACCTTGCCACGTTTTCTAAGTCGCCGGCTCATTCTTCAACAGGCACGCGGTCAGCGCTATAGCGCCTCCCACTGGTTGTCAGCATAGGGTTTCATGTTCTATTTCACTCCCCTACAGGGGTTCTTTTCACCTTTCCCTCACGGTACTATTTCGCTATCGGTCACCTAGGAGTATTTAGCCTTAC
>Ga0209278_1000394_pt1 | contig 36560 bp, 25 predicted proteins | sample JI81BgreenDNA_FD_187504 | JGI IMG/M metagenome (GOLD analysis project Ga0209278, IMG submission 187504) | Wastewater effluent complex algal communities from Wisconsin, to seasonally profile nutrient transformation and Carbon sequestration -... | ecosystem: Engineered > WWTP > Effluent > Algae...
CACCCGCGAGCGTGACGGCCGCGAGCGGGCCGAGCGGCTGGTCGCGGAGAAGCGGCGCTTCTTTGCGCAGGCGGGCCACGAACTGCGCACGCCGCTCAACGCGATCGTGGGTTTTGGTCAGTTGCTGACGGTCGCCCCGGAACTGGGGGAGGGGCCCTCGCGGGCTCATGCGCTCACCATCGTGCGCGCAGGCCGGCAATTGGCCTGTCTGGTCGATGACCTGGCTGAACTGGCTGCGCTCGACGCGGGGAGCCTCTCGCTCACGCTCGAGTCCGTTGACGTGGCGGTAGCGATCGCCGGCACGATGGGCCTCCTGGAGCACCAGGCTCGTCAAGCATCGATCGCGCTGGGCAGCGCAGGGGACTTCGGCGTTCTGGTGCACGCAGATCGCTTGCGCGTGCAGCAGATGCTGACCAACCTCGTCGGCAACGGCATCAAGTATGGAGAGCCTGGTGGTCGCGTAACGGTTTCGTTCCGGCGGGAGGCAGGCTTGGTGCGGATCGACGTCGAGGACGACGGAATCGGGGTGCCTGAAGACGCCCGGTCAGGCCTCTTCCTGCCGTTCAACCGCCTCGGGCGGGAGCGATCCGGCATCGAGGGAACGGGCCTGGGCCTGTCGATCGTCTGGCGGCTGGCCAGGGCGATGGGCGGCAGGGTGACCTACGAGCCGATGGACAAGGGCTCCCGCTTCTCCATCTGGCTGCCCTCGGCCTGACACACCCGCACTCAGCGCCGCCGATGGATGCCCCGGGCCCGCCGGTCGCAGCATCCCCTGTCCCGGCTCGGGAATGACCGCGCGCCTTTCGTTGTCCATCGCGGCTCAGGCGTTGGACTGGGCGACCCTGGGGAGCGGCGTCTTCGGGCTATTGCCCATGCCGAGGTTCCAGGCGTTGCTACCGGGGCGCTGGTGTTCCCAGAAAGGCATGTTGCCCAAAGTCAAGTGGTACCTGTGCACCGTCTCGCTGAATGCGTGACACGGCTCGGCACGATGGGTCAACACGCTCTCGCCACGGTCGGCGCCCCCCATTGACCGCTCTACGTGAGTTGCCGGCCGGCTGACCGACGATGCCGTCGTACCGGTTGCCGAGCGACCGCTGTCAATAGCGGCGACCTGGCAGTACCGACCCTTTGCTGCCGTTCTCGTTCGTTGCACCGCGCGTCAAAGGGCTGTGCGGGTGGGGCTGGCGGCGTGATTTGAAGCGGTCGGCCCTGCGGGCCGACTCCCCTGCGATGCTCGGGTCCATGGCCCCACGGCAAAACTCGCTACGCGGCCTGCGGCCGCTGCGCTCGAACAGTTGCCGTGCGCCCTCAAGGCGAGCAGCGCAGGGGAGTCTTCGCGAAGCGAAGACCGCCACACTCTGCGCCCGCCACGCACACCGCCTGCCGCGATCGCGCGGTGCAACGAACGAGAACGGCAGCAAAGGGCTGGGGCTACCAGTTCGCGGTCGATACCGACAGCAGCCCTTCGGTCTGTCCAGGGCGAACGGCCGGTATTCCTTGCGCTGACCTCATCAACCCGACCCGAATGGGATATTCGCGGCACTCAAATCAACGCCCCCAAGCTGTCGCTCGGACCCGACCAAAAGCAGATCTACATCAGCACGCCTCGGAGCCTCTTTGAGCGGCAGGCTCAAAAGGCAGCCATGGTGGCGAAATGCGCAGCTTGAGGGCCACAGGTTGATCGGGCGCAGAACTCACTTCAACGAAGACCCTGTTCAACTGTCCGATGAAGCCGGTTCGTGGCATGAGCAACGTCATCGAACGAGAGTTCGGTGGTGTTTCACTGCACGTGACAGCCACTCGTACACACGTCGGTTGCGCTGCGCCTCGTCGCTGTTGATCGCCAGATCGCCTTTGTGCATCAACGTTGCCCCACGGTTCCAGAGCTTGGCATCGACTTTTGCCTGTACGGGCTGCATGAGATCAGCGCACTTGGCCCCAATCCGGCGGCCTTCTGCGCTCTCCGGTTGAACTCTTCGTTCGATGGCGCTCTCGATTTGCCTGACAAGGCGTGACCACTGCGGACCACCCACCCGAGCCGCCCCAGCCTTCGCGTTGGCCCCTTGCCATGTTGCCTGTTCGGCGGGTGAGAACCAGCGGTCGATGAGGGCCCTTCGGGCTGCGCCTGAGGCGTCCTGGTCCACTTTGGACAGCAGGGCGCACAGCGCGTCCAGAGGCATAGCCTCGCCTCGCGTGATCCGGTCCAGGGCACTCTTCAATTGTTGGCTGACATCGGCAAGACGTGCCTGCTGCGCCGCGATGCTTTCGGTCCACATCCCGAGCACCCTGGCAACGTCGATGGCGTCTTGCTCGGCGAGGACGGTGATCTCTTTCAAGCTGCACCCAAGGGCACGAAGCGCAACGACGTTCAGCAGTCGCCGCACATCCTCTTCCCCAAAGGTGCGCCGGCCAGCCGACGTGCGCTGCGGCCGCAGTAGCCCGTGCTGCTCATAGAGTCTGATCGCCCTCTCCGACACTCCGCTGAGTTCTGCGAGCGCGCCGATTGATATTGGCTTCATTTCAGGGTTTCCTTTAGGAAGCGCACGACAAGCGGCCATGAGTCTTCACGCGCTTGTCTGCTGGCTTCCGGCTCGGCGCCAGGCCCGAAGCGCCGGGGCTCAAGCGCGGGCGATCCAAAGGCGCCGTGATCGGCCTTCGGATACTCGAGCAGGCTGACCGCTGGGCCCTGACCGGTGGCGACCCTCGCCTGTATGTGTCGCGCCATTTCGCACGATGGCCAGACTTGGTCGGCCCCGCCGCATACCAGCATCACAGGCGCGACGATTCGCTCAACCGGAATCACGGACTCGGGATGCAAGTCCAACTGCTTCAAGCCAGCCTCGAAGATGGAGCGCATTCCGCCGGTGATCGAGAACTTGCCGTAAGGCAGCGGTGGCAGTGGACGGCCAGCGACGGACCAGGAGCTCTGTGCGACGGCGCCCCACCGAGCCCAGTTGATCCCAGGCCAGACCACGCTCGAAGGGGAGCCGGCGACCACGGCCCTGATGTCCGAACGCCGTGACGCCATGAGCAAGGTCGCCTCGGCGCCTTTGGAGAACCCCACCATTCCAAGTCTCGCAGGGTCTACGCTGGCATGCGCACGCAGCCAGTCGAGCGCACGATCGAAGGTTTCAAGCGGGATTTCGGACAGTGCCTCTGGCTGACCCGGGCCCCGGAAGTAGCTCAAGGCCAGTACCGTGAAACCAGAACTCTGCAGGGCGATGGCGTCCAGGTTGGTCAGGTGGCTGATTCCGCCATCTGATCCACCGACGAGCAGGATGGCGGCATGCTGGCCGTCCCCTGGCGCCGCATACAGATTGCCGAGGACTCCGCCGGAGTCGACCCGTGCACCCGTCGGGCCCGGAGCCGCGAGCTGTGTTGGTAGCGTGGTGGGAACCTGGCCCATGGCGTGGTGGAAGACAAAGGAAAGGATGGAAAACAAGGCGATCTTTGGCACTTCGGGTCTCCCGGCTGGGCTGAGAACAAGTCGTCTGGGCCACACCCTATCTCCTGACGTTGCGTCAGGAGCAAGCACCATGAGTCAAGCTTTGGCCCGTTTCGCGTTCTCGTACCGTCGGCCGCAGAGGATCCGTTGGTTCAGGTTTGCTGCAGTGGGATTGAGGCTCAGCGGATCCGCCGCTCATGGCTGACGCCTTCTGGCCGGGGCTACCAGTTCGCGGTCGATACCGACAGCAGCCCTTCGGTCTGTCCAGGGCGAACGGCCGGTCTTCCTTGCGCTGACCTCACCAACCCGACCCACTTCAGACACTCAACGCCCTGTTTCAGACGCCGCGAAGCAGTCAGTCGCGCCAGCGCCCTGCAAGGTGCGCACCGCAAGCGAGAGTCGGGTTGGGCGCAGTGGCGGCCCTTTACAGCTCACCGCATGTGTAGCTCTGAGACCCAGGCCACCAGACCAAGTCTGCGAGCGGTCTCGGGTCGATGGCTTGCGGACAGTCCGGCAGACGCGCTGTGCGAGGAGCCCAGCGCCGTACGCGTCCACCCTCAGCTGACCCGGCCTGGTACCCGCACTGGACCACGCCAGTGCAGTCTCATCCTAACGGTCCAGCGTGCAGGCTCGGCATGTAGTAGCGCAGCCCAACTTCGACGGTCCTGAAATCGAAAGGCTTGGTCCAGCAGTCCTTGAAGCCGGCAGCCAGCAGACGCGCGCGTGTCTGGGGTGTTGCGTCGGCGGTCATGGCGATCAGGCAGATGCCGCGGAGTTCCGCGTCGGCCTGCACCTGCTTGGCCAACCAGACGCCATCGTGGCCGGGCAAGTTCAGGTCGATCAGCATCGCGGCGGGGCGAAGCTCACGGGCCAGTTGGAGGCCCTCTTCTGCGTTCGGCGCGCTGATGTAGCGGTAACCCAGCCGCGTTTCGACGATCGCGTGCATCAGGACTTCGTTCGTCGGATCGTCTTCGACGTAAAGCAGCAACTCGCCGCCTGGGTCGACACCCACAGCGTGTCCAGGACGCTCAGAGACGCCTGCAGGCAGTGCCGGCACGCCAGGTTCGGCGCGCAGCAAGTCCACCGCGAAGCGGCTGCCCACGCCGGGCTGGCTCTCCACCGCGATGTGCCCGCCCATCAGCTGGACCAGGCGGCGCGTGATGACCAGGCCGATGCCGCTGCCACTGACGTTCTGGCCCTCGCGGCCCAGCCGATTGAAGGGCTCGAACAGGTGCTCGATCTGGTCGGGCGATAGCCCCACGCCAGAGTCTTCAACCGCGATGCGCACCCGGTCCGGGTCGGTCGAATCGACGATCGAGACGCGCACATGACCTCCGCTGCGGTTGTACTTGATGCCGTTGGACAGCAGGTTCACCAGCACCTGGTACAGGCGTGCGCGGTCGGCCTGTACCCAGGTCGCGGCAGGCTCGTTGGGCAGGTCGACCTCGACCGACATCTTTGCAGCGTCCGTGGCCACGACGGTCTTGACCTCCGCCAGCAACGCGTTCACGTCGATCGCGGACATGGTGATCGCGAGATTGCCGGACTCGATGCGCGACAGGTCCAGCAGGTCTGTGATCATCGTCAGCAGCCACTGGCCCGCGTTGTACGCATACTGGACGTGCCGGCGCTGGGTCTCCGGCGTGGTGGGGTCCGTCAGCACCAGCTGCGAAAAGCCCAGCACGGCATTCAGCGGCGTGCGCAGTTCATGGCTGACCTGCGACAGGAATTTCGACTTGGTCAGGTTCGCGAGTTCTGCAGCCGCCTTCTGCTGCATTGCTGCTTCGACTTGGGCATCACGCGTGACGTCGCTGAGGGTACCGTGCCAGCCGGTGGCTTGGCCGTCGAAGTCGCGCAGCGGCTCGCCGCTGAGCAGGAAGGTGAGGGGCGTTTCTTCGGCGTTCTGCCGTACCGCCACCCGCAGGGCGCGGAACGGCCGGTGGCCCGCCAGCGCTGCCCGCAGCTCGGTCAAGCCTTCGCACTCGCCCGCTCCCAGGAACACGTCGGGCAATGCGACGGCCTCCAGCATCGGATGGTCGAAGGGCAGCGGCTTGCTCATCGTCAAGACATCGCCCTCGCGGTCGGTCTGCCAGTAGGCGTCGGACTGCAGGGCCACCAGGCTTCGGAACTGTCGGTCGCTCAGGCTGATCTGGGCCAGCGACTCGCGCACCACCAGCACCTGGCGCACGACCGCCAGCGAGTTTGCGGCCTCGCGGTCGATGTCGGTCCAGGGGCGGCTCTTGCCCTTGACGATCGTCGACCAGCGCGCGAACGACGATCGCGGGGCCAGCACCGGCCGGCCGTCGGCGCTCAGGCTCACGGCTACTGGCTTATCGGGGTCGCCGCCCCACAGCACCTCGCGTCGGTACTCCGGGCGCAGCCAGACGAGGCCTGACGATGCAAAGCCGTCGAACTTGATGGCCATCACGCCGCAGACCTCGCGCAGCTCGCCAGGCTCCAGCGGCGGCTGCAGTTCGGCCTGCTCGGTGCTAACTTGCTGGGAAATCGAAGTCTCGAAAGCATGGCGCACATAGCGCAGCACCGACTCGCCACGGGCGCCGGTCGGCCACTGCCCGAACGGCAGGATGACGTCACCCCGCCAGAACGCCCCTCCGGAAGCGCCGACCATCTGCAGCAGCGGGGTGGCGCAATGTTCGATCACGTCCCGCAGGGGCACCTGCACCTGGTTGAAGGCTTCGATGATCAGCGACTGGGCCTTCGCCGCCGAGGCCGACGCGGCCATCTTGTGCTGGCTGGCGAACCAGCCTGTCATGTAGCCGCCGGTGACCGACAAGGCATAGCAGGCACGGCGCAATCGCATCGGCAATGCGGTGAGCTGGCGGTGGTGGCAGGCGATCAGCCCCCACAGGCGGCCGTCGACCAGCAGCGACAGGGTCAACGTCGACGCCACGCCCATGTTTTTCAGGTACTGGATGTGCATCGGTGAGACGCTGCGCAGCGTGGCGTGACTCATGTCCAGCGGCTGCAGGCGCTCAGTGTCGAGCCAAGGCAACACCGGCACCGGCGTGTAGGCGACGTCGGCGATGTAGCGCACCAGATTGCTGACATAGAGTTCGCGCGCCTGCGCCGGGATGTCACTCGCCGGGTAGTGCAAGTCGTGGAACGACTCCATCTCCGGCTCGCGGGCATCGGCCACGACATGCCCGTGGTGGTCCTCGTCGAAGCGGTAGACCATGACGCGGTCGAAGCCGGTCAGGCGCTTGACGCGCTGCGCCATGCGCAGGTACAGGTCTTCCAGCCCAGTGGCGCTGCGCAAAGCGTCGACGGTGTCGCTCAGACCTTGCAGCCAGTCGCCGGCATCCCGAGCCTGCGCCACCGGCTCGATCTCCACGACGCAGACCCCGCGGTGGCTGTGCACCACCGCCTCCAGGGCCTGTGGCTGGCCGGCTTCGGGGCGTGCTGGCAGGTCCACGACCTCGTGCCGCACCGGCCCGCCGGCGCGTCCCGTGAGGGCCTGCACCACCCGTTCGCAGGCCGCCTCGCCCAGCAGGTCCGACAGGGCCCGGCCCTTGACCGGCAGGTTGCCGACCGGCAGCCAGCGCGCGAGGTTGCTGGACGCGTGCAGGATCGAGCCCACGGCGGGCTCAAAGGCGACCAGTGCACCCGAAGGCTGGATCGAACCCGGAATGTGGATCGGCTCTCGATCGCAGTTGTCGACCGTGACCTTGAAAGCTTGCGGAACCGTTGCAAGGCCCGCTTCAGGCTGGTACGAGGGCGTCGAATCCGGCATGGGAGTCATCCGAAAAATGGGTTTCGAAGGCGCGAAAAGCTGCGCCAGCGCCGCTTGCGACCTCGGGCCAGACCTGCGGATCGACTTGCGCCAGATTTGCCAGCAACTCCTTCCAGCGCGAGCCGGTGCGCTCGCCGTAGCCCTGCACGAAGCGGTTGGCCGGGCCGTGGGCGGGGTGGCCCGTTGGCAGGGCTCGGACGCTTTGCCGGATGCCGAGCGTGGCGCCCTCCAGCACGTACAGCGTGCCTATCGCCTGGGCCGTGCTGCGCGGCACATCCCAGGTGATGTCGCGCGCGTGGGCATGGCAGCGCAGCGTCGCCAGGTCCTGCAGCAACCACTGCGTCTTGACCAGCCGCGCATCGGTCCAGTCGGCATCGAGCCATCGCCGCAAGGCCGGCTCCATGACCCTGTGAAGCTGCCACTGTCGCACGAGGTAGGCAACGTAAACCGCCGGCGTCATACCGGCCGACGAAAAGGCTCTCAGCACGCTGGTGCGCTCAAGCGCGGCATGCTCGCCGGCGGTGGCGGCCTTCAGCGTGTCTCTGAGGTTTGGCACGAGCTGGGCGACATGCGATGTTGACGACGCCGCGGCGTCAATCCTTGAGAAAACCGTCTTCCTGCAGGGGATATTACGCCCGGGGAGTCCTGACCCGCATGGGGCGCGCGCTGGCCGAGACGAAAAAGGCGTGAAGGAGATACGGATGGGGCCGCGCAGCGCCGCCCGCTCTGGGTTTCGCTGACTGACACTGCCGTCCGTGCTCACGATCCGCCACAACACTGCGGAGGCGGCAAGCATGGCCGACTGCATTGAGCCGGAGCTGCTCTGTGGCGCCGGCCGTGTGCAATGCCTCACCGAGAAGGTGAGATGCCAGGGAGCAGCCGGTCGCCGCTGTCAGCGAATGGCCGGGACTACCAGTTCGCGGTCGATACCGACAGCAGCCCTTCGGTCTGTCGAGGGCGAACGGCCGGTCTTCCTTTCGCTGACCTCACCAACCCGACCCAGAGCCGACCGTCGCATCGATGATCTGGGCGCCAGGAAGCTGACTTCGAGGTGCCGCGCTGGGGCTGAGGCGTCCTGGATTCGCCGGGCACGATGGCCTCGGACATGCAGACGCAGCAGTGCGTTGCGACGTCGATCTGATCTAGTCGGTCAGCTTCGCAACGATTGCAGCCAAACGCCTCGCGCGCGTCTCCGGAGACTTCGCACCCGTCACATTCAAGATTTCCGCCTTCTGTCGGCTGGGTGCCAACTTGGCGAAGGCTTCGCGTGGACCGCGTTTCGCCGCGAGGGCCTTCTCTAGGTCTTCCGGCAATGCGACTGTCCGCGGTTCAGAGTCGAGCGCAATCGTTACTGCAATGGCGTCGCCGCCGCCGAGCCCGGACTTCTCGCGGTGCTCTGCACTGAATGGCAGCAACGACCTGCCACCCATTGCGCCAACGGTGGTGCGGTAGCTGTAGTCATTGACGTGTACGAGCACAGCGGGACGTGCCCCTGCCCCCAACTTGGCTAGCTGATCGCTTGGGACCTCGATACCCGTCGTGGTCTTGCCGGTTTGGAGCAAGACTGCCTTGAAACAAATCGATCCTGACTTTGCGGAGCTCAATCGTTGAATCCTCCCAAAGACACTGAACCGCAGCGGGTTCCGTGCAGGCCAGTTGGTTCAAGTCAGGCCGCTACAGCGACCTCCTCGGCGAGTTGCCGTCAGTAGTTTGCCTGAGCCTCGGCAGGTGGGATGTAGCCGATGGGCTCCAGCAGTCGGTGATGGTTGAATCAGGACACCCATTCGTGCGTCGCGAGCTCCAACGAGCCTTGAGTCCTCCAGGGCGCCCGGCGATGGATCCATTCGGCCTTGCAGAGAACGTTGATTGTCTCGGCCAGGGCGTTGTCGTCACTGTCGCCCTAGCTGCCGGTCGCGGGCCTCAGGGGAGAACTTGCTCGGCTTGTTCATGGCTCCATCTTCTCGAACGTCGGAGCCTGCTCAAAACCATAGGGCGGCGCGACCCAGTGGCCGCGCACGCCGGTGTGGAGCCTTTCAAACACCCATGCTGCACATGATCAGAGACAATGGTCAGATCGTTTGGCTCGATGGAGGTAAACCGTGAGCGTGAAGCCCGATCTCCTCATCGTGGACGACGACGTCTCTGTGCTTCAACAGATCGAGCTGTCGCTGTTGGGTGTCGGCGAATTGCGCGTGGCACGCAGCGGGGCCGATGCGCTGCGCCTTGCGCACGAACGTCAACCCGATCTGGTGCTGCTCGACCTGCAACTGGGCGATACCAATGGGCTGGACTGGTTGCGGCAATTGCGCAGCACCCGGCATCTGGCGCAGACGCCGGTCATGTTCCTCAGCAGTGAAGCCGGCCCGTTCGCGCAAATCAGGGCGCTGGACATGGATGCGCTGGATTGGCTGGCCAAGCCCATCGACTGCGAGCGGCTGCGCATGCGGGTCCTGGCCGCGTTGGACAAAGGCCGGCGGGCAGAGGATCAGCCACCGGCCGTGGGCGACGCGATCACGACGAATGCCGTCGTGCTGGCGGTCGACGATGACCCGAACGCCCTCCACGCGGTGGCCTCGGCGCTCGGCCCGGGAAGCTTCGACCTTCATGTCGCCAGCAGCGGCCCCGACGCAATGGTCTTGGCCCTGCGTGCGCTCCCGGAGGTTCTCCTGATCGATGTGGCCATGCCGGGGCAGGACGGCTTCCAGCTGGCCGCCCAGCTGATGGCGATGCCAGAACTTACCCATGCGCCCATCATCTTCGTGACCCAATACGGCCAGCTCGAGCTGGAGCTTCGGGCCCTGAAGATGGGCGCCTTCGATTTCGTCAGCAAGCCCTTCGTGCCCGAGATCCTGCGTGCGCGGGTGGGCAATGCCGTGCGCATGCGGCGGCGCAGCCTCCAGGCGCTGGAGCAAGCCGAAGCGCACTGGCGGCGCATCACCGGCGAACAGCTGACGGCCATCGTGGCGCAGGCGCGCGATCCCATCATCGTGCTCAATGTCGCGGGCGACGTGGTGCTCGCGAATGCGGCCGCACGCGACATGGTCGGCGACCCGGCAACTTTGGTCGCCGGCGCACCGCTTCCAGCCTGGCTGCACGACCTGCTGCCTCCGGCGCTGAGGACCGGAAGCCAGACGACCAGCACCGACATCACCATCGGGCCGCTGGGCGCAGCGGCCGAGCCAGCCACCTACCTCCTGTCCACCCAGGTCGTGAATGGCAGGACGGAGCGCCTGGTCACGCTGACCTTCCATGATCAGACCCTGCAGCGCAACGCCGAAGCGATGCGACTCGAACAGATCCGTTTGGAAGCACAAGCCAACGCCAGGCAACTCATGATCTCCTATCTCATGCATGAGATCGGCAACCCGTTGAACGGCGTGGTGGGGATGACAAATCTGCTCCTGATGCCAACGGCAGAGCCGCTCACTGACCAGCAGCGCGGCCGCTTGTCGATGATTGCCGAATCGGCCGAAGTGCTGCGCCGCCTGATGTCGGATGCACTGGATCTGGCTGGCCACGCCGCGGGCAAGTTCTCGGTCGACCTGCGCGGGCTGGCGCTCCACCGCCACATCGACGCTGCGATGGCGCTGGCGGCGTCCAGCAGCGCCAAACGCCACGATGTACAGATGGCAGAACCCGTGTGCAGCCCGGGCGTTCGGGTGGTGGCAGACCCGATTCGCCTGCAGCAGTGCCTGGACAACCTGCTCAGCAACGCCTGCAAGTACAGCCTGCCCCAGGGCGGGCAGGTCCGGGTCGTCGTGCTGGCCGGCCCCGTATTCACCGAGATCAGCGTGATCGACAACGGCCCGGGTCTCGAGCCCGAGGAGGCTGCGCGGCTCTTCCAGCCCTTTGAGCGCCTGGCGCCGCAACGCGCACCCGGCCACGGCCTGGGGCTGGCGGTCACGCGCATGCTGGCACAGGCCATGCGTGGTGACCTGACGGTGACATCGTCAGTGGGCGTCGGCAGCAACTTCACCTTGACCTTGCCGACGGCCGCTCCGCTTGACGATCGGGAGACTTCCAATGCCTGAATCCGCCGCCCGCCCGACCCGCATCTGCATCGTGGACGATGACCCGTCGGTGCTCGCCATGCTGTCGGCGCTTCTGGAGGGCGACTACGAGGTGATGGCCGCCCGCAACGGCCGCGACGCCTTGCGCCTGGTGCGGCGCGACCCGCCAGACCTGGTGCTGCTGGACCTAAAAATGCCCGAACTGGACCGCCTTGGCGTGTGCCGACGCCTGCGCGCCGATCCGCTCACCGCCGAAGTGCCCATCGTCATCCTGACCGCGCAGAACGACGAAGCCAGCGAAGTCAGCGCTCTTGAAGCCGGAGCGGATGACTTCATCGCCAAGCCCCCGCGCGGCGCCGTCGTCCGGGCACGCGTGCGCAACCTGGTCCGCATGAAGCAGATGAGTGACCGGCTCAAGCGTGAGGCGCGGCACGACGTCCTGACTGGCCTGGCCAACCGGCGGGTGTTCATGAGCACCTTGCATGCGGAGTGGCTGCGCGCTGCGCGACAAGGCAAGCCGCTGTCCGTCCTGATGTTCGATGTCGACCACTTCAAGGCCTTCAACGACCATTACGGCCACCTTGCGGGCGACGGCGCGCTGGTGCGGGTGGGCCAGGTGTTGGGCGGCGCGGCCAGGCGCCCGGCCGACCTGCCGGCGCGCATCGGCGGCGAGGAGTTCGCGGTGCTGTTGCCCAACACCGACAGCCCAGGCGCCAAGGCTTTTGCGCGCCGAGCGCTGCTGGCGCTGTCCCAGGCGGCCATCCCGCACGCGGCATCCCCCGTGGCCAGCCACCTGAGCATGAGCGTGGGCATCGCCACCGCGGTACCGGCAGCCGGCGTGCCCAACGATCGGGACACCGACCTGGCCCCGCTCCAGGGCAACGCTGAACTGGACATCGTGGCGCGCGCAGATGCAGCGCTCTACCTGGCCAAGCGCCGGGGCCGGAACCGGGCCTGTGTCGACACCGACCCCGATCTGGGCGCCGGGAGCGGCCCGTGAGTGCGGAGCCCGCCGGTCGACGGGGCTGGATCCCCTTCGCCTTGCTGGTAGGCGGCCTGCTCGCGAGCGCCGGGCTGGCCTGGCACCAGGGGGTTGAGAACGACAAGGCATTGGCTGCGGCTACGCAGTTCGAGGCCGAGCGTGCCGCAGACCGTGGCATTGCGCAGCTGGAGCGCGCAGTGCTGGGCCTGCGCGGAGCGCGCGGCTACCTGATGGGCGTCGGCCACGAGCAGGTGACGGCCGACGGCTTCCACGCCTACATGGCCAGCCGCGACCTGGCCCGCGAATTCCCGGGCGTGATGGGCCACGGTTTCATCCGCCGCGTGTCGCCCCAGGCCGAGGCCGCCTACCTGGCCAGCGCCAGGCGCCGGGTGGCACCTGACTTCGCCATTCGCGCGCTGCAGCCGCACGACGGCGAGCGGCGCGTGATCGAACTGATCGAACCGCTGGCGCCCAATCGGGCGGCGCGCGGGCTGGACACCGCGTCAGAGGCCAACCGGCGGCTGGCGTCCGACCAGGCGCTGGAGGCCGACGCACCGGTGCTCACCGGCCCGATTCGGCTGGTGCAGTCGAAGCCGGGCAGTTCCATGGGCCTGCTGATGTTTCTTCGGGTGCAGGCGGCCCGCGGCGGCCCTGCTGCGCCCGCCTCGGGCACGGCGGACGACGGTGCGGTGGGCTTCGTCTATGCCCCGGTCCAGCTCGATGACCTGCTGGCTGCCGCTGCGCTGCGGAAGGACCTGGTGCAGCTGCAGCTCACGGACGTGACGGACCCGAACCGCCCCCAGGACGTCCTGTTGGCGGGTGAAGGCGCGGCACCCCTGGCGCAGGCACCCCGCATCCGGCTGTTGCGCCCGGTGATGCGCAGACAGTGGCAGTTCGACGTGCAGGCTCGGCCCGCGCTGGCGGAATCCTTGCACCTGCCGGCGCCGGCCGCCGTGGGCCTGGGCGGCGCCGGGCTGTCGGTGTTGCTGGCCACGCTCGTCAGACTTTGGCTCGCACTGGCGGCGCGCCGTCGCGATGCCGACGCCGAGCGCACCCGCTTCAAGACGGTGCTGGACAACGTCAGCGACCCCATCGTTGCGCTCGACGTGCAAGGCCGGGTCTTGCTGTGGAACCAGGCGGCCACGCAGCTGTTCGGCTACACCGCAGCCGAGGCCGTGGGCCAGCCGCTGAGTGCGCTGACGGTGGACGCGACGCACGCGGCGGAAGACACCGCGCTGCTGCGTGCCGCCGTGGCCGGGCAATCCACCGCACCCTTCGAAACCGAACGCCTGCACCGCGACGGCACGGTGGTGGCGGTGGAACTGGCCGCAGGTCCCCTGACCGATGCGCAGGGCCAGGTGATGGGCGTGGTGAAGGTGCTACGGCCGACCCGCGAACGCCTGCAGCAGATGGGGCGCCTGAAGGCCTACAGCGATGAACTGGAACGGCAGGTCGCACAGCGCACCCGGGATCTGGAGGCCAGCCGCCAGGACCTGCGACAGGTGCTCGACGCCATGCCATCGATCGTAGGCTCGTGGGACACGCAGTTGCGCAACCGGTTTGCCAACGCCGCCTATGCCAGCTTCTTCGGTCGAACGCCCGCCGAGATCGCCGGCATGACCCTGCCGGAACTGCTCGGTCCCGAGCTGTTCGCCCGCAATGAACCCTATGTGCGGCAAGCGCTCGGCGGCCTGGAGCAGCAGTTCGAGCGCGACATTCCCGTGCCCGGCGGCCAGGGTGTGCGCCACACGCTGGCGCACTACCTCCCGCACTACGAGGGTGACACGGTGAGCGGGTTCTATGTGCTGGTGTACGACGTGACCGCAGTCAAGCAGGCCCAGCGGCAATTGGCCGCCAGCGAGGCCATGCTGGCGCGCACCGAGGCCATCGCGCGTGTGGGCGGCTGGGAACTGGACGTCCCCACCCAGTCGGTGCGCTGGAGCCGGGGCACCTGCCTCATTCACGGCGTGCCGCCGGGCCACCAGCCGACGCTGGACGAGGCCTTCGCCCATTACCCCGAAGCCGACCGGGCAGACATGCAGGCGGCCGTTGCACGGAGCATCGCCACTGGCGAGCCCTGGGACCGCGAGCAGCAGCTGGTGCGCGCCGACGGGCAGACGATCTGGGTGCGCACGCAGGGTGAGGCCGAGGTGCTTGACGGGCAACCCATTCGCCTGAGCGGGTCCATCGAGGACATCACGACGCGGGTGCAGGCCCGCGAAGCCCTGGTGCGCCAGCAACGCCTGACCGACTCGATGCTGGCGGCTGCGCCCGTGGCGGTGCGTGTGGCACGCCTGGCTGACCACCGCGTGGTGCTGGCCAACGACGCCTTCTGCCGGCTGGTGCGACGGGACAGGACCGCTGCGATGGGCCTGGACATCTCCGGCTTCTATGTCGACGCAGCGGCGTTCGCGTCCATCAAGGCCCGGCTTGCCGCTGGCGAGAGCGTGCTCAACGAACTGGTCGAGCTGTGGCTGCCGGACCAGCCCGAGGTGCCCCATGTGTGGGCCCTGGCGTCGTTCATGGTCGTGCCCTACGACGGTGAACCCAGCGTGCTGGCCTGGCTGTACGACGTGACCGAGATGCGCAACGCCAAGGCCGAGGTCGAGCGTGCGCAGCTGGTGCAGACTCAGGCCCTGGAAGCGGTGCGTGCCGGATTGATGGTGTTCGGCAGCGACCACCGGCTGGAGACGGTCAACCAGCGCATGCGGGACCTGTTCGCCGCGGTTCCCGAGGCCTTCGAACCGCACATCGCGGCCCGGGATTCCTTCACGCGCCTGGCGCGTCTCTACCTGAACCTGGATGATCCGGGCAACGCACCCTGGTTGGCCCGGCGCCTGGCGCAGATCGGCAGCGACGCCGACTTCATCCAGACCCTGATCGACGGGCGGTCCATCCGCGTGGTGGAAACCTCGCTGCCCGACGGCCGCTTCGTCTCGCTGCGCACCGACGTCACCGATCTGGTGCAGGCGCGCCGCGATGCCGAGTTGGCGTCCAGGGCCAAGAGCCAATTCCTCGCCAGCACCAGCCACGAGATCCGCACGCCGCTCAATGCCATCGTGGGGCTCAGCTACCTGCTCGAGCGGTCGCCGCTGGCGCAGGAACCGCTGCAGCAGGTGCGGCATATCGCGCAGGCGGCGCGCTCGCTGCTGGGCGTGGTGAATGATGTGCTCGACCTGTCGAAGATCGAGGCCGGGCAGTTGGAGCTGGAAGACCGAGCTTTCGAACTGATGACCCTGATGCAGTCTGAGCTGAGCGTGCACGAGAGCACCGCGCAGGGCAAGGGACTGCAGCTCTCGTTCATGGCTGCGCCCGACCTGCCGCTGACGGTGCGCGGCGACGGCAACCGGCTGCGCCAGATCCTGGCCAACCTGGTGAGCAATGCCCTGAAATTCACCGAGCAGGGCGAGGTTCGCGTGGCCCTGCGACGCGGTGACGTGGCACCGATGATCGAATTGCAGGTCAGCGACACCGGCATCGGCATCGCCCCCGACATGCAGGCGCGCCTGTTCCGGCCCTTCGAGCAGGCGGATTCCTCCACCTCCAGGCGCTATGGCGGCACCGGGCTGGGCCTGTCGATCACGGCCCAACTGGCGCAACTCATGGGCGGCACCGTGGCGCTGCACAGCGAGCCGGGACAGGGCAGCCGGTTCACCGTCCGTGTTCCGCTGCCCGAGGTGACTGCCGATGACGTGAGCCTGGGCGACACCGCGCAGGAGCCGGTCCGCGTGCTGCTGGCCGACGATGACGAAAACCAGCGCATCAGCCTGGCGGCCATGGTGCGTGCCTTGGGCTGGCAGTGCGCAATGGCCACAGGCGGCGAAGACCTGGTCGCGCAGGCCACCGCTGCCACGCGCACCGGGCGGCCCTTCGATGTTCTGCTGGTGGATTGGCAGATGCCCGATCTGGATGGGCTGCAGGCCCTGGCGCGGCTGGCCGAACGCATCCCCGAGGCAGACTGGCCGGCGGTGCTGCTGGTGAGCCAGCACGACATCGAGCCCTTGCGCAGCCATCCCCTGGTCAAACTTGCCGGTGCCCTGCTTCCCAAGCCTGTGGATGCCTCGACGCTGTTCAATGCGGTGTGCACAGGCCTGCATGCGCAGCCCGCCGGCAAGGCCCGCCTGCTGGCCAGCAGCCTGCACAGCACCGACGACCTGATTTGGCTGCCGGGTCTGCGCGTGCTGGTGGTGGATGACAACACGCTCAACCTGGAAGTGGCGCGCAAGGTTCTGGAGCGCGAGGGCGCCGAGGTGCTCACCTGCCAAAGTGGCCCGCTCGCACTGGCGGCACTCGCCCGCCGGCACGGGAGCCTCGACGTGGTCCTGCTGGACGTGCAGATGCCGGAGATGGACGGTTTCGAGACCGCGCGACGCATCCGCCAGATCGACGGCGCCGAAGCCTTGCCCGTGATCGCGCTCACCGCCGGGGTGCTGCGCGAGGAGCGCGACCGCGCGATGGCCGCCGGAATGAACGACTTCCTGCCCAAACCCATCGACCCGCGGCGGATGGTGGCGTCGCTGCGCACGCATGTCGAACGCCGAACCGGTCAGACCATTCCGGTGCAATTGCGCCGGCCGTGGACGGGCGCTGCCGAGCTGACGGACAAGGGCCGCAGCAGCCGCAGCGGCATCGAAGGCATCGATGAGTCGGCCATCACACCCGCGCTGCGCGACGACGCCGCCCTGGTGGTGTCGATGGTCCGTCGGCTGCTGGCGGAGTTTTCCGGCATCGCCGACTCGGACGCGCAGACCTGGGCCGCCCAGTTGCACAAGCTCAAGGGCAGTGCCCAGGTCGTGGGCGCGACGGCCGTGGCCGCTGCCGCGGAACGCGCCGAGGCGGCGCAGCGTGCAGGGGACGAAGTCGCGTCGCGCCGTGACATGGCCGAGCTGAGCGCGCGTCTGCGCGAACTTTCGCAGGGCGCGCAGCAGGCGATCGACACGGAACGCGTGCGCGAGACCACCGAGCAGGCGCGGCTGAGCGTGGCGGCCGAAACGACGCAACCGGCATCTCAGAGCGCGCTGGATGAACTGCGCCGACTGGTCGCGAACCAGAGCACACGCGCCCGCCAGCTGGCTGTGGAGATGGCTGCGGCGTGGGTGGCGAGCCTGGGTGCGCCGCGCTATGCCAGACTGGTCAAGGCCTTGGAGGAGTTCGACTTCGCGCAGGCGGCGGAAGAACTGGACGACGAGCCAGTGGACTGAACGGTCAACCCGAAGGCTGCGCCGGACTGCTTACGCCCTGCCGGCGCTCGCTACGCGCCCAGCCCTAACACCGACTGGCGACAGAGCGCCGCGCGCATGGCGAGCCTTGGCCTGCCGCCGGTCTCGTTGACACCACCGCAGACTTGTTGAGACTTATCGAACTCTATCGGACTGACAGTCCGCAAAGCCGCCTGTCGTCGGCGGCAACTCTTGGCCGGTCTGAGTCGGTCGCGACTGGCCCACAAAGCGGTCATCAGGCCTGCTGCCCGACACCCGATACCTTCGGTGAGCTTGCACATTGGCGCGGAGTCCGCGCGTGACACTGACAGCACGAATTCGGCCAAGGGCCCTACCGTCGAGGCCGCGCCTGTCACAGCAGCGTCGGAATTCCAGTCCAAGGAATCAACGCGGACGATCTTGCCCGCGTGGCCACCCAAGGATTCGCCATGTCGACAAGCTCCCGCGATCACGCCCGCAGCCGAAGCCCGCTGCGCCTTCTCGCATCCCTGACCACCGGCACCTCGCTGCTCGTATTCGCTGCGGGGGGTCTGGCCCAGCCCCTTGGCGGCGACGGCTACGCAACCACCTCGGCCGTGGCTGCCATCGTGAAGGTGCCCGCCCCGTGGTACGCGCCCAGGATGCTGGTGTGGCGTCGGATGCGCGAGACCATTCCGACTTATGAATCCCTGCCTGGCTTGTCGTTCAAGGCCTACGCCATCGCTCAGGCCGACGGCCAATACGGCGGGCTGTACCTATGGAAAGACCTTGCCAGCGCTCGCGCCTGGTTCAACCCAACGTGGTTCGAACGCGTCGAGAAGGAACGCGGCGCCAAGTGCCAGGTACGGTTCTACGAGGTGCCGGTGGCCATCGACAACACGTCCGGCGGAACACCTGCGCAGGCGGACGGCGCCAGCGTCTCGACGCTGGTCACCATCCCGACGCCCGCCGGCATCGACAAGGCCCGGCTTGTGCAGGAGTTCCAGGCAGCCATCCCCACCTACCGTGCCGTGCCCGGCCTGTTGCGCAAGCACTTCATCATCTCCGAAGACGGTCGGTTTGGAGGCATTTACCTCTGGAAGGACCAGGCCGCAGCCGAGCAGTGGTTCAACGCAGGCTGGCAGCAGCGCGTTCGAGAAACCTACGGCACGGACGCGACGCTGGAGTGGTTTGACACGGCCATCCTCACCCCGAGCAAACTCGCCGCCAACCAGCCTGCCGTGCCCGGGCTCTGAGTCACTGTCATGAAGATCACCGCACCGTCACCCGAGACCTTGGCCGCCGCCCAGCAGGGCGACATGACTGCGCTCGACCGGCTGCTGGCCTCGCTGCAGCCAGGTGTGTTCAACCTGGCACTGCGCGTGCTGGGCCACCGCGACGACGCTGCCGACGCCACGCAGGAGATCCTGCTCAAGATCGTCACGCACCTGGGCGGGTTTCGGGGCGAGGCTGCGTTCACCACCTGGGTGTGGCGTGTGGCGCACAACCACTTGATGACGGCGCGCACTTCGGCCGCCGAGGCGCCAGTGCTGTCGCTGGACGCCCTGGCCGAAAAGCTGGGGGACGGGCTCGCGCTGTCCGAGCGAGTGACCCATGCGCAAGGCGGGCCCCGTGCGCTGACGCCCCAGGACAAGCTCGAGGCGCGCCAGGTGGCGCTGTCCTGCACGCAGAGCATGCTGATGGCGCTGGACCGCGAAGACCGGCTGGTCTACGTGCTCGACACGGTGTTCGATCTGCCGTCGACCGTAGCCGCCGAAGTGGTGGGCGCCACGCCGGCGGCTTACCGAAAGCGGCTGTCCCGCTGCCGCGCGCGGCTGGCCGCCTTCACGGGCAGCCAGTGTGGGCTGGTCAGCGAGAAGGCGGCCTGCCGGTGCGAACGGCAGTTGCCGGCGTTACGGCATTTGCGGCCGCCGGAGCCACGAAACACGGGAGCAGAGGCGTCGACTCGGCAGGAGCGGGCACAGGCCGAGCAAGCGTTCGATGCCTTCGTGCGGCTCAGTGATGCCGCGGCGCTCTTTCGAGCCCAGCCGGCAGCCGCTGTGCCCACAGCGATGCTGGCAGCGATCCGCGCAGTGCTGAGGCAGGAAGGCTTTCTTCAGCGCGGGTTGCCGCAATGAGCCGGAACCAAACGCCAGGAACACCCTGCACCTTGACAGCGCGCGACGGCACGGCGCTGCAAGCCCGACTGTTCGAGCCCGTGGACCTGACCCACAGCCCGGTTCTGCTGGCAGGCGGCTTGGGAATCCCGCAGCGCTTCTACGCTCCCTTCGCCACCTGGCTGGCTGCCCGGGGGTACCGCGTGATGACCTTCGATCTGCGCGGCATGGGCCTGTCGCGCCCGCCCGGAGTGCGCTCGCTGCGCGGGCTGGACGCCGACATGCTGACCTGGGCCCGGCAGGACTTCTCGGCTGCGGTACAGGCCCTGTCAGACCACTCCGGTGGCCAGCGGATCGCTCTGCTCGGCCACAGCCTGGGCATGCACCACGCCGCGATGACGGGGGCGGACACGCAGGCCCGCCTGCGTGTGGCAGTGTCGGTGGCTGCTGGGTCGGGCTACTGGCGCGATTGGGCCGCGCCCAGTCGGCGTCTGGCACCGCTGATGCTGCACCTGGCCGGGCCGCTGCTCACGCCGCTGCTGGGGTACTTTCCGGGGCGGCGGCTGGCCATGGTCGGCGATCTGCCCGGACCAGCAGCCCGCCAGTGGATGCGCTGGTGCCGTCACCCCGAGTTCGCATGGGGCGCGGAGCCCGAGTTGCTGGGAGACAGCCTACGGTCGGCCCGCTTCCCGATCCAGGCCTTCAGCTTCACCGACGACGACGCAATGACCGAGGCGTGCACGCGCAAGCTGCTGGCGGCCATGCCCCATGCCCCAGCTGTCGTGCATATCCTGTCGCCCGGCGATGTCGGCATGCAGAACATCGGCCACGTCGGGGCGTTTCGCCAAGCAGCCGAAACCTTGCTGTGGCCGCGGATGGCACTGGCGCTGGACTGAGGAGGACAGCGACGGTCGCATGCATTTGCCAGGACTGAACCGACCTCCAGGCATCGCCGATCAACCGGTCCTTCCGGCCTCGGCAGACCGCGCAGGGCCAGGACTCGACCGACGCCTCGCCGCGCTCGTCGCCGCGAAGCAGGTGTTGAGCGTGGGCAGCCCAGACGCAATCCATCATCACCAGGCGCGCTCGACCCACAGCGGCCGCTTGCCTTTCCCAGTTGGCTCGTCGCTTCGGCCTTCAACGGGTCTCTCCCGGGTAGCCCGATCACAGCCGCAGGCCAGCTGAGACGCTGGTTCGGCTTCTCGAAGCCGTGTTCAGGCCTGTGAACCCGGGCCGACCGGACCGTAGGCCGCCATGAAGACGCGCACCGCCTCCCGAATCAGCCGCAGGTCGTCGCGCGGTGCTGCGGGCGCGAGCTTCAACAGTCCGCGGATGTGCGCCTCGCCCAGGAACATCGCCAGAAACAGGTCGGCCGCCATGCGCGGATTCGGTACGTTTAGGCTGCCCGCTGCGTGGGCCGCGCGCAGGTACTGCGCCAGTTCGCCCACCAGCCGCTCGGCGCCCTGCCGGTAGAAGGCGGCGCAGGCCTCGGGCTGCGTGGAGGCCGCTGCATACATCGTGCGGAACTGGCCGAGCGTGTCGGGGTCGCGCGCCAGTCGCACGAACTGGGCTGCCACCGTCTTGAGTGCCTGCTCGGGATGCAGCACGTCCGGCACCGGCGCACCCGCGCGGTCGGCAACCACGCCCGACGTTCGCTGGCCGATCACCGCCTCGAACAGCCCCTCCTTCGAGCCGAAGTGGCTGTAGACGGTCATCTTCGAGACGCCCGCTTCGGCCGCGATGGCGTCCAGGCTGGCCCGCTCGAAGCCGTGCTCGTAGAAGTGGCGGCGGGCCGCTTCCAGCACCCGCAACGGCCGCTCGGGGTCGGGCGGCCGGCCACGGCGGGGCCGCACGCCATCGGCGCGGTCTGACGTGGACTGTGGGGCGGCTCGGCGGCTCATCGCATTAAATGGACTTGACAGTCCAGAATCTACCACGCACATTTACTGTACCGATGAGTACAGTCAATGCTTAAGGCTTCGAGAATCGACATCGCGGCGTGGACGTCGCTGGCAGCGGCCCTGCTGCTGGCAGGTTGCGCCACGGCGCCCGTGCCGGCACCACAGCCCGCGGTGCCGCTGTCGGCGGCCTTCCACGGGGCGGGGCCAGCCGAACCCGAGGCGTCGCTGGCAAGCCGCTGGTGGGCCACCTTCGGCGACACCACGCTGGTGGCGCTCGTCGAGCGGGCGCTCCAGGACAACCACGACATCGCTGCGGCACTGCAGCGCGTGCAGGCAGCGCGCGCAGGGGTGGATGCGCAGGCGTCTCGCTGGTGGCCCGCCGTGGCCATGCAGGCCGAGGCGGCGCGCAGCAGCAGCGGACTGCCGCCCGCCGTGAAGCAGGGCCAGCCGGACACGCGTGCCTTGCGCTTGGGGGTGCCCCTGTCGTGGGAGCTGGACCTGGCCGGTGGCCTGCGTGCCGCGCGTGACGCCGCTGCGGCAGAGGCCCGCGCTGCCGCCGATGGCGTCGCCGGTGCACGGCTGCTGGTGGCCAGCGAGGTGGCACGGCAGTACTACCTGTGGCGCGGCGCCGAGGAACGGCTCGCGCTTGTGGCCGCACTCGCGGCAGCCCAGCACGAGACGGCGCGGCTGGTGCAGACCCGCTGGCGGGAAGGCCAGTCCAGCACCTTCGACCTGGACCGCGCGCGCGCCGAGGCCGAAGCGTTCGACGCCCTGCTGCCACCCTTGCGGACGCTGTCCGGCGTGAGCCGCCACCGGCTGGCGGTGCTGGTGGGCGCCGACCCCTCGCGCCCGCTGGTGACGCCCGATGCCGCCTTCGCCTGGCCGCAGCCACGTGCGGTTGCGCCGGGCCAGCCGAGCGAGTTGCTGCAACGCCGGCCCGACCTGCGCGCCGCCGAAGCCCGGTTCGTCGCTGCCTCGCTGCGCGGTCAGGAAGCTCGTGCGCAATGGTGGCCGCGCTTGTTCCTGGGTGCTGTCGCCGGTCGGCAGGACCTGCAGCTCAACGCCCTGGATCTGGCACCGGTGCGCTATGGCAGCGTGTCGCTCGCGTTGGCGCTGCCGCTGTTCACCGCGGGTCGCATCGAAGCCGGCGTGCAAGCCCAGTCCGCACGTGCCGAAGAAGCGCTGCAGGCTTGGCAGCACGCCCTGCTGGTGGCGGTGCAGGAGGTGGAGGACAGCCTGCTCGCCCAGGCCCAGGAACGCCAGCGCGCCGAGCGGCTGCAGGCCACGCTGGCGCACCGCCAGCGCTCGCTGCAGCACGCGCAGCGCCTGCAGGCCGAAGGCCAGGTCGATCTGCTCGTGCTGCTGGACGTGCAGCGCTCGGTGCTCGCGGCCGAACTGGCCTGTTCCGAAACCCGGCTGCAGCAGCAGCTGGACGCCGTGCAGCTCTTCAAGGCGCTGGGTGGCGGCTACGACACGCAGGCGGCCGGCATCGAAGGCCCCGCCCCAGCCCGCCCGTCCCGGACGGCAGAGAGGTCCTCCCCGTGAATGCTCGACTCCACCGCGGGCGCTGCCTGCGTCCTGCACTCGCCGCGCTGGTGGCTGCGGCCCTGGCTGGATGCAGCGAGCCGGCACCACCGCCGGCCCCCGCGCGCCCGGTGTACGTCAGCCCGGTACAAGCGGCCGAAGGGCCGGCGTCGCGGCAATTCACCGCCACCGTGCAGGCCCGGGTGGAGGCCACGCTGGCGTTCCGGACGGGCGGTCAGGTCGCGGCGCGCCTCGTCGATGTCGGGGCGCGGGTGCGTGCCGGGCAGCCGCTGGCCCGTCTGGACGCATCGGATGTCCTGCTCGCCGTGCAGGCCGCCGAGGACCAGGTGCGGGCGGCCCGGGTGGATGCCGAACAGGCGGCGTCGGATGCCGCACGCTTCGGCCGCCTGGCGGCGGAGGGCTCGGTGGGCGGCGCCGACCGCGAACGGCAGCAGGCCCGCGCCGACGCCGCCGCCGCGCGGCTGGATCAGGCGCAGCGGCAGCTGGCCCTGGCCCGCAGCCGCTTTTCGTACACGAGCTTGCAGGCCCCGTACGACGGCGTGGTGACCGCGCTGCTCGCCGAGCAGGGGCAGGTCGTCGCCGAGGGGCAGCCGGTGCTGACGTTGGCGCGCGACGGCCAGCGCGAGGTCGTGACCGACATCCCCGAAGACTGGGTCGCCCACGTCCGCGGTGCCGACGCCACCGCCATCGCGTTCTCCCTCGTGCCCGACAACGACGGTGCGCGCGCCGTCCCCCTGCGTCTGCGTGAACTGGCGCCCGCGGCCAGCGCCCAAGGGCGGACTTTCCGCGCCCGCTTCGCGGCGATGCCCGGCGCCGCGGACACCCTGCACCGCTGGCCGCTGGGCAGCACCGCCCGGCTGCAGCTGGCGCTGCGCGATGGCGGCGAGCGCGGCGTGCGCGTGCCCGTGTCCGCAGTGGTCAAGGGCGACGGGGCGGCCGGTGTGTGGGTGATCGGCGCCACGGGCCGTACGCTCGTGTTCCAACCCGTGCAGGTGCTGGGCATCGAGGAGTCCGCGCTGCGCGTGAGCGGTCTCGCACCCGGGCAGCGCGTGGTCAGCGTGGGCGCGGAGAAGCTGGACGCCGGCATGACCGTGCGGCCGGTCGAGCGGCCCGGCGCCGAGCCCACGGCCCGACCGGCACGGAGCGGCCCGTGAAGCGCTTCAACCTCTCGGCATGTGCAGTGACGCACCAGCCGCTGGTGCTGTTCCTGATCATCGCCACGCTGGCTGTCGGCACCTTTTCGTTCCTGCGCCTGGGGCGCCTGGAAGACCCTTCCTTCCGCACTCCCACGATGACGGCCATCGTCGTTTGGCCGGGCGCCACGGCGCAGGAGATGCAGGACCAGGTGCTCAACCGGATGGAGCGCAAGCTGCAGGAACTGGCGCACTTCGACCACGTGCGCAGCTTCGCGCGCCAGGGCTATGGCGGCGTTACGCTGTGGATGCAGGGCGGCACCGGCAAGACCGAACTGGACGATGCCTGGTACCAGGTGCGCAAGAAGATCGGCGACGTGCGTGCCGAGTTTCCGGCCGGCGTGCGCGGCCCCTTTTTCAACGACGAGTTCGACGACGTCTACAGCGCGCTGTACGCCGTCAGCGCGCCGGGGCTGTCGATGGCCGAGCTGCTGGTGGTGGCCCAGGGCCTGCAGCGCGAGTTCCAGCGCGTGCCCGGCACCGCGAAGGTGAACATCCTGGGGCAGCAGGCCGAACGCCTGTACGTGGAGATGTCCAGCCGGCGGCTGGCTGCGATGGGGGTGCCGCCTGCCGCGGTGTTCGACGCGCTGGCGCGGCAGAACCTGGTCGCGCCCGCCGGCAGCGCCGACACGCCGCACGACCGCGTGCAGGTGCGCGTGGACGGCCAATTCCGAACAGCGGCCGAGGTCGGCCAGGTGACGCTGGAAGCCGGCGGCCGGCTGCTGCGCCTGGCCGACGTGGCGACCGTGCGCGCCGGCTACGAAGACCCGCCGAGCTTCACCGTGCGCCACAACGGCACGCCGGTGCTGGTCATCGGCATCACGATGGCGAAGAACGGCAACGTGCTGGACCTGGGCCATGCGCTGGACGCGGCGGTCGCCTCGCTGCGCAGCGAGCTGCCGGTGGGCGTGCAGATCGAGCCGGTGGCCGACCAGCCGGTCGTGGTGGCGGACTCCGTGTGGGAGTTCGAGCGCTCGTTCCTGGAGGCGCTGGCCATCGTGCTGGCGGTGTCCTTCCTGTTCCTGGGCTGGCGGACGGGCATCGTCGTCGCCGCGTCCGTGCCGCTGGTACTGGGCCTGGTGGCCACCGTGATGTTCCTGGCCGGCTGGAACCTCGACCGCATCACCTTGGGCGCGCTGATCATCGCGCTGGGCCTGCTGGTGGACGACGCGATCATCGCCGCCGAGATGATGGTGGTGAAGCTGGAGGAAGGCTGGGACCGCCTGCGCGCCGCCACGCACGCGTACACCACCACGGCGTTCCCGATGCTGACGGGCACGCTGGTCACGGCCGCGGGCTTCATGCCGGTGGGCTTTGCCAAGTCCATCGCCGGAGAGTACGCGGGCGGCATCTTCTGGGTCGTGGGGCTGGCCCTGGTCGCGTCTTGGATCGTGGCGGTCGTCTTCACGCCTTACCTGGGCGTGAAGCTGCTGCCGCAGGCGCTGGCCGGCGGCGCGCGCCACGACCCCCACGACCGCCCGGTGTACCGCCAGCTGCGCGTCTGGGTAGACCGCGCCGTGCAGCACCGCGGCTGGGTTCTGGGGGCCACCGTGCTCGCCTTCGCAGCAGCAGGACTGGGCATGCTGAAGGTGCAGCAGCAATTCTTTCCCACCGCATCGCGCACCGAACTGCTGGTGGAGCTGCGGCTGCGAGAGGGCGCATCGTTCGCCGCCACCGAATCGCAGGTCCGCCGGCTGGAGGCTGCGTTGGTGAAGGACGCCGACATCACGCACTTCACCGCCTACACCGGGGCGGGTGCGCCACGCTTCTACCTGTCGCTGCAGCCGGAACTGCCGAACCCCGGCTTCGCACAATTCGTCGTGCAGACCGGCAGCATCCCGGCGCACGAGCGCGTGCGCAGCCGGCTGCTGGCGCTGTTCGCGCAGGACGAGGTGGTGCCCGACGCCACGGCCCGCGTGGTGCGGCTGGACTTCGGGCCGCCCGTGGGCTTTCCGGTGCAGTTCCGGGTGGTGGGCCCGGACCCGTCCGAGGTGCGCCGCATCGCCTACCGCGTGCGCGACGTGGTGCGGCAAAGCCCGCTGGTCCGCGACACCGGTCTGGACTGGAACGAGCAGGTCCGCACGGTGCACGTGCACGTGGACCAGGACAAGGCGCGGCTGCTCGGACTGGGCTCGGCCGACATCCAGGGCCTCGTGCAGGCGACGCTGTCGGGCGTGCCGGTGGCGCAGGTCCGCAAGGGCGAGGACCTGGTGGACGTGGTGGTGCGCGCCACGCCCGACGAGCGGCAGGCGATCGGCCAGCTCGGCGACCTGCCGCTCTTCACGCGCAGCGGCGTCACGGTGCCGCTGTCTCAGGTGGCGCGCATCGAGCCCGGCTTCGAGGAGCCGGTGCTGTGGCGGCGCAACCGCGACATGGCCATCACCGTGCGCAGCGACCTGGCCGATGGCGTGCAGGGGCCGTACGCCACCGCGCAGATCCGGCCCGCGCTGCGGCCGATCGTCGACGGCCTGCCGCCCGGCTACCGCATCGACGAAGGTGGCGCCATCGAGGAGAGCGACAAGGCCAACCGCGCGCTGTTCGCGGTGTTCCCGGCCATGTTCGCGGTGATGCTGACGCTGTTGATGGTGCAGCTGCAGAGTTTTTCGCGCCTGTTCATGGTGTTCATGACGGCGCCGCTGGCGCTGATCGGCGTGGTGCCGGCGCTGCTGCTGTTCGGCGCGCCGTTCGGCTTCGTCGCGCTGCTGGGCGTGATTGCGCTCGGCGGGATGATCATGCGCAACGCGATCATCCTCGTCGACCAGATCGACCGCAACATCGCCGACGGCGCTCCGCCCTGGGATGCCATCGTGGAGGCCACGGTGAGGCGTGCGCGGCCCGTCGTGCTCACAGCCGCCGCCGCGGTGCTGGCCATGATCCCGCTGACCCGCAGCGTGTTCTGGGGGCCGATGGCCATCTCGATCATGGGCGGCCTGGTGATCGCCACCGCACTCACGCTGGTCGTCGTGCCGGCGCTCTATGCCACGTGGTTCCGCGTGCAGCGCAACGGCGGCGCGCCCGCACCGTTACCGCAGCCCGCGTTGCCGCCTCCGGCACCAGCGCCTTGAGCGCGCTGCGCCAGCCCCTGTGTTTGCCCACCCCTTCGCTGAAAGGACCGACCATGCACCGCCCGATCACGCTCGTCACCGGCGCCACCGGCAAGATCGGCCGTGCCGTCGTGCAGGAACTGCTTGCGGCTGGTGTCTCGGTTCGCGCCCTCGTGCGCCGGCCCGATGCCCGCAGTGCAGCGCTGCGCGAGGCCGGCGCAGACATCGTGGAGGGCGACCTGGCCGACCCCGAATCGCTCATTCGCGCGATGGCCGGCGTGCAGCGTGCCTTCTACCTGCCGCCATTCGGCCTGTTCGTGGCGCACACCGCCGGGGCGTTCGCCGTCGCCGCGCGCGAGGCGCGCTTGGAGCACGTGGTGTCGCTCAGCCAGTGGCTGGCCTCGCCGTCGCACCCGTCGATCACCACCCGCGGCCACTGGCTGGCAGAACGGCTGCTGGACGCACTGCCAGGAATCGGCCACACGCTGGTCAACCCGGGCTTCTTTGCCGACAACTACCTGCGCACGCTGCCGTACGCCGCGCAGCTGGGCGTGCTGCCCTGGCTGTACGGCGACAGCGCGAACGCGCCGCCGTCCAACGAGGACATCGCGCGTGTCGTGGCGCAAGCGCTGCAGCACCCGGAGCGCCACGCCGGCCGCAGCTACCGCCCGACCGGGCCGCAACTGCTGTCGGCCCGACAGATGCAGGAGGTCATCGAGCGCGTGGTCGGCCACCGGGTGCTGCGGGCGCCGCTGCCGTTCTGGATGTTCATGCGCGCCGCGCGGCTGGACGGTGCCTCCATCGACGAGATCGCCGGGCTGGCCCACTACATCCAGGAGCACCGCCGCGGCACCTTCGCGATGGGCGCACCGACGGACCATGTGGCCGATGTCACCGGACGGCCGGCCGAGGACTTTGAGACCATCGCGCGCCGCTACGCCGCGCATCCCGCCGCGCGGCCCGGTGGGCTGAACGGGCTGCGCCAGCTGGCGCGGCTGATGGCCGTGCCGCTGGTGCCGGGCTACGACCTCGCGGCTGACGCGCGGCGGACGCGCGCGCCGCAGCCGCTGCAACCCTGCCTGGCGGCCGATGCCGAGTTCTGGCGCCGCGAGCACCACGCGCCACTGGCGGCCGCGGCCGCGCAGGAACCCGTCGCCGCCGCCCCCAGGGCTTCGTCGATGCACAGGAGCACCCGGTGAGCGCGCCGGCCGCCACGCTCTCTGCCGTGCCAGGCGCCGCCGCGGCGGCTGCGAACCCCATGCTGACCGGTCCGCTCCTGCCGGTGCTGACGCGGCTGGCACTGCCTACGGTCGTGGTGATGTTCCTCGTCACCGTGCTCAGCGTGGCCGAGACCTACTTCGTCAGCGTGCTCGGCACCGATGCCGTCGCTGCCGCGGCCATGGTCGTTCCCGTGATCCTGCTGATGACGATGGTGGCCAACGGCGGCATCGGCGGCGGCGTGTCGTCGGCGATCGCCCGCGCCCGTGGCGCCGGACGGCCGGAGGAGGCCGAGAGCCTGGCCTGGCACGCGCTGCCGCTGGGGCTGCTGTGCGGAGCCCTCTTCACCGCCGCGCTGTGGACCGGTGCGCCGGCGCTGTACGCCTTCATGGGCGGGCACGGCGCGGCGCTGGAGCAGGCGGTGCGCTACTCCAACATACTCTTTACCGGCGCGATGGTGTCGTGGGCCCTGACGCTGCTGCAGGCGGCGCTGCGCGGCGCCGGCAATGTCAAGGCGCCGGCCCTGAACGTGGCCGGCGCCGGCGTGGCGCAGGTCATCACCAACGTGACCGGCCTTGGCATCGTCATCGCCTACATGCGCAGCCGCGGCACCACGTTGCAGCTGCGACGGCACCCGTGGAGCCGGGCCCATGCCGCCGCGATTCTCGGCGTCGGGCTGCCCAGCAGCCTGAACGCGGCGATGACGAACCTGTCGCTCACCGCGATCACGGCCGCCGCGGGCAGCTTCGGCATCGACGCGCTGGCCGGCTACGGCATCGCGTCCCGGCTGGATGCGCTGCTGGTGCCCATCCTGTTCGGCTTCGGCACCGCGGCGGTCACGGTGGTGGCGCTGTGGCCGGCGCTGTGGATGGGTTGGTTCACCCACAGCCCGGCGGTCCTGGAGGTTGGGTCTCTGTACCTGTACATCGTGGCGCCGACCTACGGCCTGATGGCCATCGCCATGGAGCTTTACTTCGCCAGCCAGGGCGCACGGCGCATCGGCTGGCCAGTGGCGGCCACCACGCTGCGCCTGGCCTTCGTGGTGCTGGCCACCGTGCTGGCAGCGCGCGGGTGGGTGAGTCTGGGCACAGCCTTCGCGATGGTGGCCGCCGGAACAGTAGGTGCGGCGGCGCTCAGTGCCTGGGGCTTCCGCCGCGTGTCCTGGAGCGCCCAGTGAGCGCCGGGGCACTCGCCGCCAGCTTCGCCGCATACGTCGCACTGCTGGCCTTCGCGCTGGTGGGCTTGATGTGGCGATGGCTGCCCCGCCGCGATGCCGCAGTCGGCAGCGCGGTGCTGTTGGCATGGCTGGCCTATGCAGGCGTGATTGCCGCGTCGGGCCTGTTGCGCGACCCCTCGCGGCGCCCGCCAGGCATCGTGTTCCTGGCTGCGCCGGCACTCGTCTTCGCCCTGGTCGGTATCGCGCGGGGACGCCTCGGCGGACGATGGGCGGCCGCGCTGCCGCTGCCGCTGCTGCTCGGGCTGCAGGTGTTCCGCGTCGGCGTGGAAACGACGTTGCACGAGTTGGCCCAGGCCGGACAGGTTCCGCAGCTTCTCACACTGCAAGGCGGCAACGTCGAGATCGTGGTCGCGCTCGCCGCACCGCTGGCCGCGTGGCTGTCCACGCGCGGCTTCATGGGGCGGCGCCTGGCCTTCGGGTGGAATATCGTCGGGCTGCTGTCGCTGTTGAACGTGGTGGCCCGCGGCGTCTTGACATCGCCCGGACCGCTGCACCTGCTGCAGACCGACGTGCCGAACCGGGCCATTTCCGGGTTGCCTTACAGCTACATCCCAGGGTTGATGGTGCCGCTGGCGCTGTACCTGCACCTGCTGGCGTTCCGCGCGATGCGCGCAGCCCGCTCGACGTCATGAAGCTGGAGAACCGCGTTCCACCGCCCGTGGTGTTGGTGGGCATCGGGTTGGCGATGTGGCCGTTGGCTGGCATGGCACCGGTGTGGCCTGCCAGCATGACACTGTCCATCTTTGCCGGTCTGCTGCTCGTGCTGGGCGTCCTCGTGATTGCACTCGGGGCGAATCGCTTCCGTGCGGCGGGCACCACGATCGATCCCACACGTCCGGAACGCGCCGCCGCGCTGGTGGTCGACGGTATCTACCGCCACACCCGCAATCCCATGTACCTGGGCTTCGCCTTGATCCTGCTCGCGTGGGCCATGCACCTTCGGTCCGGGCTCGCGCTGGCCGGGCCGGTTGTCTTCGTGCTCTACATCGGACGGTTCCAGATCGTGCCGGAGGAGCGCGCATTGAGGAAGCGATTCGGCTCAGCCTTCGAGGCTTACGTGACGCACGTCCGCCGCTGGATGTAGCGACCTGCTCGTAGGTCGAGGAGCATCCGTTCGAAGCGTCCAGTCACGCGCCTTGCACCCAGAAGTTCGCAATCGTCTTGAGCGACGGCTCCTGGCCGGTCACCAACGACTGGTCCGCTGCCACCCACTTCGGGGCGCGACCCTCATCAGCTGGAGCAGTTCCGGAGACCACATGGGGACGACCGGAGGCTATGCAGAACTCCTGCGCTGCCCGCGCAGCGAGGTGCTGGCCTTGAGCTCTGCCGTCACACACATTCGCCGTACGTTGTCCTTGATGGCGTCTTGCGCCAGCGCCAACTGGGCAGCACCCAGACGATGCCAACCCAGATGGCGCATCACACCGGCTCGCGCGACCCTGAACACCATGATCTGACCCATGATGCTCACGACCGTCAGCCGTGCGGCGGCCTCTGACCTGGAGGAGTCGACCACACAGACGAGCTTCGTCATGACGCCAAGCATGCGCTTCATGAAGCGTTCGTAGATCAGGTCGAAAGCCGGTGACGGGGACTGCTGCTCCCGCATCATCAGCGGCCCCCAGGGGCCGCTGGCTTCGTCGGCCAGCGTGGCCATCATGGCGTCGCACAGCTGGCACAACATCGCGAGGCCACGCGCCGACGCTGCCGCCGACCCGGCAGGCTCGGCGAGCGCGGCTTCGATGCCGGCCAAGGCAGGACCGATCTTCTGTTCCATCGTGCTGGCGATGTGCTCGAACACCGCCAGGTACAGGCCTTCCTTGCCACCAAAGTGATAGCCGATGAGGGCCGGGTGGACGCCCGCGGCTGCGGCGATCTCACGGGTACCCACTGCCTCGAAGCCCGAGCGCGCAAAGACCTCGGTGGCTGCGGCAATCAAGGCGGCGCGGGTGGCGTCGCTGCGGGTCTGTCCGTGGGGGCTGCTGCGGGGCATGGCCTGCATTACAACCGAGCGGCCGGGCGATGGTCGTCCACCAGCCGCCCCTGCTCCATCGTGATGATGCGATCGGCGAGGTCGATCACCTTGCTGTCGTGCGTGACCATCAGCACCGTGGTGCTGCGCTCGCGGGCCAGCGCCTTCAGCAGATGCACCGCCTGCAACGCCGACTCACGGTCAAGCGCGGCAGTAGGCTCGTCGGCGAACACGAGGTCCGGGTTGCCCACCAGCGCCCGCGCGATGGCCACGCGCTGTTTCTGGCCACCCGACAACTGAGACGGCAGGTAGTGCAGCCGCTCGGCCAGCCCCAGCAGGCCGAGCAGATGTTCGCCAGCGGGCTGCCACTGGCGTGCAGCGTCCCTGCCATGCACCTCCAGCCCCAGGCGGACGTTCTGCAAGGCCGTGAGGCTGTCGTGCAGGTTATGGGCCTGGAAGATGAACCCCAGCCGGCGACGCATGCGCACCAGCGTCGCATCGTCGGCGTTCAGCAGCTCCTGCCCCAGCAAGGCGACCTGGCCCTGTTGCACGCTGCGCAGGCAGCCCAGCAGCGTGAGCAGCGTGGTCTTGCCTGAGCCTGAAGCACCCATCAGCACGGTGAGCTCGCCGGCGTGGATGTCCAGATCGACATCGAACAGCGCCTGCTTGCGAGCTTCACCCACACCGAACCAGTGCTGCAGCGCTCGTACCTCGACACTCACCGGCCGCCTTGGCGTGGGCGCGGTCATGTTCAGAACAGCTCCGCCGGGTCGGCGCGCGTCAGCCGTCGCGTGGCGAGTGCACCGGCCAGCGTGCACATCGCCACCGTTCCCACCAGCACCACGGCGGCGCGGGCCACGGTCATCTCCATCGGCAGCCCCGTCTTGGCCGCCACCGCGGCGTACAGGCCGAACGAGGCCAGCAGCCCGGGCACAAACCCCAGCATGCCCAGGATCACCGCCTCCTCGAACACGATGCCCAGAAAGAAGCGCGGCGGGTAGCCCACGGCCTTGAGCGTGGCGTACTCGCGCAGGTGGTCGGCGACGTCACTGGAAAGGACCTGGTAGACGATCACGATGCCGACGAGCACGCCCATCACGATGCCGAAGCCGAAGATCACCCCCACGGGTCGTTGCGTGGTCTGGAAGCGCTGGTCTGCGGCCACTGCCTCGTCGAGTGTCCGTACCTTGACGTCGTCGGCCCCTCCAAATCGCTCGCGCAGCGCCCGTTCGACGGCGGCCGCGTCGGCCCCTGGCTCCAGCGTCACCAGGCCCAGATTCGGCGCACCGGCGCTGCGGCTGGGGAAGAGCCGCATGAAGGTCTGGTCGGACGCCAGCAGGTAGCCGTCGGCCGAGAAGCCCCCGCCAATCTCGAAGTGGCCGACCACCTGGACGGCCTGTCCGCGCAACTCCAGTGAAAGCGGCGCGGCGGGCGTAGCAGCCCGCAGCGATGTGGTGTCCACGTTCCGGGTTCGCAGATCCAGCAGCACGGTGTCGGCCTGAGACAGCGCGTGCTGCTGCTGCCGGATGACCGCCGGAAGCAGGGGCGTGGTGCTCGGCTCCAGCCCCAGCACGTCGAGGGCGCGCAGCGTTCCGTCGGATTGCCGCCAGTCGATGCGGCCCAGGTACACCGGCGTCACGGCCTTCACGCCAGGCACGGAGAGGGCCTGCATCAGGCGAGCGCGCGCCACGGGGTTGGCGTCGGCCAGGGTGTTCATGTCTGCCGCGCTGATCAGCAGCTGCGCGTCCAGTGCCCGATAGGGCAGGCTGATGCTGCCGACCAGCGCGCCCTGAAAGCCCAGTTGCATCAACACCAGCAGCCCGGCGAAGGCCACGCCACCGACAGCGGCCAGCAGCCGCGTGCGGTTGTGGCGAAGTTGCAGCCAGCCGATGGGCAGTCGGCCCAGCACGCGCTCCAGTGCACGGGACAGCCAGGCGTCGGTTCGCGCCACGACGCTGGCTCGCGTTGCGGCACTCACCGAGGACTTCTCTCGATGGTCGCGCGGACCTCCAGGCCCACGAGCGACCGGGCCCGCGCGGAAGATGCCGCGTCCAGGGCCACGGTGGCCTTCACGATGCGGGCATCCAGGTTCGCAGCGGGGCTGGTGTCGACTCGCTGCTGCCGGCCGACAAGCTGGCCGATGTGGACGACCTGCCCGACAAGATCATCGGTCAGCGCGGGTGAGCGGAGCCTGGCCTGCTGTCCGATGCGCACGCTGGCCACGTCGGTCTGGTACAGCTCCAGCTCGGCGGTCATTGCCCGGGTGTCGCCGAAGTCCAGGATGCCAGCCGCGCCCGGCCGTTCGCCCGGCCGTGCATGGATGGCGATCACGGTGCCCTCACCGGGCGCGCGCAGGACCGACTTCGACAGGTCCTGCGCGGCCCGGTCGCGTTCGGCCCTGCCCACCGCCACGGCCCGGCGAGCGGCGTGCAGATCCGGCTGACCGGCTCCATCACCGGCATGCCGGGCAACGACCGCACGGGCCCGGCGTTGTTCCTGGGCGGCCTCGTCGCGCTGGGCTCTCCTTTGGTCGGCCGCAGCAGGCGAGACGAAGCCCTGGTCCACCAGTGCCGCCCAGCGCTGGTACTCGACCTCGGCGGCGCGGGCGGCCACCTCGGCCCGCGCAAGGGCCGCCGCACCCTCGGCCTGACTGGACGACACGTTGCGCTCGGCTTGGGTGAGAGCCGCCTGGCGGCTGGCCAGTTGCTCTTCGGCCACCTGCAACGCAGCCCTCAGTGTGGCGGCGTTGTCGAAAGTCACCAAAGGGGTCCCGGCCGGCACCCGTTGCCCCTCGGTCACCAGCACTTCGGCCACCCGCGCATCACCGGCCCCGAATGGAGCGGCCAGTGCCCGCAGTTCACCACTGGGCGCAAGCCTGCCCAGTGCGACGACCACGGGCCGGGCAGGCCCGGTGGGTGCTGCACTGCTGGCGCGGCTGCCTTCCCTGGCCGTTCCAAGCAGCAACCACGTGGCGCCGAGTGCGGCGGCCGCCAGACCGATCAAGACGGCCTTGCGTGGAAGGCGCCGATGCCCGGGGGATGGAGTGCCGCGTTGCGGGTGGCCGACGTCTCGGATCACGACAGGTAGCGGTAGCGAGCTTGCAGTGGGGTTGGAATCCAAGACACTCACCCATAGTTGTCCATTTGATCAAATTATACGGATGGACAATTTCGAGCGGGCAGAGCTGCTGTGCTGAACCCGGTTTGGAGCGGTCCCTGCGCCGCGGACCTGCGCTGCTGGAGGTCAGTACGGTACCGTACCGTATGATCTCGCCATGCGACGCACACTCAACGCTCTCGCCACCGTCGACCCGGGCTCAAGGCCCCGCGCGCGCACCTGGCCTGCCGAGGTCGACCAAGGACCAGCCGCGCGCATTCTTGCCGCCGCCAGAACCCTGCTTTTCGAGAACGGCATGGATGGCCTCACCACCGACCGTCTCGCTCGGCATGCGCAGGTCTCCAAGAGCTCGCTCTACAAGCACTTCCCTGATCTCTCGTCGCTGCTTGAAGCCGTGATTGCCGGCGAAGCCGAGCGCATCAGCCATGGGCTGCCGCAGGAGCCTGCGCACACCAGTGCGTTCTGGGAGGCGCTGAAGACCTATGGCGCCAACCTGCTGGCCCTGCTGAACCGGCCCGATGTCATCCGGCTGGACCAGCTCATGCATGAGCAGGCGCATCGGCATCCCCAGCTGGGTGCACGCTTCTTCGCCGCCACCTACGGGCGCAGCCTGCGCGAGCTGGAAGCCCTGCTCCGGTACGGTGTGGCGCGCGGCTTCATCCGGCAGCCCGTAGACCCGCAACGGGACGCCGAAATGCTGCTGTCGCTGTGGGAGGGTTTTGCCTTCGGTCGCGCAAGGCTCGGCATGACCGACCAGCCCTTTCCAGACCCCGTGGGGTGGGCTGCGGCTTGTGTTGACCGCCTGTTTCCCGCCGATGTCTGGTGACGGTTCCCCTGCGCGGTCAGCCAGCTGGCTGGACCAGCACGAGCACCTGGAGATCAGGTCGACGCAGGAACTGCGGGTGTGGCTGGGCTGCCATGGGCAGCGGCACCACGGCCTGTGGGTGGTGACGTGGATGAAGCGTCCGGGCGCGCCGCATGTGGGCCGCTGGGACGTGCTCGACGAGCTGCTGTGCCACGGCTGGATCGATGGGGTGCGGCGGCGCGTGGACGTGCATCGCACCGCGCAGTGGGTGTCGCCTCGTCGCCATGACTCTTGGACGGCCAGCTACCGCCAGCGTTTCTCAGCGCTGGTGGCCCAGGGCCGCGTGCTCGAAACGGGGCTTGCCGCACGACAGGCCGCGATCGACGCAGGCACCTGGGAGGGACTTCCGGAAGTTGACCGTCTGCAGGTGCCGGCAGACTTGTCGGAGAAACTCGCTCCACTGCCCGAAGCCGAGGCGTGGTTTCTGGCGCAGGCGCCTTCCTACCGCAGGAACCTGCTCCGATGGCTGGCGTTGGCGCGTCGCGGCGACACGAGGGCCGCACGCATCATGCGCATCGTCGAGGCCAGCATGGCAGGCCAAAGGCTGCGCAACTTCTGACTCCCGGGTCTCGACGCCCACGCCTTGGTCCATGGCCGTTTCGCGGAGCTCCAGTCGCTGGGGCCACCGTCTGCCTTGGGTCGGCACCGCCAGTTCGGGAGGCCGGGCAGCAGTCGTCGAGGCGGCGAGGTCACCCAGCCGTGATCGTGGGTCAGGTGTACCTCCTATCGCTGCCGCTCGGGCCCGTGCGGGTGGCCGGATCCAACGTCAGCTTGATGCAGTCAGTGTGACTTCCCCGGCCCACACCCACTACAAGCGAAGGCCCCGACCAACTCCATTCCCAAGGGGCAAGGGCCCGCGCCTGCCTCAGGCCGCCTTCCAGAAGATGTAGTCGGCCTGGTAGTTCACCACCTCGCGGCGGCCCTTCTCGGCAGCGCCGCAGGGCAGGGCCGGCGCGACGCCACCCTTGGTGGCCACGCGCTGGATG
>Ga0209278_1000395_pt1 | contig 36413 bp, 27 predicted proteins | sample JI81BgreenDNA_FD_187504 | JGI IMG/M metagenome (GOLD analysis project Ga0209278, IMG submission 187504) | Wastewater effluent complex algal communities from Wisconsin, to seasonally profile nutrient transformation and Carbon sequestration -... | ecosystem: Engineered > WWTP > Effluent > Algae...
TTATCAGTTATCAGTCAGCAGTTAGCAGTAAACAGCCAATAGAGTTGGTGGTAGTAGATGCTTTGGGTAGAGAAGTGTATAGAGAAACTTCGCAGGCTCAAAATTTACGCACTAACTTGAATGTGAGCAAGTTGGCTGCTGGAGTGTACTTAATCAAAGTACGAGACGGTGAGCAAACAGCTACGAAAAGGTTGGTAGTGGAGTAAATTTCAGTGAGCAGTAAACAGTTATTAGTTACTTAACCTGACTAATAACTGTTTATTCAAGATTAATAGCAAAACATAAATGTTTGATTTATTGAAAAAACTTAAGAGTTTCTCTTTGGTCTTTTTTATATATTACTTATGCCACTTTTTTTACTTGCACCATTGCCCAATTATTCTTATCAGCATGGCTAACTGGTTCAAAACCAAACTCTTTTGCTTTTTCGAGGAGTAAAGGTATGTATTCCGCATGAATCCCACTCATTAACAGATTACCACCTTTTTTAACTAATTGTGCATACAAAGGCATTTCTTCTAACAATACATTTAATTGAATATTTGCCAAAACAATATCATATTGCTGTCCAATAAACTCTTGGGCTGTACCTAAAACTGCCCCCATTTCTACATGATTTTTCGCTGCATTTTCCAAAGTATTTTCAACAGACCAATCTTCTATGTCGCAACCCACCGCACTTTTTGCCCCTAATTTCATAGCCATAATGCCCAAAATACCTGTGCCACAGCCACAATCTAAGACTGTTTTATGACTACAATCTGTGTGTAAGAGGGCTTCTACCATTAAACTTGTGGTGGCGTGATGCCCTGTGCCAAACGACATTTTTGGAGTAATGACCAATTCGTAGTCATATTTTTCTGCTATTTGGTGAAATTCCGCCCTGATAAGGCACTTGTCTGCAACCACTATAGGCTCAAAGTTTTGCTCCCATACTTCATTCCAATTTTGTTTGGCAACTTCTTCGGTGGCGTAGCTGATGACTTGTTCGGTTTGGTACAAAGACAATATTTCGTGAATAGCCTCTTCCGAAAATACATCTTTTTCAATAGAGGTTTCAAAACCATTGTCGGTTTCCAAAAAAACATCAAAACCTATTTGTGCTAATTCATATTGTAACACTTCGCTAAGTTCTGGATTAGCTATTTGTACTTTTAAAACAATAAATGATGACATAGTGAATAACTGTAAGAAAATCGTAAAGGATAGATAACAAGCAATAAATCTGCTATGAACTGATTACTTTTAGCCACAAATTACGTTAATTAGTCTGTGAAACTGCCAATAAAACTTAAATGATACTAAAAGATTTTAAAGCTATTGCAAAGCCTACTACGATACATTATTTTCATTGATTCTTTTTTATTTTTTAAACATGAAAAAAACATTCACAATACCTACACTCTTTTTGCAAGTGGTGTTTTTTAATCTTTTGCCACTTTTTTTAGTGTTATTCCCCATAAAAGTACAAGGACAAGGAGATTATTCTGTGCGGTTTCATGCTTTGTATGAACAAACCCGCAACAAACCAAGTAATTTGGTACAGCACGTAGGCGGTTTGAATGTCGAGGTTTTTTTAGGAGATGAGGGCTTAGTCAGTTTAGGCTATCCGATGTATGTAGGTAATGACCCCTTTCGCCAACTTGCCCCACGTTGGCATTTGCCTTTGGGTATGTTCCTTTCTTATTATCCTTTTGCGTCTTATACCATGACAGGGGATAATTTTTGGTTGTATGCAATGGCTTTTTGTTTTATTCTGCCCGAAACTCTTAGCCTTAACATTAAACTAAACAATAATTTCTACATTTCGCCTTACATAGCTCCCGCAGGGGTAGATTTTTTGAAGGACGACTACGGTTGGGACGTTTACCCTACGTATGGGGCAGGCATACGGTTGCACGTAGTAAAAGACAGGCTCAACTTATCGCCGTTTGTAGGCGGAACAGGTTATTATACCGAAAAAGGTTTTCAACTCAAATTCGGGCTGATGATAGGTTTGGGGACAGAAGATTAGTATTAATTTAAAAAGAGGTGTAATTTTTTCAAAAGATTAGAGTTTATGAATAATTTTTTGCTGTAGCCCCACCCAACCCTCCCCACGGGGAGGGCTAAAAAGGAGTTATTCATAAACTCTATTATACCTCTTAATTTTGTAACATTATTTATTAGTTTTCTCCGCCAGCCTGCAATCTTTCGGCATTTTCTGCCAAACGCAACTGTTCTATAAACTCACCAATATCTCCGTCCATTACGGCATTCAGGTTGTAAACCGTATAGTTGATGCGGTGGTCTGTAACCCTACTTTGTGGGTAGTTGTAAGTACGAATCTTGTCCGACCTGTCGCCACTGCCTACCATACTTTTGCGTTGTTGCGTAATTTCGGCTTGTTGTTTTTGTAGTTCAATTTCATACAATTTGGCACGCAACATACGCATTGCATTTTCTCTGTTGCCCAACTGTGTACGTTCTGTTTGACACATTACAACCAAACCTGTAGGTCTGTGTGTCAAAATCACTTTGGTTTCTACCTTGTTTACGTTCTGTCCGCCAGCACCACCACTTCTTGCTGTTTGTAGGTCTATATCACTTTCACGCAAATCCACATCAATTTCCTCTACTTCAGGCAATACCGCCACAGATGCAGCCGAAGTATGCACACGACCTTGCGTTTCGGTAGCAGGGACACGTTGTACGCGGTGTACGCCAGCCTCATATTTCATTTTTCCGTACACATCTTCACCTGTAATAGACAAAATGACTTCTTTGTAACCACCAGCCGTACCTTCTGTTTCTTCCATCACAGTCATTTTCCAGCCCAGCCTTTCTGCATAACGGAGGTACATACGGTACAAATCTCCTGCAAATAGCGAAGCCTCGTCACCACCTGTCCCAGCACGAATTTCCAAGATGATGTCTTTGCTGTCGTTGGGGTCTTTTGGAATCAACAAGTCTTTCAAAATGGTTTCCAATTCCTCTTTTTTAGGCTCTAACTCCTCCAATTCAGCCTTTGCCATGTCCCTAAAATCCGCATCTTTTTCGGTTTTCAGTACCTCTTTGGCATTTTCGATATTACTTAAAATATTGCTGTATTGGTGATAATAGCCCACTATTTTCCCCAAATCTTTATATTCTTTGTTCAGTTTCGCATAACTTTTCATATTTGCCATTTGTTCGGGCTGTGTGATAAGTTCTGCTACTTCGTCATATCTTTGCTTTATAGCTTCTAATTTTTCTATCATACCAAAAATTTTTTCGCAAAGGTAAGTAATTCTTTGAAAATGAAGGCATTTTTTCAAAGATGTATTTTAACGCATAACCGCCAAAACTTCCTCTATATACTCCCGACTGTTAGACAAACGAGGGACTTTGTTTTGACCACCCAATTTATTTTTACGTTTGAGCCATTCAAAAAATGTGCCTTTGGGGGCTGCGTGTACCAACGGAGCTACTAAGGCTATGTCTTGGTATCTCTTGGCATCATAGTCCGCATTGACTTGGCGGAGGGTTTCGTCGAGAATTTGGGTAAATGCGGTTAGGTTTTCGGGTTGTTTTTCAAACTCTATTACCCATTCGTGTCCGCCTCTGTTATAGCTGCCGTTTTTGTCCGAACTTAGGTAGATAGGAGCAGCCGTAAAGTTGTTGATAATGGCATTGGTAGCTTCGCAAGCTGTTGTAATGGCTATTTCGGCATTTTCTACCATGACCTCCTCGCCAAAAGCATTGATAAAGTGCTTGGTACGTCCCGCAATTTTGATGCGGTAAGGCGAAATGCTGGTAAATTTTACAGTATCGCCAATATTGTACCGCCAAAGTCCTGCGTTGGTGCTTATCAAAACAGCATACGTTTTCCCCAATTCTACTTGGTCTAAACCGATGGCTTTGGGCTGTTCTTTATCCCATTCTTCCACAGGCAAAAACTCAAAATACACACCGTAATCCAACAATAACAGCATTTCATCACTGTTTTTCTGGTCTTGCAAGCCAAAAAAACCTTCGGAAGCATTGTAAACCTCCAAATAGTGCATTTTATCCGAAGGAATTAGCTGTTTGAAAAGTTGGCGGTAAGGGTGAAACGCCACTGCCCCATGAAAAAACACCTCCAAATTTTCCCACACTTCACAAATATTACTTTTCCCTGTAATGTCCAAAATTCTTTGCAATAAAACCACAGTCCACGTAGGTACACCTGCCATACTTGTTACATTTTGACGGAGGGTTTCTTGTGCCATTGCCTCTATTTTTTCTTCCCATTTGTCCATCAGGGCAGTTTTCAGGCTGGGAGTTCTTAAATATTCCGCCCAAAACGGCAAATTTTTCATCAAAACTGCCGAAACATCTCCGTAGTAGCTGTTGGGGTTCAGGTGATTAGGGCTAAGACTACCGCCAATAGACAAAGTTTTTCCTGCCAAGACTTTTGTATCAGGGTAATTGTCTATGTAAAGAGCTAACATATCTTGCCCGCCTCTGTAATTACACTCCTTTAAGGCTTCGTTGGACACAGGAATAAATTTACTGCGGGCATTAGTTGTACCCGAAGACTTCGAAAATTTGTCAATGTGCGAAGCCCACAATACATTTTGTTCGCCGCGTAGCATACGTTCTATGTACGGATACAACTGTTCATACGCCGACACAGGCACTCTTTGGCGGAACTGTTCGGGGTTTTTGATACTGCTGTAGTCGTACAACTTGCCCCACTCTGTATTTTTGGCACTTTGAATAAGCCGTTGAAACTGTTGGGCTTGTACGTCATGCGGAAACAATCTGAATTGGTCTATTCTTCGCATTCTTTGGCGAAAAAACAGGTTGGCAAGTGTAGTAAATATCATGGCGAAATGTCTGTATAGTTGAAACCTATAAGGTTTTTTAAACCTTATAGGTTTAAGTTATCTTCAAATGTTACAAATTACTATAATTTCTACCCTATCACACAATTTTAAGCTACAAAATTGTGGTTTTTCATTTAACCAATGCTTTACTATGCAATCCGTATGCCTATCAGTGTTATATCATCTGTTTGCGGTTCATTGGCTTCGGCTTGCCAATCTTTGATAGTTTTGACAACTATTTTCTCTTGTATTGTAATATCTTGCGATGCAATAGACTGTAACAACTCACGTAATTGTTTCTTCATAAATCTGCGGTTGTCTTTGCCTCCAAATTGGTCGTGGTAGCCGTCTGATGCCAAATAAATCATAGTTGGTTGGTCTATCATTAGTTCGTGCTTGGTATAAGTAAAGTCTTTTTCAATGCTCAAACCTATCGGCATTTTATCGGCTTTTATTTCATTAAACTCTTGATTTTGAACATAGTACAAAGGAAACATAGCTCCTGCATATTCTATTTTGATGGGCTTTGTGTCTGTCAGTTGCAATACCGTTTTTTGTGGTTTCGCTATACTAAGCACCGCCAAATCCATACTGTCCCTTACCTTTCCGTCATTGGCAGCCAAAATTTTAGTCAATAATAGAGGTACTTGGTTAATAATCGTATTAGGGGCAGTAACTCCTTGTTCTTCAATGATTTGATTGAGAATAGTGTTGCCAATCATTGTCATAAAAGCCCCCGAAACGCCGTGTCCTGTGCAGTCCACTGCTATCAAAATAGTGCAGTTGGGCAGTTCTTTGAACCAATAAAAATCACCACTTACAATATCACGAGGTTTGTAAAACACAAAACTTTCTGGAAAGACCTCCCTAATTTGCGTAATAGTGGGCAAAATGGCTTTCTGAATACGCAGAGCATAGTTGATAGAAGCCACAATGTCCTCGTTTTTCTTTTCAATAATCAATTTTTGTTCTTGTACTTGTGCCAATGTTTGCAGCACATTGTCATTCATTTCTACTAACATATCCGAATTTTGTCGGAGTTCTTCCTCCGAAGCCTGTAACTCGGCATTTTTTTCGGCAATTTCTGCTTGTTGTATTTTGAGCAACTTGTTTTGTTGGTGATTTCGCCACGCAGCCACCGCCACAATTAGCACAATCAAAAAAGCTGCTATGATAATCCAATACGCCAACTGTTCACGATTTTTGCCCTCTTTTAGCTCCAAATCTTGTACTTTTTTGTTAGTTTCTAAGAGTTGATTACGGTTTTTCTCTAATTCCAATGCCTTTTTTTGTTCTTCTTGTTGGGCTTGTTTCTTTTCTATTTCAAGGCTTTGCAACTGTTTTTGTTGTTCCAATAAGGCTATCTCTTTGTTTTTCCTTTCTGTTTCCAAACTTTGTTGGGCAATTTTTAGCTGCTGTTCGGTAGCTGCTTTGGCTAATTCTTCATTTTTTAACCTAACAGCTTGTAAGTTTTTTTCTTGTTGCAAGATTTGCAAAGCCTGTTCTTGCTTTTGTGCCTCCAAAGCCATTTGTTTCAAAGTCAAATTTTGCTTTTCTTTTTCTGCTAAACCTAACAGTAAATCATTTTCGGTTTGTTGTACGTTTGCCTGTGTTTTTTGGGCTTCCTCTTGTTGTTTTGCCACCTGTTGGGCTAATAATTGGCGGTATTCCTCTGATTTTTTAAAGTTCTCTTGTGCTTGTTTAAAATCTCCTTGTTGTGTGTACGCATTGTTCAATACCAAATACGCATCACTAAGGGCTTTGTACGCATTCAAGGGCTTGGCAACTTCAATGGCTTTATTTGCCAAAGCAATGGCATCAAAACTATGTTTTTGCAACAACTCATTACCTGCCGATAAGTTGTAGGCATTGGCAAGGTCTGTTGGGTTTTTAGTGTTACTACTCAAATCTATGGCTTTTTGGTAGTAAGTATTGGAAACCGCAAAATTGCCCAACATAGAATAAGTAACCGCCAGATTGTTGATAACCGCAGGATTTTCTTGGTTTAGTTTGCCAAATTCCTCAATAGCCTTGTTCAAATAAAGGGCAGAGTTTCGCAAATCTCCTTGTTGGCGGAACAAATAGCCTGTATTTTGATAGGCAAGTGCTAATTTTTCTGTGTTTTTTGCGTCTTTGCTGTTCGGATTACTTGCCTTTACTTTTTCGTAGTTAGCACTCAACTTTTGGGCATAATCTAAGGCTGCAACATACTTTTTTTGTGCCGAACACAGACTAAGCAAATTAGACAAAGCCAAAGTTTCGGTAACAAGGTCTTTATTTTGCAAGGCTATTTGCAGTAAGTCAGCATAATTTTTTTCGGCATTCGCATACTCTTTTTGCAAAGTATAACATTCTGCTATTTCCTTTGTCCATTCTGTTGGCTTAGAAATTTGGTAAAAAGGTTGTGCTTTTTGCAAATGCACAATACTTTGTGTATAAGCCTTTTGATTTTTATAGATTTTAGCTAACAAAAAATGTATAGTTGCTGCTTTTTTATCATTTTCAGGTTCATTTTTCAGATTTTCAGCACTTTTTAGGGCAGTCAAAGTGTAAGGCAAGGCAGTAGCGTAGTCGTTTTGCTGCACATAGAAAACAGCTAATTGGTAGGCAATATCAGCCATTTGGCTGTTATTACCTTGTTTTTCGGCTTCGGCTAAGGCTTGTTTCCATTGGGTAGGGTTGTTTTGTTGTGCCAGCCCTCTGGAAATTGTGATGAAACAAAGCCCGAAAAGTAAGAGATATGGTAAGAGTTTTTTCATTTTAATTCAGAAGTTCATAGTAGAAACCATTTTCCATATACAACAAAATCCTATACTCATTTATTCTATAGCTTTTTACAAACTATACTTCACCTTCAACACAAATTCTCGGTTATTGTCCAACGTATAAAAGGCTTCATCACCAAAATTATAGGGTGCAACGATAAGCCGTTGGTTCAATAAATTATAGACACCTGCATCAAGACTTAAACCATTGACAAACAGGTTTTTATAAGAAAAGTTAAGATTGAGCAAATACGTAGCTGCTTGTTGGAATGTTTCGTACCCCATAGGCACTGTCCTTGCCGAATGACCAATAAAAGTAAGCTGTGAGCTTAGCTTGCTTGTCCATTTGTAAGCCATTTGTGCAGTAACTTTGTGATTAGCAATGCCTAAAAACTGGTTGTTATTATCGGGAATGAGGTTGTCGGGGGTTTGGTCTTCGGGCTTTACCGCAAAAAACAAGCTGGCTAAACCATTTTTGCTATAATTGGTCGTGTAAAAAGAGTAATTGCTGCGTAAATAAAACTTTTTGTATTGGTATTTGAGTTCTACTTCTACGCCATTCGTACCCGAACTGCCTTGATTGGCGTAGTCCGATACGTTATTATTAAAGGTGTAAACAATTACGTCATAGTTAATAATATTGAAGATATTGGCAGCTACGGTTAGTTGGTCTTTCCATTTATAACCCACTTCTACCTCTACACTTTGCGACTTTTGCGGTTCTATACCTTGTGTAGCTATGCCTATTTCGGCAGTCATTGGGTTGCGGAAAGCAAAACTATACAAGGCTTTGGCGTGAAAATGCCCAAAAATTTTGGTGTAAGCAAGACGAGGAATCAAAACAGGTTCTTTACTACTGCTGTATTTGTCTAACCTTGCTCCTGCAATAAAATTTCCAAACGTGGAATTATAGGTCATTTCTGCAAGTATCCCAAAGTTATTGACGGCTAAATCTCCCCTGCCATTAGCAAAAACTTGTTGTGGGAATTGTGCTTTAAGCACATCATCAAAAAAGCTAAAACCTGTGTTAAAAGCTAAATTTTTGTGAGGTGTATAACGAAAAATCCCACTTACAGTATGCCTACGAATATCTAAATTGTAAAGTTGTACGGAGGTAGGGTGGTTGTAATAATTCCAAGGCTCTTGTGAACGGAAACTGTATAAGGGTGTAAAAGTGAGTTTTTTACCGAAGTGGAAGGTGTTACTAATGGTAGCATACATAGTTTTGGTATAAACTCCGCCTTCTAAATAGGTGTTTTTACTTTCAAAATCTTCATATAATAAATTGATTTTCAATTCTTTGTACTTTAAACCAAAGTTGATATTCGTACTTGTTCCCATTGCACTATCGGCATAATTGATAAATTTTTCTGTGCCGTTAATCATTGGCTTGTCTGTGCCGTTACTTTGGCGAAGATAGCCACGAAAAGCCGACAAAGAAATATCTACGTTGTTGTGATAGCGTTGTGCAGTAGAAAAATACAAGTTATGACGAGAAAAATTGCCATCGGATACTCCGTTTTGTACTGAAATTGTTGAACCTATGCCTTGTTCATATTTTTTGGTAATGATGTTGATAACAGCCAAAGATGCAGCACCTCCGTATTGTAAAGAACCTGTACCTCTAATAATTTCTATTCTCTCTATGTGGTCTAAGGGTATGCGGTTGCCAAAAAGGTATGTACCATAGGCTATGTCGTTGAGCATTATATCATTCACCATCATCAACAAACCTGCCGAAGCAGCCGAGTTACCCCGCACCACCAACGTAACAAGATTATCTGATGCCTCTAAATTAAAGTCAAAACCTGCTACAATTAATAACAACTCTCGTAAATCTCTGGCTGCTGTATTGCGTATGGTTTCGGCAGAGATGACCGACATAATGCCCGCAGCCTCTCGCAACAATGCTTCCTTGAAACTCCCCGTTGAGATAACTTCCTCTTGATTGACCTCGACTTTTGCCTCTAACAACTCTCTTACGTCTGGTTGTAAAATAGTGTGCAAGGTGTCTTGTGCAAAACAGGAATTAGAAAATGTGAGTAAGGTAAGTAGTAGTAAGGTAAGTGATAGTAAGTTTTTTGCCATAAATTAAGCATTTGAATCAACAAGCTAACTATTTTTAGTTTGTAATCCTAATTTTCTTGAAATTACAATATATATTCTACAAAATCCATGTCAAAAGCATTTTTCTCGTCCTTTGGGCGGAAAGTTTCATTCACTTTTTGCCATTGTGAAGTAGGTAAGTGAAGGACTGTGGCACTGCCTTCTATGACCGTATGCACATGGGTAATGTACCAATGTTGCACAAAAGGCAAAGCCCATTCATAGACCTTTGCACCACCAATGACAAACAATTTTTCGTAGCCTTTATTTTTTGCTTCCTCAATAGCTTGTGCAATGCTTGTAACCACTGTGCAGCCTTCTATGTGGTAGTTAGTTTGTGAAGAAAGCACTAAATTGTAACGATTAGGTAGTGGCTTGCCGATACTTTCATAGGTAATTCTGCCCATTAATACGGCGTGTTGGCTGGTTATTTTCTTAAAATATTGCAAATCTGCGGGCAAATGCCAAGGCAGTTGATTATCTTTTCCAATAACATTATTCTGGCTCATTGCCACTATAGCAGCTATTTCCATTGCTTATTCCCATTTACGACTGCCCAAAACTACCTGTGTAGCTCCAAGCATGATGATGATGATACTGAAAAAATACAAAATATCTCTACTGTCCAATAAACCTTTGCTGACGGCGTTGTAGTGGGCATCTATCCCCAACTGCCCTATGACATAGGCGTAGGTAGCCCAAACATTGATAGAGGCTATTTGCGAAAAACCTGCATAAAATATAAAGCAAAAGAATACGGCAATAATGAATGACACAATTTGGTTGTCTGTAAGGGCAGACGCAAAAACACCAATAGCACAAAATACAGCCCCTAATAACACCAACCCAACGTATGAACCCACCACCGCAGCCGTATCTATATTGCCTTTGGGTGAGCCTAATTGGTAAATGGTGTAATAATACAACAAGGTAGGCAATAACGAAAGGATAACTAACACACACGCAGCCAAATACTTACCAAAAATAATTTGTAAGTCTGTCAAAGGTCTTGTAAACAACAATTCCATAGTTCCCAACCGTTTTTCTTCGGCAAAAGTCCGCATGGTAATCGCAGGAATGAGGAACATATAGAGGAAAGGCGTAAGCAAAAAGAAGGCATCTAAACCTGCATAACCGTATTGCAACAAACTGTATTCAGGAAAAACCCACACCAATAGCCCCATACCTATCAAAAATACAGCTAAGACCACGTAACCCACTAAGGAATTAAGAAAACTGTTGATTTCTTTTTGCAAAATTGTAAACATACTTTACAGCAATTTATGTGTAGCAAGACCATGAACGGAAAGCAAATGTAGTGTCTTTGTGTGGATTCACAAAAAAATTATGCAATGGTCTTAGACAACATAAATTGCTGATAGTTTAGGCATTACTACAATAGACTAAGAAAGCATCTAAAAATTGTTCAAAAAGTACAAGATTTGAACTCATGACATCATATTTTGTTATTTCTTCTTCTGTTTGTATAAATGCTTGTGGCACAAGTTCTTCTCTCTCAAACTCAATCATGGCTTTGAGCAAGTCTTGTGTCATTTCTGCATGAAACTGCAAACCCATAGTTTTTTGGAACAAAAACCCTTGATTTTCACACGCCTCCGACCTAAACAAATGAATGGCATTGGGTGGCAAATCGAAAGTATCGCCGTGCCAATGAAATACTTGCCACATAGTAGGAAGGTGCTGCAAAAAAGCAATTTTTTCTGCTGCTGCGGTTTTCGTAATTGGGAAAAATCCAATTTCTTTCGTAGTATGTGGGTACACTTTTCCACCCAAGACTTCCGCCAAAAGTTGTGAACCCAAACAGATACCCAAAACAATTTTACCTGCTGCTATACTATGTTTGATAAACAACTTTTCTACGGCTAACCAACTATATTTTTCTTCTTCGTACACACCCATTGTTCCGCCCAATACCACCAACATATCAAATGTGGGGAGAGGTGGCAACAAAAAGTCGTCTTCATCATACAAAAAAGTATGTGTAACGGTGTATTGGTGCTTGTCTGCCCACGCCAATAAACTGCCTGCGTTTTCGTGGGGCAAGTGTTGTAAAATATGTATTCTCATGATTGTTTAGTCTAAATCTCCAAATTCTAAATATAAAGTTTGATGACTTGTAAAATGAATAGTTTGCTGATTACCAAAAAGTTGTGCTTTTGTAGTTGCCCAAGAAAAAGCCTTTCGCTGGTCTTTTTCCTCAAAAACTACGACTAAATACGGCTGTTTTTTGAGTTGGCGAAGCACCTTTTTGTCCTCTATTTTTACAATTAAATTCTCGTCAAAATCTGGACGACTCGTAATTTGATGTGCCAAAAATTGTTCTTTTTCATTGCCAAATAAGATGTACTGCAACTGTGCTGGTTTGGTGGCTTTGGGGTTAAATTGTTTAAAATAAATGACTTGGCTAATCGTAACTTCTACATTTTCTAAAAATTTTATGCCACCTCTTTCAAAATGCCCTTTGTAAAAATTAGCCTTAAACTTTTTAGTAGCTTGTACCATTGTAGGCAATACAAAAACCTCTGGTTCTATGGTATAAAGTACCTCTGTTGGATTAGCTTTTAGGGTTTCTAAATATGTTTTTTGGGCTGCTGGGGGCAGTTGTAGCTCCAAAATAATTTGGTAGTCATGTGGACTGCGAAACATAGGCAGGTGTGAGGCATAAATTTTATCTGTCCCCATAATCGTCATGCCATGTACGGAAGGTTTGTCTGAACTGTGGTTGTGTTGTGCCAATGCTTGACTGTGCCAAGCACAAAAAAATAGCAAAAAATAAACGCACACTTTAATTTTCATGTCATAAAAGAATTAGAATAAAAAGAAGATAAAAATGCGTTATTGACTGTACGATTTGCGGGCTAATATAAAAGCTATTGATAAGATAATACCTTAGCAATAGCTTTTTATTTTAGTTTTTCACTTCCACCAAATACTTAATAGTACATTGAGCCTGATTATAAACTATGTATTCATTGTTTACAAGGTCTGCACCACCCAACGCAAACAAAGAATCATAGTCTTTGCCTTGTTTTTTGAGGTTGTCTTCGTCTAGTTGGTAACACCAAGGTTCATGTTTCTGAATTTTCAGTTGTGTGCCTATGTGTACCTCAAAAACCGCCAAAAATGCCCTATCTGCATTGCCATTTGACCAATAAGCCCCACGCAAAGAGGTGTAATTCAAGGATTTACGAAACTTATCGGCAAAGTAAATACCGTAGCCAAACATTTTGCCAGAGATAACAGCATTGGCAGGGCGCAATACTAAACCCGTATCTAAAATAGACAACCAATTTTCGTTACGGCTACCATGCCAAAACAGCGAAGTTTGCGGATTCGTCTTATTCAATAACCATTTGTCAAACTCCACTTGTGTTTTTTGATGCGAAACTTTGTAGGCTCTCACAAAACGGTGTGCCTCGTCTTGCATCATATTTTTAATTGTGTCTTCTATATTTTTATCGTTTAATAGACTGACACTAAGCCCCATACGTTGCAACAAATTGATATTTTCTTTGGTCGTATTTTGCTCTTTTTGTTGGCTGTTAAGTTGTACTTGGCTTCGCATTACGTCCAAAGTGGCTTGTTCTTCGCCCATTTTGTTCCGAATAATCTCTATGTCTTCATGCGTATTGGCAGATTTGACCAAAGCCTCTTTCACATTTTTCATTTTGCGAGGAATGACCGTATAGAGTTGTAACAAATAGTCGTTAAACTCTTTGATGTCCATGTCAAGCTGTATTTTACTGACCAATAAGTCCACCAAAGCCTGTGCTTCTTCTACTTGGCGTTGCGTTACTTGTTCAGCACTTACGTTGTAATGGTAGCTAATAGACTTACGAGCATACCGAATGAGGTCATTCATTAGTTTTCGCACCACCGTATCCAAAATGTCTGATAAGTCCATTTCATTTTCGCCTTCTCCTGCAAACAAAGCCGTTTGGTCTTTGTAACCTTTGCGGACTTTTTCATAATACTTACTGTCCCACTGCGAAGTAGGGTAGCTTTGTGTAGTACCCGCAGCACCTACTCTGCCGTAGGTTACTGTAAAAGTACCATCACCGTTTTCTGCCATGTCATAAAACTTATTGTTATTATCGGCAGTAACCATGATTAACTTGGCGGTGCGGAGTTGTGTGGGAGTTGTTACCATAGCCTTAATTCGTTTTAGCAATTTAAAAAACATGAATTGTTTTAGTTGTTGCTACAAAACTATATAGGCAGGTCGTAACGGATTTACGGAGTAAAATATATTTTAAAAGACTTTTAAAATTATTATATAAAACCTATAAGGTTTTGAAAACCTTATAGGTTTAGTTAATTACGTTTTGAAACTACCAAATAAAAAATGTCTAAAAACGGAAGCCCATTAACAGAATATCATCAATCTGCAATTCTGTTCCTTTCCAAGTGTCTAACTCCGTTTCTATCTTTGCTTTCTGTTCTTCTGTGGGTAATGTATGTATTTGAGCAAAAAGTTCTTTCATGCGAGGCAAACCAAACTTGCGTCCACCACCACCAAACTGGTCTTGAAAACCATCTGAAAACAAGTAAAACATACGAGGCTGTTCTGCTTGTGGAACTTCGTGTAGTGTAAAAGTTCTTGCTGCTGTTGCATCTCTTTGTACCCCCCCAATAGAATTTTTATCTGCACGAATCGTAATTACTTCATTTGTTGTAGGTTCTATATAAATTAAAGGGTTCATTGCTCCTGCATATTCTATTTTGTGCGTTTGTTTGTCTAGTACACAAAATGCCATGTCCATACCGTCCCGATTATTCGTTTCTACCTGTTGTAGAGCTTGGCGAATACAGTCATGCAAAATCTCCAAAATTAAATCAGGCGAGTAAATACCTCTCAAAAGCACAATTTCATTGAGTAAACCGTTGCCTATGATACTCATAAAAGCACCCGGCACTCCGTGTCCTGTGCAATCTACTGCTGCCACAAAAATTTTACTGCCTTTTTCTCGTATCCAATAAAAGTCGCCAGACACAATATCTTTAGGTCTGAATAATACAAAGTAATCTTTCAGGGAAATAGATTGTAAGTTTTGTGATTCATACAACAAAGATTCTTGGATACGCAAAGCGTAGTTAATACTTGATGTTTGTTTCTGATTGATTTTCTCTAAATCTTCTTTTTGCTGTTCTATTTGCTTGTAAGTACGAGCATTACCCAAAGCAATAGCCATATACAAACTCAAGTTTTTCAAAATATCTAAGTGGTACTCTGTATAGGCGTGTGGCTGAAAACTCTGCACTGTCATTACGCCCACTACTTTGTCTTGGGTTATTAAAGGTAGATAAATCAAAGATTCAGGGTCTTCGCCTGCTGCGGGGGGTTTTTGTGCAGGAATATAGTTGATATATTCCTTATGGAACTCATTAATAAACACAGCTTTTCTGTTGCGAATTGTCCAAACAGAAAAACGTAAATCATCATTGATGTCATGGAAAAATGGCTCTAAAGGTTGCCCCTTTTCCATACCTCCACGAAACTCTATTTTACCTGTGTTTTCATTAATTACACCTACCGCAAAAGCTGCTGCGTCCATCAGTTGGTTTACGTTTTCATACGTAGTGCCAATAATCGTATTCACAGATAAAGTAGTTGTAATAGCTGCTCCAATCTCACTTAATAATTTAACGTGATGATAAGACTTTTCAATTTCTTCTTTTTGTGATAAAACCTGTGAGGTTCTTTCTATAACTTTTTCCTCCAAGTTTTGGTACAATAACGCATTATCTATGGCAATACTCACATACAAAGCCAAATGGTTGAGTAAAGCCAAATGATAATCGTTATAGGCATTTTTTTGTGGACTTTGTACTGTAATTACGCCTAAAACAGTGCCATCATTTTTATCCACCAAAGGCAAATAAATAACAGATAAAGAACTAACACCTGCTAAAGGTTTGAACTTACCTTTTAGATATTTTTCATGTTCTGTTTCTATATCATTGATAATAATGGGCTTGACATTCCTAAAACACCATGTAGCCAACCTATCTTCTTCTAATTTAATAACCACATTTTTCATAGGTTTGCCATTTTCTTTACCATCAAAAAACTCTAAAAGGCTTTTCTTGGCATTATAAGTGGCTATACAAAAAACCGTAGCATCAAGAAGTTGGTTAATATTTTCGTAAGCTACATCTACAATACTTTTCACAGAAAGACAGGAAGTAATGGCTTTACCCATTTCCCCCATTACTCTAATGTTATTATACGACTTCTCAATAGCTTCTTTTTGTTGTTCTATAAGCTGTTTTTGTTGGGCTATTTCTAAGTTATTGACTGATATATTATGATAGGCTTCTGCATTTTCTAAGGCAATGGCTACATACACTGCCAAGTTTCGCAAAATATTGACGTGATAACGATTATAAGCATTTTTTGCAAAACTTTGCACATTAATTACTCCCAATACTTCTTCGTTCAATACTAATGGTAAGTATATCAATGATTGTGTGTTGCGACTAAAATTAGCAGGAATAGGAGCATCTGGTAAATAAATTGAAAAATCTTTTACTGTATCGTTAATTAATACTTTCTGTTGGTTCTTAAAACTCCAAACCGCCAACTTGCTGTCGTCATCTAAACTAAAATAGTGGGCTGGGAGTCTTTTTCCGTTTTCTATAGTTCCCAAAAAATCTAAACGGTTAGCACCTTTATTATAAACGCCAATATTGAAAACGGGGGCATCAATCAACCTATTTAGGTTTTCATACGTAACTGCAATAATTTTTTCTACACTCAAATTGGCAGCAATAGTCTGCCCCATTTGGCTCAATAGCTTTAAATCTTCGTAGGCTTTTAGTACGTCATCTTGCTGTTGGTTTACGGCAGCATCTTTTATTGCCAATTCTTCTTGTAAATTAGCTACCAATCTTTCAAAATTACCTGTTTGTTTTTTTAAATCCGTAGCTTGTTGGTTGGCTAAAAGGCTAATAGAGAAATAAGGTAAAATATTTTCTACCCAATCACATTGGTCAGTAGTAAAAGCATTTTCTGTTTCAATATCTTCTATCACTACAATATGCTCCACATTTTTATCATACAGTACAGGAAAAGCCACCATAGATTTGGCTAATGATACTGCATTAGGAGGGATTGTATCATATTTTTTATGAAAAATAACTGTTTCAAGCCTTTTTAGAAAATGTTTTTCGTGTTGGAGTAAAATACCGTCATAGATGATATTATCAGCTTCTCTAAATATTGTTTGTGTGATACTGGTTTGCTCTGCCACAATTTTCCACTCAAACCCTATGTATGAAATAAAGTAGGCTTTATGACAAGGTAATTCTGCTAATAACAACCCTAAGACATAGCTAATGAGAGTATCTGCATTAGTTTGTTCTATAATTTTTCTCGATATATCTAAAATTGGTGTCATAAAACAAGGTTTGACCGACTACTTAACTCTTAATTTAAAAAATAACTTTTAAGTTGCCAAATAAAGAGGATAAATTAATAGCAAATTAATCAATCCGTAAAGATACAAAATCTTGTAAGAAAAAATAATGATACGTATTTTTTTAACAGTACAAACTCCCTGCCTTCTTTCGGCAATCCGCATAAAAGTCTAAAAAATTAGCTTTTATCTGTTCAAAATTATTATTATTTGCTTGTATTTGTTGTAAGAATAAGTAGAGAGTTGGTTTTTTATTCGCAAGGTAATCTGTAAGAGCTATGTAATAAACTATGGTAGTAGGTGGATTTTGATGTAAGATTCTAAACCAGCCTTTCTCGAAAGTAGGTTGTGGGTTGTGCATACTTTCTATACGCCCTTGTGGGTACAAAGTTAGAAGATTTTGTGGGTTTTCTAAGAGTTGGGCAGCGTATTGCAAACTTTTGACCATATCACGCCCTTGTCGGTTGATAGAAAAAGCCCCTGCGGTGCGTAAAATCATGTTTTGGCGGAGTTGCTCCTCTAACATCAAGACATGGAACTGCCTATGGATATAGGTATTATTGAGATAGGTAGCAATGAAACCGTCATGCCAACTAAAATGATTGCCTAATAACAAAACACTTTTGTCGGTAGGGAGAGCAAGTGTAGCATCAACTGTAACTGTATGAAAATCAGTTTGTAATAATCTTTTTGAGTAATACTTCCAAAATTGATTGCTGAACCAGTTGTAACGAGGGGTAATCATTGATGATAACTATTTTTTACAATTATATAAATGGTTATAGGCTAGTAAACTATAGTTTTTATTAGTTTTATAAATTGAATCTCAAACTTAACTCTAATATGCAGTTTAAAAAATTTATTTTATTCTTTTTTGTCTATTTATCTTGTTTTTTGGTAAATGCCCAAACAGATACCTTAGAGCAAACACCAAAGTTCAAAAAAAATGCACTTAAAGTACAGTTTAGTTTCCCTCGCCCTTTGATTGGCATTATTGGATACCAATATGAACGAAAGATGGGACTCAGAACTACATGGGGGCTTACTGCCTATTATGCCAATTTTACAGATGGTATATCTTTTAATGGTAATGCCAAAGGCATACATACAGAGTTATATGGGGCATCTTTGGAGATGCGATACTATTTTAGGAGTAAACAAAGAGCAGAACGTACTTTTAATGGTTTTTATACAAGAGGAGGATTAATTTTTCATAACGAATATCAAAACCAACAAGCATTTATTTTTACTCGTGGGCTTGTTTTGGGAGTAGGTTATCAAAGAACCATTAAGAAAAGAATTTGTATAGAAACACTTTATGGGGCTTATGTGGGTTATTTTAGTCAAGGTGCTTTTAATATGCCTGAATATACAATTCATGAATTTGGGGCTAATTTTTTAGGGGATTGGCTTATACGAGTAGGGTATGTTTTTGGTAAAAAATAGATAAAAAAATTATACTCCATCATACTTTATAGAAAATGTGATGGAGTATTTTTGTTCTCAGCAAGTTGAGGCAATAGAAATATAAGCAGCTTTACATCATTATCCCCACAATCGTAGCAGAAAGATAAGAGGCTAATGTGCCACAAAACAATGCCTTCATGCCTAATTTGGCTAAGTCTGCCCTACGGCTTGGAGCTAATTCACCAATACCGCCTACTTGGATAGCAATAGAACTGAAATTAGCGAAACCACACAAGGCAAAACTTAAAATAGCTACAGTTTTGGGACTTAAGAAACCCGACTTTATCATGCCCGACATATCACTGTACGCCACAAATTCATTCACTACGACTTTTGTTCCTAATAAACTACCTGCCTTAAAGATTTCTTCACTTGGAATACCCATTGCCCAAGCCATGATAGCAAAAACAGAACCTAATAACTCTTTCAAACTCAATTGGGCTAAGTTGATGCCCAAGAAGTCGATGGACATACCCCAACTACTTAGTTGGCTACCAATTACGCCTAAAATACCGTCTATCAAGGCTATTAAGGCAATGAAACCTATCAACATTGCAATTACATTCAAAGAAACTTTCAAACCATCACTTGCACCATGCGAAATGGCATCGAGTAAGTTGGTGTAAGTTTTTTTAACTTCTAATTTAATAGTGCCTTTGGTAGCAGATTCTTCCATCTCTGGAAATACGATTTTTGAGATAACCAAAGCCCCCGGTGCAGCCATTAAACTTGCAGCCAACAAATATTCGGCAGGTACGCCCATAGAAATATACGCAGCCATAACCCCACCCGAAATACACGCCATACTGCCCGACATAGAAGCCAATAATTCGGATTTTGTCATGGAAGCAAGGTAAGGCTTAATCATAATTTGGGCTTCTACTTGTCCCACAAAGGCACTTGCTACATTAGACAAAGCCTCACTCCCACTTACCCGCATCAGTTTATAAACCAAAAAGGCAATGCCCGCAATGATTCGTTGCATGATACCCAAATGGTAAGCTATATTGACCAACACCGCCACAAAAATAATGGTAGGCATGATTTTGAACATAAAAATAAACGCATTTTCTGCCCCTACAGTCTTTGACAATACTTCTTTATTTACCAAAAAACCAAAGACAAAACCTGCCCCCTGTTCCGAATAATCTACGATTTTATTGATAATAGCCCCTAATGTGCCAAATATCGTTTGCCCAATAGCTGTTTTAAGAATAAAAATGGCTAATAAAACTTGTAAGCCTAAGCCTGTAAGTACCAAACGCAAGTCTATGTGTTTGCGGTTATTGGAGAGTAAAAAAGCAATACCTAAAATGAGGGCAATGCCGAGTAGCCCCGTAAATCTTTCCATGTGTAGCTATTTGTTAAGGTGTAAATAGGTTTCTGTCGTTCTTTTGGGTACAAAGGAAAGACTTTTTTTAGGTTTTGTCAAAAGACTTTTAGACTTTCCTATTTATGTTTGCTAATAAGTGCTAAAACACTGCTTTTAATGAGTAAATTTTTAATTAAAAATAAATATAAGTACCTAATAATCAATATTTTATTATTATTTTTATATTAAAAGGAGCTTCAACGAATTGCTAATTATGATGTAAATACAGATAAACAAACATAAATAATTTTTCAGGTCAAGAAAGATGTAATAATTCAATTAAATTACATCTTTCTTGACCTGAAAAATACGTTTTTACTTAAGATATTGCCAGTACTTTATGATTAACCCTCTCCTTCTCTACACCTTATTCATTTACAAAAACAATTTTATTTAAGTTGTATTCAATATAGTTACTTTTTCAACTGCACACTTCCCGTATTCAAAATTCCCTCTGTCAAAGGTGGTATGCTTGTACTGTCTGCTGCCAATATGCCTTTGGTAGCTCTTACCCAATACCGCACAGGATTGAGGTTTTGAAACGTAATTTTGCCGTCTGCACTCGTATTTTGTACGGTGGTTACAGCATTTTGGCGGTTCTGCCAATCTCTATAAGAGGCAAATAACTGTACGGCTGCTGCGGAAGTTGGCTTGTTGGCGGTATCATTCACGACCAATTCCAAACGGGTATTTACTACAATATTGTATTCTACAACATTACAAGTTCCCCCCAAAATAAAAATTTCTTTTGTCCAACTATCCCCTGTTTTGGTATAAGTAGCTTTTACTTTGTAGTTACCTTCTTTGAGTGTATAGTTCAAAGGTTTTGTGTTAGTACAAAGAGGCGGTGTAGCAAAAAACAAAGAATCTTTGCGTTTCAACGTATCTCCTTCTATTTCTACCAACACTTCTCCGTTCATTTTAGCACGTCTATAGACCATTAATTTGCCGTTGGCAGGTCTGCGTACATTAATAGCTGTAGATTTGAGGGCTATGTCGCCTTTGTTACCTCGTACAGTCAAGACAATGGTGTACCTGCCCGCCTCTGTGAATAAAAACATGGGGTTTTCTTCTTGTGAATCCACTACGCCGTCTCCGTTGATGTCCCAACGGTACTCTACAATTCGGCTTTTTGGTGTAGATTTATTGACCAATTTGAATGTGTCTGTGGTGAGAATAGAGTCTTTGGGGCTGTACTCAAAATCAGCTTTCACAGGTAGATTGGTAGGGTCTTCGCAGCTTGCCAATACGCCTAAAGCCAATAACAAACTGCCTATAATCCATTGGTTTATTTTATACATACAACAAAAGAATAGATGTAAGAGTAAAAGTAGCTAATTTTGGTACTATTCACAAATAGTTTGCTATTGACATTTGTAATTTGTTTGTTGCGTACTTTTTGCATCAATCATTTCTACAAACACCCTGCGAATTTCTCTCTATAACTTTGTAACTTGCCCGCCAAATCTGGATTAATTCCCAACTTACTCTATTCATGAACATACTACTTACTGCTGTCAAGATTGTTGATTCAACATCTCCGTATCATTTACAAACAGTCGACGTGTGGCTGCATAATGGTAAAATAGCTGCTATAGGGCAAAACCTACAAGGCAATGCAGCTACAATAAAGCAAAATTGTCAAGGTTTAAGTCTTTCTACAGGTTGGGTGGACATGGGGGCAGTCTGTGGGGAAGTAGGCAATGAACACCGCGAAGATTTTGTTTCTCTCGCCAAAGCTGCACAAAAAGGGGGCTTTACACAAGTTGGCGTACTGCCCAATACAAACCCTGTGGTACAAAGCAAAGAAAGTATTGCATTTATACGCAGTAAATCTTCGGAAAATATAACTTTTTTGCCCATAGCTGCTGCAAGTTTAGACCTAAAAGGAGAAGACCTTACAGAAGTCTTAGATTTATACAAAGCTGGTGCTGTGGCTTTTTCAGACGGACTGCACTCTATTACCAATACAGCTATGTTGCACAAAGCACTATTGTATTTGCAACATACGGGGGCAGTGCTTATTAACAGACCCGATGACAAGCACTTAACCAAGTGGGGAGTCATGCACGAAGGCAATGCAGCCGTACATTTAGGACTAAAAGGTATGCCAAGTATAGCCGAACATTTGGGCATACAAAAAGAGTTGAAAATATTGGAATATACAGGCGGAAAATTGCACTTTTCTTGTATTTCTACGGCAGAATCTGTGAGTATGATAGCCGAAGCCAAAGCAAAAGGCTTGGCAGTAACTTGTGATATAGCTGCTTACCAACTCTCTTTCTTAGACGAGGATTTGTATGGTTTTGACACCAATTTGAAAGTAAAACCACCATTTCGCACTGCTACAGACAGACAGGCTTTGTTAAACGGTTTGGCAGATGGTACGATTGATGCCGTTATTTCGGCTCATTGTCCCTTAGATATTGAGGCGAAAGAGTTGGAGTTTGACTTGGCAGACTACGGAATTATTGGGCTGGAAACAGCCTTTGCAAGTCTTTGGTCGGCTACACACCAACAACTTTCTATTACACAAGTGATAGACAAACTAACAGTAGCACCACGCAAGATTTTACAGTTACCCAACGTAAGTATTCAAGAAAATAACCCTATAGACTTGACTTTGTTTAGTGAAACGACACAATGGACATTTAGCCAAAAGGACATTGTGTCTAAGTCTAAAAATACACCTTTTGTGGGCAAAACATTGACAGGGAAAGTAATAGGAACTTTTAAAGGGTAAACACTCCTCATAAAATTACAGTTATCTTAAGCCTTTTCAAGTCCTTACTATTTTAAAGACTTGTAAAGGCTTAAATAGTAAGGTTTTACAGCATTTTTTTAGTGTTAAGTAATAAGAAACAATAAAACGTAGTTTACAACTTTAGATAACTATTTGTAAATGAACCACAAGGACACAAAAGTTCACTAAGAAAATTAGGAAGATTTATTTCTTCTTGGTACTTACCATTCATTAATTTTGTGTATTACACACAAAAAATTCTTATCTTTTGCTCCAATAAGAAGCCTCCTATTAGCACCTTTTTTTATGCCTTATCTGTTGAATATACGATAAATTATACCAAATATTACCGTTAAATTAAACTTTCAAAACTTTCAAAAAAAAATGAAAGTTCAATAGACTTGTATTCATTATTACACTATATTTAGCCTATCATTCTTTTATTCTTTCTTTATTACTTATTTCTATGCAATTACTAGATAGATTTTTAACCCCCTCGCAAACAGATGCCCAAAGGCGTTGGCTTGCTTGTACTATTCCGCCAGTAATATGTATGTTATTGGCTGCTCTGTTGATTTATGGTTTTAAAGATTATGGGATAGCCCTATTTGTGCTATCTCCTTGTTTGATTGCTGCATTGACTACAGTTATTTATGCCTATAAAAGAGATGTTAGTTTTTGGCAATCTTATTATGTCGGATTATTGGCACATTTAGTTGCTGCTTTGCTTCTATTAGTATTTGCTATGGAAGGTGTGATTTGTATTTTAATGGCTGCCCCTTTCATTGCTATATTGTCTATGTTAGGTACAGCCATAGGTTATGCTATTTTGAACAAAATCAATGACCATGCAGTTTTGTCTATTCTATTATTAACATTGACAATCCCTACGGTAGCTTTTATAGAAAAAGACAACCAACCGACCCTTACCTCTGTGAGTACCTCGATAGAAATAAAAGCTGATGCTCACAAAATTTGGGGGCATATCATAGAGTTTCCAGCATTGGAAAAACCAGATGATTTGTTTTTTAATATGGGAGTGGCATACCCTACAGGGGCGGTGATAGAAGGGCGAGGTGTAGGAGCTGTACGCCATTGCAATTTTACTACAGGGGCTTTTGTTGAGCCAATTACAATTTGGCAACCGCCGTATCTTTTAGGGTTTGATGTCTTGGAACAGCCTGCTCCTATGAGAGAATTAAGTTTTTGGAAAGTAGATGCCCCACACTTACACGACTACTTTGTGTCTAAACATGGTCAATTTAAGCTAACACCTTTGCCTAATGGCAATACCTTAGTAGAAGGAACAACTTGGTATTACCATGACATTAGACCTGAATTTTATTGGCGTATTTGGAGTGATTATATCATTCATAAAATTCATCATAGAGTTTTAACGCATATCAAAAAAAATGTAGAAAGTGGTAGTAATAAATAGCTGCTTGAATAGTTTACTAAGATTACTACCTACACACAACAACGCCAAAGCTGCTTTAGAGCAACTTTGGCGTTTTACACAAAAAATTTATACTAAAATTATTTACTCATAGAAGCCAAGAAATGGTCATTATCTTTCGTTCCGTCCATGTTTTTGAGCAAAAACTCCATCGCCTCTTGTGAAGTCATATCAGACATATATTTGCGGAGAATCCAAATCCTTTGCATCGTATCTTTGTCTAATAACAAATCTTCACGGCGTGTACCCGAAGCAGGAATATCAATAGCAGGGTAAATACGTTTATTGGATAATTTACGGTCTAACTGTAATTCCATGTTACCCGTACCTTTAAATTCTTCAAAAATTACCTCGTCCATTCTTGAGCCTGTTTCTATCAATGCCGTAGCTATGATAGTCAAAGAACCCCCATTTTCTACATTGCGGGCAGCCCCAAAAAATCTCTTAGGTTTGTGCAAAGCATTGGCATCTACACCACCCGACAAGATTTTACCCGAAGAAGGCACTACAGTATTGTAAGCCCTTGCCAAACGAGTAATGGAATCTAATAAAATCACTACGTCATGCCCACATTCTACTAATCTCTTGGCTTTTTCCAACACAATACTTGCTACTTTTACGTGCCTTTCTGCCTGCTCGTCAAAGGTAGAAGCTATTACTTCGCCTTTCACACTACGAGCCATATCCGTAACTTCCTCTGGTCTTTCGTCTATCAATAAGACTAACAAATAAACTTCGGGGTGGTTTTCGGCAATAGAATTGGCTATTTCTTTCAATAAAGTCGTTTTACCTGTTTTAGGTTGAGCTACAATCATACCACGCTGCCCTTTACCAATTGGTGCGAATAAGTCCAACAAACGGGTCGAATATTCACTTGACCTTCTGCTCAATCTCAATCTTTCTTCAGGGAATAGCGGTGTAAGGTACTCAAAGGGTACTCTGTCCCGAATTTCATCTGTAGTTTTACCGTTTACCGTTTCTACCCTCAATAATGCAAAATATTTTTCTCCTTCTTTCGGTGGGCGAATCTGTCCACGTACCGTATCCCCTGTTTTTAAGCCAAATAATTTGATTTGAGAAGGCGAAACATAAATATCATCTGGGCTGGCTAAATAATTATAGTCTGGTGAACGAAGAAACCCATACCCATCAGACATAATTTCTAATACACCTTCATTCACTATCACACCATCAAACTCACGAATAGGATTGCGTTGTTTTTGCTGTTGTTGGTGCTGATGGCGATGTTGAGGCTTTTCTTGCGGTGTATTTTCCTTAATAACTTCTTTCTCTACGGCTGGTTTTTCATAGATTTCATCTTGTAAATCTAATAAAGGCAAATTTTCTGTCTTTTCTGTTTCTTCGGTAGTAGGTGTTTCACTCACAAAACCAAACTCCAAATTTTCATCTTCTGTGATATTATCAAAAGGAGTTAACTCATCTTGTACCTCTTTTACATTTTCACGTTTTACCCTATTGCGTTTCTTGTCGTGTGGAGGCTTATTTTGCACACCTGCATCATCATTTTTTATTGGCTCTTCGGTTACAGTAGGATTTGTTTGCAGTGGTGTGTTTTTTTTGGGGAGTTCAGATTCGGGTAAGATAGCCTGTTGGTCTAGTATTTTGTAGATTAATTCGTTTTTAGACAATTTAGCTATGTCTTTTACTCCCAACTCTTCTGCTATTGACTTTAGTTCAGATAAGAGTCTTACTTTTAGTTCGTCGATTGTGTACATACGATAATGGAATTGCAGAGTGTTTTGAACACACTCTTTGGGGTGAATGGATAATAATGTTGATTGTAACTAAATCAGTTGGTTTGAAAAACAAAAATGCTTTCTATGATGATAGAGAAAGGACAGTGAAATCAACTGCAAGATTCAGCATCTCTCGATATGCACCTTTGTAGGCTGCTGCAATAATCACTTTTTTTTTCAGTATAACCAAATTTTATACTATTTTTTTCTAAAAATACCCACTTACAAGGCTTATTTTAAAGACTTAGACATAGAAGTTAGGTGGCTATGGTAGTTTATAATCAACGAAAAGAAGCATTATTTGTATCTGTAATCAACTACTTTACTACAAATTGAGTGTGTGTATATAATCCCAAAGAGCAAATTATTTTCAAGACAACTATTACTTATTACTTTATCATTTATTAGACAACGTAGGCATTTCATTTAGTAGTGCTTAATCTCTAGCAAAGCACTACAAGGTATGTTGTGCAACTCTCTACTTATCAGAAGTTAAGAGCTAAAGGCAAAATCTTTAAAGAATGGGTGCAATTTGGCTAAAATAGTAAAAGCAAAAATGAATAAATTTTTTACTTTTTGTTTGCTTTTTAAGACAGTTCGTAGGCTATTAGAAAAAATAGAGATTTGTGTCTGCCACTAAAAATATTTTTTAACAAAGCTACTATTGATTTTGTATTTTTGTATAGATTTAACACTTGAATACAACACTTTAGATAAATAGGCGGTAAATTTGCTATGTAAGCATAGTTTTCGCAATAGTACAAACCAATCTTTTGATTTATTCATTAACAATTTTCCAAAACACAAAACACATGATTAAAAAGACGTTATTAGCGGCGACCTTTGCAGCCTTGCCATTTTTGGCAGATGCACAAGGGTATCAAGTGGCATTGCAAGGGGCTAAACAAACAGGTATGGCTCACATAGGCGTTGCGACTAAAGAAGATGTTACTGCTATTTATTTCAACCCCGGAGCCTTGAGTTTATTAGAGAAAAACGGTGTGGCTGTAGGTGCAAGTGCTATCATGGTGAAAAACACTTTCATGGAAACAGGCACAAATAGAAAATATGAATCTAATAACCCATTAGGCACACCGTTTTATTTCTATGGTGCTTGGGGACCTAAGGGTGAAGGTTTGGCGAGTAGGTTTAAATTTGGTTTGGGTGTTTATACACCTTTTGGTAGCAGTGTAACTTGGGGAGATAGTTGGCCAGGACGATACACACTAAATAGTATCTCCTTACGTGCCATTTTTATTCAGCCTACGGCAAGTTTCAAAATTACTAATAACTTGGGTATTGGAGTAGGTGTAAGTTATGCTATTGGTGGAGTAAACTTGAAGAGAAATGTAGGTTTCCCTGCTTTAGCTCCTGACGCAAGTGCAGAATTAGACGGTAGTGCTACAGGTTTAGGTTTTAGTGCAGGTGTGTACTACCAACCTATCAAGCAATTATCTTTGGGCGTAACTTACCGTTCACAAGTAGATATGAAGATTGATGAAGGCAAAATCAACATTTCTAATATTCCTGCTTTCTTAAGTAATACAAATGGCTCTGCCTTTTTGTTACCTTCTACTACCTTCAAGTCTGCCCTGCCATTACCAGGTAGTGTAGCTTTTGGAGCAACTGTATATGCTACCGATAAATTGACTTTAGCTACAGAACTTACTTACACTGCTTGGAGTGCCTACGACTCTTTGCGTTTCGACTACAAAGATAGCAAAGCAACTAATCCTGCAAACCAATTAACAAATACTCGTTCACCACGTAATTACAACGACAATTTGTTGATTCGTGTAGGTGCTAGTTACAAAGTAACAGAAGCTATTACAGCAAGAGTTGGTTATGCGTATGGTATTACTCCTGTACCAAATGGTTCTATGACACCAGAAACTCCAGATGCAGACCGTAACAACTATTTCTTAGGTTTAGGTTACAAAATGGGTGCATTGTCATTTGATGCAGCCTTGCAGTTAGTAGATGTGAGCAAACGTACCGATACTAGTAAGGAAAACGGGTTAAGTGGTACATACAAGACCAATGCAACTGTTATAGCCGTAGGGGTAGGTTATGAATTCTAAGGTATCACCCCATTTTTACCACAGATTTATTTACTCAAAACACAATTTAGAATATGAAATATTCAACGATTTATAAACCATTAGTAGCAGCATTAGTGGCGGGTATAGCAGTAAGCTGTACGCCAACGATTGATGAGCCTACATTGTCTGGTGGGCAAGCAAGTTTTACAAAATATGTAGCCATTGGTAACTCTCTTACAGCAGGTTACGCAGATGGTGGGGTATATAGAGAAGGACAATTAGTATCCTATCCAAATTTATTAGCAGAGCAGTTTAAGAAAGTTGGTGGTGGCAATTTTATCCAACCATTGTACACAGAGGCAGCTGTTAATGGCACAGGCTATTTGAAAATGACTGGTTTTAATGCACAAGGCAGACCTGTTTTAGTACCTGTAACAAATAGTTTAGGGGTAGTAGGTGTACAGCAAACCGCAGGTGGTGTAACTCCATTATATCAAAAATTTACAGGAGCTAATCAAAACTTAGGTGTACCGGGTATTCGTGTATCAGATATTGTTACGCCAGGTTATGGTCTTAAAAATCCATTAGGCTTTAATCCTCACTACGAAAGATTATTGGCTGATGGTAGTACAACACCTTATTTGGACTATGTAAAAACTCAGTTAGCAGGAGCTACTTTCTATACTTGTTGGTTAGGTAACAATGATGCCTTAGGCTATGCAACTACAGGTGGCGTTACCCCTCTTACACCACAAGCTGCTTTTACAGCAAATTATACACAACTTGTAAATACTTTGAAAGGTGCTACAGGGGCAAAAGGTGTAGTAGTTAATATTCCTAATGTTACGGCAGTTCCTTTCTTAAATACAGTAACTTTTGCAGCAGTATCTCCACAATTAGCCTTAGCAAGAGCTGGTGTAAAAGACGGCTTGCGTAGAGGTTTACCTGCGGCTATTTCTGGTAATGCTCAATTAATGGGTATTATTGAGGCTGAAGTAGATAAAGTAATGGATAGTGTATATATAGAATATGTATTGCCAGACGGTGTTACACGCAGACCTATTGGTGCTAGAACTTCAGATTTGTTTATCTTAACAGCTACTGACTCTTTAGGTTCTACTAAAGCAACATCTTTCTTACCTATGCCTGCTGGTTTCCCTATTCCTGCTATTCCTATCACTTTCCCACAAGGTTTTTCAAGATTAAATCCGTTGAAACACCAAATGGTATTAGACAGATTCGAAATAGCAAGAGCTAATGCTGCGGTAACAGGTTATAACACAACTATTGCTCAATTAGCTGCTGCTAATAATATTCCTGTATTGAACGTAAATGCTGTTTTTGACGAAATCCGTACAAAAGGTCGTAACATTAATGGTGTAGTATTAAGTGCATCTTATATTTCTGGTGGTTTGTTCTCATTAGACGGCGTACACCCAACTCCTCGTGGTTATGCGGTAATTGCTAATGAATTCATTAACTTAATCAACAGAACGTATGGTGCTACAGTGCCAACAGTCGACCCATTGTCTTACAATGGTGTAATGATTAAGCCATAGTGTAGAACAAGTAATATTTTACCTAAACACCTTGTAGTTTTTACAAGGTGTTTTTTGTTGTGAGGTAAGAAGTATATTTGCCTTTAGGTGAGATATTGATTATTAAGCCATTCGTCTAAAGGCAAATACACGTTTAGCTCATGTCATTACTTACAAAAACCAAAAGGCATCTTTGTAAAGATGCCTTTTTGCTAATTATTATTGTTAGAGCTTAGTCAGCTACTACTTTGAAAGGGATTTCTTTCTTCACTTCTTTATGTAGGTCTAAAATAGCTACATATTCGCCTAAGAATTTTACTTCGCCTCTGAAAGCAATTTTTCTTCTTTCCACTTCAAAGCCTTTTTCTTTCAAAGCCTCTGCTATTTGCGTAGTAGTAACAGCACCAAAGATTTTGCCTGTTTCACCTGCCTTAGCGTGGATTTCTAATGCCAAGCTACCGATATTATCAGCCAATGCTTGAGCATCTTTCTTAATTTTGTCTGCTTTGTGGGCAGCTTGTTTTCTATTTTCCTCAACTACTTTCTTTGCAGAAGCAGTAGCTAATACAGCTAAATTTTGAGGAATTAGATAATTTCTACCGTAGCCGTCTCTTACCTTTACGATGTCGTTTTTGTAACCGAGTCCAGCAACGTCTTCTTTCAATATTAGTTCCATTGTTGTACGTTTTTAGGGTGTAATGTTTGAATGAAACGTGAACTCGACTATTTCAATTCGTCGGTTACGTAAGGTAATAAAGCCAAGTGTCTTGCACGTTTTACGGCTTGAGCTACTTTAGTTTGGTATTTTTGGCTTGTTCCTGTCAAACGGCGAGGTAAAATTTTACCTTGGTCGTTGATAAACTTCAACAAAAACGGCGTGTCTTTGTAGTCAATGTATTTGATACCGAATTTTCTGAAACGGCAATATTTTTTTCTTTGCTCTTGTTTGCCTACAGATTCGTTCATAAGGGCATTGTTCATGCCACCTTGATTTTTGTTATTATTTGTAGTTGCCATAGTTGTTATGCGTTTTCAGTGTTTTGTCCTCTTTTCTTTTGTAAGTATGCGATGGCGTGCTTGTCTAATGATACTGTTAAGAAACGCATCACTTTTTCATCACGTTTAAATTCTACTTCCAATACTTTGATAATGTCTTGACGAACACCGTGAAACTCTAACACTACATAATAACCTGTAGATTTTTTTTGGATAGGATACGCCAATTTGCGTAAGCCCCAAAACTCCTCATGGTCAATCTCTGCTCCAAGATTTGCCAATATTGCTTTAAATTTGTCAACTGTCTCCTTTACCTGAGCATCCGATAAAACGGGATTTAAAATAAAGACAGTTTCATAATGCTTAACTTGCATAGAAAGTGTATAAATAAAGTGTGAAACTAAATTTCGGGCTGCAAAAATACGAAACACTACTGAAAATACAATAGTAATAGTCAATAAATTTTTGACATTATAGCCATTATTAAGATTTAATATAGTTTTTTAGGTAAGATATTTGTTGCTTCGCAAAGAATGAGTATATTTTGGACTTAGTAAATTATTCATCTTTTTACTTGTTTATTAAGTGTTTGAAACACACTATCAATTTTACATTCAATCACTATGTTACGCCTACTCTCTTTCATTTTTGCACTAAAAATTCTATTGTTACAACCATTATGGTCGCAGCAGTACGATTTTCGTCAATATTCTATAGAGCAAGGTTTACCTCAGTCACAAGTCATTAATTTATTAGTAGATAAACGTGGTTTTTTGTGGGGAAGTACGTATGCAGGGGGCTTTTTCCGTTTCGAGGGAACACACTTCGTCAATTTTGACCGCCAGAATAGCCCTATTATTGGTACTATAGCCTCTATGTTGGTAACAAAAACAGATGAACTGTTTATAATTACAGAAAATGGTATTTTATGGCACTTTGATGGCTATACTTACAAAGAAATTTCTAACTTATACCAACAGCAACTCCCCAAAGGATTTATACCTTTTAATTACAATTTATTAGCAGCTCATAATAATCTTTTTTTCTTACAATTATTTGATAACCAACAAAATAGCCAATTATTGCTGTTTGATGGAAAGCAATTTCTTAATTACTCACGAAAGTACCACAAAGCCTTTTTGTCTGTTACTATTACACCTAAAAACGAACTATTTTTATCTACTAAAAACGAAGGTGTTTTTGTTATCAATAATGACAACATACAGCCCTCTCCTTTCCAAAATCACCCAATTTTTGGGAAAGATATGCCCATAGTCGTTGGGACATTGAAACCTAATAAGTTATTAGTAGCAGTCATAAGCCCTATTAGTCAAACTAATAATAGAAGCATACCTCGTTTGTTCATATATCAAGACAATAAATTTACGCCATTTGAGTTACCTACAGCTATTCAAGACTACTTAGAACAGGGTTTGGGATTTTATGAAGATAACAGAGGCGAAATTTGGATATATAATCCTAGTAATTGGGAAAGTGAATTTGGTTTGTGGAGGTACAAAAATGGAGCATTTATCCATTATAACGCCAAAAATGGGTTGATAAATAATAACATTATCAAAGTGGTAGAGGACTTAGAGGGAAATATCTGGTTATCTACTTCAGGAAGTGGTATTATACGTTTTGGTGGTGATAAGTTTCTACATTTTACAAAAGAAACAGGCTTACAAGATGAAGTGGTTTGGCAGTTTTGGCAAGCCCCCAATAAAACTGTCTATATGGGAACAGGAACAGGGATAGCCAAAGTCCAAAATTCTCAAATAAAGTTCATGCCCTTTAGCTCTACAGACCACCTTGCGATTTATGCAGGTAATAAAGTTTATAAGGGAGGTTTATTACTTACGCATACAGACAGCCGTAGTACAAATGGGCTTTTAGTATTTGATAATAAAGAACAACAAATTTCATTAGCAAGACATCTGGGCTTACCTAATGAATTTGAGTATGCCAACTTTCAGGGTTACAAAGAAAATGCTATTGTATTAGCTACTAATCAAGGCATTGTTTTATACTATCATCAACATAAATACATTACCGAAAAGCAAGATAGTTTACTACAAAGATTTAACTCGAAAAAAAGCCAACTTCGCTACTTAGGTACAGACCAAAAAGGACATGAGTGGTTTCAACGCATACAAAATAATGAAGTGGTTGTTTATGAACCTAATCCGTTAAAGATTGACAAAAATACGTCTTTTGAGGCACAACTCAAAGCTATTAAAAATTCGCCTATTGTGCGTATTTCTAAGATGTTGGGGGATAAACAAGGGCGTAGCTGGTTAGTTACGATTGATGATGGGTTGTATTTTATAGATGAACAAAAAAGACTTAAGCATATTACACCCGAACAGGGATTAAGTTCTATGGCTTGTTATGATGTGTTGGAAGACAAAAATGGAAATGTTTGGGTGGGGACACAAAAAGGCATAGATAAAGTAAATATTAGTTCAGAAGGGAACATTAAAATACGGCAGTACGGAAAATATGAAGGTTTTTTTGGTGAGGAAACCAATTCGGGAGCTGCTATGGAAGATGCTGACGGAAATTTGTGGTTTGGACATATCAAAGGGGCTACTCGATACAATCCTTTGGCAGACCAACAAACCTCCACACCACCACGTTTGTATTTGACAAGCATTCGTTTGTTTTCAAAAGAAGTAAATTGGCAAGATAGTTTGAAAGCCTATCACAAAGGCGTAGATAAGTGGTTCAATTTGCCCCAAAAATTGACTTTACCTTATAATATCAATCATATTAGTTTTGATTTTACAGCATTGAGTTATAAAAATCCTGAAAGGGTAGTTTATCAATGGAAATTGGAAGGAGCATATAACGAATGGTTGCCTGTTACAGATAATCCAGAGGCAGTCTTTACTAATTTGCCGCATGGGACTTATACTTTTTGGCTGCGTGCAGCTAATGGAGAAGGTACTTGGACAAGTACACCATTGACCTATAAATTTACAATTAATCCCCCATTTTGGGCAACTTGGTGGTTTAGAATTATAGGTATTTTGTTGGGACTTTTAGCTACCTATTTATTTACTAAATGGCGTTTGCGGACTATTGAAGCAGAAAAGGCAGAGTTGGATTTATTAGTGCAACAACGTACTGAGCAAATAGAGGCTCAGAAAAATGAAATAGCTGCCCAACGTGATAATTTATCAGGTTTGAATGCTGCCATGGCGTTGCAAAAAGAAGAAATAGAAACACAAAGAGATAAATTAGAAAAATCTTTTCAAAACCTACAAATTTTGAGTGATGTAGTACGTGAGATTACAGCCACACTTAATACCAAACAAATTATTAGTACAGTGTACCAACGTATTAATGCACTAATGAAGGCAGAAGGGTTTGGAATTGGGCTTTATAACAAAGAAAAGAATTGTTTGGATTTTGCGGGATACATAGAAAATGGTGTAGAGTTAGCTTTTCATCAAGATGAACTATACCCTGTCGGTTGTTTTTCGGCATGGTGCTTTGTACATCAACAAGAAATTATTATGAATGACATAGCTGTAGAGTACCACCGTTACCTACCAGATAGACAAACACCGAAAGTTGGAGAAACCTTACAATCTATTATTTATTTGCCTTTAATGACTTGTGATAAATTGATAGGAGTAATTACGGTGCAGAGTTTTTCTAAAAATGCTTATAATGACCAAGACCTTACGTTGTTACGAAATATAGCCAATTATGCAGCTACAGCATTAGACAATGCAGCAGCTTATCATTTTATAGAAAAACAGCAAAAAGAAATTAGTGTTAAAAATGAAGATATTACATCAAGTATTGCGTATGCCTTGCGTATTCAACAATCTATGTTGCCTTTACAAGAGGAAATAGCAAAAGTATTTGAGCATTTTATTTTCTTTCAACCCAAAGACATTGTGAGTGGGGATTTCTATTGGTTTCATACTTTCACAACAGAAAACTCTACCAATATGGAGGCAGCCATGATGGTAGTGGCAGATTGTACGGGGCATGGTGTACCGGGAGCTATGATGAGTATGATTGGTAACTCTTTATTGAATAAAATTGTAATCGACAAAGGAGTTAGGCAACCAGACTTGATACTCAATGAGTTGCATAAAAGTGTGAGGGAAACTTTGAAACAAGATACCACCGAAAGTCGTGATGGCATGGACTTAGCCCTTGTTTATTACAATTTACATACAAAAGAATTGACTTTTGCGGGGGCAAGAAATCCGATTTACTTAGTGTATAAAAACGCAGAAGAACAAACAGTTTTAGAACACCTAAAAGCAGATAAAAATCCTATTGGAGGCTTTCAATATGAGCAACAGCAACGAGTTTTTAGTCAGCAAACTGTAAAAATAACCGTACCAACGACTATTTATTTGTTTACAGACGGCTATCAAGACCAATTCAGTAAAGACAATTCCCGAAAATTCATGTCAAAACGTATGCGGGAAATGTTTATCAATATGTATGATAAATCTATGCAGGAACAAGGTTTAATCATCAATCAAGCTATGCAAGAATGGAAAGGGGATAACGAACAGCTTGATGATATGTTGGTGGTGGGATTAAAGATTACAAATATTTAATTATCAGATAGTTACAATAAAAAAAGACTTTCTAATTCTATGTAGAAAGTCTTTTGTATTTATATTTTAGTCTAATGACAAACCGTCATCTTCTTCGTAGTCTAAGATAGCAGCATCTTGCTTACGAGTGTATTTGATTTTGCCTTCTACATACTCATCAGTTGCAATAGTTGTAGGTTTAGGCATTCTTTCATAAAACTTAGAGATTTCTATTTGTTCTCTATTTTCAAATACTTCCTCCAAATTATCTACAGAAGACGCAAAATCAGATAATTTATTTGTCAATTCTTCTTTGGTACGTGCAGAAAGATGTCTAGCTCTTTTGGCAATCACCATTACAGTTTCGTAAATATTGCCCGTTTTGCTCGACAATTCCACAATATCACGAGTTACTAAGTTTGGATTCAACGTAGGCATAGCGTATTGATTTGCTTTTGTTTTAGAAATAAGCAACTACAAATTTACAAACTATTTGGAAATTTCCAATAGCTTTTTGCATAAAATTTCCAATAACTGTTTCATGTAGTTTATCCTTATGACAAATTGTTTTTCTGCATAAACTTTTGCAAGTTTTCTTGGGCTGTTTGTTGAACTTTATTATGTAAAAAAGGTGTCCACCCTAATAATATGCCCATTACACCTAAGGCTTGCGAAGCCCATTGATAAAAGCCAAAAGTGTCTTTATGTCGGTAGATTTTCCCATCTTTAAACTCAAAGGTTGCATCTATTTTATTGTGTACTTTTTTACCTGTAGTTGTAAAAGTGTAATAGGCTTCCCAATGGCAACTACCTATTTGCTCATTGGCTTGCACATTTGAAAACTCAATATGTAAATCTGTGCTTCTAGTAATGAGCATCTGCCACATGGCTTTGGCAGCTATACCTTTAAGTAGTGGAAAAGCTGGGTCTGTGAACTCAATTTCGTCATGGTAACAGGATTGCATAGTGGCATAGTCTTTACGGCTAAAAGCTGTATAAAACTTCTCGATAAGTGCTGCGTGTGCGTGCATAAAAAGTGATTAATTGGGTGAAAAATAGTTGTATCAAAAATACGTGAATAAAATAAATATTTGTAGGTAATTATAAAACTCTTGGCAGTGATATTTCTACCACTGCCAAAGTTTTTAGTTGAATTACTTTATTGCTTTGAAGTTGCTTACTTCTTCACAATCCGTTTCACCGCAGATTTACCATTGGTTTCCACTTGCAAGAAATAAACGCCAGAAGCATAGTCCGACAAACTCAACTCATGGCGGAACTGCAAACCATTGCTCTCTACCACTTCATTTGACAACACTCTGCCTAAAGCAT
>Ga0209278_1000396_pt1 | contig 36337 bp, 20 predicted proteins | sample JI81BgreenDNA_FD_187504 | JGI IMG/M metagenome (GOLD analysis project Ga0209278, IMG submission 187504) | Wastewater effluent complex algal communities from Wisconsin, to seasonally profile nutrient transformation and Carbon sequestration -... | ecosystem: Engineered > WWTP > Effluent > Algae...
CGGTCATCGCTCCTGCGGATGATGTACACCCCGGATGGTAGCTCTGACAAGGGCAGCAGCATCCGATCTCCACTGCCTAGCTCGTACACCGATAGCTCACGGCCTGATATGTCATATACCCTGATCTCCGTATGGTCTGCATCTGCTGCACTGTGGATGTAAGCCTCTGACTCCGTGGGATTCGGGTAGAGCCACACCCCTTCCGCAGCAGGCTCGTGGCTGCTCACTCGCAGACAGGCCTCCCGGATCTCCTCTCTCGTACGGCAGCCCTCCACACTATTTGAGGGCATACTCAGGGGTAGATCCGTATTCAGCACATACCCACAGATGAAGGGATTCACACAGCCTGAGAGTGGCTCGCTATTCGTCGTTCTGATTTCTATATCGCTCTTCACTGCACGCCAGTCCATGTCTGCCAGCTCATCTAGCGTAGTCCAGTACTTTATTAGCTCTAACCTCCGAGCATTCTGTAGATTCGGTAGCTTTATTAATCCATTTCTTAGCGTAATTTCAACTTCACCAGTTATTGGGCCTTTAAAATTATCTAGTGAATTGATGCTATCACAAGAGGCACCAAAAATTTGCAACACATTATTAATTATATTAATTTTATTAAAAATTTCTAATTTCTTGAAAGTATTTGAGCTAAAATAAATATAATTTGCCGATATTAAACTATTAAATCCGTTATAACTTTCAATTTGATTTGAATGAAATGACACGTTTAACCCTTTTTTCAAATATTGCAATTTATTGAATTGGGGTATCTTTGTCACCGTTAATAATATTTCAGTAATTCGCAATGAATCTCCAGTCACCATTTCCTCAAAGCCTTCGAATACCTTCATACTAGAATTACCTCGTATATGGATCAGGGATCCAGCATGCGCCAGATTACGGAACACCCTCAACGTGTCAAATCCATAAGAATCCCGCAAGTTGATGAGCACTCTTCCGCCCAATAGGCTATCCACCTGATGGAAGCCATCAATTTTTCGCAATGCAAAATTATTATTCACGGTCAGTGCTCCCATTTTTTTTAATGCACCAAATCCAGTCACTTCCATTAAACTGGGATTGTTCTGTATCACGATGCTCCGCGTAGAGTCCACCCAGCTCGGCTGGTATTGGGCTAGGTCCACCACTCCTGTGCCATCCAGAACGAAGTCCCCCGTCTGTACCCGTACATTCTCTAGGCCCCGTAGACTCCTGAGATTTGGCACATTGGTGATGCGGAGTGTATTGATCTCTTCTAGTACGATCAGACTGTCTAGACTGGTGATTCCCGCGCCAGCAATCTGAATGGTATGGGTAAGTTTTTTACAGTCTGGCCATATTTTCCTGAAATCATTTAGCGTAGACTGATCAACGATTGTAAATGGAAAGTCAGGACATCCTTGGCCTGATATGTTGGCATATCCAACAAGAAGAATAAGTAAAGTGTTTATTATTCTTTTCATCACCTATCATTATTCGTAACATCCATTAGTCCATTCTACCCCATGTTCAGTGTACATATTTGGCTCAACTGATAAATCACAATCTTCTACCAATAATTCAAAATCCTTCCATTGGGTATTTCGGATCACAAAGGCGGGTACGACCTCTCCATTTTTCGTACAGCCTGTGGCCTCATCTCGTACTATTTCAAAATATGCACCAGGGTCCACCTGAGCTAAAAATGCATCCATCAATGCGGTGAAATTTGCCTCCCATGCCGATATGGTGGTGGCACCTACGGGAAGAAATATAAAATCAGGATACCAAATAAAATTTTGAGGAGTACCTGAAGAATCTAAATATCTGATCCCATAGGCACAATCACCCTGAGCATTTTCTAGATCTTCATAACAAATCCAGAAATCTGAGCACTGTGGCTCGAAGGGAAAACAATCCGTAATCGGTACGAATAGGCTCGCACCACCCTTTGGGAAATTGGAGCCTGATGAATAATACGTGATTATCACCTCGAATGTGTCATTCGCCTCGTAGCAGTGCCTTATGGTATCTCCAGTGTAATTATTGAACCGAAGGATGGGACTCGAAATGGTCTCGTCGCCAAAGGTGACTGCGATATCCGTACCCTCATTTGCGATCGCCGTAAAACTGATGCAACAACCATCTACCGTCGGCACCGTCGTAAAGCCAAACTGCCCAGTAAGCGAAGCAGAAGATGTGAGGAAACACAGCATCAGAATTGCAGACTTAACTGTTGTGTAACTGTTGTGTAACTGTTGTGTAACTGTTGTGTAACTGTTGTGTAACTGTTGTGTAACTGTTCATTGATGGAAATTTTAAGCTTGAAGAAATTGTGTTTTAAAAATTTTTAAAATATCACTTTTCAAAGATAGTATATAAATGTCTAGCTTTTAACAAATTTCTCAAATATTAACATTTTGCTAACATATACACAAAATATTATTCTGATAGTTGGATTATGATATCTGATTTACAGAATAAAACCGAAGTCAAAATGATGCCACCAACCGAGAGGGTCATTGACCAAATATCAAATCTGAACACCAAATCTGCGAAAAATTAAGCAAATTTTGTACCTTTGTTTTTTAGTAAACAGTAAAATTTCAGCAGATGCTCCAACAGCAATATCGTGCGTTGTTCTTTATCACCCTGTCATTTATCCTTAGCTCTGGCTTGAAGGCACAGACATCCGAAAAAATAGATCCTGAAGTACTCCAACAAAATATTGGTCAACAAGTCACCTACTGCGACCATGTTTTTGATACCTACCAAGGAAAAAGCGAAAAGTCACCTGTGATGCTCAACCTGGGCGCCAAATATCCCAATCAAGCCCTAACGGTGGTGATCTTTCAGAGAGATTTGCCCAACTTCAAATATAATCCACTGACAGATTTGAAAGACGAAGATATCTGCATTACCGGAAAGGTGGAAGTATATAGAGAAAAATTGCAGATCATTGCCAATAAGGAGACCCAGATCTTAGTAAAGGAGAAATCGGAGTAACCCGTCGGGAATAGAAAAATGCACCAACTGTGGTACCTCAAAAAAAAAGAGATCGGCCAGATTTCCCCAAATGACCGATCTCGAGTAACAATTGCTTAAGTATAACCTTAATAATCTGAACACTTATATTAAAGCACAAACCATGCCAAAAGCAATTTGAGGTCCAAATTATGTTGATATTTAAAAATTTAAATATTTAATACTTTTTGTATCAGATAGATAGAATACAAAAAAATATTTTCAATCGAAAAGTATCTAATTTTGATTCTAGATACCATAAAAGAGCGAGCCCCAACGGAGAAAACCCCCTTTTGCAGACAACTACCGAGCCACCCAAAAACATAATTATTTCACACAATAGATGTTCAATAAGCATAAAATACGACCATTGGGATACCCCAAAGACTGGCCATCTATCCTAAAAAACTAAGCCTTGGTGAAAACATATTGCTCAGCATATCTTCCCTACATGTCATTGAAAACGAGCATCTGCCCTACATACCACATGAAATGAATGAATATGACCAAGCTAAAGCCCTTCTAAAAAATTGGGATTTTCCTCTAGAATACTGCCCAAAACCACGACATCCGCACCTGCATCGAAGGCACTCTTTACACCATCCAAGGTCCTGATTCCACCACCTACCATGAGGGGATGTGAAATGACGGCTGCTACCTTTGCGATGGTGGATGGAGGTATAGGTATGTATGCACCGCTACCCGCCTCGAGATAAGTGGTTCGGTGTCCATTCAAAGCCCCAGCAAGTACCGTGGCCACAATGATATCTACTTTATCTTGTGGGATGGGATGAGTATTGGTGATGTACTGTGTAGAGCTCACCCGTCCCCCATCTATCAAAATATAGCTGGTAGGTATGACTTCGAGGCCTGACTCGACGATCATCGGTGCAGCAACCACATGCTTACCAATGAGGAATTCGGGATTCCTCCCCGAAATAAGATTGAGCAATAAAAGCCCATCTGCATCTGGATGAACTTGAAATTCGTGACCAGGAAATAGCAAAACGGGGGCTTTACTATACTGCCGTATCAAATCTATTACATCTCCGATCCGAGACTTAGTCAGAAAAGATCCCCCCACCAAAAAACCATCCAATTTTGAGATACTTCCACCTTGCAATAACCCCAACAAACCTTCAGATTTGCTCTGATCTGGATCCACTAACCCAAAGACTAGCTTCCGACCATTCGCTTTGGCTTCTGTCAAAAAATCAAAGATGTGTGATGGTAGATTCATGATCTTGTACGTATTTCCAGATCCATACTTCGACTGAGGCCGGAAGGAATATATTTCTGCCTACTGGGTATCCACTTGTATTTTTTCTTGGCCATTGGCCAAGGTCCAAATAAGGTGGAAGATATGACGCGTACGTGCCTCCATTATCGGAAAATTGATCTTCTCGACGGTATCTGAAGGCTGGTGATAGTCCTTGTGTACACCATTGAAGAAAAAGATGGCAGGGATGCCATTTTTTGCAAAATTGTAATGGTCGGATCGATAGTAGTATCTATTTTTATCAGCCTCATCATTGTAAGTGTAGTCCAGTGTCAGGTGGCTATACTTTTGATTCACCTCCTCATTAATTGCATGCAGGCGTTTGGAGAGCCTATCAGAGCCGATTACGTAAATATATGGATCTTTACCTTCGTATTTTTCATCTACCCTGCCGACCATATCCACATTTACATTCACCATCATTTGCTCGAGGGGCATGGTGGGATTTTCTACAAAAAATTCACTTCCTAAGAGGCCCTTTTCTTCGCCGGTCACCCAAAGGAACAAGATGCTTCGCTCTGGACCATTTCCATCCGAGGCAGCTTTGCCAAACGCTTCTGCCAGCTCAAGAAGTGCAGTGGTGCCTGATCCATTGTCATCAGCGCCATGAAATATATTGTCACCCCGCTTGCCGAGGTGGTCGTGGTGTGCAGAGACAACGATGATTTCATCCTTTCTGGATTTACCTTCCACGAAAGCCAAAACATTATTTCCAGCCAATCCTCGCACTTTTAGTTTCTGCATCATTTGGACTTTTGCTGGTAAAATCACATCTTTCGGTTTCCCCTTTTGAGCGATGGATTTTCTTGCTTCAAGAATTTTTTGGTCATTGGTCCCTATGATAGCCCTCGCCAGTGTCGTAGAAATGAAGGCGTGGTTGGCTTCTTCGGGGATTCGCTGGGTGTGCTCACCGAGCTCTACTGTCGCACCAAGAAGTTTGGACCGATCTTTATCCAATAATTTTTTTATGTCATCTTCAATGATAAGGACGAGTTTGACGCCTTTAGATTTGGCAAGTCTAAGTTTGCGATCTATGTCGGTTGACCAGTCGGACAGAGCTGTCGTACCCGTAATCCAGGAGATCGAGTCATTCTTCATAGGTTCCCCTTTATTGATGAGAATGATCTTTCCATCTAATTTTTTGCCTTTGTAGTCATTATATTTTTCACTTTCGATACCATAACCTAAAAATATGACTTCATCTCCCTCAAATAGTACTCGATTCTCATTTTTTGCAGGATAGGAGATATAATCCCATAGGTGTTTGTAACGCTCTCCGTTGATCCAGATATCCGTATCCTCCCAGCTAAAGAAAGTAAACATCATGAATTGGAAATAAGCACCATTCACACCACCGCCTTGGAGGCCGAGATTGGTAATTGCGTTTGCCAAATAAAGGGCAGATTTTTCATTGCCAGCGGTACCCGTCTCACGTCCCTCGAAATCCGAGGAAGCAATTTTCGTAAGATGACGTCTGAGGTCTTCTATTTGGATGGTATTGGCATATTTTACAGCGGGATCTTCGTTTGCTGTTGGTTTGGCCACTGTTCGGTCGGGCTCTGCGACACCACTGATATATTGGGCACAAAGAGAAGTTCCACTAGCCAATAATACCATCAGTATTTTAGCGAATCGATTGGACATTGATGTATTCATATGAAAGATAGAACGGATTTTTATAAATATGTAAAGTCTACTGGCAGCTGATTTTATCGACCCGGTTTTGGTGCCGCCCACCCTCGAAATTGGTTTCGAGAAAAGCATCCACCATCGCGATCGCTACATCAAGGTCGACAAATCTAGCTGGAATGCATAAAATGTTGGCATCATTGTGGGCACGGGCCAGCGTAGCGAGTTCTGCTGACCAACAAAGCGCAGCTCGTACGGCTTGGTGCTTATTGGCGGTCATACACACACCATTTCCACTCCCACAGATCAGAATACCGAAATCCGATATCCCAAGTTCTACATTATTTGCAACGGCATGCGCAAAATTCGGATAATCCACGGAGTCTGCACTGTCAGTTCCAAAATTTTCTACAAGGTAAGAATTCTGGATAAGATGCTCTACGATGGCATCTTTATAGGCTACGCCCGCATGATCATTGCCAATGGCTAGAATTTTCTGTGACATTATTGCTGTGTATTTGAGGTGTCAGTAACGGGAGCTTCATTCTCTTTTAGAAACTCTGTTTCGGCATCGAGTTCTTTGGTGAAATCACCCAAGACTTCTCGAATCTTTGCTTCGAACTCGGCATCTTTGGTGGATTTGGCCAGTGATAAGATTTCGCTGATGGAACTTCCCGTGTATTCAAAATCTCGTTTGAAGCTTTGGAACGTATTTTCATCCAAGCTTATGTAGAAATCCATATACTGTTTGGTTTCTAATGCCAAGATCTCTAGGTGTTTCTTCAGATCATCATGGGCCTCAGCTTGTGCTAGGATATTGAGAAAAGGGATGATGCCACTGTCATATTTAAAATTCATATGAGGAAATCCTTCGAAGTATTTATTGACCATGGTGACCGCTTTTTCTTTGTCACCGGCACGTAGGAAGTAGATGGCGGCTCTAAGCATGACATATTTCATAGATTGGACTTGCGCCATATAGCTGCCATCTACGAAAAGGTCCTTTTTATCGAAGTTGCCCCATCTCCAATTTTCGGTAACATTTTTATAGAGTTTATTGGCTTCTACTTTTCCAAATCCATAGATGGAAAGTGAGCGATCACTCGGTGTAGTCTGAGGAATTACACGTAGCGCAAGACCTTCAAGCTGCATTTGATCATTGACACCCATCAACTTATCTTGTTTGCAAGTCACTGCGAAATAGATCGGTCTGTCATAAATGTTGGATGCGATCAAGTCCAAGATGGCCAATTCGTCTTTGGTGATCATGCGGGTATTTTCCGGAAGATTAAAGCGAATCGAGTTATCAATCTGAACAGAATCAGGTATTACACCAGGGAAGCTTGATCTCCATCGTGCTGGGTCTATAGTTAGTGAAAAATTTCGACCAGGTAATCCGATGTAACCCTGCACTTCTTTAGTTTTGTCGCTGGTGTATGCCAGCGCTCTACCCAAATCGAGGTAATCCGAAGATTCTGGCTTCAAGAATACCTGATTTAAACTTCTACCGCGGTATCGATCAGAGGGAATGGTAAGTTTGAGCGGTGCGGACTCATTGACTTTTTTGCGGAGTTTATCGATATACCAATCTACTGCGATCAAACTCAAATTGACCACCCGCACATCTCGTCGGATACCTTCTACCTCTTGTGCATACCACAGCGGATAGGTATCATTATCCCCATATGTGAAGATGATGGCATTTTCGTCTACGGAGTTTAGAAAGTTTGATGCATAGTCTCTGGCAGCGGTGATATCTTTTCGGGTGTGGTCGTCAAAGTTCTCCATACCCATGATGATGGGCGCTGTGAGTACCAAGATACCAGCCAAAATACCACCTGGTAATGCAGGAATACGAGCCCGATCTTTCAAAAATTCTGCCAATGCGACGACCCCAAGGCCTATCCAAATACAGAAGGTCATAAAGGAGCCTACCAATACGTAATCACGCTCCCGTGGCTCAGATGGCGGCTGATTTGAGTAAAGAATTATACCTAGACCCGTCAATAAAAACAGCATCAAAAGACTGAGAAACTCCTTATTAGACCGATTGAGATGGAAGAAGAAGCCGAGTATTCCGAAGATGAGGGGAAGGAAATAGTATTTATTGCGAGCCTTATCATTTTTGATGGTATCTGGAAGATTATCACTGCTGTATAGGCGAGCATCATCGAGTGCTTTGATACCAGAAATCCAATTGCCATCCTTCACGTCCCAGGCGTACATACCCTGCTCAGCATTCTGACGACCTGCGAAGTTCCACATAAAGTATCGCCAGTACATCCAATTGATCTGATAGTGAAGGAAAAATTTAATGTTGTAGGCAAGATTTGGTTTTCCTGTGGCTTTCTTTTCGCCCATGAGTCTGCGTCGCCATTCTTGATGAAGGTCTGCCCGATCATTGTGACCGATCCGAGGGAAAAGCATCTTGTCGCTGTCATTCCAAGTATAGTCTAGTTTTTCATCCACGATTTCATAGCGATCTCCTACGATACCATAGCGATCACTCCGTGTGACACCGATCGGCTGTGCATCATAGTGTACACCACTAAGCAGTGGCCGCTCCCCATACTGCTCCCTGTTTAAGTATGGCAGTAACCTAGTCACATCAGATGGAGTATTCATATTGACGGGCGTATCTGCACTCGCTCGGAGTACGATCACGCCTGTGAGCGTGTACGCACTAAGGATGAGTCCCGTAGAAACCACAGCGAGCTGAAGTAGTGGCATAGCCTTACGAATGGCTACCTTGTGACCGTAGTACAGTAAACCACCAAAGATCAATACCACAGGAATCAAACCCGAGTGGAAAGGCATCCCCATAGAATTGACCATGAAGATTTCAAAACTTTTCCAAAGCCCTGGGATGCCTGCTATAATCAGCTTTTGGATAAATGCTATACCGATAACCCCCGCCAAAAGACTGTAGAAAATTCCTTTGAGGTTGTGATTTTCATATCGTTTGAAATAGTACAATAGCGCAATAGCTGGGAATGCGAGCAAGCTCAAAAGGTGAACCCCTACGGACAAACCAGCAGAAAAAATACTGAACACGAGCCATTTGTCATTTTCAGCTTCATTTGGCAAGGCATACCATTTGACCGCAGACCAAAAAGTCATGGCTGTGAAAAAGGTAGAAAGTGCATACACCTCCCCTTCTACTGCTGAAAACCAAATAGAAGTGCTAAATGCTGTAGCTAGACCCGCTACCAGACCAGCGAAACTAAGGGTGACTGCCTGACTCGTCTCGATCTCACCACCACGTCCCACCAAAGCAGTCCGGCCTAGAATCATGGTGATCCACGCGATAAACGTAGCCGCCATGGCCGTGGCTATCGAAGACATCATATTGACCGAAAAAGCTATTGCACTCGGATCTGAAGAAAACATTTCCGCCACGATCGTAAACATACGACCAATCAAAACAAAAAGGGCCGCCCCCGGTGGGTGAACGACTTGCAACTTGTAGGCACCTAGAATAAACTCACCACAATCCCAAAGACTGCCCGTCCGCTCAGCTGAAAAGAAATACACCACGGAAGCGATGAGGAAAACCAAAATCCCAGTAAGATTCACTGCTTTTTTAAAAGAAAACATGCGCTTTATTTTTTGCTTTGATATTTGCCACTTTGAAGTAAGGCGCTACAAAAGTAAAAATATGTTTTGAATTTTGACCGCTTTGTTCTACCCGTGACCCCTTTCTAACGACATGGCGGACGGACTTGGTGTTTCCTTTACCTAATTAATAAAGCAGGTGACCAAAAAAATACACCTCACTTCAAAACAAAAATCAGGTTGAAAACCAAGAAATAAAAATATGTATATCACTTATTTTCATTTATTTACACTACATAATATTTTCGTAATTATACCAGCAATCAAAAAAGCATCCCTCCATAGACCAAAGAATCATACCAGAATAGAGCGCCCAAAATACCCAATGATTTAAAATTCCGTTATTTTTATGAAGTTATCAAGGAAGCTTTAGTAGGAAAAGGATAATTTCCGTAATTTTGTGACTCCAAACCAAATTTTATTGTAATCTAAAAACATACAACTCATGGCGAAAGTAGAACTGGTGATGCCTAAAATGGGCGAAAGTATCATGGAAGCAACCATCCTAAAGTGGGTCAAAAACGTAGGCGACCGCGTAGAGCAAGACGAGACCATTCTAGAAATCGCAACCGATAAAGTAGACTCTGAGATTCCATCACCTACCAGCGGGACAATCACAGAAATCAAATTTACAGAAAATACGGTCGTAGAGATCGGAAAAGTGATAGCCATTATCGAGACTGAAGCCTCCGTGGCAGCCAGCCCAGCTGTAGCGCCTATGGCAGAGACTGAAGTAGCTGCGCCACCAGCTGCCGTCATCGAGACTGTTGCAGCGCCACTAGCAGCAACAGCTAGCCCTAGCACTACATCTGACGATGATCGATTCTATAGTCCATTGGTCAAAAATATTGCAAAGGAAGAAAACATCTCCCCAGCTGAATTGGCTACCATCCAAGGTTCTGGCGGCAATGGCCGCGTGACTAAAAAAGATATCCTCGACTACGTGCAGACCCGCTCCACCAAAGCGCCAGCTCCACAAGTGGCACCCGCCCAGGAGGCCCCAATGGCAGCAGCTCCAAAAGCTCCAGCAGCAGCAGCACCAGCTTTCGCCTTCGCAAATGGCGACGTGGAAATCGTAGAAATGGATCGGATGCGAAAACTCATAGCAGATCACATGGTCATGTCCAAACAAACTTCACCACATGTCACTTCCTATGTAGAAGTAGACGTGACCAACATCGTGAAATGGAGGGATGCCAACAAAGGTCTATTCGAAAAGAAATACGGCGAAAAAATCACCTTTACGCCCATCTTTATGGAGTGTGTGGTCAAAGCGCTGAAAGATTTCCCGATGGTCAATGTATCTGTAGATGGGACCAATATCATCGTCAAGAAAAATCTGAATGTTGGTATGGCTACTGCGCTTCCTAGCGGAAACCTCATCGTCCCTGTTATCAAAAATGCAGATTACCTCAACCTAGCTGGCCTTACCAAATCCGTCAATGACCTCGCAAAACGAGCAAGGGAAAACAAATTGAAGCCAGAAGAAATCAAAGATGGCACATTTACCATTACCAATGTCGGTACCTTCGGGAATGTAATGGGCACACCGATCATCAATCAGCCACAGGTAGCCATCCTAGCTATCGGTGCCATCCGCAAAAAACCAGCAGTACTCGAAACAGAATATGGCGATGTCATTGCAGTAAGACAGATGATGTTTTTATCCTTATCATACGATCACCGCGTAGTAGATGGAGCTTTGGGAGGATCTTTCCTAAAGCGAATTTCAGACTACATGGAGGCGTTTGATCCGAAGACAAGCATCTAATTATTTTTCACTACGCATCAAGAAGGCGATGGCAAGATTTTGGTTTTTTATAGTTTTCACGTGCTTTTTTACTTCGATATTTGGACAAAAAGAACTTCGAAAACAAGCAGATATGCTGAGCGCAGTGGGCAACTACTTCGAGGCGCTGGAGCTGTATGAAAAAATCCAAAAACCCGATAAGGAAACCATCTTCAACCGCGGTGTAGCCAGATATCACGCCAATAAATTGGACCTTTGTCTTGAAGATATGAAGCTGGCTTTTGATAAGGAGATCAAAAATCCAGGTTTATTTTACTACACGGCTCTCAGTTATTTTGCGAAAGCGGACTACACCAATGCCATCATCCATTTCAAAAACTTCCTTCGGAATACCACCGCTGAAAATACCATGCGAGCTAGTGCCTTGGAGCATCTCCGCAGGGCAGAATATGCATCTAGGGTCAAATATCTAGATCAAATGGCCTTTGTAGAAAATTTGGGCCCCGTCGTCAATACGATTCATGATGAAATCAAACCAATTCCCAGTCCGACCAATCCAAATAAACATTACTTCTCATCCAATAGAGACTTGGCTACTGGTGGACAACGCAATGCTGACGGTTTGAAAGACGATTTTTTAGGCAAGTACGCCCATGATATGTTTGCCATCGAGCAAAAGGATGGGGTCTGGACTATGCTTTTTCCATTCAGCAGTCTGCAGAATACAGCAAAACAAGAATGGCTCCTAGACTTCTCGAAAGATGCTGGGATCATGTATTTTTTGCGTGGTACAGACCGAGCAAATGCGCAGCTCATGGTAGATACCTTCAGAAATGTGGGCGACACACCGCAGCTACCTCAGCCGCTGACTAATCTGCCCTTCGACCCAAGCAAAGGAGACCGAGACCTACATTTTATAGATGCAAAGACCATCCTTTTCGCTTCGAACAGATTGGGCGGCTTCGGAGGCTACGACCTTTTCGTGGTGCGTAAGGATGATGCAGGTCAATGGTCAATCCCTACCAACTTAGGAGCACGGATCAATACCGCCGCGGATGAGGTCAGCCCGTACCTTACGAATGGGGGTATGGTACTTTACTTCAGCTCCAATAGGCTTGAAGGAATGGGCGGTTTTGATGTCTTCATGAGCGTCTATGATTATGAAAATCTGTACTTCGATCTAGCACAAAATATGGGTACGCCCATAAACTCTCCGCTAGATGATATAGATTTTCACCTATCACTTGATGGTACCCAAGCATTCTTTAGTTCGAATAGAAAAGAAGGAATCGGAGGCTTCGATCTGTATTTGGCATTTTTAAAAAATCAAGTAATCGACCAACTGATGTATACAGAGCAGGTCTTCTTGCTTGAAAATCCAGGTCTATCAGAAGATATAGCCAAATCGTCTTCCACCACCAAAGTACCAAAAAAAGAATTCGTATCCAAGTCCATCTACTATCGAAATGACCAAGAAATATTGAACCCAGCCAATACAAGCCAACTGGTTCAGCTGGTGGACATTCTTCGGATTTTTCCAGATCTAAAAGTTCAAATCATAGGCCACACCTCCTCGGAGACGCTTAAGGAATTCAACCTTTACTTCAGCATGAAGCGGGCAGAAAAAGTCTATGATTATTTAGTAGAAAGGGGTATTCCAGCAGATAGAATTTCTGTCACAGGGGTAGGATCCAGTTTCCCCGCTGAAAAATCCATCTTGGGTGCCAATATAGATCAGCGCAATACCAACAATCGAATCGACTTCAGATTCATCAATCCAAATGAGAATTTGTTGAACATCGTCATCGATCGGCCAAATGTCCCAGAATCCATTCAGGATAGTAGCTTTATGAGACTTGATGATCGAATGGAAAAACTCAGCTACCGAATCAAAATAGCTGAATCCAGCCAAATCCTTAAAAATGACCTGGTCAAAGAAGCCAAGGAAGCCTTCATCGAAAAGCTTCCTGATGGCAACTATGCTTATTTTGTAGGTCTTTTCGACCAGTACAACCAAGCTCGTCAGATGAAAAACGAGTTTCTACGCAGACAATTCATCGATGTAAAAATAGTGGCTTATCTAGGTACAGAATCCCTCGACGCCGACCGTGTAAAAGCCATGAAGACTGAGTATCCTGACCTCGAAAATTACCTCAAATTCGAGCAGCCGTAATCTAATCTGATCTCCTGGTATTAGTTTTTCGGCTGAAAAGCATTGTGAAGATCGACAAAAAAATTGGTCCAATCAGTTTGCGACTTTATCTTTGCCTTCGGACTTAGCTCATTTCGATATGGAAGGTATGTAATTAGCCCCATCTCTCGAGGATCAAGTTAAGTAGCAATTCATTTGCGAATTACGCCGAACTCATATGCCATATGTCGAAAAAAAAACCAAATACGATCAAGCCAGCGCCTCAACCTAACACCTCCGTGGGGGGAATTTTGGTACATGAAGCACCATTTCAGGGATTTGCCAGTTTTTTTAGGCAGCATCTATGGCAGTGCGGCTTGATTATCCTATTGGGGTTAGGTATCTACTTGCGGGGTATGCATTATGACTATGTATTGGATGATACCATCGTGATCAAAGATAACAACTTCACAAAAGCTGGAGTAAAAGGAATTTGGGATATCCTGACTACAGAAAGTATGACGGGCTATTTTGGCGAATCCAAAAACCTCGTGCAAGGAAACAGGTACCGCCCACTATCATTGGTGACCTTTGCCATCGAGTATGAGATCATGGGTGGCCTGAACCCTACAGTGAGTCATCTGGGAAATATTACAATTTACATACTCAGTTGCGTACTGATCTTTTGGCTCTTGACCAATCTTTTGGGGAGTCGGTATCATTTTGGTTGGGGTATGAACCTTGCCTTCGTAGCGAGTATCCTTTTCGCGGTACATCCGCTACACGTAGAAGCTGTAGCCAACATAAAAGGCAGAGACGAGCTCATGGCCATGTTATTCGCCGTATGGAGCATGGTCCTTGCACTGAAGCACATCAAAAATCCTCAGACCGGTACCCTGATAGGGGCATTGGTATTATTCTTCCTTGGTCTATTATCAAAAGAGAATACTTTTACGTTTCTAGCTGTGATTCCGCTTGGACTTTATTTTTTCACACAGCAATCTTGGGGACGCGTATGGAGTGGATTTTGGCCATTTTTAGTAGTGGCGATGGCATACCTCATCCTTCGGACCCAGGTCAGTGGACCCATTAGCTTAGATCAGGTAAGTCGAGATTTGATGAACAACCCTTTTGTGGAAATGACCACGGGCCAGAAATATGCCACCATTCTCTACACGCTGTGGGAATACCTCCGCCTGCTACTGATTCCTCATCCATTGACCCATGACTACTATCCATATGCCATTCCTATCATGTCTTGGTCAGATCCCATGGTGCTACTCAGCCTGCTGTTGCACCTAGGAGCTGTGGGATACGCCCTGTGGAATATCCGAAAAGACCATATCGTATCCTTCTCTATATGGTACTACCTCGCTACCTTATCCATCGTATCCAATGTGGTCATCAATTTGGGCACATTTATGAATGATCGATTCATCTATATGTCTTCCTTGGCATACGGCCTATTGCTAGGATATGGCGTGTACCAGTTGGCACACAAATGGCTTCGGGGCAATCAGATCATTTCCATCGGGATTTTGGCCGTGGTGAGCATCGTCTATGCGTACCTGAGCTTCGCCCGCGTACCCGCTTGGGAAAATGCCATGACCCTCAATCAATCCGCCATCAAAGTATCAAAAAATAGTGCGAGAGCCAATTCATTTATGTCCACAGCGCTATTCAATGCATACCTCGAATCCCAAGATCCAGAAGAAAAACGCAGACTTATCCTCGAGGCAGAACCCTACGCTTACAAAGCTATTGATATCCACAAGACCTACCTGAATGGACATATCATGGCAGTAGGTGTAGCAGCTGAAATCTACAAAATGGATAATGACCTCGATAAGCTCCTCCAAGTATTTTACAAATCAGCCGTCATCAGACCAGATGTCAGCTTCATCACGGAATATTGCCGCTATCTGAATGGACGAGCAGATCGTGAAAAGATGGTCCAATTCTACGTGAAAGTAGGCACGGAACTTACTGAAAAGAACAATACCAAATGGGCTGAACAATACCTTAAGCTCGGACTAGAAATGGCTCCGAATGACACAAGAATCCACACTGGCCTCAGTCTGCTGTATCAGAAACTAGGAGACAACGCCCGTGCACAATATCATTATCAACTTTCAAAATAATCCCCAATCGTATGACAGATGAAATCCTCTATCAAATAGCGCTATCCAAAATACCAAATATAGGCCCAGTGACCGCCAAAAACCTATTGAGTTATTGTGGTAGTGCCCAAGCAATTTTCCATGAAACAAAATCAGGTCTTGAAAAAATACCCGGTATCGGTGCTGCAAAAGCCGAAATCATCTTAAATGCCAAGGATTTAAAACAAGCAGAACGCGAACTCGTATTTATCCAAAAACACGGTATTCAGCCAGTGTTCTTTTCGGACGAGCAGTACCCAAGACGACTCAAACAAATAGAGAGTGCCCCCATAATCCTTTATTTCAAAGGAAGTGCCTCCCTCAATCCTGCTCGAACGGTAGGCATCGTCGGAACGCGTACCCCGACGGATCAAGGTAGGATCATTACAGAAAAAATAGTAGAAGGCCTCAAAAGCTATGGAGTGACCATCATCAGCGGGTTGGCATATGGCATAGATGCCATCACACACCGGAAATCTGTGGAACACAGCATCGATAACATCGGCGTCCTCGGTCATGGTCTGGATATGCTCTACCCCAGTGAACACCGCGAACTCGCATCCAAAATGATCCACCATGGAGGATTACTGACCGAATTTCCTTCCAATACCAATCCAGATAAGGAAAACTTCCCTATGAGAAACCGAATTATCGCCGGTATGTGTGATGCACTGATTGTCATCGAGTCCAAGGTAAAAGGAGGCTCTATAATCACTGCAGAATTTGCCAATGACTTCAACAAAGACGTCTTTGCCGTGCCTGGTAGACCCACAGATGAATACTCTGGAGGATGCAATGCTATGATCAAAAAACACAAAGCCTTCCTTCTAGAAAAAATCGAGGACTTGCTCTACATCATGCGCTGGGATGAAATAGACAAGAAAAAATCCATACAATCCCGCCTATTTGTAGAGCTCAGTCCAGAAGAACAAAAAATAATGGATCAACTCAGAAATGTATCTGACCTCAGTATAGACGAACTGTGTTACCGACTACAGTGCCCCTCCTCCCAGATTGCTCCCGTCTTGCTTCAGTTAGAATTTTCAGGCATACTGCGTTCTCTTCCCGGAAAACGCTACATGATCAATTAAGCTATGAATTTATCCACCAGCCAAAAAAAGATATACTTCGTATCAGATTTTCACCTTGGGGTAGATGCGTCCTTGACGAGTGAAGATAGAGAAAAAAAAATAGTGCGGTGGCTTCATATGATCAAATCCGACTGTGAGCGGCTATATCTGATGGGCGATGTATTTGACTATTGGTTTGAGTACAGAGAAGTGATCCCCAAAGGTTTTTTGCGGATACAGGCCGCACTACTTGAATTACGAGATGCCGATATTCCCGTATTTTTCTTTACGGGCAATCATGACATGTGGATGTTTCGATATTTTGAGACACACCTCGGTATTCCGATTATTCGAGAACCCATCATCGAACATTTTGGTGGGAAAACTTTTATGCTCGGTCATGGTGATGGCCTCGGACCAGGTGATCATGGCTACAAATTCATAAAAAAAATCTTTGCCAACCCAATCTGTCAATGGCTATTCGCAAGGGTTCATCCCAATCTTGGGATAGGACTGATGCGCTGGACGAGTCAACACAGCAGAGGCCTTGAAAAACCAACAGATCAAGAATTTCGAGAAGAAAAAGAATGGTTGGTACACTATTGTAATAATTATCGAGGAGCCGAACAGCCCGACTATTTCATCTTTGGGCACAGACACCTGCCTATCTACTACAAACTACCAGATAAAAAGGGGCATTACATCAACTTGGGAGAATGGCTTCACCACTGCTCCTACGCCGTATTTGATGGAAAAGAAGTCCAGCTTTTGTTTTTTGAGTCAGACCAACCAATCAAAATTCATGGAAATATTACCTCAAAATATTGATACCTTTGCGGCTAATTATCCAATGAAGCGTAAACAAAATGAACATGCCTAGCCAATTTTCTCAAAAATATATATTGATCACCTTTTTAAGTTTGTGTACTCTATGGGCATGTAAGTCCACCAAAAAGGCTACAGAAGCGCAAGCAAAAACCCAAGAAGAAATCATACCAACTACACCGGTCAAAGAGCGAAAAATAAAAACTGCGACCACCATTCTCGAAGTAGATAAACTCGAAAACATCTATGTAGTGGATGACAAAAACAACATCAAACTCTACGGCGCTGATGGAGTGATGAAGGTGGAATACAATGACAACAGAGCTGGAAAAGTAAGCAGCATCGATCCAACCAACCCCATGAGCCTGGCCGTATTCTATAAAAACCAGGGATTGATCAAACTGCTGGATAATAAGCTAGGAAATATCAAAACCATCGATCTGAACTCGAAAGCCCCGAATACCTACACGGCCATCTGTGTCTCTAATGACAATAATTTCTGGGGCTACGACTACCTTCAAGCCAAAGTTTTCAAATTCACCCATGAACAAAAAATTGTAGCGGAGACCAATCGATTTATGGACATCGATATGACAAATGTCACCCCAAGCAGAATGGTGGAAAGAGGGAACAAACTCTTGGTATTTGACGAGCAAGAAGGCTTTTTTATCTTTGATAATTTCGGACAGTTTATCAAAAAAGTACCCGTATCTGGTGTGAAAGATTTCCAATTTGACGGAAGGATCATCGTATATAAAACCATGACCGGCCTCAAAAGTGTAGCCCTCGACTTCCTCATTATGAACATCGTAGGCGTACCAGCCGAAATTGAGGCAAGTATGGCAGACTACATCAAGGTCACACCAAAAAACTGGGTCATAGCCTATCCAGAGGGCATAGATATTGTGCCACGTGCGGCGGAGTAAGGCCTTCGCCTAAATACTAATCGAAAAGCAGGCCACCTGACAAGGAATCCGCTACTTCAGTCAATTCTATGAAAAAAAAAATCGTCCATGCGCCGCGGCATGTGACCAGCATGGTCCATAATTTCTTCTTTACACCAGAAAGAAAGGATCTTGCATCTGTTGAGAAAAGGGATGAAAAAGATTTGGATGTGTATATTTTTTGGAATATTAAGCATTGGTCTCAAGGCTCAAACCCGTGACTTCGAAAAAATAAATTTTGACGATACTATTTATTTCAACAAAAAAATCATACACAAAACCACAAGCCAGCCCACAACTATTCAGTACGAGGAAATAAATGGAACACTATCCAAGCTGGACTATTTTGACTCAAAAAACCGAAAAACAAGGGAAAAAATTTGGAAAGCTGATACCCTAGTCAAACATACGGAATATACATACCTCGAAAACGATCAGGTAATTAAATACTTTGATTCGTTAAATCATAAAGACCTGCCAACACGAATTCGCATGAACATAAAGTATCCACCATTGGCTATGGAAAATGAGATTTCAGGAACAATAGATGTAAAGCTGATTTACGATCAAAATTATATCCCAATATCCTACAAAGTCCTAACCAGTTTGGGCCACGGAATTGATGAAGAAGTAGATAAGAAAATGAAGCAAATGATGGCTTTCGCAAAAAAACACAACGTTTCGTTCAAAGACCTCGATGATCCAATCCAGATTCTCAAAATTAATTTTTCGCTAGAAGAACAAAAATAAATCAAGAGTGACCTCACAAGTTTTACTTATTCGATTCAAATATTTTAGTGCGTTTATATTCAAAAAATGTACCCCATACCAATCGTGCTGAAAAGAGTAGGAAGAACTTCAAAATGTCGGATAGATACAAAAAGTGAAAAAAAACAAAAATTAGTTACACCATGCAACTTTTTGGACCTACTTTTGATACATTGATTTGATAGGGAATTTAAAAAGATTGTATGGGCAGAAATCTTAAGTATGTGGGCATTATGGTAATATGTTTTGCCATCGGATTTGTTACGAACGAATTTATCAAATCACGGGCGGAATCTAATGTCGACGAGCGGAGCAAAAGAGAAGATTGTCTACCAATAAGTAACCGGATGCAGGGTTTTAGATTCATCAAGCCGCTTCTCTTTCATGATATTCTTTGTCCAGCACATGAATTAAAATCTCTAGAAGAAAGACTAGAAAAGACTATCCAAAATCTACAAAGTTCTAACCAATTAAGTACAGCATCTGTATACTTCCGTTCGCTCAATGAAGGTATATGGACAGAAGTAAATCCAGAACAAAAATACCACTTGGGATCCCTATTAAAAGTCAGCCTTCTGATGTCCTATCTAAAGACCATTGAGCAAAATCCCAATGAACTTGAAAAAGAAATCACGATCACCCCAGAAATGATCATGCAGTCCGGCAAAGTTCAATACCATACTGATAAAACGCTCGAAATCGGGAAAACCTACAAAATAAAAGACATATTAGAATACATGATCGCTTACTCTGATAACAATGCATCCCGGATCATAGCCTCCAGAGTAGAATTTGCGGAGACCATCGCCCTCTTTAAAAAACTAAATCTTCCCGTTCCCCAAAGTGCCAACCCAGATGATTTCTTAATGTCGGCAAGGGAATACGCTGGTTTCTTCAGAATATTATACAACAGTACATTTCTGAGCTATGAGTTGTCAGAATTCGGCGCCTCATTGATGGCCAAATCTAGTTTTATAGATGGGATGCGAACAGCTGTTGCCGATAAAGGACAAGTCTGGAATAAATTTGGTGAATGGTGGGATTTAAACCAAAATGCAGAACTCCACGAGACAGCCCTTGTCAACATTGGAAATAGAGATTATATCGTCAGCATCATGACCAGAGGAACAGATCTGGAAAGACTCAGAGCCAGCCTGCTCACCCTCAGTAAAGAGGTCGTATCTTATACGACTGCTCCTTAATGAATTTTGAGGTCCCCCATCAATTGTAGTTTGAAGTTTTCAAAATCCGTACCTATCTTAGTAGCTTGCTTCACTTTTTGTGCAAGGATCGCTAAGCGGTCAGGAATGACCACGTCCTCACCCAAAATCGGATTCATGACATCCAGAAACTTAGCGGGATGCGCAGTCTCCAGAAATACTCCAATGGCCTGGGGATTTTCAAGCTGATACTGAATCAAAGACCACGCGGCTAATGCTCCATGAGGATCCGTGACATATCCAAAGACATCAAAAACCCTCCGAATCGCTTCTTCATTTTCTGTATCCGTGTACGCATATCCACGGAGATCTGATCGCATGGCATGGACATCATGACCATACAATTCCATCATGCGAACAAAATTAGAAGGGTTACCTACATCCATCGCATTACTGATCGTCTGTACACTAACTTTAGGTACAAATGACCCGGTAGATAAAAAGTGAGGTACCGTGTCATTGGCATTGGTCGTAGCTAAAAACAAATCAATAGGCAAGCCCATCTTCTTTGCAATAAGTCCGGCAGTAAGGTTTCCAAAATTACCGCTAGGCACACTGTATACCAAGGATCGATCTTTGTGCCTGACAAACTCCTTTGCACTATCAAAATAATAGAAACTCTGAGGGATCAGCCGGGCGATGTTGATGCTATTGGCACTGCTCAATTGGAATTTACGACAAAGATCCGTATCCAAAAAAGCCTTTTTTACCAAATCTTGGCAGTCATCAAAACTCCCTGCTACCTCATAAGCCCGAATATTCTGACCTAGGGTGGTGAGTTGTTTTTCTTGGATATCACTAACCTTCCCACTTGGATACAGGATCACCACATCGATAAAGGGATGTCCATAAAATCCTGCCGCGACCGCACCCCCAGTATCTCCGCTGGTAGCTACCAAAATCGTAGTCTTCTGATCATCATTCTGCAGGAAATATCCCATCAATGCTGCCATGAATCTAGCACCAAAATCTTTGAATGCCATGGAAGGACCATGCCAAAGCTCCAGACTATACAGATTTTCTGCAAGTCGCTCTTTTGGTGCCTCAAAATTGATACTCTTTTCGATCAATGAACGTAACTCACCAGCAGGAATGGTAGGTCCAAAAAGCTTAGAAGAAACTTCAAAAGCTATCTCCACCAAGTCCAAATTAGGCAGCGTATCCTCGATCCATTGTGAAGAGAACCGATCTATGTGCGTAGGCATGTATAGCCCCTTATCTGGTGCAAGGGATTGAAGGACGGCTTTGCGAAGATCTACCTGAAAATTTGGATTATTGGTGCTATAAAATTTCATTTCGCTCACATTTTGACTTTGCAAAGTAAAGAAAAATAGCCCTATTTTTGGCGGATTCGAGAAAAGCAGATCATAAAAAGTGCTACAAGAAAATCATCATGGGATCCAGCAAGGACTAAGCTTTAGCAAAATACTTTCCATTCAATAGCAACACAACTGCCCGATGCCCCGATAATTTTAAGTATTTTTGCGGCTAAAGTATCGTGTATGACTTCCTTTGAAAGCCTGAATCTCAATAATCCTCTTAGAAATGCCCTTGCAGATTTGGGATTTACCCATGCCACACCCATCCAAGCAGCAGCTTTTTCTACCATCATGTCTGGAAGAGATGTCGTGGGTATCGCTCAGACAGGTACTGGAAAGACTTACGCCTACCTCCTACCGATCTTGAGGATGCTGCCATTTTCGAAGCAAAATCAACCCCGCGTACTCATCATCGTACCTACACGAGAACTGGTACTCCAAATCGTCGAAGAAGCTCAAAAACTCTGCACCTATACGAGTATACGAGTAGGTGGCGTGTATGGCGGCACGAATATGAATACACAAAAGCAAGTAGTAGCGGACGGACTAGATATTTTGGTGGCTACACCTGGCCGACTTCTAGATCTCGCATATACCGGAGTACTGAAACTTAAATCTGTTCAAAAACTCGTACTCGATGAGGTGGACGAACTCCTAAACCTAGGCTTTCGTCCTCAGCTCATTACTCTTCTTGACCTGCTACCTGAGAAAAAACAACACCTGCTCTTTAGTGCGACCATGTTGGATGATGTAGAATCCATGATCAAAGACTACTTCAATGATCCCGTTTTTGTAGAAGTGACACCTCCTGGAACACCAGTGGATCAGATCGATCAGAGATATTATGTGGTACCCAATTTTTACTCAAAATTGGCCGTACTTCGTCACCTCCTGCTTCAGGGTAGCCAGATGACCAAGGTCCTCATTTTTGCGAATACAAAGTATCTAGCGGATTTGATCTATGAGGGGTTGGAGACCGACTTTCCGAATGCGGTGGGCGTCATTCACTCTAATAAATCACAGAACTTTAGGATCAACTCCATCACCCAATTTCAAAACGGTAGCTATCGATTCCTGATCGCAACGGATGTGATAGCCCGCGGACTGGACATTGACGGTATAACACATGTGATCAATTTTGACTTACCGGAAGAAAACGAAGTGTACGTACACCGTATCGGACGTACGGGGCGAGCAGAAAAACAAGGAGTATCCATCACATTCATCAAACCAATTGAACTCGATCAGTGGGAAGATATCGAAACACTGATGGACTTCAAGGTCGGTGAGTGGCCCATTCCCCAGGGAGTCGAGCTTTCGGATGCACTACTAGAAATCGAAAAACCCACTGTAGCCGGAAAAAACCTTAATCCAAAATTAACCCTCAAACACTCCCAAGGTGCATTCCATCAGAAAAAAGATAAAAACATCAAAACCAATAAAGCCCTAGAACGCAGAAAAGCCTACAAAGAGGACCGCCAAAAAAGAAAAAGCCAGCGCAAGCGAAAGTAGTCTTCAAAAAGACACCTCCTTACTTTCAAGAGCCACTATAAATCCAGTGGCTCTATACCCAACAGCTTGCCCAAATAGTGGAAGGAGATATCGTATCTTGATTTTAGATCGAGGTAGGAAGAAAGAGCATTGGGATTAGGGCTTGCCTTTGTGGCAATGATCAGGAGATTTTTGCCTGATTCTTCGATAGGAACGAACTCCATTATTTTGCACCGATAGCCCATGTGCTCGAGTAGGAGCATACGCATAGTATCTGTAACCAATTCCGCCAGACGTTCCTGAAGAATACCATGCTGCGCCATGAAATCTTTAGTACCCATCGCCTTACGGACTTGTTTGTGGCAGCATGGAGAAACCACGATGTACTTTGCATCTGACCGAATACCCTGATAAATAGCCATGTCCGTGGCAATATCACATGCATGAAGTGCGATGATCATATCCAAAGCCCCTAAAGTAACCTGCCCGATATCACCGGTACGAAATTCTAGTGTCGGAAATTCTAGGTCATTGGCGTGTCTTTGATTGATTTCTGTAAGTTCAGGTCGAATATCATAGCCTTCTATATGAATATCTTGTCCCAGTTCATTTCTAAAATAGTGATAAAGTGCAAAACTCAAATACGCCTTTCCACAGCCCATATCTGCTACTGTAAATTTGGATTTAGCCGGAATCTGTACATGGTGAGAGATGATCTCTACGAATTTATTTATTTGGCGATATTTCTTTTGGGCTGGTGCGAAAATCAAGCCATTAGATGAAGCTAGACCAATGGCTTTTAAAAAGGAGGCATGAGGAGGAATGAGGTAGTTTTTCGAATGGTTGTGCCGATCGTGGTCTATTTTTTTTTGTGCTTTTGATTTGAGCAAAGAGACCTTGCCTTTTTTTGAGCGCAGGATGCTGTAAGTATCCTGCGTCGTATAAATTTGGGTCTGACCGTAGTCTTCGGTGCACCATATGAATACCTTATCCAACAGTACATCCACATCAAAACTATGGGTCAGGTCTTGAGTCGGCCAATGCTCCACAGCCTGATACCGAAGCTGATCCTCATCAGAAAGGTATGATTTTAGGGAAATCTTGGGGGCTATACTTTTTGAGCTGGGAGCAGAAAAAACCATCCGGAGCGGTGTAGCTGCTATGGTCAATTGCTTCAGGAGTCCACGAATATTCGAAATTGCTTCTGACACGAAGGATTTTTTTTACAAAGGTACGTAAAGTCTGCTACCCACCCGAACAGTCGCTGATGTGAAACAAAAATGGCCCCGAAAATATCGGAGCCATTTTGTCCTTTATCTACTGAGGCAATTTTTTAATCTTTCGAGTTGGCGTTCAGTAAGTATGGTAGAAATTCGATCCATCATTCTAGCATTGCATGCATCCAGCGACTGCTGTAATCGCTCCCTAATGGTTTTTACTTGGCTCTCAAAAATTTGGCTTAGATCTCGCATGTATTGATCAAACCGCTCCTGAGTAATCTCTCCACTTTCCAACAATTTGACCAGAATAGTTCTTCGTTCGATGGTTGCTTCTCTCAGTTTCTGCATTTCTGTTTGAGAGGTGCTTGTTGCATTACGTTTACACAGTTGATTTTCTTGGATCAATGTCCGGACCCTTCTTTGTTGGGCATTGTCGAGTTCTAGTAATTTCAAACATCTCAGCAATTGCTGATCTCTGAAGGCTGAAGTCGTCAATGAGCCATCCCTTAATTCCAATGGAATTTCGAGCTCTTTTTGTGTAAATTCTTGGCTTGTAGCATCGTCTGAAACCAGATTGACCTCCGCTTGCTCATCTTTGGTACAGGATACCCAGATCAGTGAAGAAAAAAGTAAGAAGAAAAAAAAGTGAATCTTTCTCATGACTGCAAATTAAATTTTAGGTAATACAACAACAAAGATATAAAAAAAATAATTAAATCGGAAATCTATTTAAAAAAAATAGCGGTACCCTTTCGAGTACCGCTATTTTTATCTATCAATCTAAAAACTTATTGTTTTACAACTACAAGTTTTTGCTTGTATCGCTCAGTTCCGATTAGGATGTCTAATACATAAACACCAGCTTCTAAATCATTCAGCTCGATGGTCTTATTGAATCGACCAGAAGACATGATTTCTTTATCAGCTACTTCTCTTACATATCGTCCATCAGCTGCAAAGATCTGTATGGTTACCTCATCATTTCCTTCACCAGAGATTTCTACTTGTGTAGTGAATACAGCAGGGTTAGGGAATACTTTAAGGCTGTATTGGTACTCAGCTCTCACACGTGCTGTAGCGATCGGGCTGTAGCTTTCTCTACCATCTGTACTTACCAATTTGATACGGTAGTGGTAGATGCCGCTTTGCTCAATATCTCTATCAGGGAAGCTGTACTGTCTCGGAGTCGCTGAGTTTCCGAATGCTTGCACTTCACCGATCTTCGTGAAATCTGCAGCTGATTCGTGTCTCACCTCGATTTCGAAATGGCTAGCTTTCTCTTCTGAAAGGGTCTGCCAGCTTACGTCATTGAAAGTTCCTCTGTTTTCAGCAGTTACAAGTCCCCAAGTAGCTGCACTTCTCACTTTGGTGAATCCACCATCGATGTTGAGGTATTCTACACCTGGTTCCATACTGATGGTTCTGGTCGTATTCTGACCGTTTGAGTGATCCACGTCGTTGTCTACGTTTGGATTTGAACCGACCATCGCTTGTGTAGGTATATAATCAGCTGGTGGAGTAAATCTCAAGAAGTAATCTGCTTTCTGCAAGTAGCCGAGTGAATATAGACCTTGGTTGTCAGAGAATGTCTCCCCTACTTTGTTGTTGTTTAGATCGAAGATTTCGATTCTTACACCAGGAAGAACAGGCTCGTCCGCATCTCTAAGTCCATTTTCATTGGTATCGTTCCATACAAGCTGACCAGCTTTTGCCATTGGGTAGAAACCTGCTCCGATATCCAATCGCTTCTGACCAGAAACCACTGTAAAGGAATTCGTAGTCACAGGACCATTTGCTCCAGTGATATCACTATCTCTGTTTGGATTACCACCGATGAATGGTCTTGCAGGTACAAGTCCATTAGGAGGAAGTACCACTTGTACATAGTAAGTACCCGGAATCACACAGAACTTGAAGAATCCATCGTCTGAACCAGTACCAGGCTTATGACCTGTAACCGCCGTAGCGAACTGTGTGAAGCTACCATTTGGTTGCTGTCTGAATAATCTTACTTGAAGACCATTGATACCGTTTTCAGTAAGGTCTTCGATGTCATTCTTATTCAAGTCAAACCAAACAGTCTCTCCGATCTCTGCACATCTGAATACACCTGCTGTCACGTTATTGACAACTTGGTTAACTCCTACGGCAAAAGTAGCGGTCGTACCGGCACCATTTGCACCAGTCACATCACTATCGATGGCATCATTGGTTCCAACTTTAGGCGTGGTGAATTCAAACTGTGTTCCAGGAGCGAATCTTACGTAGTATGACCCAGGTGCTACACCAGCGAAGGTGAATGTACCCATGGCGTTTGTAAGTGTACTGTTGATCAAAGTACCTCCTGAGTTGAATAATTGTACAGGTACATTTGCAACTGCGGGTTCTGTTCCATTTCTGACACCATTACCATTCATGTCTTCGAATACCAGACCATTGATCTGAGATCCTTGACATTGACCTGAGGTAGGTGCTTGGTATGTGGTATTCGTCACTGCACACGATGTATTTGCGGAGAATGTAGCTGATAAAGTATGTACCAATCCATCAGCTGGAATATTGTTGATCATGAAATTCAATGGACTAGTGAATGGTGCATTGAAAGTCACAAATGCATTGCTTGTCAAATCTCTGATTGTCAGCGTACCAGTAGTAGGAGGTGCGATGAAATTGACCGTACCACTCACACTGTACGTTGTACCAGTCTGGCAGTTCGTCATGATGTTCTGACCGAAAGTCAAGCTACAGTTAATGACTTGAATAACTGTGATTGGCACGTTGGTAGAACTACATAGTCCACCTGCGTCACACACTCGAAGGCAAAGCAGATCTTGACCAGCGTATCCTGGATTTGGTGTGTAGGTCACACAGTTGTCTCCACCGATTACTGCTGTACCATTGCTCGGTCCGCCACATACACTTAGGGTAAGTACATCACCAGTACCACTCGTTTGTGGTTGAGGAATCGCTACCGCAATTTTTCTTAAATTGACGTTTGTTCCTATAGCGCCGATGTTTGAAACCCTACCTGAAGCCACATCGATGGTGTAGAGATTGTCAAAGTTTGAGCCGGTCGTATTCGCAGCTAAGAAAGCGATGTTTCTTGCTCGTGGCGTATCATAGTAGATATCCATGTCAATAGTCGGGTTCGATGTATTGACTGTAATACCTGTGGTACCTCTTGTGTTCAATCCACCAGCATTTGGAGGATCTTGAAGTGTGAGGATATTTCTAATGAAGTCATAGTTGAACAATTCTGTCGTGGTAGATCCAGCGAAGCTATTGGTGTAAGCTCCTGCTCCGATAGAAGGTTGCTGACCGAAGTTAGCATCTCCCGTTACGAATGCAAGTGTGCCATCTGCTTGCTGAAGTGTACCAGTAATAGGATTGAGTCTTGCATTGTAACCGCTACTAGAAGTCACACGGATTCTATCGACTGTAGGATTGAAGTCAAAAGCGATATTTGGTAATCCGATTGGAAGTGTAAAGCTAGATGCACCTACAGGACTAACGAGACCCGTATTAGGATTGACCGTGTATAATCTTGCTGTACCATTCGTAGAGTTGTATCCAAGTACGAATAGTTCACCAGTAGCAGGTCTGACATCCATACCTACGATAGTCTGGCCATTCAATATCCCAGAAATTGGCTGTGTAGCCAAAATTCTTGCGGGATTATTGGAGTTGAAGCTGATCAAAGCGTTGTTGCTTGTCAAACCGTAGATCAACAATCCGTTGATATCAGGGTCAGTCAGAGTAGGACAGAAAGTCACAGGTACATTTTGGTTGGTAGTCACTGGAGGCTGAGCGATCATTGGAGGATCGTTTACAGGAATCACAGTGATTGGAACATTGGTCGAGCTACAAAGCCCGGCTTGATCACATACCTGAAGGCACAATAGATCAGGACCGTTGTAGTTTGGAGCTGGAGTGTACGTCACACAGTTGGTAGAAGGATTGATCGTTGCAACACCATTAGTAGGTCCACCACAAATCGTCATAGTAAGTACATCTCCCACATTCGGATCGAATAAGATCGGGCAGAAAGTGATCGGTGTATCTTCAGGAGTCGTTACTGGACCTTGTGTAATCGTAGGAGGGAAGTTTACAGCCAAAATGGTAACCGTTACCGTTGCTGTATCACAATCTCCTGTGAGGTCACATATTCTATATCTGTAGGTATCAACACCCACGAAGTTATTGTTTGGTGTGTACTCAGAGAAATCATCTGTAGGGTTGTTTGGTGTGCCATTGGTATTGATGATGGCTACCCCGTTAGCTGGTGGTGTCACGATTTGTACTGGGCCTAAACCTGGACCGTCTGGACCGAAACTATCATTGGCAAGAATCTGAATCACCACAGGCGTATTCTGATTCGTCGTTGCGGAATCATTATTGGCAACTGGAAGCCCATTTAGTGGACATTGAAGCGCTTCACATCCTACTCTATTGTCGATGTAAATATCGATGGCTGGTCTGTCATCAACAGAAACGGACATTTGGTTATTGAAGTTTGCACCAGTATTAGCAAAGATACGCTGCTGGATAGGCTCATCATTTTCAAGAACGCGAATTGGTAATCCCACACAGTCATTTGGCAATCTGAATGAGAAAAGCGCTATCGGTTGGTCAGCAATTGTGTTTGGAGATGGAGAGTTTTGAAGTACCACTTGGTATACATCATATCCTTCCAAATCAGCAACATTGAAACCTTGTGCACCATAGTTTTGAGCATTGATCAACTGTGCAACCCAAAGACCTGTAATATTAACAAAACTACCCGCCCCTGGAGCTGGTGGAATTGGTGGCTCGAGTTCAGTACCAGCTGGCACCAATACCGTGAACAATGCTGTAGAGATCGTCACATTTGTAGATGTGAAATTTGGATACGCCACCGCAGTCACTACCCGCTTATCAAGTGGATTGGTCTGTAGGATACAGTATTCTATGGTACTTCTTCTGAAAACAGTAATTGGCACATTAGTCACTGAACAAAGACCCCCTTGATCACATACTCTTACGCATATGATATCTGAACCTTCGTAGTTTGTATTTGGGGTGTAGGTAAGACAATTGTTACTTGCAACAGCAGCTGTACCATTGAACGGACCACCACAAATAGATACGGTCAACTGATCATTTGGATTTGGATCTGCAATAATCGGACAGAAGCTGATAGGTGTATTTGTAGGTGTGAATAATGGATCTTGTGTGATAGTCGGAGGAAGGTTTGCTGGAGGAAGTACAGTAATTTGTACATTCGTTGTAGAGCAAAGGCCTAACTGATCACACACCCGTACACACAATTGGTCTGGACCAACGTAGTTGTTATTTGGTAGGTAATTTACACAATTGTTACCAGTGATAGTTGCAAAGCCATTGCTCGGGCTACCACATAGTGATACCGTCAATACATCACCTGGGTTAGGATCTGCGACGATAGGGCAGAAAACTACGGGTGTATTGTTTGGCGTTGTTACTGGACCTTGTACGATGGTCGGAGGAAGATTAGTTGGAGGCAACACTGTGATTGTAACGATGGTAGAAGAACAAAGTCCTCCATCATCGCATACCTGTACACATAGTAAATCTGGACCAACATAATTGCTATTTGGAGTATACGTTACACAGTTTGCACTCGTTGCTACAGCCATGCCGTTGGTAGGCATACCACAAAGTGATACCGTGAGAACATCACCTGGATTTGGATCGCCAATAACTGGACAGAAAGTCACAGGTGTATTTGTCGGCGTAGTTACTGGACCTTGGGTTATCACAGGAGGTAGATTAGAAGGAGGCAATACGGTGATAGGAACGAGTGTAGTATCACACAATCCTCCTTGGTCGCATACTCTGATACACAACTGATCACTACCTGAGAAATTGTTGTTTGGGGTATAAGTTACACAATTATTGCTACCTAGTACTGCAGTACCATTGGATGGGCCACCACAAAGATTGACTGTCAACACGTCCCCAATATTTGGATCTAATATGATAGGGCAGAACACTGTTGGTGTATTGATAGGGGTTGTGACTGGACCTTGCGCAATGCTTGGAGGCAAGTTCGCTGGAGGCAATACGGTGATTGATACAATTGTAACGTCACAAAGGCCTGCTTGGTCGCACACTTGAAGACATAGTAGGTCTGGTCCTACATAGTTATTGTTAGGAATATAAGTCACACAATTGTTGTTATCTACAATAGCAGTACCATTAGCTGGGCCACCACAATTGGTTACCGTAAGGACATCTCCCGGGTTTGGATCCGTAATGGTAGGGCAGAATGTGATTGGTGTATTGTTTGGTGTAGACACCGGTGGTTGATTGATGGTAGGTGGCAAATTGTTTGGAGGCAAGACTGTTATTGGCACATTGGTAGTAGCGCAAAGTCCAGCTTGATCACATACTCTGACACAGACCTGATCTTGGCCGTTGTAGTTATTATTTGGAACGTAAGTGATACAGTTGTTATTTCCGATTGATGCCGTGCCGTTGGTAGGGCCACCGCATAGCGTCAGTGTCAACACATCATTAGGATTGGGATCCGCAATAACAGGACAGAAAGTCACTGGAGTATTGTTTTGAGTTGTAACTGGTGGCTGAGAGATCGTTGGTGGCAAGTTAGCAGGTGGAACTACGGTAATAGGCACATTTACCGTATCACATCGATTCGTCTGATCACATACTCGAACACACAGTTGATCTGGCCCAGCATAGTTATTTACTGGTGTATAGGTTACACAGTTATTGTTTCCTACAGTAGCTGTACCATTGGTAGGACCTCCACAAAGTGATACTGTCAATACATCACCCGCATCTGGATCTGCAATGACAGGGCAGAATGTGGTTGGTGTGTCTTGAGGTGTGGAAACTGGTGGTTGGGAAATCGTCGGTGGATCTGGTACCGGTGTTACCGTAATGGGTACAGAGGTGCTATCGCAAAGACCCGCTTGGTCACAAACTCGGATACAAACATTGGTTGTACCGTTGAAATTTAATGTCGGCGTGAAGGTCACACAGTCCGTTAGTGGGTCTACAGTAATAGTACCATTCTGAACAGGACCACAAAGGCTTACCGTAAGATTATCGCCTGTACCACTAGTAGATGGCTGTGGGGCTGCAAGGGTAAATTCAACCAAGTTTAGATTGTTACCTATTGCCGCGATTTCTGTAGCTCGTCCGGTAACCAAATTGATGCTATATAAGAAATCAGCGGTAGAAGTACCCGTATTGGCTACCAAATAAGCTTCATTCAGTCCAGTACTGTTGTTGAAGTAGATATCCATACCAACTGTAGGCATAGCGGTGTTTACCACGATACCAGAAGAACCTACCGTATTAAGAATTCCATCATTCGGCGGTATTTGAGTGGTAAGTATATTTTGAGCACTGTGATAATTAAACAAAGTTGTAGAAGTAGTCCCAGCAAAGCTATTCGTGTAAGCGATTGCCACAGCAGAAGGCGTCTGTCCCGAATTTGCGTCTGTAGCTGCGAAAGCTAGATTTCCATCTGTTGCTACCAGAACACCCGTATTTGGATTAAGTCGGAAGTTGCCACCATTAGCAGATGTAACTCTGAGCAAATCCACAACAGGGTTGAAATCAATATCAACTCTTGTAAGATTGGTAGGTAGCGTGATATTGGAAACACCCACAGCTGTCGTAGCTCCTGTGGCTGGGTTGAGCGTATATATTCGGGCTGCTCCTGTGGTGGCGTTGTATCCCAAAATGTATAGAAGACCATTGGATGGTCTTGCATCTAAGCCTACAATGGCTTGGCCTCCAGTCACACCTGAGATAGGCTGCGTAGATCTAATGACAGAAGGATTATTTGTATCAAATGTAATGATTGTATTCGAAGAGGTAATCGCATATCCAATAAGACCCGCTATATCTGGATCTGTAAGTACTGGACAAAAAGTCACTGGTATATCTTCTGGCGTAGTGACCGGCGGTTGAGAAATTTGTGGTGGATCATTTGCCGGCGTAACCGTAATATCGACATTCGTAGAAGCACAAAGGCCCGCTTGATCACATACTCTAACACAGACTAGATCTGGGCCGGCATAGTTTGCATTTGGTACGTAGGTAACACAATTTGTTGAAGGATTGACTGACGCTGTCCCATTTGAAGGTCCCCCACATAATGAAACCGTAAGTACATCACCAATATTTGGATCTGCGATGGTAGGACAAAAAGTGATTGGTGTATCCTCAGGAGTGGTCACAGGTCCCTGTGTGATGGTAGGAGGTAGATTTAGGTTTTGTACGGTAACAGTTACCGTAGCCAAATCACAATCTCCACTAAGATCACAAATTCTATATGTAAAATTATCAGTACCCACAAAGTTTAGATTGGGGGTATATGTTATGAAATCATCTGTTGGGTTATTCGGGGTGCCATTGATATTGACTACCGCAGAGCCATTAGTAGGGTTCGTTACCACGATTACATTTTGGCTTGCTGGACCTTCCGGCCCGAAGTTGTCATTAGCAATCACTTGAATATTGACAGGTGTATTTTGTGTGGTAGTAGCTACATCATCTACTGCGTTTGGCCCAGCATTCAGCGGACAAGGCAGCTGGCTGAACCCAGGTCTGTTGTTTGTGTAGATGTCTATACTCAACTCATCATTCACCGACACCGACATCTGGTTATTGAAGTTGGCACCCAAGTTATCAAAAATCCTATTTCTGATAGGCTCATCATTGATCAATACCCGGACATTTAGATTCGCACAATCATTTGGTAATGTGAGCGAAAATAGCTGAATAGGTACATTCGCCGTTGTGTTGGGAGATGGCGAATTTTGGAGGACTACCTGATAAACGTCATAACCTTCCAAATCTGCAGGATTAAATCCTACGGAGGAATAGTTGGTCGCGTTGATCAACTGAGCTGTCCACTGACCCGTGATGTTAATGAAATTTCCAGCTCCCGGTGCTGGAGGAATGGATGGAGTGGTGACAGTACCTGCTGGCAGCAATAAAGTGAAAAGTGCCGTTGAGATAGTCACGTTGTTTGAAGTGAAATTGGGGTAAGCCACCGCTGTAATTTGGAGTGGATTGGCTGGATTAGTTTGAATAACCCCATACTGAATCGTATTTTGACCGACAACAAAATTTGTCAATAAGACCAGCATGAGCAAATTCAGACAACGTCGAATTGCTTTCATTTGATTTCCTTATTTTGATATTAAAAAAACAACAACTATATAATAAATTGACCTATAAACTGTTGGTTTTTGCCTTCAGATGGGACCTTAATCCACCTTAGACAGTGCAAATATAATCATAATGTTTAATGTAGTATCATTTAGTGTATAAAAAATTAAAATAAAATGTAATATGTTTTCGATGATTCCAAAAAAAAAGCCAGCACCCAAAGGCACTGGCTTTTCTAAATCATTGATTATAAATTAATTAAGGATTCTTATTAGGAAGTTGTTCGATTGCATTGAAAGACTGCAATCTAAAGACAGAATTCACTGGGTGACCATCTATCATATTGAAGATTGGATCGATATCATTGAACTGACCAGCGAAGATCGTTCTTCCATCCATATTCACATCTGACATGAAGTACCCTGGTGCAACGAATGCCTGACTCTTTAAGACGTTAGCTGGGGCTTGGTCTACTGTATTGAAGATTGGGTCCCTGTCCGTAAATTGTCCACTGTATATCGTTCTATCATTGCCATCGGTGTTTCCTAACCACAAGGCGTATCGATTACCTACTACAGCTTGCTCCAATGTGTTGTAAGCTGGAATTTGGTTGAACAACAAGGTAGTCAACAATGTGAAATCCACCATGACTGGTGTAGATCCCAAAGTGAATGGTTGTGCTGTTGCTGTACCTAAGTGATTTCGGTGTCTTACAGATACAAAGTAATTGCCATTTGGTGTATTATTAAACAACACAGGCGATACTCCATCCATATCCACGATATCTCCATCTCGCTGCACCAAGGCTGATCTTGTAGCTACGATGTTTGAAATATTATTTCCATCTCTAAGCTGTACGAATACCCAATCTACGATTGAGTTGTTTCCAAAGTTACCAAATACACCAGGGCTAACTGTTTCAACTGTATTGTTATTAACATTGACATAGTTACCTAGTGCTGGATATGGAGTACTTTGTGGAAGTAGACCTTGAACCCTAAGGTCATCTCTCATCAAGGTACCATTCGTACCTAAGAATGCGCCTTGTAGGAAAACCCTTGCAGTCAACCTTACAAATCCACCTTCTACAATAAGAGTTACAACTGCTGTATCACAAAGGTTTGGCACTCCTCCATCACAGTAGCTGTATGTGAACTCATCCGTTCCGACGAAGTTTGGATTTGGCGTATAGCTGAATGTTCCGTCTGGGTTTAGAACCAAAATACCATTATCCGGACCAGATCCTGGTACTAGATTGAAGATTTCGTTTGGTCCATCTACATCTGAGTCGTTTACAGATACATCACCAGTCAATGGCTGGCCTTCTGTCGTTGTAAATGTGTCATCTACTGCCACCGGAGCATCATTCACTGGAGTTACCGTAATCGGCACCTCTACTTCTGCACATAAATTTGTTTGGTCACATACTCGTACACAGATGGTATCTGGTCCATTGTAGTTTGGTGCAGGTGTGTATAGTACACAGTTTGTCGCTGGATTCACTACAGCCGTGCCAAAATCTGGTGCATCACAAATAGATACGGTCAGGATTGCTCCTGCATCTGGATCTGCTATCGTAGGACAGAAAGTCACTGGGGTATCCTCTGGGGTTGTCACCGGTGGTTGTGAGATCGTCGGTGGATCATTCACTGGTGTTACTGTAATACTTACCGTCGCCTGATCACATAGGTTTGGCGTACCTTGATCGCAATAGCTGTACACAAATGAGTCTGGTCCATTGTAGTTTGGATCTGGTGTATAGGTGAAGGTACCATCTGGATTTAATACCAAGGTACCATTCGTCACGTCTGTAACGAGCGTAATCAATACAGCTGGTCCGTCCACATCCGTATCATTTGTAATGACTGTATTTGCTAGTGGTGTATCCTCTGGAGTGGTGAAAGTGTCATCGTTTGCGATCGGCGCATCATTCACTGGCGTAACTGTAATCGGCACCTCTACTTCTGCACATAAATTTGTTTGGTCACATACTCGTACACAGATGGTATCTGGTCCATTGTAGTTTGGTGCAGGTGTATATAAAACACAGTTTGTCGCTGGATTCACTACAGCCGTGCCAAAATCTGGTGCATCACAGATAGATACGGTCAGGATTGCTCCTGCATCTGGATCTGCTATCGTACGACAGAAAGTCACTGGTGTATCTCACTGGTGTATCTTCTGGAGTAGTCACCGGTGGCTGTGAAATCGTAGGTGGATCATTCACTGGTGTGACTGTAATACTTACCGTCGCCTCATCACATAAGTTTGGCGTGCCTTGATCGCAGTAGCTGTACACAAATGAGTCTGGTCCATTGTAGTTTGGATCTGGTGTATAGGTGAAGGAACCATCTGGATTCAATACCAAGGTACCATTCGTCACGTCTGTAACGAGCGTAATCAATACAGCTGGTCCGTCCACATCCGTATCATTTGTAATGACCGTGTTTACCAGTGGTGTATCCTCTGGAGTAGTAAAAGTGTCATCGTTTGCGATCGGTGCATCATTCACCGGCGTAACTGTAATTGGCACCTCTACTTCTGCACATGCGTTCAACTGATCACATACACGTACACAGATGGTATCTGGTCCATTGTAGTTTGGTGCAGGTGTGTATAGTACACAGTTTGTCGCTGGATTCACTACAGCCGTGCCAAAATCTGGTGCATCACAGATAGATACGGTCAGGATTGCTCCTGCATCTGGATCTGCTATCGTAGGACAGAAAGTCACTGGTGTATCCTCTGG
>Ga0209278_1000397_pt1 | contig 36306 bp, 23 predicted proteins | sample JI81BgreenDNA_FD_187504 | JGI IMG/M metagenome (GOLD analysis project Ga0209278, IMG submission 187504) | Wastewater effluent complex algal communities from Wisconsin, to seasonally profile nutrient transformation and Carbon sequestration -... | ecosystem: Engineered > WWTP > Effluent > Algae...
ATGATTTGATATTTGTTTTTGTATTGAGGAAGTTCTTCGATGTTGCCATTGGCATCGTATCTACGCCACTCCACATCCGTGACCTCGTCAGGGAAGGTACTCGACAAATCCAAAATCGCCCTTGGACCCAATTCGCAGAGTTTGGTGGAGGAGAGGGTCAAATCAACCGAAAGTACAGGATTTACGATTTCAAACTCTTTGGGAGGAATAGGACAAGCTGTACTGTTGATGGGTTGTACATCTAGTTTGAATTTGCCAAATGAGACAGGATTCAATAATTGGCCAGTTCCCACCAACTCATTTTTCTCATTGAACCATTGAAACTTGACCTTAGTTGGGTCTGCATCCTTGATGTCTGCTTTGTAGGTTCTATTTCCAAAGCAATCCTGATCGATTAGTTTGGGTTCGTAATCTATAGGGTCAATTAGGTTTACCTTAAACGTTGCAGATCTGGGACAGATTTCAGTCTGGTTTTCTAATACTCCCAAAATCGAATAATCACCTTTTTGCGTCAATAGAAATGGTTGTCCTTTTGGTTTAGTTTCTTTTTTTCCGTCAGGGTAGGTTAGGGTAAAGGTAAGCGGTTGGGATGTTTGGGGTATAAAGTCTAACGATTGGCAAACATTCAATTCCTCAGGCACCAGGAAAAAGGTTTGAAATTTTGAGGGAATTTCGATTTCTTCCCTTTTTGGGAAATTGCAACTGTCTTTATCCAGAATCTCGAATAAGTATTTACCGCCACCTATTGAGATCTCAAATTCATCCTGTTCGGGAAGGGGATTTTTCAAGATGAGATCGCCCTTTGAGTTGAAAAGTTGATAAGAACCTTCTAATGGGCCATTCTGCAGTTTGATGTTAAATGAGCCATTGATTTTCCCTGTTTCGGTACATGATTCTCCTTGTACGTCTAGTATCTCATATTCAAGGCTTGGAGGAATAACTTCGAGAGGTACAATAGCTCCCAAAGAATTACTGCAGCCTTCTAAAAAAAGATCTATAGTATAGGTACCTGATTCCAGGTTGGGGATTTCGATTAGCTCTCCTGCTTTAAATGGCCCCAATGAAATGTCTTTATTCTCGATTTGGATCAGCGAAAGATCACTCATTGCTTCTAGAACTAATTTTCCATCGGCCGAGATGCAATCTGAAGCACTTTGGGTGGTGTCCACTTTCACTTGAGGCTCTACATTAAAGCGAATAGTTGCTCTTGCTTCAGATGAGCAATCAGGGTTAGAAGGGTTGGTTGTTTTGAGGATAATCTCGTATTCCCCAAATCCATCTTGAAAATTTCCTGAACCCAGAAATTTGCCTGTTCCCGGTCCCAAAGGAGCGATTTTGGGAGATCCTTTTTTTTGTAAAAACCAGTTACCAAGTGTGTTTGGCGTGCTGCTAAATGAGATGGTTTGACCTACACAAATTGAGCTACTGTTCGGAGTGATCGTAAATGGTTGAAAAAGTGTGATTTTTGTTTTTGCCGTAGTCAGACACTCCGGCAACCCGAGTGAATTGGTAAAGAAAAACTTAACTTCATAGGTTCCGGTTTTGGTGATTTTTTGTGTATTCTCTTTTCCGATTTCAATGCCATTTTCATCTGTCCACAAAAAGGTGTATTCTGAAAAATTGTCGCTGGAAGGATTAATTGCCTGCAGTTCAATTTCCTGATTACTGCAGATTTCATAGGTTTCTTCCAGTGTTACTTCAGGTCCAGCAATCAGCTGAACAATTTTTTCAAAATCTCCTATCTGAATTCCTCCCCGAAAAACTTTCAGCAAGATTTTATGAGGGCCATTCTGTGAAAAAGTGAAATTGATCGTTTGGAAACCGCCTCCCCCAGATCCTGAAAAGATAAGCTGATTGGATGGGCTGAAAATCTGCCAAGAATAAACGTCTGTAGCGGGATCTCCCCCTCCAAAATAAGAGGCTAATACGCTGCCAAAAACATTACACAGTCTTTCAGGGCCCTTCAATTCAGCAGGGTTAAAATAGACTTTCGTATAGTTTTGGTAGCTAGATTCTTGCTGACCGGATTTATATAATCGGACACTGTCAGGTATAAACACTACTTGTAATACCCAAAAAAATATTTGAATGTAAACAGGGATTGTTTTTAACATTTAGAAAAATCTGGTTTTCAGACTTCTAAACTACCCAAATTTGCTTTGTTAAAAAATAACTTTGATCGACCGATTCATTCTTTTCTTTGTTTACGACTAGTCTGACATTACCTTAATCAATAAGGTAAAATCAATTTATGTAGAAAAATAGGAGATTTAGGAATCCTTAAATATCTAAAGAAGGTAATGTCATTTAAAAAATTATCTCACATACACCCAATCTTTTTCTGAACTCATTCCTTCTGAATATTCATATCCAGCCTCTGAAAATGTCTTCAACTCCTCTGGATTGGTGATTTTTTCCTTGATAGCAAAGTTGGTCATCATGCCTCTTGCTTGCTTAGCAAATAGGCCGATAATCTGATAAGATCCATTCTTATATTCCTTGAAATGAATGTTTACCACAGGTACTTTGAGCGCCTTCAATTCCACCGCTTTGAAATATTCCTGAGAAGCCAAATTAACAAGGGTTTTGCCTTGAGAAGCTTCGTTGAGCGCTTTGGCGATTTTGCTTCCCCAATAGTCATAGAGATTAGCTCCCTTTTTAGTCTCCAATCTTGTCCCCATTTCCAATCGATACGGCTGGATAAGGTCCAATGGCTTAAGTAGCCCGTAGAGTCCTGAAAGGATTCTTAGATGATCTTGAGCAAAGCCAAAGTCCTCCTTGGTATAGCTGTCTACGTCGATTTTGGTATACACATCACCTTTGAATGCCAGCAGGGCCTGCTTGGAGTTTTCCGGTGAAAAGGTCTCCTGAAAAGTTTTATATCGATGTTCATTAAGCACTGCCAAATTATCACTGATGTGCATCAGCTGAGAAATTTCACCGGCAGATTTCTTCTTCATGACCTTCACCAAGGTCTTGACATCCGATGGGAAATCAGGTAAGGTGTAGTCTGAAATGGATGGATTGCTGTAATCGAGGGTTTTAGCAGGGGAAATGACAATCAACATACTATTGGATAATCGTAATCGCTTTGGTTTCGGATTGGGTGATATTTTGCTCCCGGGAGGTAAACCGCACCACTACGGCATATGTTCCGTTTGGCACAAATTTTCCATTTACTATTCCATCCCAAGGACAAAATGCCAGGCGTGGTTCAAGATTTTCGTGTTCACAATAGAAGATCAACTCACCCCATCTGTTATAGATAAATACATCTACTTCATCAATGTACTCATTGGCATAAAGGATGAAATTTCGGTTAGGATCTCCGAGGACTACCCCATTGGGATAGGTAATCCTTAATCTACAATCTTCTACTACCGTAAATTCAGCCACGTATTCGCAGCCAAGATTATCCGAAACCCGCAGCTCGTAATTTCCTGGTAAGGTTGGTGTAAAAATACCCTCTTGGGAAACCTCTACGCCATTTAATAGCCAAGAATAATTATCATAATTCCCGGGGTTAATGCTGAGCGTATTGCCTTCTACTGCACAGATGGTGATCTCATCGGCAGGGACTACAGGCGGGATAATGTTCGATTTGACTACCACACCGTTTGCTCTTCCCAATTCACATCCAAATTCACTTCTCAGCAACACCTCGTAGGTTCCTTCCTGTGTGACTTCGATTGAAGGCAAATTGTCAAACGCCGGAAGCCTCGATCGAGTACCGTTCACGACAAAAAACCACTCTATCTCCGCCACTTCACCGAGATCGGCTGCCACATTGATTGTAGTGCTTGTCTGATCTATACAAAAGGGCACAATATCCAAACTGACCGGTACATTTTCCGAAAGCACATCCGCTTCAAATTCTATTCTTGCCGTAGTACAAAGGCCGCCACTTGCAGGCTGTACTTCAAGAGAATAAGTACCTGCCCGACTAGGAACAAACGTTTGCCTTCTGCCCACAATGACACCCAAATCATCCCTCCAAAGGAAAATGACATCAGCAGGAGAGGCATTGGTCAATACAGCCTCATAGCTTACCCCTATAGTACAGTTGATTACAGGCGGAGAAACTTGAAAACCAATCGGCTGCGTGATCGTTACCTCCATCTCGATTTCCAAAGGACAATCTACTCCGGTAGGATCTTCTCCTCTTATAGTGTAAGTCCCTGATTGAGTCAAAAGGTACTCCCCTGAAGCATTCGGAGATATGACCGTTCCTGTCGAGTTGGTGAGGGTGTAGATTAAAGGCTCAGGACCCGTAGGCGTAAATGCGAATTCCTCACAGGCATTGACGACAGTGGGGACGGAGAATACTACTTCAAATTTTTGCTCAATCACATAGATAGTAGGATCAGGAATGCTGCACCCAGACGGATCTTCCAATTCCACCACGTACTCCCCATAAGGTACAGGGATGGTGAAAGTCGCTTGATTTGGGATGGCTCCGGTGAAAACCTGTCCGTCACCTTGTCTCACGATCGTATAGGTGCCAGGTTGGGGTGTGCCTGAGGAGAAAGAGATGGTCAACGAGCCAGGTTCCACACCTGTTGAAGAGCACGTTTCGTCAGTTTCTGTGACAGTAAAGGCGTATTGACTCGGTGGATTTAGGTTTTCCACCGTCACAGTCAAAGAGAAAATGCACCCAAAGGTATTTTCGGCCTCAATAGTGTAAGCGCCTGGCAAGACACTATTGATCGGGATGATATCCCCGTTGCCAACATTCGAAAATGTTAGTCCAAGCTCAGTAACACGTACTTCGGAGGCATCAGCCTGCATGGTGATTTGAAAAGCTCCATCGGCGGTGGCGCAGTCGGTAGCAGGGTTAGTTTGGGAAGCTTCAAAAAGCGGCAATTCATTCACCCTCAAATCCAGTTTTTTCTCGACCACGCATCCGTCAAGAATTGGGTCTTCTGTCACAAAAATCAATTCATAATCCCCGGGTCCAGGAAGATTATTGATGAATAATTCCAACTCAAAAAATTCACCCAAGGCTACTCGGTTACCATCTTGATTTCGTTCATAAAACCATTCTCCTGTGATCGGTGTGTTAGGAGCGAAAATTACCGACACATTCTCAAAGCAAACCTCAGTGGCAGTCTGAGTCAAGTCAAATTCGAAGGCAGGGCCTACAAATACTTCTGCTGTAGCGGGGCAGGCATCAAACAATGCTGATTCATCGGGTGAAAGTCCTCCCGGTAGTCTGTAACTTACTCTCACAGTGTAGATACTTTCCTCGTCTACTGTAATCGAATTGGAGTTGACATCTCCGAAGATCTGACCTGCTGCATTGGTCCACTGAAAGTCATACAAGCCATCCGCAGGATCATATCCGTCTATCGCAGTAAGGGTGACGGGATTGCCTGCGCAAAGTGTGGCATCAGATTCCAAGGTCAATGTCGGAGGAGCGACTACTTCGATTTCGCCCTCGGCAGAGAAATAGCCTACTTCTGCACATCGGTCTACTCTTAGTTCGACGGTGTATCTGCCGGGTCTGTTGAATAGTTGTTCCAAACTTTGGAACTGATCTCCCGGTCCTCCAAAAGCATTTCGGATGACGGTACCATCTTCATGAGTGATCGTCCAAAAGTAGGAATCAATGTCTGGCTCTCCAGCACCTTCCAACAAGGCACTAGCACCCAATTCGGGATCCAGACAAAGTCTTGGAGGAAGCGATAGCGCTGGTTCAGGTATGGAACTTCCTGAGTTTTGCACAAAAGAAGGCAAACCCAAATTTGAGGTTCCCGGCATGGGTTGTACCGCATCTTGGTTGAAAGTGCTGGAAGCTGTACAGCCAGTGCCTACCTGAATCTGGCCAATCCTGTTGTCTCCTACCACTGCCACATAGATCTGACCGTCAGATGCGATTTGAAGTGCGCCTAAATTTAGTCCTGAGGTTCCGCTTACTGTTTTTCGGGTGTTGAGGATGCAGGCTTCTCTTTGTGCTCGGGTAGTCGCTCCTTCAAAACAAGAAGGGCAAGTCGCGGCGTTAGGGTCGTTTGAATCCACTGGCTTAATAATAAATTCCTCAATTCCCGGTCCTCCATTTCTGTAGGATACCAATACCCGATCTGCGTCCTGCGAAAATTCCAAACCATATACCGAACCGCTGGTACCCAAGTTGAGCCTAGCATATTCAGTAAGTCGACCAGTTTGCTGGTCAAACTCAAAAATTTCAACGCGATTAATTCCCCCTTCATTGATGGTCACCGCTACTTTGGTACCATCAGGACTGAATTTCATGGCACCAACTCCTGAGTTGAACCCATGATTGCTGCCTACCGAACTAATCACGGGTTGTCCAATTCCGTTTGCTGATACAGGGTATGCACGGAATGAATTGTTTCCCAATTCATGAAACATGACCCAAGTAGTATCACCTCCCGTAAAGGCGGCAGTATGCTCTGTCGATGGACTAAACAAGAAATTGTTTTTGGTGACTACATTCCCAACACCCGTTTGATTCTCAGATTTGATATCGACTAGAGAATAGCTCACCGTATTGCTTCCACCTGCGGTTGCTTGGGTGGTGAATAGATAAAAGAGTGTGGGTTGGGTAGGAACTCCTACCGCAATGACAGATTGGCTGGCAGTATTGTCACCACCGATATCCGTTCCATTTTGCATCAGATCGCCATTTAGATCCCATACTGACTGGCCATCAGTAAAAAACAAGACCTGCCCGGCTTGATCTGAAATAGTGGTAGTCCCTGCGGGAATATTCCTAGGGTGACGTTGAGCGATTGGTCTTGGGACAGGCGCATTTTCATCATCCGGATCAGGGTTGAAATCCAACCCCGCACCATCACCGAAGTACCAGATATTATTGGTCTGATCGGGAATATCCCACATTTTGATTCGGATTTCTGCGTAGGCATAGCAAGTAGAGCCTGGCTCTCTTACCAATACCCAATACAATCCAGGTGTACATACCTCATTTGCTCCTTTTGGGATCCATCCCTCATCCCGTTTGTTGGACCAGAAGTATTCATAGTTTTGTCCTCCTCCTCCAGGAGCTTCCCCACCTTGCTGACCAGAGGCAGCTTGGGCTTGGAGTAGTGGATCGAGATCGATACAGCTTTCGCAGAGTGTCGTATCAGATGGGGTAAAATTTGCCTCAAGATCATTTTCAGTCAGAGGAATAGATTTAGTGACCTCCTGTGTCGATCCATCAGCAAATTCTACAGTGAGTGTGACTGAAATGCTGGTTCCTTGAGCAGCATCCTGAGGCACCAGAAAATGCTCCTGCTTGTAGTCCGCAGGCAGAGGATTGCCGTCGGAGTCTGTCAATGGAGGGGTAAATTCCCAATCAAAAGAAACCGGCTGGTAGTTTTCAGGAGTTATTTCACTGGTAAGTTGGATAGGATTGTTGGCGCAGGGTTCTTCAGGATCCCATGTAAAGTCCACTGTCGGAGCTACATCCGCATTTGGTGCAAATACCGGAAAAACTGTACCGCAAAAATCTGTTCCTGCAAAGGGATCTTCCTCTACAGTCAAAAGCGTAAGATCAGCTTCATTTGGATTGGTTACACGACCGATGAGTTGTGGACCTCCGGGGACTTCCTCATAGATGTAATAGAGCTGCCCATCTGGACCTGCTTTGACATCATAGACTTGATGAAGTCCGGAGGTCAATGGAATTTCCTCTGGAGTTGCATTTAGGTTGTTTCCAGGCACTCGAAAGAGTTGATTGCCTCTGGAGAAATAGATGAAATTCCCGTCAGGAGAATATTCCGCACCGTTTATAGGTGCACTGCCGCCTGAGTTTGAAATTGTCTCTGGTGTACCAAAGTTGCCATTGGAACTGTCAAAAGGAACCACCACCAAATCTTCTCCAGGATTTTCAGGGATCAAAATCAATCTGCTGTTTTCTTCGTCAAAGACAATTCCTTTTGGGACAAATGGAATTCCCTCAGTGTCAGTTTGCGTGAAATCTCCTGCAGTGCTTCCCAGTCTTCTAGAAATCAGGTTGCCTCCTGCAAAGCTGATGAGGTAGGAGGGGGAGGCTGGGGTTTTTACCACCAAGATCGCTCCTTGGGCAGCTCCGATAGCTTGATCTTTGGAGGTGATTTCGCCCAAAGGTCTTTCATTACCCGTGGCTTGTCCAGCCGCATTCATGTCTACCAAGGAATATTGGAGTTGGCCTCCTGGAGAGATGTAGAAAATGTAAAATAATTTTTGTCCTCCGGGATTGGGATCATAATTCAAAAAACCGGTGGCTACTTTTTGTCTTCCATCGATGTCACCGTTCAGCCCTGGAGCGCTTCCTTCTATGGGGCTTCCGCTGTAATCATATACCAGCTCGCCATTGGTGTAGAAAAGGGGCTGGCCAGTAATCGGGTCTATGGCCAGTGCATTGTTGTTTTTGCCTATCAGGATGGATCCGGGCAAGGTCTGTACATTCGCTGTGCTTCCCTTGCCAAAAGACAGGTAACTGTTTTCTCCGGAGCCGCAATTGCCAAAGATCCATTCGTTGTTGTTGAACCCCTGAGCCATGGATTTTTCACTCTTTCCAAAAATACTCAGGAAAAAGATGCCTGTAAAAATTAAAATGAACCTTATGGAATTAGGGCTGCTTTTCATATTTTTCGAACTGCTTACTAAAACAACCTTGAAGGTGATTCGTTTAGAAGCTGACTTATTATTCAAATAAACGAACAAATCCTTGTTACGGTCTCTGCTGGTTTTGGTTTTTTTTGTAGCGTCGTGGTTTTTCATGATAAAGGCTGCTTTTGCCCAAGACCCGCAGTACAGTCAGTACTATGCAGCACCCTTGTTTCTTAATCCCGCTATGGCTGGAGGTGAACTTACGGGTAGAGTGGGTTTCAATTACCGTAACCAATGGCCTTCGATCGATGCACAATTCACCACTTTTTCGGCCTATTATGACACTTACTTACCGGAATACAATAGCGGAATAGGTGTTCATGTGATGCAGGATACAGAAGGAGCTGCCAAGTTGCGCTCCACGACGATTTCTGCTCTTTATTCCTACGAACTCAAATTGGCTGACAATGTCTATTTCAGGCCGGGATTTCAAGCCTCATACATTCGGAGAGAGATAGGTTTTTATGAAAGCTTGGTTTTTGCCAATAATATCAACTCGGTAGATCCTTTTGGCAATCTGATCAATTGGCCCGGAGATATACCAGGTCTGGGAGATCCGGTGAGTATGCTTTCCCTTTCTGTAGGGGGCTTGTTTTTTACGGAAAATGCCTGGGCAGGACTATCCGCTCACCACGTCAACCAACCTAATCAGTCGTTTATCGATGGGATTAGCCCTTTACCGATGAAATTGTCCTTTCATGCAGGCTATCGGTTTTCACTGGGAGAGGGGAGTATGCGAAGCGATTTCACTCATATGAGAAGGCAGCGATACTTCACCCCTACTGTCAATTATAAGCGGCAGGGACCATTTGAGCAGTTGGATTTGGGGGCCTACTTTTACGTTGAGCCTATTGTATTTGGGTTATGGTATAGAGGATTGCCTTACAGACCTGTCGAAAATCAAAGTAACAGAGATGCCATCGTTATGATGGTGGGAGTTAATCTGCTCAGTGGTCTGAATATTGGCTACAGTTTTGACTATACAGTTTCTCAATTGGGTATCCAATCGGGAGGAGCTCATGAATTGAGTTTGTCCTGGACACTTCCCAACAATTATCAAGGCAAGCCTTCTCGCCGGGACACCATCCTTCCTTGCCCCAAATTCTAAATTAGCTTATGAGCGCAGAAAGTTTGAAATACCTCCTTATCGGGGTGTTGGTGTTTGGGTACATGCTGCGAAAAACGCTGGGGTACCTCAATGTCAAAAATCCTGTACCAGCAATTCCAGACACGCTAGCTGAATATCTTAATGAGTCTAAGCTGAAAGAATCAAAATCTTATCAGCAGGAAAACTTTCGTTTTAAATTTTTTGCCGGCACATTCTCCTTTTTATTTACACTGCTTTTTATCACTCAAGGATGGTTTGGAGCCATCGATACCTGGGTTGCGGGGTTTGGATTTAGTCCTTTGCTTAAGTCTTTGGCTTTTTTTGGGCTGGTTTTCGTAGGTTCCGATATCCTCAGTTTACCTTTTGACTACTACTCCACATTTGTCATTGAGGAAAAATATGGGTTTAACAAAACCAATATTCGCACTTTTTTCAGTGATAAAGTGAAAGGATACCTGCTTTCAATACTTGTTGGAGGAGCGCTATTGATGGTTTTTCTTTGGTTAATTCATCAAATGGGACAGGATTTTTGGTGGCAGTTTTGGTTGGTGGCTTCTATTTTCATGGTACTTATCAACCTTTTCTACACCGCTTGGATTTTGCCATTGTTCAATAAATTGACTCCCTTGGAAGACGGGGAGCTCAAACAGAAAATCGTTCAGTATGCTCAATCTGTAGGTTTTCCTCTTCAGAATATCTTCGTCATGGATGGAAGCAAACGCTCCTCAAAAGCAAATGCCTTCTTTTCTGGTTTTGGAAAAAGGAAGAAAGTGGTCCTGTATGACACGCTCCTTGAGCAGCATCCACCGGATGAATTGGTCGCAGTATTGGCTCATGAAATCGGGCATTACAAGAAAAAACATATCCTTTGGAGTATGGTGCTTTCCGTGCTGCAGGTGGGATTAATGCTCTTTTTGCTTGCTCAGTTTATCTTTTCCGAGCAAATGAGTGCCGCGCTTGGCGGAGCTGCTTGGTCGGCTGAGTTAAATATAATCGGGTTTACCATGCTATTCGCGCCGATTTCCATGGTGCTTGGCATCGGGATGAACTGGCTCAGTCGCAAAAATGAATTTGAGGCGGATGAATATGCCAAGTCTACTTTTGAAGGGAGACCTTTAGCGGAAGCACTGAAGACCCTTTCGGTCAAAACCCTCAGCAATCTCAATCCACACCCTTGGTATGTCTTTGTAAATTATTCTCATCCACCGTTGTTGGAGCGGTTGGAGCGATTGGAGAAGTAGGTTGAAAAGTCGAAAGGTGCTAAAGTTGTAAGGTTATTCTACTTCTTAGTTAAGTTTCTATTAGAAGGGGCTGTCAGATTTTTAGAATGGCACCTCATAAAAAATAAAAACCGCCAGTTTCCCGGCGGTCTTACTACTGAAATCTAGTGTCTTGATTCTTGTGTCTAGCTACCAGATACTTTATCTGTCGCTTTTTGACTCTAGCTTCTAGACTCTATAAAACTCTTCCCAGCCTTTTCTTGGCGGCATACCTGCCAAGACCTGATTAGCGAGTGGATTGTTGGTGATCTGTCTCGTCTCTCTGTCAAACTCCAACTTCACACCCATCTGTTGTGCCATGACTCCAAGGCAGAATACTTGGCTTAGTGGTCCCGCAATCTCAAACGGTGATCTTGTTTTTTCTTCTCCTTTACATGCTTTTAGGAAGTTTGCAAAGTGGTTGGATGGGCTTTGAGGTACTACAGGGAGTTTAGATTCCCACTCTTTTGCTTTTTCCGCAGGGATGATCGAAAGCGTACTGCCATGTGAACCACCCTTAAAGGTGAGTTCTTTGCTGTAGATGATTTTACCCGGATTGAGTTTAGCCGGTTGAATCTGTCCGTTGCTTGGTGGCGGGATATTTGGATCCAATTCCGATACCCCATAGCCATCCGGTACGGAAGGAATATTGTCCAAACCATCGTACCACGTGATGGTCAATGGAGGCATGGCACCACGCTCAGGAAATTTGAATTCCAAGGTGGTGGACATTGGGAAGAAAAAGGAATTGTGTCCGCTCAGCTTTACGGGATTGACTTCGTAGGGTAGACCCAATTCCAAAAATTCATGTGCTGTGTCGATAATGTGCGCTCCCCAGTCACCCAAGGCGCCCATTCCGAAGTCATACCAACATCTCCACTGTCCGTTGTGGAAGTCCTTGTGGAAGCCATGAGGCTGGGCTTGGCTGGTCCATACATCCCAATCCAAAGTAGAAGGAATCGGTTCGGGTGTTGGGAATTTGTTGATTTTTGGATCCCAACCGTGCCAACGGCGACGGCTGTTCATATGGGCAGTGATTGCGGTCACATCTTTGATAATGCCCGCTTCTTTCCAGGCTTTGAATTGGAAGTAATTGCCTTCGGAATGGCCCTGATTACCCATTTGGGTAGCCAGTTTTGGGTATTTTTTGGCAGCAGCCATCATGAGATCGACCTCTTGAAAAGTGCGCGCCATTGGTTTTTCTACATAGACATGCTTGCCCTCGGCCAAAGCCATCATGGTAGCAGGGAAGTGCGAAAAGTCTGGCGTTGCAATGCTCACCGCATCAAACTTTCCACCGATTTCATCAAACATCTTGCGGAAATCCTGGTACTTCTTCGCCTGAGGGAACATATTCATCACCTCCAAGGTCTGCTTGGCGCCCATGTCCACATCGCAAAGGGCGACGATGTTACACAGGCCGGTTTTGTTCAGTTCTTTGATGATTTCATTCCCACGGTTGCCGATACCGATGCAGGCCAGATTGACTTTGTCGGAGGGAGCCACATAACCCATGGACTTGCCAAGGACTGATGGGGAAATGAGCGTGAAGCCCGAAAGCCCTAAGGCTGCGGTGGCTCCGGTTTTTAGAAAGTCTCTTCTATTGGTGGACATGATTATGGGGAATTTTGGGTATCAGAATCCAAGCGTTCCCGTTTTGTAGTAGCCAAAATCAGAAAATCAAACTTTGAATTCTTCGTTCAATCTACTTAGCATATTTGAAAAAAAGGAGTTTGCTCTAGAAAAACAACGGAAAGGTTTTCGCTGTGTTTTTTTCAAGTGGACTCCCGGACATTCTTTTTTTTTCTAAATTTTCAATCCTTAACTCAATTGCCAACCCATGCGTGACCTCGCCGATTTTCATCATCCGATTTCTGACTTATTTAATCAGCCCAAAACTGCTTCCGACTGGGAGCAATACCGAATCAGCAAGGAACAAGTGGCGTTTTTTCATGAAAACGGCTACCTCGCAGATATCAAGCTGCTTGACGAACATCAGATTGAAGCCTTGAAAAAAGCGCTTGATGAGGTGATGGATCCTAAGCATCCGCTGCATTCACTTTTCCACGAGTTTCATAGCAACGAATCAGGTGATCCCAATAAGGTTTTATTCCATTCTTTGGGTCATTGGCGGATTGCGGAAGCGTTTCATGATGCAATCTGGAATCCTGCGTTCCGAATGGTTGCCTCTCAGCTTTTGAGGGATCGTCCGGTTCGCTTTTGGCATGATCAGTTATTTTGCAAGCCGGCCCATCATGGAGGAAATGTGGCTTGGCATCAGGATTACAGCTATTGGACCCGAACAATCGAGATGCAGCACCTGACCTGCTGGTGTGGATTGGATGATGCTACGGAGGAAAATGGCTGTCTGCAATACGTTCCCGGTTCGCATAGATGGGGTTTATTGGAGAAACCTGCCTTAGCTGGAGATATGGACGGCTTGATGGCGATGATGACCGAGGAGCAAAAAGCAAACTTCAAACCTGTCGCTATTCCTTTGAAAGCAGGTCATGCAGCATTCCACCATCCGCTTTTAGTGCATGGAAGCTATGCTAATTTTTCACCTCGATCCAGAAAAGCCTTTGTGCTGAATGTCTTTGCCGACGGTACCGTGTCCGATACCAATGAACCACTTTTGGAAGGCGTGCCGGTGATTCCTAAGGGAGAAAAAATGGGAGGTAAATTTTTCCCTTTGATTTTTGATCCGGAGAGATTGTAAAATTGGAAGATTGAAAGATTTGAAAATTGGGATATTTTCAAAGTTCAATCGTCCATGACTTCATTATTCGATATTTTCCTAAATACTTTCTACTACTTCGTGACAGGTACTTTGTACCACTTTCTTTTACTTCGTATTTCCCAAAGGGATTTGGATTCTATTAATTTCAAATTTCAAACTTCAAATTTCAAACTTCAAATTTCTGACTTAAAAAATGGCTTCAGGACTATTTGCCCTATTAGATGATATTGCCACGGTCATGGATGATGTGGCTGCCATGACCAAAGTAGCTGCCAAGAAAACCTCCGGAATTTTGGGAGATGATCTTGCAGTGAATGCCGAGAAAGCTTCCGGCTTTGTGCCTGATCGGGAGTTACCCGTCCTTTGGGCTATTTCCAAAGGTTCATTTATCAATAAACTCATCATTTTACCGGTTGCTTTTCTCCTCAGTGCTTTTGCGCCCGTGGCAGTCACGGTGGTCTTGGTGTTGGGAGGTCTTTATCTAGCCTATGAGGGAGCAGAAAAAATTCTGGAATGGATCATCCCTCACGGACATGCCCCTGAGAAAGTAAATTTGGAGGAGGAGATTACTCCTGAACAGGTGTTGGCCCATGAAAAGAAAAAGATAAAATCTGCCATCACCACTGACTTTATTCTTTCAGTTGAGATTGTGATCATTGCCTTGGGGACTGTGGTCGAACAGCCGCTTTCCACTCAGATTACTGTCGTCTCTATCATCGCTATTTTGGCTACAGTGGGAGTTTATGGCTTGGTGGCTCTGATCGTGCGAATGGATGAATTTGGATACAAACTCATCGCACTTAATCCTGAAGACAATACCCTTTCGGATAAAATCGGGAAGTTTTTGGTCAATGCCTTGCCTATTCTGATCCGCATCATCGCATTCGTCGGTACCATTGCTCTGCTTTTAGTGGCAGGTGGTATTTTTGCTCACAACATCGACTTTTTCCACCATCTGATGGAAACTTGGCCTGGAATCATCAAAGAATTTCTCATTGGACTGGGTGTCGGGATAGTGATTCTCATTCCGATTCTTATTTTTAAGAAATTCATTGCTAAAAAATAAGCCTAACCCTTTTTCAAAATTTAATAGCCAGCTCATGAAATTTCCTTTCTCGATCAAAATTGCAGCCTTACTGGTCCTCCTTTTGGGAGTTCATTGTGGAGGTTTTGCCCAAAATGGAGTCACATTTCTTCAGTACGAAGGAAAGGAAGGTCCTGGAAAAGGGAAACACATCGTGCTGGTAGCCGGAGATGACGAATACCGATCGGAAGAATCCATGCCGATGCTGGCCAAGCTTTTATCTGAAAGACATGGTTTCAAAACCACCGTGCTTTTTCCCATTGAGCCAAGCACTGGCAATGTAGTTCCCAATTACCAAAACAACATCCCGGGTTTGGAGCACTTGAAGACAGCTGATCTCATGATCATGTTGATTCGCTTTCGCGAACTTCCCGATGAGCAAACCAAGCACATCGAAGACTTCCTGAAGGCTGGCAAACCGATCATTGGACTTCGTACTTCCACACATGCCTTTGCTTATCAGAAAAACAAAACCTCACCTTACTTCAAGTGGTCTTGGAATGGCAAAGAAGCTGATTGGGAAAAGGGCTTCGGGAAAGTGATTTTCGGAGAAACCTGGGTTAATCACCATGGCATCCATGCCAAAGAGGGCTGTCGTGCCTTAATCGACGGAGTACAGGAAATGAATGATCATCCGATTTTGAGAGGTGTCAATGACATTTGGGTGCCTGAGGATGTCTATGGAATTCAAGGATTGCCTCAAAATGCCACGGTGCTCGTACATGGTCAATCCACCGCCGGAATGAACGACAAAGCCCCAGTGATGTGGGAAAAATCTGTGATGCCGATTGCCTGGACTAAACCTTATCAGTTGGACGGAGGAAAGCCAGGAATGGCCTTTGCTTCAACCATGGGTTCTTCCATGGGATTTCAAAGCGAGGATATGAGAAGATTGGTGGTCAATGCCTCGTTTTATCTCTTGGGAATGGGAGAACGTATCACGCCTGATCTGTCTATGGAAATCGTAGGCGACTACAAGCCGACCATGTTTGGTTTTGATACCTTCCGAAAGGGGATGAAAGTGGCGGATTTCAAATAAAATTTTGGTCAACAGTCCACGGTCAACAGTCCATCGATTTGCGGCTGTCGACCGTCGTCTGTGGTCCGTTGACAAAACAAGAAACAATGAACAAAATAGGATTTAACGTGCTGGCTTGGTCAGCGGAGATTTCGGAAGGATTGCTTCCCATTTTGGATCGCCTGAAAGGCATTGGCTACGATGGTGCCGAATTTTTTATTGGAGGTACAGATGAAAAAGCCTGCCGATTGGTAGGAGATCATTGTAAAAACATCGGACTCGAAGTCACTACTGTGACCGTCATGGGTCCTGATGAAAATCCGATCTCTCCAGACCCTAAAGTCCGGGAAAAGGCCAAGGAAAAGTTACTGTGGATTTTGGATCGTGCAGCTGACCTGAATTCCCAAGTGCTTTGCGGTCCTTACCATTCGGCTTTTGCTACGTTTGCCAGTCGGGCTCCTATCGAAGACGAATACAACTGGTCAGCCGAAGTGCTTCACTCGGTGGCAGATCATGCCCAAAAGCTTGGTGTTTTGATGACACCTGAAGCGCTCAACCGATTCGAGTGCTACTTGGCCAATACCATGGAGCAGCTGGACTACTTGCTTGCAAAGGTGAATCATCCGAATGTACAGGCGATGTTTGACACGCATCATGCCAACATGGAAGAAAAGAAGCTTGGTTTGGCGATCGAACGAATCGCTCCTAGATTGGGACACTTCCATATCTCCGAAAATGACCGAGGTACTCCGGGTTCGGGTCATGTGCCCTGGGATGAGACGTTTGCCACACTCAAAAAAGTCGGTTACCAAGGTTGGTTGACCATCGAAGGCTTCACCCGAAATGATCCTGCTTTCGCCAACTCAATCGGAGTATGGAGAGAATTTTCAGCGCCTTGGGATATGGCGGAAAACGGCTATAAACTCATCCGAGAGATGGGGGAGAAGCACGGACTCTGAGAAGCAAGAAATAAGAAGCGAGAGACAAGAAACAAGAAACAAGATATTTTGGGGCTAGGCGATTCGTCTAGCCCTTTATTTTTAGGATTTGTTGGGCGACACGTTCTGCGGAGCGGACGGCTCCTTCCATGTATCCTGCGAATTCAGTAGAGGTTTCTGTTCCTGCAAAAAAGAGCTTTTCTTTGAAATGGCCCTGTAAAAGCAGTGGATGACCATTGTTCTGATGCGGTCGCTGGATGATGGAATTTTCTCCCAAAACCAATCGATCTGTCCAAATCTTATCTTGGTAGAAACTCGGATTTGGGACCATTTCTCCAAACAATTCTCTCAAATGCTGAAGGACAAGATGTTGTCGCTCCTCTGTGGATAATCGACTCGCCGCCCCATTTAGAAATCCCGTAAAACCAAACTTACTTTGGTCAGCATTGCTGTGATCGTACATTTCTGCTATGATACCCACGTGGCTGAAAGCCATGCCTGAGTATCCCTTTTTTCTCCAAAATGGATCTTCAAACTCCAACACAAACTTAATGGAGCCAGCCATCCAAGTCTGTACCTTGGGCAAAAGCTGAGGCAAAGGTTCGGGAAGTGGGGAATAAAAGGAGATTTCAGAACTGATCACTTGTGGAGGAAGGCAAAGAATTACCTGATCAGCCGCAAATTTTTCACCTGAAGAGGTTTCTACGATGAGTTTCTCTTGATCTGAGTGAATATTGGTGACTTTGCAATTTGATTTGACTGAGTTTGAATCTAGCTTTTGAAGTAGGGCATCCGTCAATTGCTGAGTTCCTCCTACGATCCGAAAGGAGGAGCTTTCTTCCTCAGGTACAGAGAATTTCTGAGGCGCTTCTTCCTTTGACGTTTCAAAAAGCGAAATGCCTCTGGAAAGCTGAGGGTGTTTTTCAAGGCCTAACTCGGTCATCAGAGCTTTTAGTCGACGATGCTCATTGGTCAGCCAAGTGGCGCCAAGTTCTAAAGGAGTGCCAAGTGGACCTTTTTCGGTTTGGATTCTACCACCGAGTTTTGGAGAAGCCTCCAAAATCGTGGTTTTAATAGCGTGTTTTGAAAGCAGGTAGGCCAAAGTGAGTCCGCTGAGTCCACCACCTACAATAATAATTTTTTGTTCGACGAGCATTAAGGCGTACTTCGATTGGGTAAGGATGATATTCGCCTAACAGGATTTTTTTGGGAAGGTTCGCCTTCGGGTTATTATTCCTACAGATCATCAATGGAGATCAACTGATCCGATTATTTGGTAGCAGCACTATTTGATTTTTCCTTCTCCAACAAAATCTTATCAAAAATCGGAGCCACCGCTCTCCCTCTCCATCCCGCCGAATAATTGGCAGCCATGTAGAGATCCAGTTCAGGAATGTAAAGCACTTGGGTACCCCAAAATCCAGAATGTGAATAGGCATCCATGCCATTTACTTTTACTTTAAACATCCCCATTTGATAGTCCAGCTGTGCCTTGGTGGCATAGGTGACAGGCTCCAGCATCACCTTAAGTGTCTCAGCGTTTTTGAAAATTTTTCCTTTAAAAAGCGCTTGGAAAAAATCCACCATTTCTTGAGTCGTGGTCACAATTCCGCCCCCTCCAAAATAATCCATCGTCGGGCTGAAACCGTAAGTGTCCCTCCCTTCAAAATATTGGTGAATTCGGAGCTGATCAGTGAGTGGATCTATGCGTTCAAAATCCGTGCGATCGAGGCCGAGCGCCTCCAATCCGAGTAATTCTTTTATTCCTTCATCGAGTGATTTTCCTGTGTAGGTCTCGATCAGCTCTCCCAAAATCACATAGCCGGTATCCGAGTAGCTAAACTGAGCTCCCGGAGGTCCGATCGGTTCTCCTTTTTCCACACACATTCGGAGTTGCTCGGTTCGGGTCCACTCATGTCCGGGAGTTCCGAGGACAATTTCGAAGAATTCAGGAGCATGGGTATGGTCAAAAAAACCTGCCGAATGTCTTAAAATCTGTTGGATGGTGATTTGATCCAAGTCGTAATCCTGCCTCAAAATTTCAGCATGTGCTGGCGACAAGTGTTTTGAAATCGGGTCTTCCAGATTCAGTACGCCCTTTTCCATTAATCTAAGGATAGCTGCGGCAACATAGGATTTGGTGACGCTCGCTATTCGAACAGTTTGGTTGACCTGAAGGGAGTCTCCGGTTTTCACGTCATTGATGCCCACAGCACCTGACCAAGAAAAACGCTCGTCTCCTGATTCAATGGTGAAAAGAATTCCCGGGTTGGTTTCACTGAGTTCGGACCGAAGAACTTGTTTGAAATCTTGCCCGTGTGCTGTAGGTAGAACTATGCCCAAAAAAATAAGGGAAAAGAATAATCTAGGTACTGAGTTGATCATCGTCGATAGGGTTGGTTTTTTTCAAGTAGCGAAATTGATTTATTCTTCTGGAATTGCCATGGTGTGATTTCCTAGCAGTTTCCATTTTCCATCTACCCAAGCATAGCTGCGCATGAAATGGTACAAGGTGGGGCTAGGTCCGCGATCGACTACGGTGAATCCGCTGACGATTCCGGTTTGACCCAAAATAACCACTTGCTGGTCTCTGGAGGTGCGATTTCGGGTGTCGTCTTCCTGTCCAGCTTGGATTTTTTTCGCCCGACTGATCACGGCTTCTTTTCCATCGATGAGTCCAGCATGATTATGCACCCAGACAAATTCTTCCGCTACTAGTTTTTCCAAAAACGCCACATCAGAATCCAGCAGTGCTTTTTCCCAACCCTGATCCAAACGCAGAAGCTCCTCTTTGGAAGATTGGGCAAGGGATAGGATGGGAAGGATAAAAAGAAAGCTGAGTGAAAGGGTAAGGTGTTTCATAGTTGGTACAGATTAGTGGGTTTTGGAAAGGGTGACTTTTTGGTTCATCAGACGGGTCATGCTGAAAATCAGGATCAAGAACAATCCCAAAAAGCCCAACAGAAACCCATATCCGGTGAAGAAGGCTATTTTTCCAAAAAGAAAAGGCATAAGGGTAATTCCTACATAGGCACTCGCCATCTGCATACCCATGATGGATTGGGAATTTTTCTCCCCAAAATTAGCTGGAGTCTCGTGGAGCAGGCTGGGGAAAATCGGAGCACATCCCAATCCTACCATCAAAAATCCCGGAATGATCGTAGTAGAAAATGGCAAGAAAAGTAGGATCAATCCCAATCCGATCACGCCTTGACCCAAATAAACCAGTTGCTTGTTGGAAAAATGGGCTGTCAGAAATCCGGAGAGGAATCGTCCGATCGTGATGCCGAGGAAATACAGGGAGGTCAAGCGAGCGGCTTGGTCTGCTTCAAAGCCTTTTTCAAAAACCAGAAAACTCGCTCCCCACAGTCCAAAGGTAGCTTCAATGGTACAGTAACAGAAAAAGACCACCAAGGCCTGCTTCAAGCCAGGCAAGGTCAACAGCATGTCAAAAAGCCCTTGGTTCGATTGGTCTGAGGATTCAGCTTGTTCTGGATTGCTTTTTACCCAAAGGGGAAGTGAAAGGATCAATACTGCCACCAATCCCAATTGAATCCAAGCGACCGTTTCGTAACCTTTGGACCAAGAGTCTCCTTTGGCGAGGTAACTTGCCATGATCAGGGGTCCGATTGCTGCTCCGACCCCCCAAAAGCTATGGAGCCAGTTCATGTGTCGTGCTTCGTAGTGCAAGGCGACATAATTATTCAGAGCTGCATCCACACTTCCCGCACCCAATCCCAAGGGAATGGCCAACAGACAGAGGTAGAGGAAGTCTCCGGACATCGAAAATCCCATCAAGGCCAAGGCGGTCATGCCCACACTGGAGGCTGTCACGGTGGCCACACCAAAGCGTTGGATTACCTTGCCGCTAAAGAGGCTGGAAACCACCGTCCCTGCCGCCACGATCATGGAGATAAACCCCGCATAGTCCACCGGCACTCTCAATCCCTCGTACATTACAGGCCAGGCCGCACCAAGTAAGGAGTCCGGCAACCCCAAGCTGATAAAGGCAAGGTAAATCACTAGCAATACAAGCGTTTTTCTAGTCATGGTTGCTTGGCTTTTGAAGTTTTTTCTGGAGACTTTAGTTAAATTTAATGTATTGGCTTTGAGACCGGTCTAAGAAGCAGAAATAAAATTCAATTTCTTCAAAGAATCAATCTTTTGGTGATTGCTTATCCAAGTTGACTTCAAAAGCAACTCCTTTGAAAGTTTATTCCATCTGCATAAGACAGGCTGTTTTATTGAGCGGAAAACCTGCTTGCTAATCCTTGGTTTCCTGCGCTGATGTACTTTGTGAAACTTTCTGAATGTCTGTGGAGTAACCTTCGTGTACTTTAAGCCGAATCGAATAGATGAAGAATTTTGTTGGCACCTTTTTGGTCATTTTCATACTAAGCTTCTGTGGTGCTAAAGCTCAGGAGACTCGGGGCACAGCACAGATTATCGATCAAAGCACTCGGCTGCCTATTCCGTTTGTTCATGTTAAAGCCAAAGGAAAAGAAAGTTCTGGCACCACGTCGGACGTATTGGGTGTTTTTTCCGTCAAGGTATTTGAAAAGGATGAGGTATTGATTTTTTCCCATGTGGGGTATCAAAAGCTGGAGCTTTCCTATCAGGACGTACTTGAAAAAGCAAGTATCGAATTGACTCCTCTTGTGATCGAGATTCAGGAGTTTGAATTTACCGCGGGCGAAAACCCCGCAATTCCGATTGTAAAAATGGCGGTCCAAAACCGCAAGCTTAACAATCCGGATCTCTTGGAATCTTATCGCTATGCCAGTTACAATAAAGTAGTCATGACGCTTGACGGGATTTCTGAAGATCCACTTGAGGATAATTCTTCGCTGAAATTCTTGGATGGAGGACACCTCTTTATGTCTGAGAGTGCCTCTGAAGTGAAGTTTAAGAAACCCGGCAGGCGAAATGAAACCGTCCTGGCCACCAAACTATCGGGAATAGAAAACCCCATGTTTGCCGCAGTTTCTACCACTTTTCAGCCATTTTCACTGTACACCGACCACATCAAAGTCCTTGAAATCCCTTTTGTCAATCCTATTTCCGATGACGGGCTTCGCAAGTATGATTTCTATCTGGAGGACAGCCTGATGACCGAATCCGGAAAGTCCTATTTGATCAGCTTTCTTCCCAAAAGCGGAAAATCCTATCACTTGGGTAAAGGCTTGGTTTATATTTCATCTACCCGGTATGCCCTCGAAAATTTCCTGTTTAAGCCGGCTGACGACTCAGGCCAGATTGATTTTGAAATCCAGCAGAAAAACCGCTTTGATGGCACACATTGGTTTCCCGAGCAGATGAACAGTATCTACTTGTTTAAAGAACTCGACCTCGAGGGAAGAAAGGGTAAGTTGATCAATCAGACGTTTATTTCGGAAGTGGGTATCAACGATATTCCTGCCACTCAAAAAATCAGCGCGGTCGATGTTACTTACAACATTCAAAAGGAACCGGATTGGACGGTTCTTCGCAAAGATTCCCTGACTACCAGAGAATATTTGACTTATGATCGTTTTGATAACCTGGATCCAAAGACAAAAAGAATTCTCAATCGTGGGGCAAATGTACTCGCCTATCTCAGTACAGGCAGAATACCCCTCGGGGTAGTTGACTTGGTTCCGCGACGGGTGCTCCGAATCAATGAATTTGAAGGTGTCGGTTTGGGTTTGGGACTAGCCACTAATGACCGAATATCGGAGTTGTTTCGACTGGGAGGGTATGTCAGATATGGATTTAGAGATCGTGCATGGAAATATGGGGGCAATCTTGAATTTTTCCTCAATCCCGAACAAGACACTCGGTTTCAGTTCAGCTACAGTCAAGACATCGAAGAGCCCGGAAGACCGATGCTTGGCGCAGCTAAGACCTTCAGCACCCCTGGATTTTTTTTCAGAAACTTCCTTGCCCGCAGAATGGATGATGTAGAGCGATTCGGGGTTGATTTCTCCAGTATGCCGTTCAAAGGGATTCGATACAAGGTGTTTGGTTCGGTGGAGAATCGATTTCAATCTCTTCGATATGCTACTAGCGCAGCCTCTGACTCCTATCCCCGTGAATTTACCGCATCGGAAGTTGGCCTTGAGCTTCAATACCTCGGCAACCAGTCTCTTACTCGGGTAGGAAATGACATCATCGGACTCAATCTCAGCTATCCGGTAGTGGGACTTCGGGTTTCCAAGGCTATTCCTGATGTCTTGGGGGGGAACCAGGATTTTTTGTCGTCTGAGTTTCGACTACATCATCAATGGAGTAGTGGCAACTCGCTCAACCAATTCATGGTCGCTGCACAAGGAGTCTGGGGGAATAATCTGCCCATCTCTTACCTAAATACCGGTTTTGGCATTCTTGGACCACAAACGGACCGATTTGATCTCCCGGTGGCTTTTTCCGGCTACTTCCAGACCATGCGGATTTATGAGTTTCTCTCGGATCGCAGCCTGCAAGTGAGCTATGCACACCTCACGGGACCGCTTTTTATGAAAAAAGCCAAGGAGTTGACTTTTGCGCCACAAGTAAAATTCCATCAGAATTTTGCGATTGGTTCGCTCAGTGATCCCGATCGCTTCGCTTTCGTGGAGTTTGAAACGATGGAAAAAGGATTTTGGGAGTCAGGTGTCGAGTTAACCAACCTGATCAAACTCAACTCCGGCTTTCAGGTCCAAGGATGGGGCTTTGGGGTATTTTATCGCTATGGGCCCTATGCTTTGCCTAATTCTGGTGACAACTTGAGGTTTACGCTTTCCCTGAGCGCGGGATTTTAGGAGATATCTTGGTTAAATCTGGATTGTTTACCTATTAGAGTCTTTGGCCTCAGCTGGGAGGTACCATCGGTTTTTCTCCAAATCCACTCCTCCGCCGAGCTCTTCCTGGACTACTCGGTCAATGATCCACAGACCTTTTTGGGACATGTTTTCAAAGGTGTCGATTCCCTCTCCCTCAAAGCCGATTCGTGTGCGATGGATGTGGAAACGATTGGAGAATTTACGCCCAAATTTCTTCTCTACGGCTTCTATTCCCATCATAAAACCGATCAATCCACCCCAAGTGGCAGTCGGGTTGTCAGAGTCCCAACCGGCCAACGCACCAATCTTAATGGTTTGGATCAGGTCACCTTCTCCATAAAACAAGCTGACCAAACTCGCTGCAAAGTTGATCCCGGCAGCAAAGCATCCATTGCAATACAGGTTGCGGCTGGTAAGGTCATAGCCGTCCAGTTGGTTGACTTGGTAGCGGATGTAGACCGAGTCTCTAGCCTGCTCCCAGGTGATTCCCTCCTCGTACTTTGCTTTGACAAAGTCATACATCTTGGCTGAATAGGAAGAATCAGGTAGGGTACTTTTTGCCTGCTCGGCCATCCACATTACCTGTTCTTTGATTGGGAGAGTTTGGTCTACTGCTGAGGCGAGGGAAAACATGGCCACATAAAATTCCGATATCCACTGACTTTCCATTCTGGCAGTAGTCTGAATGGGAAGTTTGGCCATTTCGATCGCCTTTTGAGGCCTAGCCGGAGCATAAAGCCCAAAAATCTCCGTGGTCAGTTGGGCGTCGATCATGTCGTATTCCGGATTATTTGCCGGGTCTCCTGTGGCAGGTGGCACGAGCCCGGAGCGCATCAGGTCAAAGGCTTTTTGATTAGATACCCACAGGTAGTTTTCCTCTTCGGCTTTGATGTGGCGAAGCCAGCCTTGTTGGATTTGCTCTCCGGTCAGCATCGAGGTGTTGTTTCTCAGGAGTAGCTCCTGATATATGTATTCGATGTCGGTATCATCGTCTGAACCCCAAAGGGTATCTTCATCCGCAAAGACAAAGTCGATCGTAGGGGACAAATGGCTTGGAATTCCCTGAGCCCAAATGCTCGGTTGGTCAGGTTTACCCCAATCTTCCCGAGTATAAAAAGGCCCGGTTTTCACTTCGCCGATTTCTCCGATTTTGTCCATTTCGGTGACCAGTCCGGTCCAGTTGGCGATGCAGGTAGCCAGCCAAAATCCTTGAAGCTGATCGTTATATTTTTCCCGATCGATGATCAGGTCCGTGTCCTTTGGCTCGTAGGTTTTGTAGCTCAGGTTTGGATTTTTTGCGGGGCTAGGTTCCTGTTGACAGGATGAAAAAATGGAGAAAAGTAGCAGAATCGCGAAGGGGAGAAGGTTGATTTTGGGCATGGTCATGAGGTAGGCGAGGAGGTTATTTTAAAACTTCGGATCGAAATGGTGCAGAAGCCTGTGCGCCCATTCGGGTCACTGAAAGGGAGGCGGCTTGAATGGCAATTTGAAGGGCTTTTTCCCAAGATTGACCTTCTGCCAAGGCCACAGCAAGGGTTCCGTTGAAGACATCACCCGCAGCAGTGGTGTCAATGGCTGTTACAGAAGGTGCCGGAATTCGGAGTTCAAGCTCAGCATTTTTAAAGAAAACTCCTTTTTCGCCAAGGGTGATCACGACCTGCTGTACACCCTTATTTAGAAACCATTGGGCAACCCGAGGGTAATCTTCTTCCTGTTCACAGGGGATACCCGACAATAAACTGGCTTCGGTTTCATTTGGCGTAATCAAGAAAAGGTGCTGATAAACTGACTCGGGCAAATCCACGGCAGGGGCTGGATTTAGGATGAGTTTTTTCCGGGAGGATTTGGCTCTTTCAGCCAAGGAGACCACTGTCCCGACTGGGATTTCCAATTGGCAAAGCCAACAATCAGCAGTTGCCAAGGCATCCTTGGCTTCATCAAGAGAATCAGGAAGTAGCAAGGCATTGGCCCCGGGTACGACTACGATGTGGTTTTCTCCCTGTTCATTGACCGTGATCATGGCTACGCCTGTGGAGGTGGAAGCATCCATCGACATCCAAGTTCGAGGAATGCCAGCTCTCTCCAAACTTTCCATGGTTTGGCTGCCAAAGAGATCTGCGCCGACCTTGCTGATGAATGCTACCTCTCCACCCATTCGGGCAGCGGCCACGGCTTGATTAGCTCCTTTTCCTCCCTGAAACAGGAAAAAATCTCCTCCCATCACCGTCTCGCCCGGCTGCGGAAACCTGCCGGTTTTGACTACCAAATCTGTATTTGAACTCCCAACGACCAGGATTTTTGCCATGTGTGAAGAGGTTATGTTATGTTAGAAAGGCAATTTACTTGTCCCCTCAAGCTTGGCATATTTCCCCATAAACACAAGGCTGAGGCGGTATTTAACAAAGATTCTATTGGGTTTTTTGAGTTGAAAAGAAGGAATCACGGTTGGGCAGGATGCGAATCTATCGGCTTAACCCCTATTTTGAAGAATGAAAAAAGTCACCCTCCTTCTTTTTCTCCTTTTTCCTCTCGTTCAGGCCTTTTCCCAAAATAGGCCCAACATCATCTTTATCCTCACTGATGATCAGCGATGGGATGCTTTGGGATTTGCCGGAAATCGGATCATTCGTACCCCTGAGATGGACCGATTGGCGGCCGAAGGAACCTACTTCGAAAATGCCTTTGTGACCACACCCATCTGCGCAGCGAGTCGGGCAAGTATCCTCACAGGGCTTTACGAACGCACCCACGGCTACACTTTTGGAAAGGGAAATATCAAGGAGCCTTTTATGGCACAATCTTACCCCGTGGAACTCCGAAAGGGTGGTTACCACACGGGCTTTTTTGGAAAGTTCGGAGTCAATTATCCTGATTTTGCGAAGCTGTTTGATGAAGGAGAAGACTACGACCGCAATGGAAAATATGACGACCGAAGGGGGTATTTTTTCAAGACCATAGGAAAAGACACCGTGCATCTCAGCCGGTATACGGGGCAGCAAGCGATCGATTTTATTCAAAATGCACCTAGTGAAAAGCCATTTATGCTATCTCTCAGTTTTAGCGCTCCACATGCGCATGACCCGGCAGCGCTTCAGTATTTCTGGTCGCCGGAGTACGATACGATGTATCAAAACTTGACCATTCCTGATCCGATCATAGCATCTGATTCTGATTTTTTGGCGCAGCCGGAGTACGTGAGAAAAGGGGAAAACCGCACCCGTTGGCATTGGAGGTTTGATACCAAAGAAAAATACCAGCACAGTGTCAAAGGCTACTACCGCATGATCTCCGAGGTGGATGCCGAGATCGGGAAAATCCGAAAGGCCTTGGAAGAAAAAGGATTGGCGGAAAATACCGTCATCATCCTGATGGGTGACAACGGGTATTTCCTCGGCGAAAGGCAGCTTGCGGGCAAGTGGCTGATGTACGAACCCTCACTTCGGGTGCCGCTGATGGTCTTTGATCCGAGAAAAGAAGGAGGAAAGAGGAATTCCAATTTTGCGCTGAATATTGATGTGCCGGCTACGATTTTGGACTTGGCAGGAATTAAGGTGCCGGAACCTTGGCAGGGTGTTTCGCTTAGTTCTTCGGACTTGGCTAAGCGAAAAGAATTTGTAACCGAGCACCTGTGGCAGACGCCGATTATTCCTCCGAGCGAGGCGATCCGAACCGAGCGGTGGAAGTATTTCCGCTACGTCAATGATCCCGCTTGGGAGGAATTGTACGATCTGAGTGTCGATCCTTTGGAGAAAAATAACCTAGCAAAAGATCCTGCCTATCAAAGTCGGTTAATTGAGCTTCGCAAAAAGTTGGAAAAAAGGACTTCAAAGCTGATTTCAGATAAAGGGAAGTTTTAATGCCTAATGATTATCCGCTTTCTTGTCAACTAGTGATTTTTTGAATTTTGCAGTGCGGACAATCGTCCACAGACGACTGTCAACAGTCCACAGTAGATGAAAAAGGACTTCAAGCTTATCTTTTTTAGCTTAGTGAGAAAGGGTAATTCTGTAAGGATAAAAGTAGAAAAGAGAGCAAGGAAACCCTCGCTCTCTTTTTCATTTGGGGATCAAGTCAACTTTTTCTACTCCTACTCATACTTAAATTCTAGATTCATTTTGGTCGCTGAATCTCCTCCTACAAATACACGGAAGAGTCCCGGTTCTACCATCCAAGTGCCCTCAGGGCTGTAGAAACCTAGGTCTTTCTCGGTGAGAATAAAGGTCACTGTCTTCGATTCTCCTGCTTTCAACTCCACTTGCTGGAAATTTTTGAGTTCGCGTACGGGTCGGCTGATGGACGCCACTGGATCTTGTAGGTACAGCTGGACAGTTTCTTTGCCCACGCGATTCCCTTCGTTTTTCAAGACCACACTCACTTCGATTGAGCCGTTTTTTGCGAGGGTAGGTTTATTGATTTTCAAGTCAGCATACGAAAAACTGGTGTAGCTCAACCCATAGCCGAAGGGATAAAGCGGCGAGTTGGGTGAGTCCATGTAGTGCGACCAAAACACCAGATTCTGTCCCGGATCATTAGGTCGGCCGGTAGGCTTGTGGTTGTAGTAAATGGGCACTTGACCCACATTTCGAGGGAAAGTCATCGGCAGTTTTCCGCTTGGATTGTAGTCGCCGTAAAGCGCTTGGGCGATGGCAGTACCGCTCTCACTTCCGAGTTGCCAGGCCTCAACGATGGCAGGAATATGCTTGTCAGCCCACTCAAGGGTAAGCGGCCTTCCGTTCATCAGGACGAGCACAATGTTGGGATTGACTGCATAAACTTTTTCCAACAACTCCTGCTGGAATCCAGGAAGTCCCAAGTCTGTACGGCTCCGAGCCTCACCCGATTGAAATCCGTGTTCGCCCAACACCATGACTACCACTTCAGCTCCCTTTGCAGCTACAACGGCTTCTTCCATCCCGCTTTTATCGGTCACATTGACCTTGACCTCGGTGGCAAAGTTGGAATTGCCTTCAAAAATCACCGGGCCTTGGGTGAATTGGATCGAATTTTCACCCAATTGTTGGAGACCTTCCAATACTGATACTGCTGAGTTTGGAGCGACCATGGCTCGCCAGCTGCCCAAGGGGCTGTCTTTGTCCGCTGCGAGCTGTCCGATCAAGGCGATTTTTTTACCTGACTTAGGTAATGGAAGAAGGTTGTTCTGATTTTTGAGAAGGACGATGGATTTTTGCGCCATGTCCAAAACCGCTTCGCGAATAGCCTTGCTTCCGGTATGCTCGGCCTCACGTTTTGGATCGCAGTAGCGATACGGATCCTCAAACAGCCCGAGTTCAAATTTCAATTTCAAAATACGTCGCACGGCATCGTTCACGTCACTTTCTTTGACTTTTCCCTCTTTGACTAAAGCCAACAAGTGCTCCACGTAGAGGGCTGATTCCATGTCCATGTCCGAGCCGGCATTCACTGCGAGTTGGGCGGCGTGCTTGCCATCGGCTGCAAACCCATGCGCGACCATCTCACCGATTGATCCCCAGTCAGAAACCATCAGCCCGTCAAAGCCCCACTTTCCTTTGAGGATTTCGCGTTGCAAAAAGGAGTTTCCTGTGGCAGGAATGCCATTTAGGACATTAAATGAATTCATGAACGTCTTCACATCTGCCTCGAGTGCAGCCTGAAAAGGTGGTAAAATATCATTGTAAAGGGTGGTCGTTCCTACATCCACGGTGTTGTAATCCCTTCCTGATTCCGAAAATCCATACCCTGCAAAGTGCTTGGCAGTGGCCAAAATGGTATGTGGCAAGGTCAAATCCGAACCCTGAAATCCCTTGACCCGAGCGATGGCGATTTGACTTCCGAGATAGGTGTCTTCGCCGGCACCTTCCATAACTCGACCCCATCGTGCATCTCGAGAGATGTCGACCATCGGTGCAAAGGTCCAGTTGATCCCTGCCGCACTGGCTTCCAAAGCTGCCACTTCCGCCGACTTTCGGATGGCTTCCAAGTCCCAACTTGCCGCCTCTGCCAATGGTACAGGACTCAGGGTTTTGAACCCGTGAATCACATCATAGCCGATCAAAAGTGGAATGCCCAGTCGTGTTTCCTCGACCGCGATTTTTTGTACTGCGCGGACATTTTCTGTCCCCGTCACATTGAGCATAGAGCCGACCAAGCCTTTTCGGAGGTGGTTGTATTTTTTGGCCGCATCCCCGTCTTTGGGTGCAGGGCCAGTCACTTCCCAAAAACCGTTGTACTGATTCATCTGCCCGACTTTTTCCTCTAAAGTCATCAAGGCAAGGAGCGAATCTACTTTTTTGTCTACCTGTGTGGGTTGGAAGGCTCGGGCAAGTCCGGGAGAAAGTAAGAGAAACAGGAAAATGATACCGCGTCGCATGGGGTCAGAAGTTTAGGATTACCAAGAAAGTGAGGCAAGATACTTCCAGCCCTGGAGCTTTTTACCGGTATTCCTTAGCTAAGGCCCTGATAAAAATCAGGTTGTGGATGAGTTACTGCTTAGGGATTGCAGCTATCGCAGTACATGGGATCTTCGGTGGTTTTCCCGTAGGGAAAGTGGACCTGATCGGCATGCCCGCAATGGGTACAGGTTTTAGTATGAAAAAGAATGGACCTCGTGGGTGTTCCGCACCAACTGCAAGGAAGGCCGGGTTCGGCAGAGACCACAGCAAAACCGGGCAGGGTACAGTTGGGACAGCAGGAATTGATTTTCTCTAATAGCTTTTGGGCTGTTTCCCCGATTACTTTCATCCGGGTAGGATTAAAATGCGCTCGCATGTCGGTTTCCGCGTACAGCGTTCCGTAGTTTTTCAACAGCTGTTCCCCAAGTTCTAAAAGCAAAGACAGATCGGTTATTCCCTTATGGATTTCAAGGAAACCGTCTTTTTGATTTCTCAAAATCAATCCATGACTTGGGAAAAGCACTCTTTGAGCAAAGTCCACCAAGGCTTCCAAATTTCTGATTTCTTCTCCTGCGAAATTGGTCTCCGTACTTAGGTGTCGGGCTTGGATTTCCAGTTGGTTTTTTCGGTCGTAGAAAAGTAACCATTCCTCATTTGCGGGTAGAAAAAAGGCGGCAGGATGTGCGCCAAACGAACCCTCACTTGCCAGGGCCAGGTCTGCGCCGGTGAGTTCCATGGCCAGTTCGCACTTTCGCCTTGCAGTGCTGATTGGGTCGAGGGTTCGGTCGATTTCTCCCGAAAATGTGCCCAAAAGATCTGTATCGAGGCTTGTTGTGACCTCGCATTTCACCCCAAGCGCTTCATCAAAAAGCGGCTTCAGGACGGATTCTTTCCCGTGCTTGGTGGCGATGACGAGCTTTCGGCCAGCGAAAAGTTCGTTTAGTTTTTCAAGTCCCATACTTCCAGGGCTTTTCCTTTGGTGGCTTCGTGGAAGTTTCCTTCCTCAAATACCAGTTGGCCATTGACCCAAGTGTGCGTGACCTGACTGTGAAAGGTCGTGCCTTCCAGTGGGGACCAACCACACTTGTAGAGGATATTTTCCTTGCTCACGGTCCAAGTTTGGTTTAGGTCCACCAAAACCAAGTCGGCAAAGTAACCTTCCCGGACAAATCCCCGCTCCTTTATTCGGTAGAGAATCGCTGGATTGTGGCACATTTTCTCTGTGATTTTTTCCAAGCTGATTTTTCCCTGATGGAAAAACTCAAGCAAACAGACCAAGGAATGCTGGACCAAAGGAGCCCCGGACATGGACTGAAAGTAAGGCTTTAGCTTTTCCTCCAGGGCGTGCGGGGCATGGTCCGTGGTGATCAGATCGATCCGGTCATCCAACAGTGCTTCGAGGAGTCCATCAGCGTCTTTCTGGGTTTTGATGGCAGGGTTCCATTTGATCAAAGTTCCCTTTTTTTCATAGTCTTGATCGGTAAACCACAAGTGATGGACCGAGACTTCGGTAGTGATTTTTTTCTCCGAAAGGGGAATGTCATTTCGGAAAAGGGAAGTTTCTTTGGCTGTGCTCAGGTGAAGGATATGAAGTCTGGCGCCGTGCTTTTCAGCAAGGCCGATCGCCCGTTCGGTGGCTTCAAAGCAGGCTTGTTCGCTTCGAATCAGTGGGTGAAATTTCACCGGAACGTCCTCGCCGTACTGTTCACGGTAGATTTCCTCATTTTTCTCCACGATTTCTTCTTTTTCGGAGTGAATGGCAATCACCCCTTTGTACTTCGAAAAGATCCTTTCCAGCATATCCGGACGGTCGGCGAGGATGTTTCCTTTTCCCGAAAAATACAGCCCGTCATCCGTGATGGCCAAGAGTCCCGAAGTATCCCACTGCAAGACCTCCTCGAGATTCTCCCCATTTACACCCAGCAAAAAACCATAATTGGCAAGGGATTTTTGGGATGCGATCTGATATTTTTCTGCCAAAAGCCCGATATTCAGCGTGTTGGGACGGGTGTTGGGCATGTCAATAAAGGACGTGACGCCGCCGGCCACGGCAGCCTTGCTTTCGCTGTGGAGGTCTGCTTTGTGCGTGAGTCCAGGTTCGCGGAAGTGCACCTGTCCGTCAATTACTCCCGGCAAAAGGTATTTTCCCCGTCCATCTATCACACGAAAACTTTCTTGGGCTGGGATCGAACCGATTTGTTGGATTCGCTGGCCGACGATGAGTACATCGGTTACTAGGCTTTGGCCTTCGTTGACTAAGGTGACTTGCTGGATTAGGGTAGGGGTGGAGGACATATCAGGGGGGATTTGAGTACAAAGAAATACTGGAATTCCTACGCGTGCAATGGTGGTGGGTTGGGAAATGAAAGCTGTTTTTGAAATGCAGCTAAAAAAAAAGCGGAATGAATCATTCCGCTCTATCGCTTTAGTACTCGAATATCACTACATCTCCCAACCCGTTCTTACTTGCTCCTTGATGTATTGGTCTGACTCTGGAATACCTTTTGCCTTCATGTTGTCGTAATCCCATTCAATCAGTTTTCCGCCCAATCGTAGAGACAATACGCCGAGTAAGGTGATCTCAGTTAATCTGGAGCCGTAATCGAAATTGGAAGAAGATTGCTCCTTGTTTCGGATGGCATTGACCCAATCTTGGAAGTGTCCTGCAGAACGCGCGATGGTTTGCTTCGGAGGCTTGATGCTGTTTCGGAGCGACTCAGGGAATACCTGAGGCTTGCGCTGGCTTCCGTCATTGATGATGATGCCTTTGCTTCCCACAAACATGGAAGCTCTCGCTGGGTAAGCATAACCTGCCGGCAAAGCAGGATGCAAGTCTGGCTTTAGGCCACCGGAATACCAGTTGATTTTCATTGCTTTTTGATCCCCTTTTGCGGAGAAATTGAAATAGCCAATCTCGCCATAAGGAGCAATTTTGCTGTCAGAATAGCCGGCTGGAAATACCTGAACGGTATCGGGACTCTTTAGATTAAAAGCCCAAGTTACGGCATCCAAGTCGTGGCAACCAAAATCACCCAAAGCCCCGCAGCCATAATCCCAGAAATCTCGCCATGTGACCGGTACATAATTCTCATGGAAAGGCACCATTTCCCGTGGCCCGATCCATTGATCCCAATCAAAGCCTACAGGTAGGGTACTTTTTCCTTCCGGCAATCCTCTCAAGCTTGGAATCCAACGGCCCGCGGGAACCCAGGCATGGCATTCTTTGACTTCCCCGATCACGCCGGCACGCAGGTATTCCACTGTCTCTCGGATGCCATCAGTAGAGTGTCCCATATTGCCCATTTGGGTCATCAGGCCAGTTTCTTTGGTGACTTTTGCCACCTCCCGTGCTTCCCAAATGTTGTGGGTGAGGGGTTTTTCGCAAAAGACGTGTTTGCCCATTTTCAGGGCCATCAAGGCAATGTAGGCGTGTGTATGGTCTGGGGTGGAGATGACGATACCGTCGAGTTCGGAGGCGTTCTGCATCATCTTGCGGAAGTCGTTGTACTGTGCCACCCGCTTGGTATTGCCTTTTGCGGCTTGCTGCGTCTCGATCATGTCCACGACAGGGCCTCTTCCTGCTTCCGAGCGGTAGTAAAAATCCGCCAAATTCCAATAATAGGCTGGGTCTGCCACTGCGCTGATGTTGACATTTTCCAGTTTCAAAAACTCCTGCGCATTCTGCTTTCCTTTTCCTCCTGCACCGATGACACCCAAGTTGACCTGGTCACTGGGCGCTGTGTAGCCCGGTCCTCCGATCACATGTCGGGGCACAATCATCATTCCTGCACCGCTGAGGGCGGCGGCTTTCACAAAATCTCTCCTCGAAAAGGGTGCTTTATCGTTTTTCATCACTTAATAATTTGATTTTTAGCGGTCAGATGGAATCTCGCATTCAATATTATCGCATCAGTGTGTGACTTTTTAGTCATGCTCGATTTCATCTGGTTATAGGGTTCGGTCGATTTAAATTTATTTGATTTCGTTATGCGAACCCAACCATTGGGGTTTTGAAATCGGCCCTTTGAGGAATAATTGAAGGTGAAAAATAGGTGATTTTTGGGGTAGGTTTGGAATGGGGAAAAGCCGATTTGAATTCAAGGCTTTAGGAGATCTAGAATTGAATTGCCTACTGACTTAGCTGGAGGAAAAAAATGAAATCGAAATAGAGGATAGGCCTTTAGCCAAATTTTGAAGTTTTGGATTAGGGATTTCCAAATCCCGAAAAATAGAAAAGCAGGTCAAGGCTGAGGTGATCCCAAAAACGGGACCATTTTAGCCTTGAGTCAGGAGGTGGGGGCAAACTCCGCTTAGGCAAAGGTTTTGCGCTTAGATGGGGATTTACAGCCAGATGAGTGATTTTCTCTGAATTTGAAACAGCTTCAGCTCAGGAAGCTGACAGCATTTCAAATGCTTTAGGATAGCAGGGTGGAATTACTCCCCATGGCTATCGAGGATCCCACCCAGCCCGAATCTGAACTGCATAGATTGAAAGAAGAAACTACGCTCAGATGGGGGCAAGTTCTCTTTTTGAACGCTACCGTCTAAAATCATCCAAAACTCCTACTTAGGTTTGGGGAGTTTAAGACTAGTCATGATTTATCCAATACTCCACTTCTTTAGTTCAGTCACTCTTGTCTCCATTTTAATGATTTCTGCACCTCAGGCTCTCCATTCAATGAACATCGAAACCTCCGATAACTACACAATTGCCAAGGATAAACCAACAGCAATTGTTTTGGCTTTCCTTTCCGCAATGGAAAAAATGGATTTTGATGAAGCTCTAAAGCATGTGACAGATTCCTGTGAATATACTAACGGTGCAGCCGGAACCAAATTCGGCCCTGAGGGAGTACGGGAATTTTTGGAACCCTTCTTTTCCCAGATTTCAAAAAATGAAATTGTAATCCTTCGGAATTCATCAACCGGACCGATAGTTTTCGTGGAAAGATTGGATAAGCACCTGTTGAAGTCCGGAAAATGGATTGAACTTCCGGTATCAGCCGTTTTTGAGGTGCATGATGGAAAGATTACGCTTTGGCACGAATACTTTGACTTAGCCACCATTCGAAATCAAATGGCCAATTGAGCTCACATTTTCCTGCTAGTTTCAAAATATCATACTGGGTTTTATAGCTATGACTTATCTCAGTGTGGGGAGCAAATCTCCACGTTTTCGTCAAACCACCTTATTCAAAAAGCCTAAGACTTCCGGAAAGGAATCATGATGTCCCCCGAGTTTCCAAATTCAAAAAACTTCAATCCTGTGAATAATCCATCTAAACTACTCATCGGAATTCTTGTCGCACAGACTTTGACTCTGGCAGTTTACACATTCCTAACAATCGGAAAGGAAGGCTGGAATTTATTTCCGATTATCACTTCCAATATTTCCTCAATGACTTGGAGCGGACAGTTTAATGCTGATTTTAGCTGTTACCTGCTGCTTTCGGGGATGTGGATCATGTGGCGAAACAAGTTCAGCAGCTCAAGCATCATTATTTCCTTAGCTGCAATGATAATTGGAATCATGGTTTTTGCTCCGTATTTGATTTACCTGACAATAAAGGAAAAAGGAGATTTGAGAAAGGTGCTCCTTGGATTACATCTGTAACCTGCGGATTTTCTAAAGGTCGAAAGACCTAAAACTGGTTGTCCTATATTTTGACTTTCCATAGGTCTATGCTTTGAAAAATTGTTGGATTTGAAGTCAAACCAGAGATAAAAAATTCCTATCGATTGCATACAGAACCTGCGCATGGAATTGCTTTTGTCTTATGTAGGGTGAAGAATATGATCAGCTTTTTTAAATCATCAGCCCGTTTTTTTCATACTGAAGGAAAAAAGAATTACAAATTCCTAAGGATAAAAGGGATCAATTACTCCTGTTTAGCTGTCTATAGTTGAAATCCAAAAACTCAATTGCCTCCTGCCATAGCTGGAGGAAAAAAATGAAATCGAAATGGAGGATAGGCCTTTAGCCAAATTTTGAGGTTTTGGATTAGGGATTTCCAAATCCCGAAAAATAGAAAAGCAGGTCAAGGCTGAGGTGATCCCAAAAACGGGATCAATTTAGCCTTGAGCCAAGAGGTGGGGGCAAACTCCGCTTAGGCTAAGATTCTGTTCCTAGAAGAGGATTTAAAGCCAGATGAGTGATTTTCTCTGGATTTGAAACAGCTTCAGCTGAGGAAGCTTACAGCATTACAAATGCTCCAGGATAGCAGGGTGGAATTACTCCCGATGGCTACCTTAGGTTTGTTCGATGAAAAATAAGGATGATTTGGAGTATAATTGAAGCCTGTCAGCGACCCAGCGATGGCTTAAGATGTAAGAGATCTAACGCGATATTCGGGACTGACAGGATTCAAGAAC
>Ga0209278_1000398_pt1 | contig 36278 bp, 35 predicted proteins | sample JI81BgreenDNA_FD_187504 | JGI IMG/M metagenome (GOLD analysis project Ga0209278, IMG submission 187504) | Wastewater effluent complex algal communities from Wisconsin, to seasonally profile nutrient transformation and Carbon sequestration -... | ecosystem: Engineered > WWTP > Effluent > Algae...
AGCTGGGGCTGAACTTCAACGAGAACCCCTGGCAGGGCAGCTTCGTGGTGGACCAGCTCACCGACCTGGTGGAAGAGGCCGTGTACAAGGAGTTCGAGGCCATCAGCGAGCGCGGCGGCGTGCTGGGTGCCATGGACACCATGTACCAGCGCGGCAAGATCCAGGAAGAGTCGCTCTACTACGAGCACAAGAAGCACGACGGCAGCCTGCCGCTGGTGGGCGTGAACACCTTCCTCGGCAAGGACCACGGCGGCGAGATCACCACCACCATCGAGCTCATTCGGAGCACCGAAGAAGAAAAAGGCCAGCAGATCACCAACGTGCGCGCCTACCAGGGCGCGCGGAATGGTGGTGCTTCAGACGGCCTGAAGCCGCTGCAGCAGACGGCGCGGAAGCGCGAGAACCTGTTCGCCGCGCTGGTGGAAGCGGTGAAGACCCACAGCCTCGGTCAGATCAGCCATGCGCTGTATGAGGTGGGTGGGGAGTATCGACGGAACATGTGATCGAGAGTATTCCGCTTGATGAATGGATTGAGCGGATGTCTTCTGCTGGCCCTGCCTCTGTGAATCTTGGCAGCGGACTCGTCGGTGCAAGCCAAACAGGCGCTTGATTGCTTTGGGATCGGCGCAGGGCTAGGGGCCGGCAGTGCTGGAATGTTTTTTTATCAGTGAATCTAACTCAGTCAGCAATGGAATGAATCCATCGAAGTTGATGGTTGACGCATGTGGCCGGACGATTTTTTCTGCAAGCCACACCTTGCCGTACTCTTTCGTAGTGTCTAGTTTGTTTGACTTGCTGAAGCTCTTTCCGCCAATTTTCTCGGAGAGCACCGCGGCTTCAAAGAAGTCCTCCATACAGTGGTGTGGCGCTCCGTGTGGGGACGTCAAGCAGATGTAGAGATTCTCGAAAACGCCAAGTGATCGATCCCCGTCTGGGAGCGATTTTTTGAAGCGCTTCTTGATGAGATCCAGCACGGGCTTGGCCCCATCGTCATTGTCCAGAACGACAATGATCGGATTTCGCCCTTTCTTGGGCGATCCGATGTGCTTGAAGTCCTCTGTGTATTCTTGAATGAACTTGACGAATTCGCTTGATCCGCCGCTCAGTGCAGCGAGTCGCGCGATGTGCTTCGTTGGTTTGAAGAGCGTTGCGTTGAGTTTCAGCCTTCCGGCCACTGTTGCCGCTAGCGAGGGGAACTTGGAGGCTAGCTTGCGAAGTGCCTCCCGGATGTAGATTGCATCAGTCGCGCCTTCAAACATGATTACAGGCTTCTGTGCGGCGGCAAAAGTCCTGTAGAAAACAAATCGCTTTTGAAGCCTTTCGGCGGGACTTAGGTCGGTAAACGCAATGCCCGTACGTTTCGCATGCTCGTTGTCGGCTTGGCGTAGGAAAGCAAGCATTCCCTCGAGCTGATTTAATGTCCCTGTGATCTTCCTCTTCGTCGATGTGCCGCCTGATGTCTCGGTGCCCTCAATCTCGAAGCTTCCGCTTTTTCTCAATCTGTGAAGCATTGCTCGGGCAGTTCTTCTGTAGTCGCTGCGAACATTGAGTCGCTGATTGACAACTACCCCTGTCACTTCTTGGCGCGAGCGCCTAAGTTGGAGTCGGGTCTTCTTCTCGTTCACCGAGAATCCGCAGCGAGCGATCTCTCTCTTTAGTTCCTTGCCTGCTTGCCATTGATTCGGGCAGCCTGGATCTGCAAAGGCAAGCTGGTGTGGGAACTCTGGGAGAGAGGTCGAGAAGGTTAGGTCGTCTGCATACCGCGTGTAGGAGCAGTTGTACCTTTGTGCGATTCGCCAAAGGCGCATGTCGAGAATGTGCCCCAGCATGTTTGAAATCACCGGCGACGTTGGTGCGCCTTGCGGGAGAGTCCCGTTGTCGCAAACGATCTGAGCCAAAATCTTGGCGACTTCAGGGTGTAGGCGAAAATTCTTGTTCTCAACAAAGAAGCCCCTAACGCGTCCGAAGTGGATTGAGCCAAAGAAGTCCTCCAGATCGACATTTAGTACGAATGCGCGTTTTCGATGAGACGCGGCGTTGGAGAAAATTGAGCGCCCCGGGGAAAATCCGTGAGAGATGTGTCGAGTTCTCGGGGATGCGCTGTCAATCTCGTCAAGACACTTCTGCAGATATGCCGCAAGTCTGCGTTGAAGTGTCTTCAGCTGCGCCGCAGGAGCGCTGATCGTTCGGAAGCCGCCCGAGCGTTTCTGAATTTCAAAGCTGTGATACCTAAGGGGCGGCTTCAGGCCGTATGCCACGTATCCGAGTGATGCGGGCTTGTATCCGAGCAGGTGCGCCAGGTCGTGAATAGAGCTGGCCGACTGCAAAAGCTTCAGTGCTGACACCACTGGACTCCGAAAAAAGAGGGGCTGGAGATACTCACTTGCATGTGTCGCGCATGAAGATCATTGCGGACAGAGTGTTGAGCGCAAATCCACCTTGCGATTGTTTCTAGTGTCGCGAAACGGCGACAAAAAAATCTATCTCCAGCCCCGCTCTAAGTGTAGCTGAGTCTCCGCGAAGAGGCGTTGGCGCCGATTGGTGTCTGGCTGCGGGCATCCCCTCGTTCCTGGTGGAGTGGGTGCCGCTCGGGCGAGCGTGGTGTCCGTCTGCCCCTCAATGTTCCGATTCAGAGCGTTCGTGCGGTGCATGCAAACTCCTTGGCCTCATTGCTAGCCTTGTCGCTATGCCTTGTTTTGGGTCGGGGGCTGCTGAGTCTTCTGAGTCTTCGGCGATCTGCGTGTTTAGCTCCGTGGGGCGGAAGGTCTCGGCACTGCGCGCCGATGGTGCGGCGAGGCAAAGGATGGGGTGCCGCAGAGCGCGGGACGCTTGTTCGCGTTAACCTGGTCGCGAGGGGTTGGGGCCTTACCTGGTTGCTTGTTTCAGTTGTCGTTCTACAAGGAGGCTGCATGCGTTTCTGGTGGGTGAATCAGAACCAGACATATAGGCATGAGGTAGCGGGAGGCTACTTGTGGTCTCCGAAGCGCAATGCAAACGGTGCAACTAATCCGTTCTACGAGTTCATGCGTGAGGTATCGCCTGGTGATCTGATTTTTTCCTTTTGTGACACATGCATCAAGGCGATTGGTGTTGCCCGCTCTTATGGGTACGAAGCGCCCAAGCCGATTGAGTTCGGTGCAGTCGGTGCTTATTGGGAGCAGGTCGGCTGGCGTGTGGATGTTGTGTTTCGAGAGATGAACCATGCGATGCGTCCTGCTGATCACATGGACGTGCTCGCCCCGCTGCTGCCAAGCAAGTACTCGCCACTTCAGTCCAATGGCCGCGGCCTTCAGGGCGTCTATCTCACATCCGTTTCGAGCCACCTAGGATTCGCGTTGGCCGATCTCATCGGCTTCGAGGCCCACGCCCTGATCAAGGGCACGGAGGTTCGCGAGCAAGATGCTCCGCCGCAGACAGTAGGTTTGGTCCAATGGGAAGAGCATCAACTCGAAGTCATTACTTCGGACGCGACTATCGAAGAGACCACGCGCTCGGCCATTGTGCAGGCCAGGAAGGGGCAGGGGCTATTCAGGCAGCGCGTAATGGCTATCGAGCGAGCATGCCGATTGACTGGCGTCGATAGGCCTGAGCACCTTAGAGCCAGTCACTGCAAGCCTTGGCGTGACGCTTCGAACGAAGAGCGGCTAGCAGCCGAAAACGGGCTATTGTTGACGCCGGATGCCGATCACCTCTTCGACCGAGGATTCATTGCGTTCGATGATTGTGGTGACTTGCTCGTTTCGCCCGTGGCCCACATCGATTCGATGAAGCGTATGGGCATAGATCCAGATGCGATACGAAACGTTGGAAGATTCTCGGATGGTCAAAGGCATTTTCTGAAGTTTCATCGCGAGAACGTGTTCCTTAAGGCCAGGCTTGCGAGTCGATAGGTGCCGCGGCTTCTGTATCGAAAGTTGCGTGAATCACTCGCTGGGCGTGCTTAGCCCAACGTGCTGTCACCGAGGATCGCCCAGACCTCAGGCGCCAAGCTTTTCCTACCCCCCCGTCCGCGCCTTTCCGACACCCCATCGCGGGCTTCTCCGCCAGTCTCCTCGGTACCCGCCACCCCCGGCGGGCATCCCCCCAACAGGAGACCCCCGATGTCCCAGAACCTTGTCACCCTCGCCATCACCGACGAGCAGCTCGCCGCCGCGCTGGCCGGCCTGCAGCAGGTGGAGGCGGCGCTGCCCGGCCTCATCGCGTTCGAAGTGGGCGAACGCCGCGGCCTGCCGCTGATGGGCCCGCGCTCGGAGCCCTTCGCCCGCCAGACCCTGCGCGTGCTGGAGCAGAACCCCGGCATCGTGCCGCCCAGCCTCGACCTCGCCGCCGCCCGCGCCGACCTCGAGGCGCACGACCGCCTGCGCCCGCTGCTGGAGCGCCTGCAGCGCCTCACCGCGCGGGTGGACGACACCGTCGCCGCCCTGGGCAGCGACGTGATGGACGTGGCGCTGGAGGGCTACGCGCTGGTGAAGGTGTCGGGCCGCGCGCAGGGCCTCGACGAGCTGCGCCGCGAGCTGGGCGGCCGCTTCGCCAAGACCCGCCGCAAGGAAGCCGTCCCGGCGTAATCGAAAGCGTGTGCGAGGCCATCGACGCCGCCTGAAAGGGCGGCGTTGGTGTTTGTGGTTCTTGTCATTTGCTGACGTCGCTCGACCGTCGGCCCCGTACCATCCCCGTATCCCCCATCGCACGGTGCGTTGATGTCCCCCCGAGTACTCCTGTTGTGCGGCTTCGCATGCCTTCCGCTCTCCGCCTGCGGCACGACTTCCGGCAAAAGAGCCTCTGTCGCTTCCGCAGAGCGACCCGCCCCGATATTTGATGCAACGGCGTTTGTGCCGGCCGGATTCGAGCTTTTGCGCGTTGAGCGAGGCGACCTCAATGCGGATGGGATCGCAGACGCCTTGGTTGTGGCGACGCGCAGTGCCGAGAGCCCGGAGGCCGACTCCGCGCCGCGCGCTCTGTCGATCGTGACGTCCCGGCCTGATGGGGCGTACGCGCTGTCCGCGGTCAACACCGGCCTGGCGGCGTGCGCCACCTGCGGTGGGCGCTTCGGCGACGGTCTGGTTCGGACGACGATCAGGGACGGAGCGATTGTCGTGGTGAACGAAGGGGGCAGCGCGCGATACGGCTGGTCGAATGAGTACACCTTCAAGCTCGATGCGGATGGCGAGCGTTGGCTGTTGCGGCAGTACCGCGCGGTTGTCGCGTCCCAGCCCGATCAGAAGTTCAAGCGGATCGACCAATCGCCGGCCGATTTTGGCGATCGATCTTTTGAAGGACTGACGCCAGAAGACCTGCCCATCCCGAAGTTCGACTGAAGGAGAGCGCCAGTGCCCAGCCAAGCACAACTTGATCTTCTGAAGGCGGCGATCGATGCCGGCATCGATCGCCCGGAGGAGCTCTCGGCCTTCATGGCGAACACCTGTCATGAGTCTTCGGACATGACACGCACCGAGGAAAGCTTCCGCTACACGCAAGGCATCGAGCAAATTCCCGTGGCGTCGGCCCATGCGCGTTACTCCGCGGAAGAACTGGAAGCCGCTCGCGTTGCTGCCGTAGACGGGAGCCCGCAGGAGCTCGCGCGGATGATGTACGGCGATCGCATGGGTAACGACAATGCCGACGACGGTTACAACTTCCGAGGGCGGGGCTACATCCAGCTAACGGGCCGCGATACCTATCGGGAGATCGGCGAGCACATCGGACTTGATCTCGAGAACAACCCAGACTTGGCTGCTGCCCCGGAGAATCTCAACGCGGTAGCGATCGGCTATTGGCAGGTTCGAGTCGCTGAAGAAGCTCGTACGGATATCGAGGCGTCCATGCGGGAGATCAACGGTGGAACCGTCGGTGCGGAGGACCGCCGCCTCCGACACGATGCGTGGTCGGATTACCTGACGCCGGAGACGATCGAGGCTATCCGCGAAGGCGCCGTGGTGGCTACGGAAGCCATCAGCCATCGCGCGCCACCCGAATCCGACGGCATCCTTGAGCACGGCGAGCGCGGCCACGCGGTCAGCGGCCTTCAGGTGGATTTGAATCGTTGGTCCGAATTGATCGGTAGCGAGGCGGAACCGCTGCCGGAGACCGGTAACTTCCGCGACCGCACGCGTGAAACCGTCGAGGCGTATCAGGCGACCCGCGACGACTTGGAGGAGACCGGCATTGCCGACCAGGCCACGCGCGATGCCCTTCGGCAGGACATCGAACGACTTCAGCGGGAGGCCGCAGAGCCGGTTCCGGCGGCGCCTGCCGCGGCACCTGCCGTACCGCCCGTCGCCGCTCCACCAACCGAAACGGCGGCGCGAGACCCGCTCTTCGATTCCCTGCGCGGCCATGTCCAGACGATGGACCGTGCGATGGGCCGCACGCCCGACGAAGCCAGCGATCGCCTCGCCGCGGCGCTCACCGCCGAATGCCGCGCGAACGGCCTCACCCGCGTCGACGGCGTCGTGCTCGGCCAGAAAGGCGGCAGCGCGCAACCCGGCGAGTACGTGTTCGCGTACTCGGGTTCATCGGAGCGCCCCTGCGATTGGGTGGGGGTGAGGACGGCCGAGGCCGTGCAGACGCCGGTGGAGCAGAGCCTCGGCAGGGCAGAGGCTCTGCAGCGTCAGCAGGCGGTCGAAGCGCAGCAGTACGCGCAGGCGCAGCAGCAGCAGGCCAACGACGCGCCAGTCCGCTCGATCGGCTGAATGTGGAGCCTGCGCCTCCGTGGCCTCACCGCGCGGGTGACCCTCGGGCCGCGCGCAGGGCCTCGACGAACTGCGCCGCGAGCTGGGCGGCCGCTTCGCCAAGACCCGCCGCAAGGAAGCCGCGCCGGCGTAATCGAACGCGTGTGCGAGGCCATCGACGCCGCCTGAAAGGGCGGCGTTGGTGTTGGTGGGGCATCGAAACGCGTGGGCGAGGGCAGGGGAGGCGTCGGCGAGGGAGGGCGAGGCCCTGCGAAGCGCGCAGGACCCTTGAGTTTCCCTGACGGACACCGCTGCGGCGGGCGGCTAGCATTCCCCCACCCCCGACGCATGGAGCGTGTATGGCCCGCTTGCCCTTGATCGTTCTGCTTACAGCGCTGCCGCTCACGGGCTGCGCATCGACTCCGGCGACCACCCCCGCCGCCCCGATGGCTGTCATTGATGGCAAGACCATCAATCCTGACGTGGAGCGATTGGGTTACGTCGACCCGCGGTACTTCGGAATGTCGGAGGCCTACGCGCAGTGCGTGGATACCGCGGGGCTCACGGCATCGGTGATGCAAGGCTGCGCGAGTGACGAGTGGGATATCCAACAGGCGCGATTGGCCAAGGTTGAGGCCGATCTTCTTGCCCTGGCCGATGCGTACGCGCACTTCTCCGCGGCCGACCTGATATTGAGCTCGGAACAGCTGAAGCGTTCTCAAGACTTGTGGTTGAAGTTCGTTCTTGAAGACTGCGGCCTGAGGGCAAGGCGCCTCGGAAGCACTTGGGGGCCGGCGATGTCATCTGAATGCGAGGCGGTAGCGACGGCTTATCGCTCGCAGCAGCTTGAAGACCTTCTGCTGACGGCGGGTCGCGAGCTGCGCCGGAGCTATGGCTCTCCGGGCGAGGGAGGCCAGAAGTGAGCGGTCCTCGTTTCAGCGGCGGCGACGGTCTCGAGCCCGGATCGACCGAGCGCTACGTGCACGATTTCATGATGTTGAATGAGCTTCGCGCCGGCGAGGGGGCGTATGCGATCTCGTCCGCCGGCCTTGCGCAAAGCGGCCTCAGCTTTGGGCCTTACCAGTGGGACATCGGCGCCAACACGCACGGTCGAGCATTGCTTGAGAACATCGCCCGCAATGCGGTCGACGAGAATGGGCAGCGCTTCGTTTCGGACAGTGATATCGACGCGATGCGGTCGCACCTCTACAAGCCAACGAGCGACTTCAGCGGCGACGACGAAGCCGTTCGTCGAAGCGTCGTTCCGAGGCTTGATGCGGCTTTGTCGAGCCCTGTGGGCGTTCAGCTGGTCAACGATGACTTCGTCACGAAGCTTCGGGAGAAAATCAGTGCGGCAGACGCAGTCATCAATCAGATTTCCGATCCGAGCAATCGCGAGGCGATTCAGACAAGCCTCTTCGTAAGGCTCAACGTTCTGGATATCCAGAATCAGTACGGAACAGAAGTGAACCGGCGGCTAGCCCAAGCGCTCGATCTCTCAGAAGGTGGCGGCGAGGTTTCGTTACCGCATCGGAGGTCGGGCGCCGAGTTCTCCGTCCAAGGCCCCTGGGGCGTCGAGGATGTGTTGCGTTTCCGGATGGAAACGCGCTATGCCGCAGGGATTGACGACAGTTCATCAAGAGATGCGCTTCGTCGTGTTTCAAGTCTTGTGTCCGTCGTCGGCGTCGACAACATCGTGCTTGACGAGGACGACCGCCGCTATCTCGTCAGCGGCTTGCCGGCACAGCTTCGCGAGCACGGGCGCGATCCAGCGATTCTTCAGGACGCCTCCCTCCAGCCTCTTCGTGCCTTGAGCGAGCGCGCGCTCCGCGAGAGTCCGGATTTGCAGCAGTGGGTTCGGGAAAATCCCACGGCCGAGCTGACGATGGGGAATCCGTTGGTCGACGGAAGGTTGCAGAAGGGTGAGAAAGGGATGCAGGTCGAGGCCCTGCAGATTCAGCTCTCATCTCTTGGCTACACGCGAGCAAACGGCCAGCCCTTGGGCGTGGATGGCGATTTCGGCGCGGGAACGTCGCATGCGGTGAAGGCGTTCCAGACGGACAAAGCACTCCCCGTGACGGGCGTCGCCGACGAGGCGACGCGACAGGCCATCGATCGCGCGGCGCTGGAGGCGCTCCGCGACCTCCCGCCCACGCCGGGACAGGCACCGCAGCGGCAAGCGCCGTCCTTGAACCCTGCGCAGCGCGTGGAGGACGCGCTGTACGCGCCCCTCCGTGAGCAGGTCTACGCCATGGACCGTGTCATGGGCCGCACGCCCGACGACGCCAGCGACCGCGTGGCCGCCGCGCTCTGCGCCGAGTGCCGCGCGAACGGCCTCACCCGCGTCGATGGCGTGGTGCTGGGCCAGAAGGGCGGCAGCGCGCAGCCCGGCGAGTACGTGTTCGCGTACTCGGGCTCGTCGGAGCGCCCCAGCGATTGGGTGGGGGTGAGGACGGCCGAGGCCGTGCAGACGCCGGTGGAGCAGAGCCTTGCCAAGGCCGAGATGCTGCAGCATCAGCAGGCGGTCGAAGCTCAGCGGTACGCCCAGCAGCAACAGCAGGCCAACGACGCGCCAGTCCGCTCGATGAGCTGAATGCTGAGGCGGCGCTGCCCGGCTTCACCGTCGCCGCCCTGGGCAGCGACGTAATGGACGTGGCGCTGGAGGGCTACGCGCTGGTGAAGGTGTCGGGCCGCGCGCAGGGCCTCGACGAACTGCGCCGCGAGCTGGGCGGCCGCTTCGCCAAGACCCGCCGCAAGGAAGCCGCCCCGGCGTAATCGCAAGCGTGTGCGAGGCCATCGACGCCGCCTGAAAGGGCGGCGTTGGTGTTTGTGGGGCGCCTCGGTCGTCCCGCCTTAGTCGGCGTTTGCGAGTGCCTCCATCCGCGCCACCACGCCGGCGAACGCCCGGGCGACGGGGTTGTTCCTCTGCTGCAGCACCTCGGCGATTCGTGCGTAGTACCAGAGGGTGCCGGTTCGGCCTGCCGTGAACCGTTCGAAGACGCCCACGCCGATGGCGGGGTTTTCGAGATCGGCCACGATGGCCCGGGCGTTGTGCAACTTGTCGCAGGCCCCCACCAGCAGCGAGGCCTCAGGTTCTTCGGCGAGGTGCTGCAGGTAGGTTTCCTTGCGATGCTGCCAGTCGCGCCGCTTGGCGTCCGGCGTGGTGGCCGCGCCTTTGCTTTCGGCGCTGCCGTCGGTGCAGTCGCGGACGATCGCGGCCACGGCCTCGCCGAAGCGTTCGCGGATGACGGGCTCATGCGCTTCGCCGCAGTCCTCCAGCAGGTCATGCAGCAGGCCGGCGATGGCCTGGTCTTCGCTGCCGCCGTATTCCATCACCAGGCTGGCCACGCCCAGCAGGTGCGAGAGGTAAGGAATGCGCGTCCCCTTGCGCACCTGCCCGTGGTGGGCAGCGCGGGCGTATTCGACGGCGTGGCTGAAGCGTTCTGTGGGCTGGCTCAAGGGCATCTCCGGTGGCGGTGGCGGGGTGTATCGAGGCGATCAGTCGCCGCCGAATGCCTCGTATTCGGCACGATGCATCAGCAGGAAGGCGACATCCCGGGGCAGCGCCGCCAGCCATTGGCGGATGCGTTCGGCGTCCTTCGGGTCCTCGGGCAGGCAGCGCATCGCATCGTGCACGGAGAGCGGGGCCACGGCGTCCTCGTAGATGTTGTCGGTCGAGACGTCGATGGCGCGGCCTTCACCCAGCGGCCGCAGGTCGAGCCACGCCATGCGCAAGGTGCTGGCGACGACGCAGGTGCCGGGGGCGGGAGCGATGGCGATCAGGGTGTAGTCGAAGGGCATGGGGTCGGTTGTGCAGGGGCGGGAGTGACCGATGGCGGCAGCCTATCGCCCCGGCGTCTCGCCCTTGGAGACGCATCACGCTCCGGCGGTTCGGGCGCCGTCGCGGCCCGGCCACAGCCCCAGAGGCATGCCGGTGGCGGGGGCGGGAATGGCGCACAGATGCAGGGCGGTGAGCTGGCCGTCGGCCACGTCGGCATACACGGTGACGAGGGGATCGAGTGCATCGCCCTGCCAGATCAGCACGGCCTCGTCGTGGCCGTAGCCCGGCAGGCGGGCGAGGTCGGCGCGGGGCAGCATGCCGGCCTCGCGCAGGGTGTCGAACTTGCCGGCCATGTACTCGAGGAAGGCCGCTTTGCCGACGAGGTCGTCCAGCACCTTCTGCGAGGTGAGGCGGAAGCCCTCGGCGAGCAGCGGCGCCAACACCGAAGGGTCGGCACGGTTGAGCATGGCGGCGTAGGCCACGAGGGCGTTGTGTTCCGTGAGCGGGGTTGCGGGGTTCATGGGCCGTCCTTCTTTGCGCGGAAGGCGAACGCTCGCGCGTGTCGGTCTCACCGCCTGAGAGCCTCGGCAGTTGCCGCCCTTCTGGAAGCCTGAGCGAGACTTCGGGACCGGTTCCGGACGCTTCGCGAGGCCTCGTGGAACCCGCCGCAGAGATTGGGAGGGGCGGTGGAGCCGTCGGAGAGGGCGCCGCACGCCAGAGCGAAGGCTGCGGAAGCATTGCAGACGCTTCGCGAAGAGTCGGGGATACCTTGCGAGGCGAGGGCGAGGCTTCGCGAGGCGTGGGGAACGCCGGTGGGAGCGGAAAGAATCCCAACGCGGGGATGGCGGAGGCACGGATTGGAGATTTCCTGACACTCGCGGCGAGGGCGCTGGGTAGCATGGAGGCACCCCCGGCTTACGGAGTTCCTATGTCTGTGTTGCCCCCGTTGCGCTCATCGCGTGCGATGCATTGGCTTCTTCTGTGCTTCCTGACTTTGGCGGGCTGTTCGGAGCCGCCGACGCCGCCCGCCGCGGCGCCTGCCGCGCTGACTCCCGCGATCAACGCGACGAGTCCTGATGTCGTATGCCCATCGAGCGACTTCGCGATCTTCTTGCCCGCATTCGCAAACAGCGACGAGGTACGAAGGAAGTTCACGCGCTTGCCGCTGGAGCTGGTCGTGCGCGCCCATCGCGCTCCGGACAATGCGCCGCGTGCGGATCGGGACGGTATGGCAATCACTACGGACGTCGCCTCATCAGCGCACGAGGTCTTCGCCTACCGTTACGACGGGAAGATCGGCCGTTACGAGCATGTCGGCACACCGCTGGAACCTTTGTCTGGGCCATTCGCCGCCGACCCCGAGTGGGCATTCGACTTCGATGTCGAGACGCCGTCGGAAGAAGAGGTGCGCGTCTCGGCAGGCCCCGAGCCGGAGCGCAAGACGTTCGTCTTCACTCGATCCGATGAGTGCTGGACGCTCACACGCGTGTATGACTTCGGCGATTGATTCGTTTCCCTGTCCCCCCGCAAGGATTCCCCCATGAGCAGCACCGAGCGATACAACGTCGTCCAGTTCACATCCCGTCAAGTCAATGGGCCGGTGACGGACTACGAAAGCCTGGAGACTCATCACCCCCACGCCAATCGTCGTGGGCGCATTGACGAGAACGGGCAGGAGCGCGGCGTCGAGAATTCGCGCACCCGCGATTACGCGATGGTCGAAGGCGAGTTCGAGGAAGTGCTGACGGCAGGCGTGGATCGGACGGGCCGGATCCGAGAAGGGCAAGTGCTCGTCAGCAAGGACTTCATTCTTTCGTCGACCTCCCATGGCCGGCATGTGCAGGTGCCTTCACCCTTCGACGGTGTGGTGGGCCACGTCGACCGTGCGCAAGGCCTCGTCGATGTCGTCGACCCTGCGACGGGCGAAGTGATCCTTCGCAGTCGCCACATGGTGGGTATCACGCTGGAACCGGGCGATGCCGTGCGTCGCGGCGATGCGTTGGGACAGCAGGGCGGTGTTGGCGGTTATCCCGTGCATGTGCACATGGATGCCGATACACGGCGTCTCCCTGAGTTTCGCCAATACATCAGCGATCTCACCGAAGGACGCCTGCAGGTGCCGGCGGGTTACACCCCGGCTGATGGAACATCGGCGCGCTCCGGGCAATCGCCGACCTCGAGAGCGGCTGCTTTTTCGGATGGAACCTTCAACCTCGGCGACCGCGGTATCGGCGTCGAAACCCTTCAGCGCCAACTGATCCAAGCCGGCTACACGGGCAAGGACGGCGAGCCGCTCAAGCCTGACGGCGATTTCGGCCCCAACACCCAGCACGCGGTCGAGGAGCTGCAGCGTGCCCATGGTCTGCAGGTGGACGGCAAGGCGGGGATGGACTCGCTGCGCGCCTTGGCCAATGAGCTGCAGAACGGCCGCCCCGCGCCGAAGCTGCCGGAGCCGGAGCGCGCGCCGGGCCGCTTCGAGGACGCCTCGCGCGGCATCGATCCGCTGTTCCAGTCCCTGCGCGGCCACGTCCAGACGATGGACCGCGCCATGGGCCGCACGCCCGACGATGCCAGCGACCGCGTGGCCGCCGCGCTCACCGCGGAATGGCGCGCGAATGGCCTGACGTCTCGCCCCGACGGCGTGGTGCTGGGCCAAAAGGGCGGCAGCGCGCAGCCCGGGGAGTACGTGTTCGCGTATTCGGGTTCGTCGGCGCGCCCCAGCGATTGGGTGGGGGTGAAGACCGCCGAGGCGGTGCAGACGCCGGTGGAGCAGAGCCTCGCCAAGGCCGAGACGCTGCAACGGCAGCTTGCGGTTGCAGCGCAGCAGATGGCGCAGGCGCAGCAGCCGGCGGCCGATGCCCCGCGAATGACGATGGGATGAGGCCCTGCGCCGCCCGGGAGGGCGGCGTAGGGGCATCGACGTTGGAGATTTCCTGACACTCGCGTTGGGGGGCGGTGGGTACCATCGAGGCACCCCCGACGCATGGAGCGTGTATGGCCCCCCGAGTTCTCTTGCTATCCGTCCTGGCCGCCGCATTGGCCGGGCTTGCCGCTGGCTGCTCAGCAGACCCTGCTCCTCAGGCCGCGGACCAGAGCCTCCAGGGGGCCGAGCCTCCTTCGCCCCTGACGAGTGCGCCGATGGATGCAACATCGGTGCAATTGTCGCAGCTGGACTTGGAGCGCCTTGCCAAGGACGTTCTTGCGGAACGCTATGGTGATTCCGCGCGAGACGAAGCCCTCGATTGTTGGCGGGATGAGGGTGCAGATGAGCCCGCGTACTGCATGCGCTTGTCGCAAGTGCGGAGGGTCGAGGAGGCGGGGCGTTCCGTGCTCTATGTGCTGGCGTCAAACATCAACCGTTTCGATGTGCCTGACTACCAGTACGGGCACGCCGACTCAGGGCGCGCTGCCGCCTTTGCTGCCTCCATCAATGCCGATGGTTCCCTTGGCGATCCCTTGGCTTCGGGGGCCGGATTTTCCTTCGGTTCGAACGGCAACTGCGGGTGTGCTGATGCTGCACTGGTGAGGTTGGGTGCTGATAAGCATGCGTGGCAATTTGTGAGTGGAGGCATCTGGCAGGGGATCGTGGTGGCCAACCACGTGCTTCTGGCTCGGACTGGTGATGGCTTCGTCGACGTTTCAGAAATCCCGGAGGTTTCCGAGGACGATCAGTCGCATCGCATCAGCATTGCGGTCGACGAAAGCGATCCCAGCCGCAAGCAGTTTCCGATCATCGTGACAAAGCGCGCGGTGGTCGATGCCGTCGCGGCGGATCCGTCCAATCAAGGAGAGGAGGTCGCCCGCTGGGTCGTCACCCCGAGCGAGATCGACGGGGTTTACAGAATTCCAGAGGTTGGAGCTGCCGGACAGGACGCTGGAGATCGGCCATGACAAACCGCACGCAAGAACGATTCGACGAAGCTCGTCAGCGACTCGTCGACTCGTCGACGCAGCGGTGTCTGCCGGTGTTGATCCCGCAGTCGTCATCCGGATCGCAGGTTTCGAGTCGGCGGGTTTCAATCCTGACGCGCGCCCTGTCACCGGGAATCCCCGAATCGACCGGGTGGCGCAGTTTGATGGCGTGATGGCCATGTCTTCCGCGTATGGCTATGGACAGTTCACCAATGCGACGTGGCATGAGATGGTGCAGCGGCATGGCGAGCGGTATGGCGTCGCCGCTGCAACAGGAATGTCTCGAGACGAGACGAATGCTCCGGAGCTTCGCACCGACCGCGACTTGCAGGCAGCGCTCCTCGCCGAGTTCACTCGTGCCAACGTCATGCGCGGCCAAGCGCTGGGCGGCGATGATCCGAATGCCAACGTCTACGCCCTTCACAATCTGGGCGCGGGAGGCGGGGAGAGGTTCCTCAATGCGCTGCGGGAGGATCGGCTCGCGACGGTGGACACCGCGCTGACTCCGGATGAGATTCGCAACAACCCTGCGATCTATCTGGAATCAGGATCGCCCATTACGTTGGAGGCCGCCTATGCGCGAATGGGGGCGCTACTTTCGAGGTATGAGCCCTACGTCGAGCAGGCCTGAGCTTTGCATCCGGAGGCTTTCGCCCAGTCCCCGCGGCGAATCGAGCTGGCGGTTGGTACCAACGACAACGCTGCCACCCATCGCGAGACCCGAGTAGCCTTCGCCGACGGCATGTTCAACCTCGGCGACCGCGGTATCGGCGTCGAAACCCTGCAGCGCCAACTGATCCAAGCCGGCTACACGGGCAAGGACGGCCAGCCCCTCAAGCCCGACGGCGATTTCGGCGCGAACACCAAGCATGCGGTGGAGGAACTGCAGCGCGCCCACGGCCTGCAGGTCGACGGCAAGGCGGGGATGCATTCGCTTCGCGCGCTGGCCGACGAGCTGCAGAACGGCCGACCCGCGCCGAAGCTGCCGGAGACGGAGCGCGCGCCGGGCCGTTTCGAAGACGCCTCGCTCGGCACGGATCCTCTCTTCCAGTCGCTGCGCGGCCACGTCCACACCATGGACCGCGCCATGGGCCGCACGCCCGACGACGCCAGCGACCGCGTGGCCGCCGCGCTCACCGCGGAATGGCGCGCGAATGGCCTGACGTCTCGCCCCGACGGCGTGGTGCTGGGCCAAAAGGGCGGCAGCGCGCAGCCCGGGGAGTACGTGTTCGCGTATTCGGGTTCGTCGGCGCGCCCCAGCGATTGGGTGGGGGTGAAGACCGCCGAGGCGGTGCGGACGCCGGTGGAGCAGAGCCTGGCCAAGGCCGAGACGCTGCAGCGCCAGCAGACGATGGAGGCGCTACAGGTGGCGCAAGCGCAGCAGCAGGCGGCCGATGCCCCGCGAATGACGATGGGATGAGGCCCTGCGCCGCCCGGGAGGGCGGCGTAGGCGTTTGTGGGGCTTCCAAACGTGTGCGCGAGGGCGGGGGAGGCCGGCCCTATGGGGAAGCGCGTCTTGGCTTCCCATAGAATTCGCCATCCCCCAGAGAGTGCACGCGCGTGTTGTTGTCGATTTCTACCAGCCATCAGCCTGCGACCGACCTCGGGTTCCTCTTGGTGAAGCACCCCGACCACGTCCATGAGGTTGGATTGCCGTTCGGGAGCGCGCGGGTCTTTTATCCCGAGGCCAGCGAGGCCCGCTGCACCGCCGTGCTGATGCTCAACATCGACCCCGTCGGTCTGGTGCGTGGCCGCGGTGAGGCCGAGGGCTCCCTGGCGCAGTACGTCAACGACCGTCCTTACGTGGCCAGTTCCTTTTTGTCGGTCGCCATGAAGCGCGTTTTCTCGACCGCGATGGCAGGTACGAGCAAGGGGCGCCAGGACGTCGCCGACATGGCCATCCCGCTGGAGGCGGAGATTCCTGTGATGCGGTGTCGGGGCGGGGAGGCCATCGCTCGCGAATGGTTCGAGCCCTTGGGTTATGCGGTCGACGTCGAACGACTGCCGATGGACCCGCGGTTTCCGCAGGATGGCGACAGCCCGTACGTGCGGCTTCGCCTTTCGGGGGTGCTGCGTCTGCGCGAGCTGCTGACCCACCTGTATGTGCTGCTGCCAGCCCTCGACGGTGACAAGCACTACTTTGTCGGGCAGGACGAGATCGACAAGCTGCTGGAGAAGGGCGGCGCGTGGCTTTCCGCCCACCCGCAGCGCGAGACCATCGTCGGGCGCTATCTCCGTCGCCATCGTCCCCTGGTGAAGGCCGCTTTGGCGCGCCTGCTGGACGCCGACGAGGAGGGCGTGGAGGAGCAGGAGGTCCGGCGTGAGGCGGCGGAAGAGGCGATCGAGCGTCCGCTCAGCCTCAACGAGAAGCGGATGGATGCCGTCGTGGCGGCACTGCGCGAATTGGGCGCTCGCCGGGTGGTCGATCTCGGCTGCGGCGAGGGACGCCTGCTCGGCCTCTTGCTCAAGGACCGTCAATTCGAGCGCCTGCTGGGCATCGATGTGTCGCTGCGCTCTTTGGAGTACGCCGCCGAGCGTCTGCACCTGGACCGTCTTCCGCCGATGCAGCGCGAGCGTGTCACTTTGGCCCATGGAGCGCTGACGTATCGCGACCGCCGCGTCGAAGGCTTCGACGTGGCCTGCGCCATCGAGGTGATCGAGCACATGGACGCGCCGCGCTTGCCGGCCTTCGAGCGTGCCTTGTTCGGTTTTGCGCGCCCGCCGGCCGTGGTGATCACCACGCCGAACAGCGAGCACAACGTTCGCTTCGCCAACCTGCCCGCGGGCAAGTTCCGGCACCCGGACCATCGATTCGAGTGGACGCGGGCCGAGTTCCATGCCTGGTGCGAGGCGGTGGCCCAGAGGAACGGGTATGCGGTGCGCTACGCGCCCATTGGTGACGACGACCCCGAGGTGGGCCCGCCCACCCAGATGGCGATCTTCACGCGCGACGCGGCCTGACCCTTGACCCCCGGTTCCCCATGACGATTCGAATCCCGCAACTCAGCCTTGTCGCCCTGATCGGCTCCTCCGGCAGCGGCAAGTCCACGTTCGCTCGCCGTCACTTCCTCCCCTCGGAAGTGCTGTCGTCCGACGCTTGCCGTGCCCTGGTGTCCAACGACGAGAACAACCAGGCCGCTACGGCCGACGCCTTCGACGTGCTGTACTTCATCGCGCGGAAGCGGCTTGCGGCCGGTCTGCTGACGGTGATCGACGCCACCAACGTCCGGCCCGAGGACCGCAAGCGCTTGGTCGACCTGGCGCGCGAGTTCCACGTGTTGCCCGCGGCCATCGTTTTCGATCTGCCGGAACGTGTGTGCCAGGATCGAAACGTGGCGCGGTCTGACCGTGATTTCGGCCCCCACGTGATCCGCAACCAGCAGCAGACACTCCGAAAGGGTCTGCGAGGCTTGGAGCGGGAAGGCTTCCGTAATCTCACGGTGCTTCGTTCCGTCGATGAGGTCGATGGTGCGGCCATCGAGCGCACGCGCGTGTGGAACGATCGACGCGATGAGCACGGTCCGTTCGACCTGATCGGCGACATCCATGGCTGCTACGACGAGTTGCTGGCCTTGCTCGCCAAGCTCGGTTACGCCGTTGGCGGCACGCGCGAGGCACCGCAGGTCTCGGCACCGCACGGGCGCAAGGCGGTTTTTGTTGGCGATCTGGTCGATCGTGGCCCGGATTCCCCCGGGGTTCTTCGCCTCGTGATGCATATGGTGTCTTCGGGCACGGCGCTTTGCGTGCCCGGTAACCACGACGTCAAGCTGCAGCGGAAGTTGGCCGGAAGGGACGTGCGGGTCTCGCATGGGCTGGCTGAGACGCTGGAGCAGCTCACGCAGGAGCCTGATGAGTTCAAGCGCGAGGTTGCGAGCTTCGTCGACGGTCTGGTGAGCCATTACGTGTTGGACGACGGCAAGCTGGTGGTCGCACACGCGGGCCTCAAGCAGGAGCTGCAGGGTCGGACCTCGCGTGCGGTCCGCGATTTCGCCCTGTACGGCGAGACCACCGGCGAGACCGATGAGTTCGGGCTGCCTGTGCGCTACGACTGGGCCCGCGATTACCGCGGTGCGGCCATGGTGGTGTACGGCCACACGCCCGTTCCGGAACCGGAGTGGGTGAACCGCACCCTCTGCATCGACACCGGTTGCGTGTTCGGTGGCCGGCTCACCGCCTTGCGCTACCCCGAAAAGGAGCTGGTGTCGGTGCCAGCGGCGCGCGAGTACTACGCGCCGATCAAGCCGATCGCACCCGCCGAGGTTGCTCCCGAGGCCCCGCGCGAGGCGCTGGTTCTTGACTTGGAGGACGTGGTGGGGAAGCGCGTGGTGGAGGCGCGCGCCTTTCGAAACATCACCATCCGTGAGGAGAATGCCGTTGCGGCGCTCGAAGTGATGAGCCGCTTCGCGATCGATCCGCGTTGGCTGGTCTACCTGCCGCCGACCATGTCGCCGCCGGAGACGGCCAAGGAGGGCCCCTGGTTGGAACGCCCACAGGAGGCGTTGGCGTTCTACAAGGATGAAGGCGTGACGAGCGTGGTGTGCGAAGAGAAGCACATGGGCTCGCGCGCCGTGATCGTGCTCTGCCGTGACGCCGGTGCAGCACTGCGTCGTTTCGGCATCGGGGATGACGGGCGTGGAGTCGTCTATACGCGAACGGGCCGGCGATTCTTCAGTGACCGCGCAATGGAGGATGCGTTGCTTGGCCGCCTTGATGCCGCCATGCAACAGAGTGGGTTGTGGGAGGAGCTGGCGTCGGACTGGGTCGTGCTCGACGCCGAGCTCATGCCCTGGTCGGCGAAGGCGCAGGAATTGATCCGGGAGCAGTACGCGCCGACAGGGGCCGCCGCGCTGGCCGCCTTGAGTACGGCCGAGCGTTGGCTTTCCACGGCCGAGTCCCGTGGCGTGAATGTGTCCGGTTGGAAGAAGCAATCGGCGTCACGATTGGCCGACGCGACCGGGTTCGTGGATGCCTATCGCCGTTACTGCTGGACGGTTGGCCGCTTGGACGACTTGAAGGTCGCGCCGTTCCACGTCCTCGCTTGCGAGGGGCTCGTGGGTCTCGAGCGCGACCACCGTTGGCACCTGGACGTGGCGCGGCGTTTGTCCGAGGCCGACCCCTTGGTTCGCCTGACCCGCCATGTGTTCGTCGATCTGGGCGATCCGGCCAGTGTCGATGCGGCGGTCGCATGGTGGGAGACGCTCACGCGCGAGGGGGGCGAAGGCATGGTGATCAAGCCGGTGGATGGCTTGGCCCGCGGTCGTCGCGGACTGCTGCAGCCGGCGATCAAATGCCGGGGCAGGGAGTACCTCCGCATCATCTACGGCCCCGAGTACACCGAGCCGGAGAACCTGGAGCGCCTGCGTCAGCGTGGATTGAAGGCGAAGCAGTCCTTGGCGATGCGCGAGTTCGCGCTCGGCTTGGAAGGCCTGCAGCGATTCGTTGAGGGCGAACCGCTCTACCGCGTTCACGAGTGCGTGTTTGGCGTCTTGGCTCTGGAAAGTGAGCCCGTCGACGTGAGGCTGTAGGGCGTTTCTTGCGGCAGCCGGCGCGGCGGACTCGGGGAAGTCCCCCCGCCGACGTTGGCGAATGAAAGGTGTCATCGTTTCTCGACGGTCGATGCCGCGAGCTGGGCGGCCACTTCGCCAAGACCCGCCGCAAGGAAGCCGCCCCGGCGTAATCGAATGCGTGTGCGAGGAAGGGGCAGGCTTCGCGCGGCGTTCGGGTCTATTGAGTTTCCCTGACGGACACCGCAGCGGGGGGCGGCTAGCATTCCCCCACCCCCGACGCATGGAGCGTGTATGGCCCCCCGAGTTCTCGTCCTTTCCGTCTTGGCTGCCGTATTGGCCGGGTGTAGTCCGCCGCAAGCTGAGACGGCGCAGGACGCCGAAGTGGTGACTCCCGCCCCTGAAGCGGAAACCCCCGTGAAGGCGGTTGAAGCCTCTCGACTCTCCCTGTCGCTGAATGCACAGGGCGTCGTTCAGTTCGATGACCGAGGACGGCTTTTTGAGGTCAAGGTTGCCCCATGCGTCGAAACATCGCCTGATGAGTGCGTCGGAACGGCAGAGGTGAGTTGGGCGGCGGCGACCTTTTCTCCTGCAGGTTCGGCGCAACTGCCGTCGCTCTATTGGAGCGCCGAGGATTCGTTCTTTGCGGGAGCTTTGCGTCAAGGCCATGGGGCGACCGGCTACTCGATCATCTCCAGCGATATCGAAGGAGATGGCGTAGAAGAGTTGCTGTTCCATACGGGCCGAGAAGGCGGGTATGGCGGCCCCTCCTACGCGGTTTTCCGCTGGGAAAGTGATGGGGGTGCCTGGCTAGAGGCTCCCGAGTTGTCTGAGCTGACAGTGGGTAGCACGGGCGTTTTCTCGACCGATGCGACGGCTGGGGCGTCGGTCTGGTTCGCCGATGGTTGTTGCCGCCGCATCGGTGAGCGATACGCCATTCAAGACGGGATGCCGAAGCTTATCGAACGTCGCACTGAAACCTTAGCCGAGGGCAAGGACAACGAGGTGCAGGTAACGATCGAAACGTTCGAAGGAGGGCGCCTTGTTCATTCGACGACGGAAACGACCGTTGCGGAGGGCGTGAAATGACAAACGGATATGGTCGTAGCACGGGCGGCTTCGGGATGGAGCGCGACGAGGCTGCGCAACTCATTGTCGATACTGCGTTGGCCCATGGTGTGACGGACCATCGCCAGATCGCCTACATGCTGGCCACGGCGCAGCACGAAACGAGGAACTTCGACGCGCCCGAGGAAGACTTCGGGCGTAGCCAGGCCCGGCGTTACGACTACAGCGGAGGTGAGGAGTACTACGGGCGGGGCTTCGTCCATCTCACACATGACTACAATTACTCGAAGATGGATCGTGTTCTCGGTCTTGAAGGGCGATTGGTCGCGGACCCCTCTTTGGCTACCGACCCCGAGATTGCTGCACGTGCCCTCGTGGTTGGCATGCGCGATGGTCTTTACACCGGGAATAGGCTTGATCGGTACATCAACGAGGACGGTCTCGACTACTACAACGCCCGTCGAGTCGTGAACGGCATCGATCATAGAGAGTTCACCATCAAGGCGGCCGAGAACGCCGAGCTCTATGCCGCTGAGTGGGAGCAACGTGTTCCGTCTCTCATGGAAGATGCGAGGCGCCGCGGGATCCAGGAAGGTTCAGCCGTTTCGGCTCCTGAGCGAGAACGCATTCCCAATCGTGGTCAGGGAGCTCAGGGAGCCTTCCACGACAGCATGTTCAACCTCGGCGACCGCGGTATCGGCGTCGAAACCTTGCAGCGCCAACTGATCCAAGCCGGCTACACGGGCAAGGACGGCGAGCCCCTCAAGCCCGACGGCGATTTCGGCGCGAACACCAAGCACGCGGTGGAGGAACTGCAGCGCGCCCACGGCCTGCTGGTCGATGGCAAGGCCGGCATGCATTCTCTGCGTGCGCTGGCCGACGAACTGCAGAACGGCCGACCCCTGAGCCGCTTCGAGGACGCCTCGCTCGGCACGGATCCTCTCTTCCAGTCCCTGCGCGGCCACGTCCAGACGATGGACCGCGCCATGGGCCGCACGCCCGACGACGCCAGCGACCGCGTGGCCGCGGCGCTCTGCGCCGAGTGCCGCGCGAACGGCCTCACCCGCGTGGACGGCGTGGTGCTCGGCCAGAAGGGCGGCAGCGCGCAGCCCGGCGAGTACGTGTTCGCGTACTCGGGGTCTTCCGAGCGCCCCAGCGATTGGGTGGGGGTGAAGACCGCCGAAGCCGTGCGGACGCCGGTGGCGCAGAGCCTCGCCAAGGCCGAGACGCTGCAACGGCAGCTTGCGGTTGAAGCGCAGCAGATGGCGCAGGCACCCCAGCAGGTCAGCGACGCGCCGGTACGTTCAATGGGCTAACGACGCGATGCTTGCGTATCATTAAAGGGCTCCTTTCTCGGACGAGGAATGTGCATGCCGGCCTTTCCGCCGCCGCCTGTGCCGAAGATGCTCGAGGAGTTCCTTGCGGACTACCCAGAGGTCATCGCGGAAATCGGGGAATCCTTAAAGCGCTACGCGGAGAAGCCCAGCATATTGATGCCATTTGATGGGGCCATCTGGACGATTCAAGCCGCCCTTGAAGGGATGGCGCTTGACGCTCGCGACGCTGCCAAGTTGGCCAAGGAACAGGGCGACGACTCTGCAGCCGAATCGGCCTTGGCGAAGGAGCTGAGGCTGTTGCACGCAGGCATCGGACTCGTTGGGCGATTGGGAGGACTTCGCGAGCACATTGCGGAGGTCTGGGGAGTGACGCCTTGAGCTTGGAGTTCTTTGTGAGTGTTGAGTTTCGCGCCGAAGACGGCTTTGCCGTTTGTGATCGTGACAGCGTCAGAATTCTTTTGCCGCGTATTCAGTCAGGGAGAAAAGACGACGAAGCGGAGTTCGAGTATCCGGTGATGATCGGAGAGTTCCGTTCGAGCGTGAGCCTTTTGGGGCGGGTTCGTCCGCCGATGGGCGGCGCGTCTGCATTGACGGAAGTCCGACTCGATCCCGCACCCGCGCTACGCCAAATTCTGCAGATTCGCGAGAAGTCAGGTTCGACGGCTACCCCGAGCGAGTATGTCGACGCATTCGCTCGCGGATTGCTTGCGGTCCACGAGAACGGCATGAATCTCTGGGAGGACACCGATTTTCAAGTGACCGTGGCTGCGAAAACGCTGGTTGACGTAGGGCTTGAGGTCCCCGCAGGCGCGATCACCGATGACGCGGGGCGTGTCTTGGTGGCGTCGCTGTTCGTGCATGCAAAGCGCGGTGTGGTGTCCCCATGAGCGATTCGATCGATGCATTCGCTCGGGCGACACGGGACGGCGTTTTCTAGAGCGAGGTGTTGAGTTTCGCGGACGGTTGACGAGCTCGCGCCGGGTACGATTGCGGACTAATCCTCCCTCTAAGCAGTGCACGGAGTACGTCGTGGCCATCGAATTCCGGAATGACAACGGACTCGCCGTTTCCATTCGCGATCAAATCACGATCGCCCTTTCCCGGATCGAGCCGGAGATGGGGCCAGATCGCCGTGATAACGAGTACCAGTTCAGTGTCCGTCTTGCGGGCGAACGCCTTGGGGTTTCGCTGTTGGTTGCGGCAGTGGACGGGAAGGGGGCTTCAAGTGCTGTTGAGCGTTTTCGATGTGATGATGTCGCCGATGTTCGCCGGATCCTGAGGATCCGAGAGAGATCTGGGGCTGGAGAGACTGAGTTCGCCTACGTCAGGGTTTTTGCGCAGGGTCTTCTCATCGCTATCGCCGGAGACGACCGGCGCCGGAACATCAGCGCCTACGAGGTGTCGGCAAGGCGGGAGGCGCTTGTGGCGGGAGGCGTTCCGGAGTCCCAGCTTCCCAGTCTGGGCGAAGCTCGGCTTGAGCTCGCGTATCGACGCCGAGTCTGCGATGCGCTTAGGCCCCAGGGCCCCGCTGACGCTGAGCTTTTCTGAGTCGGCCCAGTGGATTGGGCGGGTAGGATTGAATGCCCCCAGCGGCGTCTTAGGGCGCCATCGCAGGAGTTCCCATGCCTTACGTCAACGAGCTGATTCCGGCGTCGGATTTCGCCGCCGAGCGCTTCGAAGAACTGGATGAGCGGTTTCTCATCGGTGCTGTTCGGTCGGACGAATGGACCATAGACAGGGGTACTGGATCTTTCTTGCGCCTTCTAACGGTCGGTCGCGAGGATTGGGCGAATCGATCGGACTGGATTTTCGGTTTCGGCGATGAGCGCCTCATTGTTCGCACCGAGCTCCTCGAATACGCCGGGGGGCGTGGGCAGCACGGTGAAGCCCGCTACGCGGTCACGCTCATCAACGGCCAGTCTCCTGCCGAACTTCCCGCCGAACGACGTTCTCAACTGCTGAAGTCGCTGTCGGAGGCGTTGACGGCTTACGGCGATGACGGCTTGCGCTCGACATGCCGTTCCTTCTCGGCCCACGTCGAGATGGGTGGAGAGCTCGCATGACGAGCGACTGTCCGCGCGTGACGCAGAAGAACTTCTGCGCCGAAGTTCCGAGGCATTCTCCACGCCAGATCAGCTCTGCGAGTTGGCGGGCCCTGTGGGTATCGACGCCCCAGGGAGAGTGACCGTGTTGTACGGTGGGCTCACGGATCAGGGAATCTGGTCCAGACGCGTTGTGTCCGGTATGCGCGCCGTCGAGCGGTCGGTGGCGTGATGGACGTGGTGCTGGCCGGTTTAGCGCTGATGACCGTCGGGCCGCGCGGGGCCTCGACGAGCTGCTCCGCGAGCCGGGCAGCCGCTTCGCCAAGACCCGTCGCAGGTAAGCCGCCCCGGCGCAATCGAGCTTGGGTGCGAGGCTATCAACGCCGCCCGGGAGGGCGGCGTTGGCGGGGTCGAAGCGCACGGGCGAGGCTTCGGGGGGCGGGTCTATTGAGTTTCCCTGACGGGTCGGCGTGAACGGTTGCGTACTATTCCCCCTCCCCCCAACCAGCGCCGCCCCGACGCCATCGCAGGAGCGACCGTGCCTTTCGTCAATGAGCTGATCCCCGCAGCGGATTTCGATCGCTATCGTCTTCGCGAGATCGATGCCAGGCACGTCGTTGGAGGCGTCAATGCGCGCCAGTGGACGGTTGACCGCGAGGAGGATTCCTACCTCCGCAGGTTGACCCGGGGGCGCGACGATTGGTCACATGTCTCGGATTGGACGTTCCGGTGGCAAGGAGCGGATTACATCCTCCACCTCCACTTGCTCGACGCTTCCGGCCGTCCGAACGAGCCGGGTCGTGCGAAATGGTCGCTCGTTCGCATCAACGGCAAGGAGGCTCCCTTGGGAATCCCGGAACCTCAGGCCGCGTTCCTGTCTGATCTCCGCGCTGCCTTTGTGGCTTACAAGGACGGGGGCATTTACGCGCAGGCCACCGAGTTCCACGCGGAGCTCGTGGTAGGTGAGGAGGCTCATCCGTGAACGGGCGGTCGAGCGCGGATGCGGCGATCGACACGCTTCGAGTGTTGGCCTTGCTGCACCGGCGCTCGTAGCCCTGGGATGGCACCTTATGCCGGCGGCCCAGCCCCCAAAAGTTCCACGCTAGCGGGCCTCGACGCCGAAGACTTAGAGTCCCGCTGGGTTTGAGTTTTTCTAGGTCGTCGCAACGGGTCGGGCAGGTAGGATTACCACCCCCCAAAGGCGCCCGACGACGCCATCGCACGAATGCCATGCCCTTCGTCAATGAGCTGATCCCGGACCACGACTTCGCGTTGCATCGGTTTGAGGCGTTGGACGAGTCCTACATCGTCGGAGCCGTGCATTCGACGCAATGGGTGATTGATCGGGAAACCGGCACCTACCTCCGGCCCCTGACGCGCGGGCGGGAAGACCAAGCCGCGTTCGCTGATTGGGTGCTCGGAGTGGGGGGAAGCGCTACATCGTCCAGTTGGAGCTCTTGGCGTTCAAAGGGGGGAGGGCGCGGGCGTGCAGCGGCACGTATGCGCTACGGCGCGTCAATGGATTGCATCCCTCGGAGATTGCTTCGTCGGAGCGCGAGAACCTAAGGGCCTTGCTGAAGGGCGCCCTCGATGTCTTCGGTGACGGAGGGGTCTATGCGAGCTGCACGTCGTTCGACGCAGAGATTGTTTTCGCCGAGGTGCAGGCGTGAGCTCCGGGATCACCGCGCGTGAGGCGCAGACGCGTTTGGCCCAAGGCGCTGCGACCGCATCGACGCCGGATGAGCTTCGCCGGCTTGCGGCCGAAGTCAGCGTCGGCTCCCAGTCCGCTCGTTTTCTGCAGTCGGAGGCATTCAACGATGTGGTATTGCGTGCGTATGGCATCTCGCCAGAGCAGCTGAAAAATGGTCCGGAAGGTGAGGCGGCGCGGAAATGGTTGTACCACCCCGAGCACGCGCCGGTGACCGTTGCTAGAGCGCCTTCAGCGCCTCACCGCGCGGGTGGGCGCGCGCCGTCGCACGGTCGGTGACGTGATGGACGCGGCGCTGGCGGCCCGGCGTAATCGAACGCGTGTGCGAAGCCATCGACGCCGCCCGGGAGGGCGGCGTTGGTGTTGGTGGGGCATCGAAAGGCGTGGGTGAGGGCAGGGGAGGCGTGTGCGAGGGGTGCGGAAGCGTGTGAGACGCCTCGCGATGCGTTCGACACGGGAGGAACGCGTTTGCTGTTCCGTCCGCGGCGTCGGACACGTCACCGGAAGCTTTTTGGACGGTTCCGGCGCGCCCCAGGGCGCCGCGTTGGGCGTGCGCAATGGCAGGCAACGCATCGACGACAGCTATTGGATTTTGCTGACGGGTGGAGCGGGGCGTTTGCGTACTATTCAGGCTCCCCCTTCGACAAGGAATTCGTATGTCCGCCTACCCGCCGCAGCACGTACCCCAGAAGCTTCGGGCATATCTCGAGGACTATCCCGAGTGTGTGGATCGCTTGCAGCGCGCGTTGGACCGGGCCTTCGAGAAATTGCTGTCAGGCACACCGGCCTACGAGCAAGCGATCTGGGCGTTGGACGCCGAACTGCTCGCCGCACAAGCCGATGCCGAGCAGGAGGCGGACGAGGCCAAGCGTCGGGGTGACGCGGATGCCGAAAAGGCTGCTCAAGCGAAGCGACTTCGCCTAGCCCACGCAGGGGGCAGCTTGTCGAGCTTCACTGCGGAGCTTTGGCTTGCGCTGAAGGCGGAGGCTCCGTGAGTCGCGACTATCCGAGGATCGATCCAGCGGATCACGAGCGGATTCTTCGCGAAGAGGTTCTACGCACTCCGGACTTCCTTGGGGCGACATCGCAAGAGCGGCCTCGAGCCATTCTTCTTGCCGGCCAGCCTGGCTCGGGCAAGGGCGGGCTCTCGCAGGTCGCACAGATGGAGCTGGGCGGCGACGTCGTCGTCATCGATCCCGATGCCGAGCGGCGTTTTCATCCGGGATTCCGATCTCTTCCCGCCGGAAACCCCTACGAGTGGTCCGGCGACACGCATCGCGACGCAAGCCAGTGGGCAGACGAAAAACGAATGGCCTCGGTCGACGGTCGGAAGAACTTCATTCTGGATACGACGCTGAGCGACGGAGCGTGGACGTCAGAGTTGATCGATGACCTACGTGCCAAGGGTTACGACGTTGAGGTCCGCGCTGTCGTCGCGCACAGGCTTGAGAGTGAGTTGGGTGTGGATCAGCGTTTTGCCAAGCAGCTCGACGGTTCCGGGGTCGGTCGTCACGTTCCAGAAGGTGTTCGAACGAACGTGTACGACAAGCTTCCGACGAGTTTAGATACCGTTGCCGAACGGACGGGCGTTCAGATCAGGCTCTACAGCCGCGAAGGCGTCGAGCTTTACGACAGCCGCACAAGCGCGGTTCGCCCGGGCGAAGCGCTGATCGCCGAACGCGAAGCGCGGATGCGCGACCCCGCGATTGTTGAGCGCACGCGGCAAGGTTGGTCCGCGCAGCAGGAGTGGCACCGCGATCTCCCCGAGAATCTTGCGCGCAATCCCCGCGTTTCTGGCGACACGGCGCAGCGCCTGCTTGAGCAGCGTGCCGAGCTGAAGGTTGTCGAGAATGTCGAGCGCAATGCTTCAACGGTTGCGGAGATCGCGTATACGCGCGTGGCGGGTGTACAGCGTTCAGGCCCCGGCATGACCCGCCTCGGCGTGGCGGCCACCGGCCTCGGCGCGGCGCTCACCGTCGCCGATGGCGTGGAGAGCGGCCAGCGTGCGGCCTCGCTGTACGAGCGCGGCAACGCGACCGGAGCGCAATCGGAGTTGATTCACTTCACCACCCGCAACGTCGGCGCCTGGGGCGGCGCGGCGCTGGGTGCGGGCCTCGGTGCGGCCGGCACGAGCTGGTCGGGCCCGGGCGCGGTGATCGGCGGCATCGTGGGTGGTGCGGCGGGCTTGGTGGGCGGCGAGAAAGTGGCGGACTACCTCGACCATCGCCGCATCTACCGGCAGGCCGACGCCGACGGCAAGACGTGGGCTTTCGACCCCGAGAAACCCGCGCACGGCTGGCGTCGAACCGAGACCATCGAACAGGTGGCGGCGAACGGACGGGTGGTCGAGCAATCGCGCGAGGTCGTGGCGTCGGGCCCGCTGGCCGCGCAGCTCGACCGCCAGGCGACGACGGTGTCGCTCGAGCTGATGCTGGCGCGCCCGCCGGTGCCGAAAGACCCCTACACGCTGCCGTCCGGGCCGGGCGATGCCACCAGCATTCCCGCGTCGAGCTGGCAGCGCGATCCCGCCACCGGCGATTGGACGCGTCGCGTGTACGAGTGGAAGGACGACGGCACGGAGCTCGGTCGCAGCGAGCTGCGCGAGACGGTCACCGCTGACGCCGCACGCGCCGCACAGCTCGAGGCGGCTTCGCAGGCCATCCTGCGCGAGAACGTGCACCTCGCCCCGGCGGCGATGGCGGCGCGCTTCGAGCTGGCGCATCGCGACAAGGGCTGGGACCGCATCGGGCCGCTGCCCGAGAGCGCGCAGCAGGCGCTTCGCGATGACGGCCGGCTGGTGGCCTCCGACGGCGCCGAGTACCAGCGCCAGCAGGACGGCGGTTGGCAGCGGCAGGCGCTGTTCGGCATGACCACGGCAGACGCCAGTCCGAAGATCGCCTCGGAGCTCGACGCCACGCGCGGCCTGTTGCAGGAGGGCCTGCGCGAACACCGCGCGCTGATGGCCGAGCGGCCACAGCCCGCGCCGCTGACCTTTGAACAGACGATGGCCGATGCGGTGACGCGTGCTTACGCGCGGGAGGGCCTGACGCGGCCGGCGGACGAGGTGCAGGCGATGGCGCAGGCCATGGTGCTCGACCACCGTGCGCGGGGCCTCGATGGCCCGTACCTGGTGCAGTTGGAGCGCGACCCCGCGACGAAGCAGGTCGGCCCGGAGAGCCCGATGGGCCTGTACACGCGCGGTGCCGACGGCGACATGGCGCTGCGCTTCACCATGACGCCCACGGAAGCGCGCGAGCTGCTTGCCCGCCCGCCGTCGCCCGCGCCGAGCGATCCGTTGAATGAGGCGATGCGCGGCCACGTCCATACCATGGACCGCGCCATGGGCCGCACGCCCGACGACGCCAGCGACCGCGTGGCTGCCGCGCTCTACGCCGAGTGCCGCGCGAACGGCCTCACCCGCGTCGATGGCGTCGTGCTGGGCCAGAAGGGCGGCAGCGCGCAGCCGGGCGAGTACGTGTTCGCGTATTCGGGTTCGTCGGAGCGCCCCAGCGATTGGGTGGGGGTGAAGACCGCCGAGGCCGTGCAGACGCCGGTGGAGCAGAGCCTCGCCAAGGCCGAGACGCTGCAGCGCGAGCAGGCCATGGAGGCGCGGCAGGTGGCGCAGGTGCAGCAGCAGGCGGCCGATGCCCCGCGAATGACGATGGGATGAGGCCCTGCGCCGCCCGGGAGGGCGGCGTTGGTGTTTGCGGGGCATCGAAACGCGTGGGCGAGGGCAGGGGAGGCGTGCGCGAGGGGTGCGGAAGCGTTGGGGACGCTTCGCGAAGGGTGCGGAACGCTTCGGGAGGCGTGGGGGAGACCAACGGAACCGCGGGGAACGCCAAGCGAGGCGAGGGGGAAGGTGGCCGAGGCGAGAAAGAGGCTTCGCGAGGCGTGCGGGGCTATTGAGTTTCCCTGACGGACACCGCAGCGGCGGGCGGCTAGCATTCCCCCACCCCCGACGCATGGAGCGCCTGATGTCCCCCGTCCCCCGCCGGTTGTTTTCGCCGAAGTCGCTCGTCCCGTCGATGGGCGCCCTTTTTCTTTCGGCCTGCTCTGCGATGCCCGCAAAGCCCGATGCGTCCCCCGTTCCGGCCGAGCAGGCGTCATTGGCCGCCTTCGTCGGCACATGGCAAGAGGGCGAGCCATGTGAGCACGGATTCGCGAGGATGGTCTTGCGCCAAGGCAATGGCGTGATCGAAGGCGAATGGGCCTTCTTCACGAATGGCTGGGGCCTTAGCACCGGCAGCCTGCGCGCATCGCCGGATGGTGCTTATCTGATGCTGGACACCTGCGAAGACGCTGCGACGTGGGGCACGCACCCGCCAAGGTACTCGGAGGTTGAATGCCCAGAACTCGGGTTCTGGCATGGGTTCCGAGGTATTCGTATCGACGACGCCACTGGCGACCTCGTTGTGGCCTTCCCGGACCTGAGCGACAGCGCGCGCATGAAGCGCGTGGCGCCGGTCATCGCCGCACCACTGCAATGCCCTGCCGTGCAGGCGAAGGACTGACCGATGACGACCAATCCTTCAAACGCTGAGATCCGCGCGGCGCTGTACTACGCTGTTGGCGTCGCTTCCGAGGGTGGCCGTCAGTCCTTCACGATGGTCGTTGCCGGCGACAACCGCTCGACCCCACTGTTGGAAGTGGAGGGTAACAGCGGCTATTCCATCGGAACTCTGCAAACCGATCTTGGCCAGCGCTATCAGCCGACTGTTCCGGGCGGCGTCAATGTCCCGCGAGACCTGATCGAAGCAACGCAGGCTTGGGCCGTGGCCCATGCGCCGCAGCAGGCATTCCCCGACCGCGAGGCCATGGATGCAGCAATTGCTGACTTCGGCCGGACGGGGCGGAAGATCGAGTTTGATGGCTTTCGGGATGTCGATGCCGCATCGCTCGCTCGCGTCAACGCGTTCTTGGGTAGCGAACACGGTGTGGCGTGGGTGCACGCCCGCGATGCCGCGCAAGTCGAGCGCGTGATGAGCGAGGCGATCGCCCCGCTGCAGGCGACGTCGGCGTACCAGGCGATGTCGGCCGAAGACCAGCTTCAGGCCGCGGTGATCGCCGGCAAGCTCTTCAACCAGAGCGAGGTGAACGGTCGTCGGCTGATCGAGCGCATGGCAGACGGCCGCATCGGCACGCTTGCCGAGGTCGATCAGTTCGTGAACAGCCGGATGAGCGGCGCGCGGGATTTCTATCAGACCGGCAAGGACCACGCTCGCCATGGCGCCGAGGTGATCCAAGCCCTTCGCGACGCGCCGGCTGACACCGCGATGGCGCGCGTTTGGACCGATCTCCAGAGCGACCCGGTCCGTCAGCCGGTTCTGGCCGCGCGCGGGCAGGTCGGCGAGGGCGTCGACCGTAGCCACCAGCTTGCGCGTGAGCTGTTCTTTGATTCTTCGACGGGCAAGACCATCGTCGATGCCGCCAACCAGGGCAAGCAGTGGGCGACGGGGCGCGAGCCCGCGCGTGGTGCTGGCGCGCTCGTGGCCGGTGATAGCGTGGCGGTGTGGGGCCGCGAAGGGCCGGTCCATGTGTATCGCCATGGCGAATGGTCGAGCCATGCGCGCGATGCCGTGCAGCGTGTCGCCGACGGCGAGAAGCGCTCCCTGCAGTTGGCCAGCGGTGAGACGCTGGTCGCCATGGACCCAGCCATCCCCTCGCTGCGCCCCGACCGTACGCTGCGGCCCGGCGACAAGAGTGACGCCGTGAAAGACCTCCAGCAGCAGTTTGCCGACCTCGGCTACACGCGAGCAAACGGCCAGCCCTTGGGCGTGGATGGCGATTTCGGTGCGGGAACGTCGCATGCGGTGAAGGCGTTCCAGACGGACAAAGCACTCCCCGTGACGGGCGTCGCCGACGAGGCGACGCGACAGGCCATTGATCGTTCGGTCCGTGAAGCGATCCGCGACCTCCCGCCCATGCCGGGGCAGGCACCGCAGCGGCAAGCGCCGTCGTCGAACCCCGCGCAGCGTGTGGAGGACGCGCTGTATGCCCCCCTTCGTGAGCAGGTCTACGCGATGGACCGCGCCATGGGCCGCACGCCCGACGACGCCAGCGACCGCGTGGCCGCGGCGCTCACCGCGGAGTGGCGCGCGAGCGGCCTGACGTCCCGCCCCGACGGCGTGGTGCTCGGCCAGAAGGGCGGCAGCGCGCAGCCCGGCGAGTACGTGTTCGCGTACTCGGGGTCTTCCGAGCGCCCCAGCGATTGGGTGGGGGTGAAGACCGCCGAAGCCGTGCAGACGCCGGTGGAGCAGAGCCTCGCCAAGGCCGAGATGCTGCAACGGCAGCTTGCGGTTGAAGCGCAGCAGGTGGCGCAGGCGCCGCAGCCGGCGAACGACCCCTCGGTGAGGGTGATGGGATGACGCGGCCGCAGGTTTTCGCGGCCCTGCTGTTGGCCGTGGCGGCGCAGACGACCCAGGCGTTCGGCACCTCCCGCGAGGCGATGTGTCGGATGTCGGATCCGTCGGACGTGGTGGCGGCGTGGGCAGAGTCCCCGGACGTACGGAACGGGCAGATCGCCGCGAATCTGCGGGCCCGCGCGAGTGCTTCAGAGCGGAGCGCCGATCCCTCCTTCGACGGCTTCCGTCTGGGCGTGCTGGACTATCGCTGGCGCTATGTCGAGCCGAACCGCGATCCGGGAGATTGGCCGCCCATCCATTGGGCGGTCGAGCGATACGAGGGCGGCTTCGTGATGACCCTCCAGCGGGCTCGCTGGGGCGAATACCTCGGCGAGGGCGAGGACGATCACGCGGTCGTTCCGGAGCCCGGCCCCGCCCAGCGCTACGTGTTTGTTCGACGCGAGAACTGCTGGGTGCTCGAGACCGACGACCCTCACGTGCTTCCCAGTCAACGGGATGGCGATGACGTCCATTGGCCGACGGCCGAAGGGGCACCGGTGGTCGGCATCGACCTGCCGGCCGATTCGCTCGACCTCGGGGACACGCTGTTCGACCGGCGCTCGGCTGCTGCCGAGGCCCTGGGGGCGGGCGTCGAACGCTCCCCGGCCTACTCGCGATGCGTCGAAGCGGCCGATGGAAGCGACGGCCTGATGACCGAGTGCGAGTTCGAGGAGCAGGAGCGGTTGGCGCGGCGACTTCGCGATGGGGCGGAGCCCTCGGGGCGTCGCAGCATCGAGCCATGGCTCGCGGAAGCGGAGGTCGCCTGCGCGTGGTACCCGACGTACGAAGGCACCTTGGCGAGGCTTCACGCCGCCACCTGCGTGACGAATCGATTGGCCGCGAAGGTGCGTGAGCTCGATCCGAGCGCCATCGCGGATTCCACATGGGCCGGCGCTTCGGCGGTCCCGCGCTGCGTCGGCGACGAGCAGGTCCTCTTCGCCTGTGCGCTGAAAAACGGCAAGACGGTGGCGCTCTGCGCCAGCCCGGCCGCGATGGCGCAGCAGGGGTATGTGCGATACGCCTACGGGCGGGGCGAGGTGGCGGAGTTGGCGCTGCCGTCGACGCGGCTTCCGGCAGGCGACCTATTCAAGAGCACCGTCGTGCGTTACCCCAGCGGCAACGGCCGGCACGCCTACAGCGTGGAGAACGGCGGATTCCACTACGTGCTCTATCGAACCTGGGAAGCCCGCGACGGCAATGCGGCCGGCGGCGGCTTGATGGTGCTGGACCGTTCGGGCAAGCGGCTGATGCACCAGCGCTGCCGGTCGATGGGCGAGGACGTGCAATCCACGCTGGCCATGCCCCCCGCGTGGATGCCGGCTGAGCCGTTGCTCGACGAGGGTTCCCGCATCGACTTCACCGCCGGAGGAAACTGAGGCATGCGAGCCGCGCGCTGACCGCGCCTCGTCGCCGCCCTCACAACCCCTCGAACACCCGCATCAACACCGGCTGCCAGTACTCGCGGGCGATGCGCTCGTAGCCGCTGTCCTTGGGGTGGATCTCGTCGGCCCATTCGCTGTCCTTCACCGCCTGCCGTGAGTCGACCACCACCACGCCGCGGTTCGTCGCGGCCAGCTTTTCGAGCCGCGCGTGGAACTCGTCCACCAGCCAGCGCATCAGGGCCTTCTTGTCGGCGAGGGTCTTCAGCCCCGCCGCGACGAGGTGCGGTTTCAGCCAGGGGCCGGCCTTGAAGATGCCGCCCAGCCGCGTGGCGCGGCGGCCGTTCGGCATCGGGTAGGCGTAGCTGTGCAGCACCAGTCTGCAGTCGCGCCGGAAGCGGTCGCGGATGTCGATGACGCGCTGGAAGTCTTCCTCCAGCGTGTTCATCGCGCTGTGGAAGGTGGCGAGCCGCACGTGCCGCTCGACGATGTTGGGCTGCGCTGCGGTATAGGGGCCGCGGTTCTGCGGTTCGTCGGGGCGCTTCAGGTATTCGGCGAGTTCGTTGCCGGCGATGTCGTTGCCGCCCATCGAGACGAGCAGCACGTCGATCTCCAGCGCGCCGAGATGCCGGCTGAGCGCGGGGAACTGCCGCTTGATCTCGGCGGTGGTGCGGCCCGGCACGGCGTTGTTGGCGAAGATCGCCTTCCCCTTGTACAGACTGCGGAGCTGGCGGTGCAGGTCGAGAGGCGCCAGAGGCAGGCGGAACCAGGAGTCGCCGAGGCAGTAGACCCGCGGCAGGGCGGGGGCGCGATGGGTGGCATCGATGAAGCGTTGGAGTTCGCGGGGGTTCATGGGGGGCTCCCTGGGGCCTCCGATGATGCGACGACCCGCGTTACGCCGGCATTGCGCCTTGCGGTGCAGCGCGGCGGCTCAACGCGTGGTGTCGTTGCGCAACACGCTGAGAATCCCGATCAGCACTGCCGCACCGATGAGCGCGAGCGCCACCGCGGTCGAATGGAATCCCGTGGGATGGGGGAGGCCCCCGTCCACCCACGGTGTGAGGACCCATCCGCCCAGCAACGCGCCGCTGGCGCCGACCGCCACGTTGAAGATGATTTCGCGGACGTCGTGCGTTTCCAGCACCCAGCTGGCCAGGCGGCCGAGCATGCTTCCGACGATGAGCCAGATCAGAATGTCCATGCAGGCGTTCCTCGTGCGGGGCGAGGCTCCCGGCGGGAGTCCCAAGACGACGGTTGCACGTTGGGGGCGGCGCCGCGCTCCGTCGGTGCGGCGTCGCACGCTGGCATCCATGAAGCGTTGAAGCTCGCGGGCGTTGATGGGTGGCGTCTTGCATCGACGCCCCATCGTCGCCGAGAGTGGTCGCCGGTGCGGTTCGTGGAACGTCGAGGGGGCAATGATGCGTGGTCGCGCGAAGGGAATCCGTTGGCGGCGTTGGGCCGGAACCCTCGCGTTCGGCATGGGCCTGGTCGTGGCGGGCCAGGGCGCGAGCGCGGCGGTGCAGAGCCTCGAAGTCGCTTCCCGGGGATGCACGGTGCGCTACACCCCGGTGTCGATCGAGCCCGTGTCGGGACACATCCAAGTGTTGGTCACCCGGACGTGTGGTCGCTTCCAGGAGAGCCACGTCCGCAGCTACGAGGCCGCGGGTGCCGAACGCGGCAAGCCGATCGAGCATGTCGATCTGCGCGCGCTCTACTCGGTGGAGGGTGGAGCGCGCGATCCCTACTTCCGCCCCTACCTTGACCGCGCGTGGTCGATCATCCTTTCCCTGCAGGGGCGGTCCACGGGGGCCGTTGGCGAGGTGCCCGAGCCGTTGAGGGCGGCACTGATCCACCACGGACTGATCGTGACGAACACGATATCGCTCGAGACGGATGCGGGTGAACTGGGCGACGCCTATGTGCTGTCTTTCCCGGTCGATGAGGTGGGCAGATTCGAGTTGCTCATGAGCATCGATTCGGACGCCTACCGCTGGGATGGCCCGTTCATTGAGTGAGCGGCGAACCGCTTCGACGCCCCGACCAGCGAAACCCTGGCGAACGGCATCACGGCCACGCGCAGTTTCGACACGACGACAGGCGTGCTGACGGGCATCACCTGGGCGCGGGGCGGCACGACGCTGCGGAGCTTGAGCTACACCTACGACGTGTTCGGCAACCTGCGCACGAGCGGGAACGGCAGCACGACGGAGAGCTTCGCCTACGACGTGCTGCAGCGCCTGACGACGGCCACGCGGGTGGGCGGGGTGAACGGGACGGTGAGCTACGGCTACGACGCGGCGGGCAACCTGCAGCGCAAGTCGGATTTCAGCCTGAACAGCCCCGGCGCCTACCAGTACACCGGCGGCAGCTGCGGCGGCGGCCCGAACGCGGTGAAGTCGGTGCAGCTGGCCACGGGCGGCACGCGGACGTACTGCTACGACGCGGCGGGCAACCTGACCAGCGACAACGCCGGATTCG
>Ga0209278_1000399_pt1 | contig 36257 bp, 33 predicted proteins | sample JI81BgreenDNA_FD_187504 | JGI IMG/M metagenome (GOLD analysis project Ga0209278, IMG submission 187504) | Wastewater effluent complex algal communities from Wisconsin, to seasonally profile nutrient transformation and Carbon sequestration -... | ecosystem: Engineered > WWTP > Effluent > Algae...
GGAGCGGATGACGGCGGGGGGCATGGCGCGCCCCGGCGGTGCGCATGCCGGGGCGGAGCGGATCGACCTGAACTTTGCGCCCGACATGTTGAACGTGGCGGGCGATGCGGCGGTGCCGGAGCAGGGATCGATCCTGTTCCGCAACCTGATGCGGGGCTTCCATCGGCGCATTCCGTTCGGACAACGGCTGGCCGATGCCTATGGGGTGGAGCGGCTGACGCTGCAGCAGATGCGCGCGGCCCTGCCGCGACGGCGGTCGCCGGGAGGGGCCTTTGCCTCGCCGCTCGTGGCGGCGGATGCGCTGGGGTTCATGGAGGAGATGCCCGCGTGGCTGTATTTCCTGTGCGAGGCGAAGGCGCTGGAGCGGGGGGCGCGGGTGGGGCCGACGGCAAGCCGGATCATCGCGGATACAATCGTGGGGTTGATGCGGGGCGAGGAGGAGTCGCTCTTGCGGGTGGCGCGGGGCGGCTGGCATCCGCGCGACAGTCTTCTGAGGGATCGCGAGGGGCGGGCGCTGGAGACCTTGCGGGGGTTCCTGCTGTTTTCGCAGGAAGCCTAGCCCTGCCTCAGGTGCGGGCACGCCATGCGGCCCAGTCTTCGGGCGTGTCGAGATCGGTCACGGCATGGCGGGCGGGAAGCGGGATGGGCCGCAGCCGCGCGCGATGGCGGATGAGGACGCTGCGCGCGCCTTCGTCGCCCTTGAGCGTCATGAGATCGTCGCGCAGGTCGGGCGGGAAGCAGACCGGATGGCCGGGGGTGCCGTCCTCGGCGCAGCCGCGCAGGATGGCCTGCGGTTCCTGACGCCAGTGATCGAGGAGGGTGGTCAGGTCGGCGGTCGTGATCTCGGGCAGGTCGGCGAGCAGCAAGAGGATGCCGCAGCCGGGCGGGATGGCGGCGAGGCCTGTCTTCAGGCTTTCGGCCATGCCCTCTTCGGGGCGGGGGACGGTGACGCAGTTCAGCGAAAGGCCCTGCAGCGCGGCGAGGCGGGCGGGGCGGTCCGGTGGCAGGGTGACGGTGACGGGGCAGCCGGTGGCAAGGGCGGTGCGGGCGCTGCGGCGCAGGAGCGGTTCGCCCGCGACATCCTCTGTCAGCTTGTCGGCCCCGCGCATGCGGGACGAGGAACCGGCGGCGGGGAGGAGGATGTGGGGTTGCATGGCGCCACCCTTCCAAGTGGTGCGTGGGGCGTCAAGCGGGTTCGATGCGGCGCGGCGTGCCGCCGCAAGCCTTTTGTCTCGCCTTCCGCGCGTGCCGCGCGTCCGGCTCGGATGCCGGGGGCGCCGCCCCCGGACCCCCGGGGTATTTGGGCCGAAACGAAGGAATTGCCCTTCGTCTTGGTGAAAATACCCCGGGTGGGTCCGGGAGGGCTGGCCCTCCCGGGGTTGGGGCAGGGCGTTACGATCGCATCCTTGCGCCGTCGCCATCCCAAAGGGGCGCGAGGTGGACGGTGGCCTTGCGGCGTTCGCCGAGGATTTCGATCTCGCAGGCGAGGCCGTCCTTGACGCGATCGGCGGGGAGGAAGCCCATCGCGACCGATTTGCCGGTCCAGTGCGAGAACCCGCCCGAGGTGCAGAAGCCCACCACCGCGCCGTCGAGCCAGATCGGTTCCCATGCGACGACGTCCGAATCCTTGGCGTCGACGATGAAGGAGACGAGCCTACGCTTCGGGCCTGCGGCCTTTTCGGCGGTTGCGGCGGCCTTTCCGATCCAGTCCGCATCCTTGTTCCAGCGGATGAAGCGGTCGAGTCCAGTTTCGCAGGGCGTGTAATCTGGGCTGAATTCGCGGCCCCATGAGCCGAACCATTTGTCCAGACGCAGGGACATCATTGCGCGCATGCCAAAGGGGCGGATGCCGAGGTCCTTGCCCGCCGCGGTCAGCACGTCCCAGAGGTGGCGGACGGACATGTGGTCGGTGAAGATCTCATACCCCAGATCGCCCGTGTAGCTGACGCGCTGGACGATGCAGTTGGCCATGCCGACGGTCATGCGTTTGACGTCCATGAACTTGAACGCCTCTGCCGAGACGTCGGAGCGGGTGACGCAGGAGAGGAGCTCGCGCGCCTTGGGGCCCGCGATCTGGAAGCCGGAGCGGGCGTCGGAGATGTTCTCCACCCGCACCCCGTCCATCGCGTTCTGGTCGAACCAGCGGGAATGCCAGCCTTGTGCGCCGTAGGAGGCGGTCAGCTGGAATTCGGTTTCCGACAGGCAGGAGATGGTGAAATCGCCGATGATCTTGCCGGAATGGGCGAGCATCGGGGTCAGCGACAGGCGGCCCGGTTTCGGCACGAGGCCCGCCATGATGCGGTCGAGCCAGGCGCGGGCGTTGGGGCCGGTGACGCGGTATTTGCCGAAGTTCTGCACTTCGTTGATGCCGACGCCTTCGCGCACGGCCATCACCTCTTGGCGCGTCGCCTCCCAGGCGTTCGACCGGCGGAAGGTCGGCTGTTCGTAGCGGGGTTCCCCCGGCAGGGCGTGGTAGTTTACCACTTCCAGCCCGTATTGCTGGCCCCATACGGCGTTCATGCCATCGAAGACCTCGTACATCGGGGTGGTGCGGAAGGGGCGGGCGGCGGGGCGTTCCTCGTTCGGGTAGGAGACCGAGAAGCGCATCTGGTAGTTTTCGATGACCTTCGGCACGGTGTAGCCCGGACTGGTCCAGTTGCCGAAGCGGGCGACGTCGAAGCCGCGGGGATCGCGTTCCACCTCGCCCTCGATCATCCATTGCGCCAGCGCAAGGCCCATGCCGCCGCCCTGGGAGAAGCCCGCCATGACGGCGCAGGCGGACCAGTAGTTGCGCAGGCCGGGGACGGGGCCGATCAGCGGGTTGCCGTCGGGGGCGAAGGTGAAGGGGCCGTGGATGACGCGTTTGACGCCCGACCGTTCCAGCACCGGGAAGCGGCGGTAGGCGAAGTTGACCGAGTCTTCGATCTTGTCGAATTGTTCGTTCAGCAGTTCATGGCCGAAATCCCAAGGCGTGCCGTCGACCGACCACGGCTCACACGGTTTTTCGTAGAAGCCGATGCAGAGGCCGCGGCCTTCCTGACGCAAGTAGGATTCGCCGCCGGGGTCCATGACGTGGGGGAATTCGCGGCCCGATTTCAGGATGTCCATGATTTCGGGGATGTCGTCGGTGACGAGGTATTGGTGCGCCATGGGCAGGAGGGGCAGGTAGACGCCCGCCATCGCCCCGACCTCGCGCGCCCAGAGGCCGCCTGCGTTGACGAGGTGTTCGGCGATGATGGTGCCCTTTTCGGTGACGACTTCCCATGATCCGTCGGGGCGCGGGTTGGTTTCCAGCACGCGGTTGTGCAGGACGATCTCTGCCCCGCCCATGCGGGCGGCCTTGGCATAGGCGTGGGTGGTGCCGCTTGGGTCAAGATGGCCATCCAGCGGGTCGTAGAGGGCGCCGATGATGCCTTCGAGGTTGACCATGCCGTCGGTGAGCTTGTGGATTTCCTCTGGCCCGAGGATTTCGGTGTCGAGCCCCATGTAGCGGTGCTTGGCGCGTTCGGCCTTCAACTGCTCGAAGCGGGCCTCGTTGTCGGCAAGGGTGATGCCGCCCACGTGGTGCAGGCCGCAGGACATGCCGGTGATCGCCTCCAGCTCCTTGTAGAGGCGGATCGTGTAGCCCTGCAGCGCGGCCATGTTGGTGTCGCCGTTCAGCGTGTGGAAGCCGCCCGCCGCGTGCCAGGTGGAGCCGGAGGTGAGTTCGGACCGTTCCACCAGCATCACGTCGGTCCAGCCGAGCTTGGTCAGGTGGTAGAGGACCGAGCAGCCGACGACGCCGCCGCCGATCACGAGCACTCGGGTATGGGTTTTCATGGGGGACTCCCTCGATTGGATTGGCGGCAGATTGGCCGGAACCGGGGGAGGGGGTCATGTTGATTGGCGACAGCATTGTGTCGCAAATCGGTTTCGGCCTATGCGTCTAGCTGGGTGATACCCGCTTTCGGAGGAGTATGGGTCGTCTTTCTAAAGCTTTGCCGCCCCTCGTCGTTCCCTGAGCGATGTTCCTTCTTCACGGCATGCAGGGAGTCACGGGGAATGCGGTTCAAATGGAAGGTTGCCTTGGCGCTGCTTTCGGCGGGGCTGGTGCCGACGGTGGTGCTTCTGAAACTGGAACTTGATCGGTTCGCGGCCTATTCGCATCAGGCGGCGATGAACGAGATCCAGACCTCGATGCAGCTGAAGGGGCAGGCGGTTCAGGCCTATGTGGATGATGTGGTCAACATGACCCAGTCGATCGCCGAACTGCCCCAGACGGCGATTGCCCTGCAGGAGATGGACCTTTCGGCGGATGCGCTGGCGGCAGATCCGAGATTGGTGCCCGACATGGCGGCGCTGGCGGCGCGCTATGCCGAGCAGGAAAAGCTGACGAAGGACGTGCCCGCCGGTGCGGGGGAGCGTTGGATGGGACGGCTGGACCCTTTGGCGATCCGTTTGCAGCACCTTTACGTTTCCGGCAATCCGGAGGAGATCGGCAAGAAGCAGGCGCTTGACGATGCGGGGGATGGCAGCCGCTATTCGCGGTCGCATGCGCAATTGCATCCGGTCTTTCGCGATCTGGCGGCGCGCTATGAGTTCTATGACCTGTTCCTGATCGAGCCGCATCAGGGGCGTATCATCTATTCGGTGTTCAAGGAACTTGATTACGGGACGTCCTTGAAGGATGGCCCCTTTGCGGGTACGGCCTTTGCCAAGGTCGTGCGCGACATGATCGCTTCCAAAGGCGAGACGCCGTTCCTCTTTGCTGACTTCCAGGATTACGAGCCGTCCTACAACCAGCAGGCCTTTTTCCTGACCGTGCCGGTGCAGCGAAACGGGCAGCTTCTGGGTATTCTGGCGGTGCAACTGCCCATCGATTTCTCGACCGGGTTGCTGACGGCGGCGGAATATGAGCGGACCTCGCTGGAGACGATCCTTGTTGGCCCGGATGGGCATTTGCGGGCCTATCCGCGGATGCAGGAAGGCTGGGATCTGGAGATGCCGGTCGTGGGGCCTGCGGTGGCGGCGGCGCAGCAGGGCCGGCAGGGCGTGACCGAGATGCGAAATCCACGCGGTGAGGCGGTCTTTGCGGCCTATCGCCCGCTGGAGGTGGCAGGTTTGAAATGGGTGATCCTGTCGCAGGTGGCGCAGGAAGAGGTGCTTGCGGCCTCGGAAGAGTCGAAACGGCAGGCGCTTGTCATCGGGGCGGTGGTGCTAGCCGGGACGCTGCTTGCGGGTCTGCTGCTGTCGTTCTGGTTGCTGCGTCCGATCAAGCGGCTGGGGACGGAGTTCCAGAGCCGGACGTCGGAGGTGATCGGCAGCCTTCGGACGGCGGCGCTGCAGGCGCGGGGGGCGGCCGAGACGATGGCCGCGACGGCGGAGGAAACGAGCCGGCAGACGAGCCATGTGAAGGAAGGGTCGGAGTTGACGGCGGCGGATGTGTCGGGTGTGGCGGCCGCGGTGGAGCAGTTGTCGAGTTCGATCAACGAGGTGGTCGCGGGCATTCAGGAGACGAATGCGCTGGCGGGTGATGCCGCGCTGCGGGCCGAGGATGCGGCGACGCTGCTTGCGGAGTTGGAGAAGGTGGCGGGCCGGATCACGGGGATCGTGACGCTTATCAACGACGTTGCGCGGCAGACAAACCTTCTGGCGCTGAATGCGGCGGTGGAGGCGAGCCATGCGGGGGCTGCGGGTCGCGGCTTTGCGGTGGTGGCGAGCGAGATCCGGAAGCTTGCGGCGCGGACGACGGAGTCGACGGATGAGATCGCGGGCGAGGTGCGGTCTGTGCTTTCGGCGGTGAAGCGGAATTCGGAGGCGATGCGGGCGATTGCGGCCTCGATCGGGCAGGTGAACGATCAGGCGCGGGGGATCGCGTCGGCGGCGACGCAGCAGGGCGAGGTGACGCATGACATCGCCGAGCGGATGTCGCGGACGGCGGGGCGGGTGGGGCAGTCGAACGAGAGCCTGACGGAGGTTCAGGCGGCCTCGGAGAACGCGAACCGCGCGGCGGGGGATGTGCTGGGGGGCGTCGTGTCGGTCGAGCGGGCGGCGGAGGCGATGGACGCGGCGCTGGCGCAGTTCCTCCGGCGGGTGCAGACGATCTGAGGCGCGCCACGGCGGGGTGGGGCAGGAGGCGGTGGTGGATCAGCGCGTTCGGGGTGGGAAGATCGGCCACCCTGACGTGCAAGAGTTGGTCGACCTCGCCCGTCAGGGTCGACCAGCCGGTGACGTCGGGCAGGCTGCCAAGCGAGGCGGACGAAGGAGGCGGCGTTGCCGGCACTGTGCGTGGCCATCTGGACCTGCACGGCAAGGCTGGGTTTCGCGGGATTCAGGCGGGCATGGCTGCCCGCGCTGACGCCGTCGACTTCCAGCCGCGCGCGGCGGCAGGCGGGTGACTGGTGGAAGGGGCGGGGGCAGGACACGTTCTCGTTTCCTATCCGCCGTCGTTCGCGCGGTAACTATCATATTTTGGCAATGAAACGAAAACGAGTCCTGAATCTAAACATCTGTACGAGATTAACGTAAGATATTTTGTTGCAATATTGGCGAGTTATGGTGATGCCAAGATGAACGTTCAGAATCTGTCGGCAACACTTTCGCCTAAGGGCAACTCTATAAGTTATGGAGTGTCGCCCTTGACCCATCGGAAAAGCCCTTCAAGGTGAACTCCCGATATTGTTGCAACACTCTGGATCAGCGCCTTTTTCATGGGCTCGTGGTCTACCCGTCAAATCACATCATGACCGTAACCTGTTAATTTTGCGCATGAATGTCGATGACTTTGTGCAAAGAACTGAAAGGAAACTCTCATGCAAATCTCCCTCAAGGCCAAGCTTGGTGGTATCTTTGCGTTGCTTCTTTCCCTTATGGCCTGCCTTGGGGTGATGGCACTTACACAGATGAGCGCAATAAAGACCCAAGCCGAGATCATCACAGAAGATTGGCTTCCGAAAATCCATATCGTTGAAAAGGCAAAAGGCGCCACCCTGGAGTTGCGGCTGGCGCAGTTTGAGCTGCTTTATTCCCCTTCATCTTTTGCCATGGCTGCACAGCAGCAAAGAATTTCCCGACTGATCAATGTAATCAAGACCCAGCAAAGCATCTATGAACCGTTGATCCGCAATGAGCGGGAGCGTGAGATGTTCAACATCATGTCTGCGGCAACCGATCAGTATGTTGAAATGAACGAGCGTCTGCTTGCCCTATGGCGAGTTAACGACATTCAGGGCGGCACTGATCTCTTGATGAAGTCCGTCCCAATTTCCAACAGGATGAGCAACTTCGCCTTTTCCCTTGTCGCTTACAACATTGACGGTGCGAATGCCGCTTCAGCCGAGGGCAACCGCCTTTACGCCTCGGCCCGCACCCTCGTCCTCGCCATCATCGGCATCGCGCTTGTCGTGGGCCTTCTCTCCGCGACCCTCATGATCCGCTCGGTCTTCCGCACTCTGGGGGGTGAGCCCGACTATGCGCGTTCTGTCCTGCGCGAAATCGCTGCCGGCAATCTTGAAGTGGAGGTCAAGACCCGGAAGGGCGATGATGGCAGCCTCCTTGCTGCGGCCCGTGATATGGCGGCCAAGCTCAAGGAAGTTGTGACCGCCGTGGTTGTCTCTGCCCGTAATGTTGACAGCGGCAGCCAAGAGCTCTCTGCGACCGCCGAACAGCTTTCGCAAGGTGCCTCGGAGCAGGCGTCCTCTACCGAGGAAGCCTCTGCCTCGGTGGAGGAAATGGCCGCGACAATCAAGCAGAACTCCGAGAGCGCCGGTGAAACTGAGGCCATTGCCAAGCAATCTGCGGCCGACGCCGCGCGCAGCGGTGAGGCAGTGACCAAGGCCGTCAAGGCTATGGAAACCATCGCCCAGAAGATTCTGGTCGTGCAGGAAATCGCGCGTCAGACGGACCTTCTTGCGCTGAACGCAGCGGTCGAGGCTGCTCGGGCGGGCGAACACGGCCGCGGTTTTGCTGTGGTGGCAGCGGAGGTGCGCAAACTGGCCGAACGGAGTCAGTCGGCTGCGCAAGAGATCTCAGGTCTCTCTGGCGAGACTGTTCGCACGGCGCAAACCGCTGGCGAGATGCTTGATCGTCTGGTCCCCGACATTCAGCGCACCTCGGATCTGATCGCCTCTATCTCGAACGCCACGCGGGAACAGGATGTCGGCGCAGCGCAGATCAATATCGCGATCCAGCAGCTGGACAAAGTAACCCAGCAGAACACCTCCGCCTCGGAGCAGATCGCCTCGACCGCTGACGAACTGGCGGGGCAGGCTTCCGCTCTCACTGAAGCGATCAGCTTCTTCAAGCTCGATCTTGGCCACTCTGGTGGCGAGGCGGCTCCGAAGCCCGCTGCCAAGAAAGAGTCTTCGGAGCGCAAGGCCGCTATGTTCGCGCCTCGCCCGGCCAAGGCGCAGAATGACGGTGGTTTTTCCTTCGATCTCAACGCGGATGACGAGTTGGATCAGCAGTTTTCCCGCAGCAAAGTCGCCTGATCCGGCCCAGCGTCGGCGGCCCTTACCCAAGGGTCGCCGATGCCAGTATTTGGGTTGGGACCCATTGATCTGCTTGACGTGTCCTTGGCAGAATGAGTCAAGCTCCCGAACTGATGGGGGTGAAGATGAGCAATCTTTTCTGGCTGGCGGAAGCAAAGATGGCCTGGCTTCGGCCGTTTTTCCCGAGGAGCGATGGTGTGCCGCGCGTCGATGAGTGTTCGTCCTCCGCGCAGGATGGCCAGCAGCCCGCTTTGCGGCGGCGTAACGGTCTGTGCGGCGATACTGGCGGCAAGCAGGGACTCGCAACTCAAACACTCTGACCATTTGGCCTGAAAGGAAGAGCTTCATACTTTCAAGCTTCGATGGGCAGCGCGGAGGAGCCCAGCGATCTGATGGAACCGCGCGGCATGCGGAGAGGTGGGCCGCCAGCCGAGTACGACCCGGCGAGGGCAAGCCTTCGGCAAGGGCGTCAAGTTGATCGAATGACCACGCGCGATGCCCGCGTCGACAGCAAGCTGCGGAAGAAGGGTAACGCCCAGCCCTTCCTCCACCATCGATAGAAGCGTGGGCAGACTGGTAGCGGCAAAAGCATCACCGGGCGGGCTGGGGATGTCGGCATAGGCCTCCAGCGCATGGCGTTGCAAGCAGTGACCTTTTTCCAGAAGCAGAAGTGATGCGCCAGCCAGAAGAGCGCCGGTCACATCCGGGTTCCCAGCAAGGCTATGGCCGATGGGTGTTGCAAGCTGATAGCCGTCCTCGAATAGGAACTCTGTCTCGATACTGCCGATGTCATGGGGCAGTGCGATGATGATGAGGTCCAGCCTGCCCTCAGCGAGCCCTTCCAACAGTTGTTCAGTCAATTCCTCACGAAGGAACAGTCGAAGCTCAGGCCAGCTTTCGCGCAGCATCGGCATGGCACGTGGGATCAGGAATGGCCCTACCGTAGGGATGACGCCCAGCCGCAGTTCCCCTTGTCCTATACCGGCCTGCGCTCGTGCTACCGCTTCCATGTCCGCCACATCGGTCAGCACACTACGCGCCCGCCGCACCAGTTCCTCACCAACAGGCGTCAGCATGACCCGGCGCTTGGAGCGTTCTGCGACGGCGACCCCAAGGTGATCTTCAAGTTCCTTAATGCCTGCGGAAAGCGTCGGCTGCGTGACGTGGCAGAGTTCTGCCGCGCGTGAGAAGTTGAGGGTGTCAGCAACTGCAACCAGAAAGCGAAGCTGGCGGAGTGTTGTCATGATTAAGCATAGAATTTCACTATTATTGATAGTTATATAATCAATTTCACCGATTTGTCTAGAAGGCTTATCCCAGATCCATCGCAACAATGACCCTTTGAGGACACCATGAACGCCATCACCCCAGTTACCGCGACCCAGACGCCTGTTGGCCTGCCGAGGATGAACGAACCCGCACCGGATTTCACCGCGCTGACCACACATGGCGTGAAGTCTCTCGCGGATTACAAGGGCAAGTGGCTTGTGCTCTTCTCGCATCCGGCGGATTTCACCCCGGTCTGCACCACTGAATTCACGGCCTTTGCGGCCCGATCCGCCGATTTCGCCGCGCTGAACACCGAACTCCTTGGCCTGTCGATTGACAGCCACTATGCCCATATCGCTTGGGTCCGGTCGATCAAGCAAAGCTTCGGCGTGGAGATCAATTTCCCCATCATCGCGGACCTCGACATGAAAGTGGCACAGGCCTACGGCATGATCATGCCGGGCGCGTCCGACACGCAGGCCGTGCGGGCAACCTTTGTGATCGACCCCGAAGGCAAGTTGCGCGCGATGGTCTATTATCCGATGACCAATGGCCGTTCGGTGGACGAGATTCACCGGCTGATCGTGGCCTTGCAAACCTCCGCTGAACACAAAGTGGCAACGCCCGAAAACTGGCACCCCGGCCAGCCGGTCATCGTGCCGACGCCGCAGACTTGCGATGCCGCAGACGCGCGCATGCAAGAGGGGCTGAACACGGTGGACTGGTATTTCACCACCAAGATGCTCTGACGCCAAAGCCCTGGTCTTGCGGCGGACTGCATGCCGCAAGACCCGATCCCAAGCCAAAGGAAAAGTGGCATGCACACTTCAAAGACACCCGCTCCCCCCGAAGTTCACGGCTTTTTCGATCCTGCCACCAACACGATCAGCTATGTCGTGCGCGACCCGCAATCCGATGCTTGCGCCGTGATCGATTCCGTCATGGATATCGATTATGCGGCTGGCCGGATCACCTATGACCATGCCGATGAGATCATCGCCTTTGTCCAAGCCAAGGGCTGGCATCTGGAATGGCTGATCGAGACCCATGTCCACGCCGACCATTTGTCCGCTGCGCCCTATATCCAGAACAAGCTGGGCGGGAAGATCGGTATCGGTGAAAAGATTACCGTCGTGCAGGAGACTTTTGGCAAGGTCTTCAACGAGGGGACGGAATTCCAGCGTGACGGATCGCAGTTCGACGCGCTTTTCAAGGATGGCGACACCTACGCCATCGGCGCGCTACAAGCGGTCGCGCTGCATACGCCGGGCCATACCCCCGCCTGCATGACGCATGTCATCGGCGATGCGGCCTTCGTGGGCGACACGCTCTTCATGCCGGACGGCGGTTCGGCACGTGCCGATTTCCCGGGCGGTGATGCCGGTGTGCTTTATGACAGCATCCAGAAGGTGCTTGCCCTTCCGGACGAAACGCGCCTTTTCATGTGTCATGATTACGGTCCGAATGGCCGGGACATTCGTTGGGAAACGACGGTGGCCGAAGAAAAGGAACACAACATTCACGTGGGCCGCGGTGCAACGAAAGAGGACTTTGTCCGGTTCCGCACCGCGCGCGACGCCACCTTGGCAATGCCAAAGCTGATCCTGCCGTCACTGCAAGTGAACATGCGGGCTGGCGAGATACCGACTGACGCTTCCGGGCGCCCGATGCTGAAGGTGCCGGTGAACGGACTGTAGGGGATGGGTAAATGACACGGCAAATCGGGCGCTGGTTGCCCATCCTTGACTGGGGGCGCACCTATAGTCGCGCCACGCTGGCAAGCGACCTGCTGGCAGCGGTGATCGTGACAATCATGCTGATCCCGCAGTCGCTGGCCTATGCGCTGTTGGCAGGCCTGCCGCCCGAGGCAGGGCTTTATGCCTCGATCGTGCCGATCTTCCTTTACACGATCTTTGGCACGTCACGCGTGCTTGCGGTGGGTCCGGTGGCCGTGGTGTCATTGATGACGGCTGCGACCATCGGGCAGTTGGCCGAGGCGGGGACTGCGGGCTATGCGGCGGCTGCGTTGACGCTTGCCTTCCTGTCGGGTGGTATTCTTCTGCTGATGGGCGTTTTCCGCTTGGGATTTCTGGCGAATTTCCTGTCGCACCCAGTGGTTTCGGGTTTCATCTCGGCCTCAGGCCTGCTCATTGCAGCCAGTCAGATCGGCCCTCTGACCGGGCTCAAATCCGAAGGTCACAGCCTTCTGGAGCAGCTTTGGTCTTTGACGACGCAGGTGACGGCGATCAACCTTGCGACCCTGCTGATCGGCGGCGCGAGCCTTGCTTTCCTTTTCTGGGTGCGCCGCGGTCTGAAACCTCTTTTGAGGCGCGCGGGCCTGCCGCCGCGCCCGGCGGACATGCTGGCCAAAGCGGGGCCGGTGGTGGCCATTGCAGCCTCCACCTTTGCTGTCTGGGGCCTGTCTCTGGATCAGGCCGGGGTTGCGGTCGTGGGCGCGGTGCCGCAAAGCCTGCCGCCCTTTACTCTGCCCTCGTTCGACCTCGCCCTCCTGCGCGATCTGGCGCTGCCCGCTGCACTGATTTCCTTGATCGGATTCGTCGAATCCGTCTCGGTCGGGCAGACATTGGCCGCCAAGCGGCGCCAACGGATCGAACCTAACCAAGAGCTTGTTGCCCTGGGTGCGGCGAACCTTGGTGCGTCCTTCACCGGCGGCTTCCCTGTGACCGGCGGCTTCGCGCGGTCCGTCGTCAATTTCGACGCCGGGGCCGAGACACCCGCCGCCGGGGCCTTCACGGCTGTCGGTCTGGCGCTGGCCGCACTGTTCTTGACTCCGCTGATCGCCTTCCTGCCCAAGGCAACGCTGGCTGCAACCATCGTGGTGGCCGTCCTCAGTCTGGTGGACCTGTCGATCCTGAAACGCGCCTGGGGCTATTCCCGCGCCGATTTCGCAGCGGTGGCCGCGACCATGGCTGTGACGCTTGGCGTAGGGGTTGAGGCGGGCGTTTCCGCGGGAGTGGTGCTGTCGCTTATCCTGCACCTCTACCGCACCTCCCGCCCGCATGTGGCGGAAGTGGGCCTCGTGCCAGGGACCGAGCATTTCCGCAACATCCATAGGTTCAAGGTCGAGACCGACCCCGCCGTGCTGACCCTACGGGTGGATGAAAGCCTGTATTTTGCCAATACACGATATCTGGAAGATCTGGTGCTGGCGCGAGTCTCGGGCGAAACGAGTCTACGGCATGTGATCCTGATGTGTTCTGCCGTGAACGAGATCGACCTCAGCGCGCTGGAGACGCTGGAGATGCTGGACCACCGCCTGCGCGACATGGGCGTGACACTGCACCTGTCCGAAGTGAAGGGGCCGGTGATGGACCGACTGCGCCGCTCAAGCTTCCTTGACCATCTTTCGGGCCGAGTTTTCGTGTCGCAGTTCGAGGCGTTCTGCAAGCTGACTGGGCGCTGCGCATCGCAACCGCTCGGGCCCCATGCGAAGGGCTGACCCTCGGGTCGGGCCGCGATCAATCCGGCTGGAAGCCCGAAATGAGTTGCCGAAGGCCGACGCTTGCACCGATCCCTATGGCGAGGAGGGTGACGGGACCAGACCAGGCGAGCGTTGCGAAACCGGTGAGGCCTTGTCCAATGGAGCAGCCCATCGCCACGACGCCGCCGATCCCCATCAGGACCGCGCCACCCACCTGACGGCCAAGTTCGCGCGGGTCTTCGCAAGCTTCCCAGCGGAACAGGCCGCGGATCATCGAACCGATCAGCGCGCCTGCCATGACACCGACCACGGAGCCGACCGAGAAGGTGATCCCTCCGGCAGTTGAAGTCATCAGGAAGATCAGAGTGCGGCCCACGGGGGCGGTGAAGGAGGGACCTTCCACCCCGATGGCGCCAAGACTTTGGCCTGCGACCCATGTCGTGCCGATAAAGCACCAGACCACAGCCAGGCCAGCGGCGATGCCCCAAAATATCATCCGGGGCGACCGGCGCAGATCGGCGTTGGCCAACGACCAGATCAGCAGTGCCATCGCAATGGCTGCCACCACAAAGACGGACGGTAGGCCGATCAGGCCTGCCGCATGCAGGATACCCTGCGGGCCTTCTGCCGCGGGTTGGGGGAAAAGGGCCGTCCGCAGCGGTGCGAGGGGGCCCGACAGGGCGATGAAGCCGAAGATGCCCATCACGATCACCACGACCAGCGACCGCAGGTCGCCGCCGCCAAAGCGCACCAGCGCGCCAAAGCCGCAGTTGCCCGCCAGCGCCATGCCATAGCCAAAGACCAGCCCGCCAAAGATGGAGGCGAGCGGGTTCCATTGCAGGTTATGGTAGAAGGTTGCGCCGAGGTCGATCAGCCCGGTCATGGCTCCCAGTTGCGTGCCGAGGATCGCCACCGCCAACACCACACCCCAAAGACGCAATCCGCGCTGGTCTTGGGCATAGAGGGCGCGTTCGATTGCGCCCAAGGTGCAGAAATCCCCAAGGCGCGCGGCAAGGCCCAGCACCATGCCACCGACAAGGCCGACGATGGCCGCCATCATACCGATGGGAAAGCTCTCCATCGTTCTTCCTCCCTCTGGTTTCCCGCGGCGCAACCTGCGGGCTGGCCGTCCCCCCTATCGCCGGTCTTGTGCCGGCGTGCCGAAGAGGCGGCAAAGCAGTTCGATCATCTCCGAGACCCGGGGGTCGAGAAGCGAGTAGTAAATCGCCTGACCCTCGCGCCGCGCGCTGACGAGCCCTTCGAGGCGCAGGCGGGCCAGTTGTTGGCTGACCACAGCCTGACGCGCCGAGAGCAGGTTTTCAAGTTCCGTGACGGATTTCGGGCCGGAATGCAGATGGCAGAGGATCGTCAGGCGGCCGTCATGACCCAATGCCTTCAGGAAATTGGCAGCGGTCTCAGCTTCGGCGACAAGCGGGCCGAGAATATCGGGCGTGTTGTTTGCGCCCATCGCTGTCACGATCTGATCCAGTATCCTGCCCCCGTTACACCAGCCTATACATGACCAAGGCCGCGTTGGGCCACAAGATTGTGCTCGCCCTATCAATCATGGGGTTTGCGCTGTGGCGATCATGCCTGCGAGGAGTGGCCAGAAGAAATCCTCGCCCGGATAGCCTTCGATGCGATCCTGTTCCACACCGTCAGACAGCAGAATGAATGTGGGCGTAAAGACCGCGGGGCGGGCAAACACCACATCAGGCGGGAGTGGTTCACGCAGCTGAAGGCGCCGCAGAGGCGCGGCCTTGCCTTCCGTCGTGGCGGGGTATTCAGGCGCGACCTCGGCATCCCAGCGGGCGCAGTAGATGCATCCGGGCTGTTCGATCATCACCAGTTCCAACTCCGCCGCAGAAGCCGCAGGAGCGAGGCAGAGCAGAAGCGCGATCGAGGCGAGGCGGCGGAGGGTCATGTTGACGCCCATTAAAAGATAGTAATATGCTAATGTATCTTTGCCGTTTCGGCAAGGCAGCGCTTCAGGGAGGGGGCGATGCTTGAGGTGAGTTTCACCGGTGCGGCGCTTGCGGGGCTTTTGTCGTTCCTGTCGCCCTGCATCCTGCCGATGGTGCCTTTCTATCTGTCCTACATGGCGGGCCTTTCCGTTCGCGAATTGCGCGACGGTGGTGCTATCGCGCCGGGCGCGCAGGGCCGTCTGATCGTACAGGCAGTGGCTTTTGCCCTTGGGGTGACGTCGATCTTTGTCATGCTGGGGATGGGTGCCACGGCGCTTGGCCGGATGTTCCTACAGTGGCGGGATGTGTTGTCCTGGATCGCAGGTGGCATTCTGATCCTGTTCGGGTTGCATTTTCTTGGGATCCTGCGGATCGGGCTGTTCTACCGCGAAGCGCGGGTTCAGACGGAGGCCAAGCCGCGCACGCTGATCGGGGCCTATGTCATGGGCTTGGCTTTTGGCTTTGGCTGGACGCCATGCGTGGGGCCTGCGCTGGCGGCCATCCTGATGGTGGCAAGCGGGATGGGCGAGGTGTGGCGTGGTGGCGCACTGCTTCTCGTCTATGGGTTGGGCATGACGCTACCCTTCGTGCTGGCCGCAGCATTTGCGGGCCCATTTCTCGGCTGGGTCGCGCGCCATCGGGCGCTGATGGGGCATGTGGAAAAGGCGATGGGGGTGATGCTGATTGTCTTCGGCATACTGATCGCCACCAATTCCGTGAACCTCATTGCCGATTGGATGATCCGCAATTTCGACTGGTCGGCCACGCTGAGATGATGAAGGGGGGAACTCGATGAAGCGGTTTTCTGCGATGATGGCGGCGCTGGTCCTTTCGGCCCTGCCCGCGATGGCGGTGGAATTGGGGGATGACGGCTTGCACAAGCCCGACTGGCTGCGCGAGACCTTCAAGGACCTTCGTGAGGATCTGGCCGAGGCCAATGCCGAGGGCAAGCGACTGCTGATCACGGTGGAGCAGCGGGGCTGCATTTATTGCACGAAAATGCATGAGGAGGTGTTCCCCGATCCCAAGATCGATGCGCTGATCCGGGAGAGCTATTTCGTGGTCCAGCTTAACCTCTTCGGCGATGTGGAGGTGACCGATTTCGATGGCACCGTGCTGAGCGAAAAGGAAATGGCGATGCGCTGGGGTGTGATGTTCACGCCCACGCTGATCTTTCTGCCGCAAGAGGTGGAAGAGGGGGCAACGGCGGCGGAGGCTTCGGTCGCCATGATGCCCGGTGCCTTTGGCAAGGGCACGACAGCGGCGCTGATGGAGTGGGTTCGTGATCGCCGATACGAGTCGGGCGAGCATTTTCAGAAGTTCGTTGCCGAACAGATGGCTATCGAACAAAGCGGCTCAAGTGATTGATGTGTCGAGAAATATAGGAATATTCACAGATACATATATTTCTGTTGCATGCGGCAGCATCCCGTTGCTATCGTGAAGGAAGGGAGTGATCAGGGAGGATCGCGATGGCACGCCGGCTGCTGCTGGTGTCTGCAATGGCTGTGGCCATTGCCGGACCTGCTTTTTCTGAAATGGCACCTTCTGCCGTGGCTTATGTCGAAGGGGCTGTCGAGGGTTCCTTGTCGGGCGCGCCCGGGAACCCGGAGGAAGGTGTTAAGGTGATGACGACGGCCGCGCTCGGCAATTGCGTGGCTTGTCATCAGGTCAATGCCATTCCGAACGTGCAGTTTCCGGGCACCATTGCGCCACCTTTGGACGGGGTGGCGGATCGCTGGTCCGAGGCGCAACTGCGGGGCATCGTGGCGAATGCCAAGACGACCTTTGAAGACAGCTTCATGCCGGCCTTCTACAAGACGGAAGGTTTCATACGACCCGGTGCCGCCTACACGGGCAAGGCACCTGAGGGTGACCTGCCGCCGATTCTGACGGCGCAGCAGGTCGAAGATGTGGTGGCGTTCCTGATGACGCTTAAGGAATGACGGCCCAGAGGAGAGCCAAGGAGATGAAGATGGAACTTTCCAGACGGAATGCACTTTGGGTCGGCTTCGGCGGGATGGCGGCAATGGCCTTTCCGGGCCTGAGCGCGGCGGCGACCGTGGACGAATTGACGGCGGCCTTCACCGGAGGCATGGCGGCGGGTACGGATGGCATCACCCTGACCGCCCCCGAGATCGCCGAAAACGGGAACACCGTTCCGATCGAGGTGGATGCCCCCGGCGCGGTGGCGATCATGCTTCTGGCGGCTGGTAATCCGGAACCAGCGGTGGCGACGTTCACCTTCGGGCCTGCAGCGGGCAGCCAGCGCGCGGCGACGCGTATCCGCCTGGCCAAAACGCAGGACGTGATTGCGATGGCCAAGATGGCCGATGGCTCCATCGTGCAGGCGCAGGCGACCGTAAAGGTCACCATCGGCGGCTGCGGCGGCTGAGATCAGGGAGAGGGAGAGAGACTATGGCAGATGATGCAAAACCCCGCGTGAAGGTGCCGAAATCGGCAGCGGCGGGTGAAGTGGTCACGATCAAGGCCCTGATCAGCCACAAGATGGAATCCGGGCAACGCAAGGATGCGGATGGCAACATCATCCCGCGTTCGATCATCAACCGTTTCACCTGTGATCTGAACGGTGTGAACGTGGTGGATGTGGCGATCGACCCGGCCGTATCGACGAACCCATATTTCGAGTTCGACGCCAAGGTGGATGCCGCAGGCGAGTTCAAGTTCACTTGGTACGATGACGATGGCTCCGTCTACGAAGACGTGAAGCCTATCGCTGTCGCCTGAGTGCCGCATGGTCGAGGGAGGAAAACCATGCGCCGCACTGTGACATTGAGCCTGGCCGCAACGGCCCTCGGTCTTGCCCTTGCGGGCACGGCTTCTGCTGACCCTGTCGAGGACCAGCTGATCGTCGAAACCGAAGACGGTTCGTTGGAAATGGTGACGAGCGCACCCGCGCCCGATCATCTGAAAGATGCAGTCGATACGATCTGGTCTGGCTGGCACTATCGGGAAACCGAAACCCGCGATCTTCAGCGCGATGATTTCGACAATCCGGGCATGGTGTTCGTGGACCGGGGGCTGGATGCCTGGAACGCGGAAATGGGCGCCAAGGGCGAAAGCTGCGCGGGCTGCCATGAAGGCCCGGAGAGCATGAAGGGTCTGCGCGCCGTGACGCCGCGCGTCGATGCCGAGACGGGCGAGTTGATGATTGTCGAGGACTACATCAACGAATGCGTGACCGAGCGGATGGGTCTGGAAGCCTGGGGTATGACCTCGGACAAGATGAAGGACATGCTGGCCCTAATCTCCATGCAGTCGCGCGGTGAGATCGTAAATGTTGCCATCGACGGCCCGGCTGCCTCCTACTGGGAACAGGGCAAGGAAATCTATCACACCCGCTATGGCCAGCTAGAGATGGCCTGCGTGAACTGCCATCAGGATCAAGCCGGCCAGATGATCCGCGCCGACCACCTCAGCCAGGGTCAGGTTAACGGCTTTCCAGTCTATCGCCTGAAGGATGCAGGTATTTTGTCTGCACAGCAGCGGTTCGTCGGCTGCGTGCGGGACACGCGCGCAGAAACCTTCAAGGCCGGTTCGCCGGAATTCAAGGCGCTGGAACTCTACGTCGCCTCGCGCGGCAATGGCCTCAGCGTGGAAGGCGTATCGGTCCGCCACTAGGCGGCAAGGCCCTGCCCCGGTGCGATCCGGGGCAGGGAAAAATCAAACGAACAGCAAGCCGGCCGAACGTGTCGATTGACGCGCGGGATGAAGGCTTGTCCGAAGTGGAGAGACGGATGATCACGCGGCGCGAGTTCCTTCAGGCATCGGTGGCAGCTTCGGCCATCGTGGGGATATCGGGTTTCGGCAACTGGTCGAAACTGGCCGCGCAGCAGGCGCTGACCGAGGATCAGCTTCTGGCCTTCGAGGATTTCGGGAATGTGACGCTGGTGCATATCACCGACATCCATGCCCAGTTGAAGCCGATCTGGTTCCGCGAGCCGGAATGGAACATCGGCGTGGGCGATGCCAAGGGCAAGCCGCCGCATGTGGTGGGGCGCGACTTCATCGAGATGTTCAAGCTGACCCCCGCCTCGCCCGAGGCCTATGCCCTGACCCATGAGGATTTCGCGGCGCTGGGAAAGACCTATGGGCGCATGGGCGGGATGGACCGGGTGGCGACGGTGGTGAAATCCATCCGCGCGGCGCGGCCCGAGGCGCTGATCCTCGATGGCGGGGATACCTGGCACGGGTCGATGACCAGCCTGCTGACCAAGGGGCAGGATGTGGTGAATGTGATGAACGCGCTGGGCGTCGAGGCGATGACGAGCCACTGGGAATGGACCTTCGGCACCGAGCGGGTGAAGGAGATCGTAGAGACGCAGCTGAACTTCCCCTTCCTAGGCGCGAATATCTTTGATGTGGAATGGGACGAGCCGGCCTTCGAGCCCTATACGATCTTTGAACGCGGCGGCGTGCGGATCGCGGTGATCGGGCAGGCCTTCCCCTATATGCCCATCGCGAACCCGAAATGGATGTTCCCCGAATACAGCTTCGGTATCCGCGAGGAGCGGATGCAGGAAGTGGTGGACGAGGTCCGTGCCGAGGGTGTCGATCTGGTGGTCTGCCTGTCGCATAACGGGTTCGACGTGGACCGGAAGATGGCGGGGCGGGTGAAGGGGATCGACGTGATCCTGACAGGCCATACCCATGACGCGATCCCCGAACCCGTGCTGGTGGGCGAGACAATCCTGATCGCCAGCGGCAGCCATGGGAAATTCGTGAGCCGCGTCGATCTGGATGTGCGGGACGGGCGGATGATGGGCTTTCGGCACAAGCTCATTCCCATTTTTTCGGATGTCATCGCGCCGGATGCCGATATGGCGGCGCTGATCGATGCCGAGCGCGCGCCCTTCAAGGCGCAGTTGGAAGAAAAGATCGGGACGACGGAAAGCCTGCTCTATCGGCGGGGCAATTTCCAGGGGACATGGGACGATCTGATCTGCGATGCGATCCGGTCCGAACGCGATGCGCAGATCGCCATGTCGCCCGGCGTGCGCTGGGGCGCGTCGCTGATGCCCGGCGATGCCATCACGCGCGAGGATATCCATAACGTCACCTCGATGACCTATGGCGCCTGCTATCGGACCGAGATGACGGGCGAGATGCTGCGCACCATTCTGGAGGACGTGGCCGACAACCTGTTCAACCCCGACCCCTATTACCAGCAGGGCGGCGACATGGTGCGGGTGGGCGGCCTTGGGTTCTCCATCGACGTGTCGCAGGAGATCGGCAAGCGGATCGGCAACCTGACGCTGACCGATACGGGCGAGGCGATTGATGCCGCCAAATCCTACACGGTGGCCGGTTGGGCCAGCGTGAACGAAGGCACCGAGGGGCCGCAGATCTGGGACGTGGTGGAGGCCCATATCCGCAAACTTGGCAATGTGAAGCTGGACCCGCGCCCGTCGGTCCAGGTGACGGGGATTTGAGATGAGCGAAAAGGACCGCGCGCCGATGGCTGACGAACACATCTCTGACGAGACAATGAGGGAAAAGGCCGGGCCTTCTCGCCGTGGCTTTCTGCGCAACTCGGCATTGGCCGGGGCAGGCCTAGTGGCCGGTGCAGGGGCGGCGCGGGCCGAAGGACCGGACCCGCTGATCACTGAAGTGCAGGAATGGGCATCGGGCTTTGGTGACGCGGTGGATGCGTCGCCCTACGGCATGCCGATCCGGTTCGAGGCGCATGTCACGCGGCGTAATGTCGAATGGCTGACGGAAAGCCCGGTATCCTCCATCAACTTCACGCCGATCCATGCGCTAGAGGGGACGATCACGCCCCAAGGCTGTGCCTTTGAACGCCATCATTCCGGCGCGATCGAACTGTCAAAGCAGGACTATCGGCTGATGATCAACGGGCTGGTGGATCGCCCTCTGGTCTTCACCTACGAGGACCTGACCCGCTTTCCCCGCCATGTGATGACGGCCTTTTGCGAATGTGCGGCGAATGGGGGGATGGAATGGGGTGGCGCGCAGCTTGAGGGCTGCCAGTACACCCAAGGCATGATCCACAACATGGAATACACCGGCGTTATGCTGCGCGACCTGCTGGCCGAGGCCGGGGTGCAGGCCGAGGGGAAATGGGTCTATGTCGAGGGGGCGGATGCATCATCGAATGGCCGGTCCATCCCGATGGAAAAGGCGCTGGACGATGTGATGGTGGCCTTCTTCGCCAATGGCGAGGCGCTGCGCAAGGAACATGGCTATCCCGTCCGGCTGGTCGTGCCGGGCTGGGAAGGTAACATGTGGGTGAAATGGCTGCGCCGGATCGGGGTCTATGACCGGGCTGTGGAAAGCCGCGAAGAAACCTCGAAATACACCGATCTGATGCCGGACGGACGGGCACGGAAATGGACATGGGTGATGGATGCGAAATCCGTCATCACCTCGCCCAGCCCGCAGGTGCCGATCCGCCATGGCAAGGGACCGCTCGTCATCACCGGTCTGGCATGGTCGGGTCATGGCGCGATCACCCGCGTGGACGTATCGCTGGATGGCGGCCGCAACTGGCAGACGGCACGCATTTCGGGCGATGCCAAGAAGAAGGCGCTGACGCGGTTCCATCTGGATATCGACTGGGACGGGTCGGAGCTGTTCCTACAATCCCGGGCGGTGGATGAAACCGGCTATGTCCAGCCCACCAAGCAGGCCCTGCGCGATATTCGCGGGCTCAACAATGTCTATCACAACAATGGCATCCAGACCTGGTGGGTCCGCGCGGATGGGGAGGTCGAGAATGTCGAGATTGCCTAAACTCCTGCTGGGGTCCTGTGCGCTTGTCCTGACAAGCCTGCCGGTGGCGGCAGAACCGCTCGGGCTTGGCCGTGCCGCATTGTCCGAGGAAATCGCCGCATGGGACGTGGCCATTCTGCCCGACGGGCAGGGGTTGAAGCCCGGTTCGGGCGATGTTCTGACCGGCGAAGAGGTATTTGCCGAAAGCTGCGCGTCTTGCCATGGTGAGTTTGCCGAAGGGTTGGACAGCTGGCCGGTTCTGGCCGGGGGCGAAGGCACCCTGACCGATCCGCGCCCCGTAAAGACGATCGGCAGCTATTGGCCGCATCTGTCCACGGTCTGGGACTATGTCCATCGCTCGATGCCCTTTGGGTCTGCCCAGACGATGAGCGTGGACGATACCTATGCGATCACGGCTTTCCTTCTTTATTCCAACGGGTTGGTCGAAGATGACTTCGTCCTGACGCATGAGAATTTCACCGAGATCGTGCTGCCGAATGCGGACGGGTTCTATCCCGATGATCGGCCCGCAACCGAATATACGCTCTTCAAGGGCGAGCCCTGCATGGCGGATTGCATCGAGGGTGCGCCAGAAGTGACGAAGCGGGCGATAGACCTGAACGTGACGCCGGAAGACCCCGATGGTCGCCCTGCCGGAAGCCTGCCCGATCTGCGCGTCGCTGCCCTTGGCGCGGGGGAAATGACGGAGACGGCCGCGCCAGCGGAGCCGGAAGCTGCGGAGGCAGAGGTTGAGGTCGCCACCGCCGAGGAGGCCGCAACCGCGGCCCCGGAACCTGAGGAGGCGGTCGCCGTCGCGGCAGACCCGGCGCTGATCGCAGCGGGCGAAAAGGCGTTCAAGAAATGTGCGGCCTGTCACAAGGTTGGTGACGGAGCGAAGAATGCCACCGGCCCGCATCTCAACGGCGTCGTCGATCGCGTGGCCGGTATGGTTGACGGCTTCAAGTATTCCAAGCCTCTGACAGAGATGGCGGCCGCGGGTCTGGTCTGGGATGCAGCCTCGTTGTCCGCCTTTCTGGAAAACCCCAAAGGGTTCATGAAGGGCACCAAGATGACGTTTGCAGGGCTGAAGAAGCCCGAAGAGCGAGACGCCATCATCGCCTACCTAGCCACTTTTGCGGAGTAGGTTGATGCGGCCCCTGCCTCTCCTTGTGTTCGGTTTGGCCATCGCAACAGCCTCAGCGCTGGCCGCCGAAGAAATCGGTGATGCGGCACAAGGAGAAGCTCATTTCAAACGGCAATGTTCGGCCTGCCATCAGATTGGCGAGGGGGCAGTGAACCGTGTCGGACCGCGATTGAACGGCGTATTCGGCAGACGTGCCGGGGCGCTGGAGGATTACAAATATTCCAAGCCGATGGCGCGCATGGGGTCGGATGGACTGACATGGACGCTGGAAACGCTGGATGCCTATATCGAAAATCCCAAAGTCCTCGTTTCCGGCACGCGGATGAGCTATCGCGGGCTGGATGATCCCAATGCGCGTGCTGACTTGCTGGCCTACATGCGCGAATGGTCCGACAAGCCGCGCGACATCCCAGAGGCTGAACCCACGGCATTGGGAACAGACCATATGGTTGATCCGACAATCCTCGCGATCAAGGGTGATCCGGCCTATGGCGAATACCTGTCCTCGGAATGCACGACCTGCCACCAGGTAGACGGCTCCGATCAAGGCATCCCGGCCGTGACCGGCTGGCCTGCCGAGGATTTCGTCGTTGCGATGCATGCCTACCGGGAAAAGCTGCGTCCCCATCCGGTGATGCAGATGATGGCCGGTCGCCTTTCGGATGACGAAATCGCCGCCCTCGCCGCCTATTTCGAGACACTGGACTGAACAAGCCGCGAGGAGTGGGAAAACCGCTCCCGACATCACCGCACCTCAGGGAGGAAACCAAATGATCCTGAACCGCCGACTTTTCATCGGAACCACCCTTGCCGCCGGGGCCGCCTTGTCGGCGCCCATGGTGCTTGGTCAGGCGAAGCCGCGTGTCGTCGTCATCGGCGGCGGGGCCGGGGGGGCCACCGTGGCACGATATCTGGCCAAGGACAGCGCTGGTGCGCTGGATGTGACTCTGGTCGAAGCGAACCCGATCTATACGACCTGCTTCTTCTCAAACCTCTATCTTGGCGGCTTCGTTGAATTTGAAAGCCTGCAACACGGCTATGACAAAATGGCAGGGGGCGGCGTGACGTTGATCAACGACATGGCCACTGGCGTGGACCGCGCGGCCAAGACAGTCACCCTGGCGGGGGGGCAAGTGTTGCCCTATGACCGTTTGGTGCTGTCCCCGGGCATCGACTTCAAGGAGGGGTCCGTTCCAGGCTGGTCGGCCGAGACCCATGCCGAAATCATGCCGCATGCCTACAAGGCGGGTCCGCAGACGCAATTGCTGAAGGCGATGGTCGAAAGCATGCCGGAAGGCGGCACCTTCGCCATGGTGGCCCCACCGAACCCCTATCGTTGCCCCCCCGGCCCCTACGAACGCATCAGCATGATTGCCCATGTGCTGAAGCAGAAGAACCCGACGTCCAAGATCCTGATTCTGGATCCGAAAGACAAGTATTCCAAGCAGGCCCTGTTCGAAGAGGGCTGGGGCCGCCATTACGATGGCATGGTGGAATGGATCGGCCCGGATTTCGGTGGCAATGCCGTCGAGGTGCGGCCCGATACGATGGAAGTCGTCATTGATGGCGAAGTGCAGAAGGTGGATTGTTGCAACGTCATCCCCGGCCAGATGGCAGGCAAGATCGCCCAGATCGCAGGGGTCACGGATGACAGCGGCTGGGCGCCGGTGCATCCCGACAGCATGAAGTCCAAGGCCGATGAAAACGTCTTTGTGCTGGGCGATTCAAGCGCACAGGGCGACATGCCGAAATCCGGCTTCGCCGCAAATAGCCAGGCGAAAGTGGCGTCGATGACGATCCGGGCGGAACTGACGGGATCAAGGGCTTTCCCCGCGAAGTACACCAATACCTGCTGGTCGCTGATCGCGCCGGAGGATGGCGTGAAGGTCGGGGCTTCCTATGAACCGACGCCGGAAAAGATCGCCTCTGTCGACAGTTTCATCAGTGAAACCGGCGAGGATGCGGCCCTTCGGAAGGCGACATACGAAGAGTCCCTGGGCTGGTACGCCGGGATCACCGCCGACATGTTCGGCTGACCGCTTCCTCCCTGACTGGCGGGCATCCCGAAAGGGGTGCCCGCTCTTTGACCACTTGCCCCTGAACGCCGGAAAGACCCACGATGTTGACGCGCCGCCATGTCCTGACTGCTGCAACAGCCACGCTGGTCGGGGCCATGCTGCCCCGCAGGCTATGGGCCGGATCGAACCTTGCGCTTGGCTCGGTGCAGATCGACACGCTTTCCGACGGATCGCTGGTTTTGCCGGGGGATTTCATTCTCGGCGGGATGCCGCAGGAAGAAATGGCCGCGATTGTCGCGAAATACGGCTTGCCGACGGATCAACTGACCCCTCCCTGCAATGTGACCCTGCTGCGGGACGGGACGAATACGGTTCTCTTCGACGTGGGCTCCGGCCCGGACTTCCAGCCCAGCGCCGGAAAGCTGGCCGAGGCGATGGAGGTACTTGGGGTTGCAGCAGAAGATGTGACGCACGTCCTGTTCACCCATGGGCATCCCGATCACCTCTGGGGCCTGCTGGACGAGTTTGATGAGCCGGTCTTTCCTTCAGCGGAATTCGTAATGGGGCAGGCAGAGTTCGACTACTGGATGGACCCCGCGACCGTGGACAGCATCGGAGAGGCCCGGGCCAGCTTTGCCGTCGGGGCGGCACGCCGTCTGGCGGTGATTGCAGATACCGTGCGGCTGGTGGGGGATGGCGACGAGGTGCTGCCGGGGATAACCGCGAGGCTGACACCCGGTCACACGCCGGGGCATCTGGCATGGGAAATCGGCACCGCAGGCGCCATGGTGGTGGGCGATGCCATCGGCAATCATCACGTTGCCTTCGAACGCCCCGACTGGGCCTCCGGCTCGGATCAGGATGGCGCGCTTGCGGCGGCGACGCGGGTCGCGCTGCTGGAACGGCTGGCGGCTGAGGGGATACCGATGATCGGCTATCACCTGCCGGGTGGCGGCATCGGGCGGGTAGAACGGGCAGAGAGCGGCTTCCGCTTCGTCGAGGCATGATGGACCGCGCCTCTTGCCTCGCCCTTGTTGTGCTGGCGGCGGCCGTGCCGGCTGCGGCAACCGAGGATATCCCCGACCAGTATCCGCAATCGGTGCTCTATTCCAAACCCGTCGAGGTTATTCCCCATGTGTTCTCTGCGATCGGGGCCACGGCACCGCCGACGATGGAGAATGCAGGGCATAACAACAACCTGTCCTTCATCGTGACCGGGGATGGCGTAATCGTGGTGAATTCCGGCGCAAGCTGGAAGCTGGCCGAGGCGCTGCATGCCGAGATTCGTGCCGTGACGGATCAGCCGGTGCGCCTTGTGATCAACGAAAATGGGCAGGGCCATGCCATGCTGGGCAATGGCTATTGGGCAGCGCAGGGCGTGCCAATCCTTGCGCATGAAGAGGCGGCGGCGGAATTCGCCGATGGGGCAGCGCAAGACCTTGCCGCCTTGCAACGCTATGCCGGCCCGAACGCGGAAGGCACGGTGATCGCACCGCCCACTGAGACCTTCACCGACAGCAAGGTGGTGGAAATGGGTGGCCTCACCGTGCAGGTGCTGCATCTCGGCCCTGCCCATTCGCCCGGCGACACGCAGGTCTGGATACCAGCCTGGTCGATGATGATTGCTGGCGACATCGCTTTTCACGAAAGGATGCCGCCGATCTTTGAAGGCACCTGCACAAGTTGCTGGATCGAGACGTGGGAGACGGCCTTCGCGCCGCTGGCACCGACCTATGTGATCCCCGGCCATGGCCATCCCACGAACCTCGCGCAGGTGACGCGCTATACACATGATTATCTGGTGGACCTGCGCGCAAAGGTCGGCGCGCATCTGGAAGCGGGTGGCGATCTGGCCGGGGCCTATTACGTGGACCAGTCGGCCTGGGCGCATTTGGATACGTTTGAGGAACTGGCGACAAAAAATGCCGGTGTCGTCTTTGCGGAAATGGAGTTTGAATAGGCCTCAGGCCGCGACCGTGCGCCCCGCCTGATCGACCAGGAAATCGGTGACCACTGCACCGATCCACATGCTCAAAAGCGCAAGCCATGCCGTCGCCACAAAGATCGACCCGCCCGTGACGCCCGCGCCGATGGCACAGCCGCCGGCCAGCATCGCACCAAAGCCCATGAGCACCGCCCCGGTGAGCGACCGGCGCATCTGGCTTTCGCCGTCAAAGCCCTGAAAGCGCAGTTCTCCCTTTGACGCAGCGGCGAGGAAGGCACCCAGAAACACGCCGGGGACAAGGCCGATGTCAAAGTCGAGGACGGCATCTTCGGACAGGAAGAACATCAGCGTGTTGGCAGAAGGTCCGGAAAAGGTGGCCGAGGTCATGCTGACAGGATCGAAGGCCTGTTGCGCGAGCGAGAAGGTCAGCACCCAGCCCAGAGCAATCGCAATGCCCACGCCTGATGCGAAGACAAGGGTAGACCAGCCAATGGCATTGCGGGCCGCGAGCCAGAGCGCCAGCACGGCCAACGCGAGGCCAAGGACAAGTCCCGTCACTTCGGGCAAGGACAGCGCGGCAACCATGTCGATGTTGCGCCCGTCCGGGGTTGTCCACAGACCAGCCAGCCAGCCACGCAGCGGGGCCAGCCAGTGGCTCAAGGCCATCTGTGCCGTAACGGCAAAGACAAGCCCCGAGATGACCGCGCGCAAGTTGCCCGTTGCCGCCAGGACCAGCAGCCGGCCAGAACAGCCGCGCGCCAGAACCATTCCCGCCCCGAACATCAACCCGCCGAGGATTGCACCGGACCATGATCCGGTGACCGCCATCATCCGCGCCTCCTCAGGGCGGAACAACCCTGACAAACGCGCGGCCTGCACCCAGATCACGGCTGTCGAGAAGGTGAGAAGCCAGACCGCCATCCGTGGCCCAAGCTGCCCACGCGCGAATTCGACTGTCGCCGCGCGCAGACAGAAGGAGGAGCGTTGGGCGGAAAAGCCGAAGGTCACGCCGATGCAAAGGCCAAAGGCTGCCTGAAGGCCGGGTTCGGAAAAGCGGTCAAGGAGGAAAGACAGGTCCATTGTCGAAGATCAGCCTCTGACACCTGAGGGTTGGTCTTCCTTCATGAAACATCAACCCGACCCATCGACCATGATCTGAATCATGCGGGCGGGACTGTGCCACTCTAAACTGCCTAACAGCGGGCCAGCAGGCCAATCACGGCAGAGAGACCACTATGGCCAGGGCCTTCGTCCAACACGGTTTCGGTTGCTTCCAGATGCAATATGTCGAAGTCCGGAAAGGCGCCGCGCAGCATGTCGTCCGTGTAAAGCTGCGCCAGTTCCCTTGGGCCACCGGTGCCGTGGCGCAATTGATCAGCCGTGTAGCCCTGCAAGATGAGATAGCCGCCAGGGCGCAGGGCACGGGCCATGCCGTTCCATTTCCTGGCGCGGTCATCGGGGGCGCTGAACTGGCTGAAGATATCCGCCACCAGATCGAAGGCTGCAGGCGGATAGTCCCAGCCATGAACATCTGCCTGCACCAAATCCAACGTGACACCCCGCCGTGCCGCCAGATCGGCAGCCTTGTGCTGTGCCACGTCCGAAAAATCCAGCGAGACGACCTGCCAGCCCTGCTCGGCCAGCCACACACCGTTTCGCCCCTCGCCATCGGCCACACAAAGGGCGCGGCCGGGGGGGAGGGCGGTGGCCTGACTGGTCAGGAAGCGGTTTGGCCCCTCGCCGAAAAGATACCCCTCTTCGGCAAACCGCCTGTTCCCGCGGTCAAGATCGGGACGGGTCAAGCGGGCTTCCGACGGAAGAGAGACTGGGCGGTGTAGACCAGGATCGCCGCGCCCACCGCGCCCATCGCGGCCACGCCGAGAAGCACGATCACATCCACCGGACCGCCGATGTCGCGGAAATGCGAGTTGGTTACCGCCTGCACGAACAGGACGGCAGCTATCGCACCGAAGGGCATCGAGACTTGCGCCCAAAGAAACTTGCGCATCGACATGGCGCGGTCGCGGATCAGGACATAGAGATAAGCACCAGTTACGACCAGCGCCGCCAAGACCATGGCCCAGAACAGGCCGCGACCGAAGATTTCTTCAAAGACGGCAATCAGGGTTTCGAATGTCAGTTCCCTCATGGCACCCTCCTTAGGCCTTGCCGCGCAGCATTGCGTTGTAGGTGGCTTTCAGCGCCACTTCCTTCATCAGCCAACTGATCCACAACTCCTCAAGCGGGGCGATCATGCCGGGGAAGCTTGGAACGAGGTTGTTGTGATAATCAAACTCGACCAGCATCGCGCGCCCTACCCGGGTGATCAGCGGGCAGGATGTGTAGCCGTCATAGGTTTCGGTCCCCTCGCGGCCCTCGATGGCGGCGATCAGGTGATCCTCGACCACTGGCACCATCCACTTCACCGATGCAGCCGTCTTGCCCTTGGGCACGCCCGCCACATCGCCAAGGGCGAAGATGTCAGGATAGCGAAGGTGGCGCAGCGTCTTCTGATCGACCTCAACCCAACCCTGATCGGTCCATTTGTCGGCCCAAGACAGGCCCGACTGGCGGATCACTTCGGGTGCACGCTGGGGCGGGATGACATGGAGGTAATCATAGGGCAGTTCGATGGTGGATTTGACCTCGACGCCAGCCGCGTCCTTCTCGGTATTCTCGAAGGTTGCGCGCTTCTGCCCCGGTTCGATGGAAAGCAGTTTGTGCTGCATGTGGGAAATGAAACCACGCTCCTCGAACAGCATCCGCACCTTTTCGGCCACGATGGGCACCGAAAAGGTGGCAGCCTGCGGCGCGGTGTAATGGATTTCATACTTGCCCGCTGCCCCACCCCGGCTGGCGATGTCGTCAATCAGGAAGGTGTGCTTCAACGGCGCGCCAGCGCATTTCATTTCTGTGGCAGGGCGGGTAAACAGGCCGATACCGCCCTCTTCCGTGAATTTCTGGGCGGCCTCCCAGGTCTTGGCGGCATAGGTGGGCCCCGCGTAAAGCGCGCCGATGCCATTCTGGCCGACCATGTCCAGCGAAAAGCCCTGGATCGCGTCATGGTCCAGCACAAGACCCGGCGCTACGATCAGGAAATCGTATGGCAGGGTTTGCCCGCCAGAGGTGGCAACGGTCTTGGCCACCGGGTCAATGGCCGCCGCGTTTTCGGCCACAAGGGTAATGCCTGACGGAAGCCAGTCGGTCGTCTGCGACAGCGTATATGAGGCCGGTTTGAGACCGGCCGCGACAAGGGACAGGCCGGGTTGATAAAGATGCTCGGCCCGAGCATCGACGATGGTTATCTGTGCGCCTTCGAGACGCTGGACCAAACGGTTCACAAGCGCTGTGCCCGCAGCACCGGCACCGATGATGACAATGCGCGCCTTGGTCGCAATTTCGTTGGCCCGAACGGGCAGGCCCAAGCTGGCCGCCGCAAGCCCCGCAGCGCCAAGGGACAGAAACGCACGACGCGATGTCGCAAGTCCAGTCGATTTCATAACGTCCTCCAACGAGATATCTTACATCTTCTGCGTGACTTTCCGCACCAGCATCTTGATCTGGATCAAATATATTCAAATTTTTGAATTTTAATTTGCAGAAAACACCTCAGAAAAAACTCGGCCCTCGCTTCCTGACGATGGAAGCAAAGGCCGAGGCTGGCAGGTCAGAATGTAAGCAGGCTGGTGCCCGGGGCGACAATCGCAGCCCCCATGGCATCGGGTGCGGCAGGGGTCACACCATCAACCAGGATTGACGCATCGGCCGCCTTGCCGGGCAGATAGATGGCGCAGACTTGAACCTTCAGGCCGTTCTTTTCCATCATCATTTTCATCAATCCCCGCGGGCTGGCGTCCCGCGGCGGCTGCCCAGCGGTCGCTGAGGCAGGGGCATCTTTCAGTGCGATATCCCCGGCCGGACCGCAAAGCAGCATCTCGGCCTCGGCCCCCGCAGCGATGGCATTCATCGTCAGCACCATGGCCATAAGCTGGGTCTGGGGTTCGGGGGCTGTCAGGATGGTGACAAGCTTGTTCGGCCCTTCGGCCATGGCGGCCGTGCCAAAGGCCAGGCCAAGGGCAAGCGCTGTCGCGGCGACTTTACGCATAGGAGTCTCCAATTTGATTAAGTTGAGTTACTCAGGAAGGCAGATCGTGCCCGCCCGGATGGCAAGGCCCGTGCGCAAAAGCAGCCCCATAACGACGGCCAGCAGCACGGAAAGCAGGCTAAGCCCGATCAGGCGATGGGCTTCGGAATTCGCGGCTTCGGCATAGCCGAAGCTGGCGATGGTCAGGGCGGCCAGCGGAAAGGACAGCGCCCACCAAGACAAGGCAAAGGGAATGGCGCGGAAGCGTCCCAGCTGCGTCGCCACGATCAGGGCAAAGACGTAGGCAGCAGACAACAGGAAATGGCCAAAGGGACCGACCTCACCGTTCAGCCGCAGCCATGCGGTGAAGGCAACCGCAGGCGGTGCGACCAGGATCATAAGTGTCGGCACCATCTTCCCAGGAAGAGGGTCGTGGAACATCAGGCGGTTGACCACGAGGGTCAGCAGGACAATCCAGAAGACCAGCCCGCCCGAGAAGAACAGCCACGAGATCTCCGTGTATCCCAGTCGCGCCCCGGCCAGCGGCACGATGACATTGCCCACAGCCGGGATGAACCATGCGGGCGTCAGTTGCCCGGGTTGAAAGGCGCGATGCCCTATCCAGGCGCTGATCACCGACAGGGCCAGCACGCCTTGCAGTGCCGTGCCCAAAAGCCAGACGACATGGGCCATCTGCGGCATCGGATCCAGCAGCGCCGCGGCAAGAAGAAGCGAGATCGAGATCGCCGGAAAGAAGGCGATGCGGACCGGGTGCTTCCATTCGACCTTGACCTCGGCCGGATGGGCCAGCGCCTTGGCGGCATAGCCGACGGCCACAGCACAAAGCAGCACGACAGAGAGGCCAAGCACCCATGGCGAGACCAGCCGCGACAGCCCAAAAGCATGCTCGGCCCCGCGTATAGCAAGGGTCAGGCCCATCATCCCCATGCCGATGGCAAAGAAGGTGACCGGGTAATGCGCGATCCGGACAGCCGGTGCGGTATTCGGCTGTGCTGCTGTGTTGAGGGCGTCCATGGGGTGGTTCCATCGAGGTAGGAGTTCCGGCAGGGCGGAGGGAGGGCCGCCCTGCCGGTCGTTGCGCGGGGGATCAGCCCCGCGCGGGACGCGCCGGTGTGGGGCCGTCGCGGTTCAGAAGCTTTTCATCCTCCTTCAGCTCCAGCCACATCGCGTTCATCACGGCGAAGATGGCGGCGAGCGGAAGGCCGAGGATCCAGGCGAAATACCACATGATGTCAGATCCTTTTCAGTAGACGGAGTGAGAGTTGTCGGTGACATCGGCCTCGATCACCTTGCCCCAGAGGACACGGTAGACCCATGCCGTGTAGGTCAGGATCAGCGGCATGAAGATCACCGTCACGACCAGCATGATGAAGAGCGTCAGGTGCGAGGAGGACGAATTCCAGACGGTCAACGAAGATTGCGGATCGCTGGACGAGGGCATGATGAAGGGAAACATCGTCAGCCCGACCGAAGAGATCACACCAAGGATCGCCATCTTGGAGAAGAGCAGCGTGGACACCTCGCGCCCGGCCCGCAGGCCAAGGTAGGTCAGAAGTCCGCCGAGAGCGCCCATCACTGGGGCGATGATGATCCATGGCCGGTCACTGTAGGCGGTCAGCCATGTAGCCGTCTTTTCAACCTCGAAGTGAAGGGGGTTCGATGGGCCGCCGGTGACGTAATCACCGACGATGCGGTAGCCCTCGATCCCGAAGGCCATCCAGACACCGGCCAGGGAAAAGGCAGAAACTGCCACCAACGCCGCCACCGATCCGATGGCGCGGGCGCGGCGTTGTACCTCGCCTTCCGCCTTGAGCGTCAGCCAGGCCCCGCCATGCATGACAAGCATGGACAGCGAGACAACGCCAGCGAGGATCGAGAACGGATCCAAGAGGCCGATGAACTTGATGTACCACGCGCCTTCATAGATCGTGTGCAAGTCGTCGGTGAAGTGGAACGGCACGCCTTGGATCACATTGCCGACGGCCACGCCGAATAGGAGCGCAGGCACGGCACCTGAGGCGAACAATGCCCAGTCCCAGGCGTTACGCCAGCGCGGGTCGTCGCGCTTGGAGCGGTACTTGAACGCGACCGGCCGCACGATAAAGGCCGCAAGAACGACGAACATCGCAAGATAGAAGCCAGAGAAAGAGACCGCATAGAGCGGTGGCCAGGCGGCAAAAATCGCCCCACCGCCAAGGATGAACCAGACCTGGTTGCCTTCCCACACCGGGCCGACGGTATTGATCGCTACGCGGCGTTCAACATCGGTCTTGCCGACAAAGGGCAGCAGTGCGCCCACCCCCATGTCGAAACCGTCGGTCAGGGCAAAGCCGATCAGCAGCACACCCAGCAGCAGCCACCAGACGACGCGGAGGAATTCGTAGCTTAGAAGTTCATGCAGGATCATGGCGATTACTCCGCAGGCATCATTTCGGGTTGTGCGATGGCGTCGGCATTACGGCGCCCAGCCAGCCGTTCATTGTGGCGTTGAACCCAGGCTTCGGTTTCGGACACGTCCTGGAAGGGGCCCTTGCGGATGTATTTCAGCATCAGGCCCATCTCGATCACGAACAAGACCGAGTAGAAGGTGACAAACCCCGCCAGCGTCAGCGCGACCTCGGTGATCGAGAGCGCGGATACCGACATTGCCGTGGGCAGCACACCATCGACCGTCCAGGGTTGACGACCGAACTCAGCCACGAACCAGCCCATTTCGGCGGCAATCCATGGCGCGGGGATCATCACCACCGCCAGCCACAGCGCCGGGCGGGGATAGTTCATGCCCCGGAAAGACGACCGCCAGAAGAAATAGGCCATGGTGGCGATGAACCCGAAGCCAAGACCCACCATGATCCGAAAGGCCCAAAACAGCGGCGCGACTTGCGGCACGGTGTCGTTCGACGCGGCGACGATCTGCTCTTCCGTCGCCTGCCGCGGGTCATCGACGTATTTCTTCAAGAGGAAAGCAAAGCCAAGATCGGCGGAATGCTCCTCAAAGGTCCCTACAATGGCCGGATCGGCGGCGTCACGGGCCTCGCGGATGTGCATCAACGCGTCATAGGCGATGATGCCGGAACGGATGCGATCCTCCGCTTGCGCCACCAGATCGTTGATGCCGGGGATTTCCGTGGTCAGCGACCGCGTGCCGATCAGGCCCATCGCCCAGGGGATCTCTATGGCGTAATGCGTTTCACGCGCTTCCTGATCCGGGAAGCCCACCAGATTGAAAGGCGCAGGCGCTTCATGCGTTTCCCACATCGCCTCGATCGCGGCGAGTTTCATCTTCTGGCTGTGGGTGGCCGAATAACCCGACTCGTCGCCCAGAAGAACGACCGAGAAGGCCGAGGCGAGGCCGAAGGCCGCCGCCACAGTGATCGACCGGCGCGCCAGTTCGATATGGCGGCCCTTCAGCAGATACCAGGCCGAGACGCCGATCACGAATACCGCCGCGGTGACGTAGCCCGCAGAAACGGTGTGCACGAACTTCGCCTGCGCGACTTCGTTGAAGAGGACGGCGAAGAAATCGGTCATCTCCATCCGCATTGTCTGCGGATTGAATTCCGCGCCCACCGGGTTCTGCATCCAGCCGTTGGCGATCAGGATCCACAGCGCCGAGAAGTTCGATCCGATGGCCACCAGCCACGCCACCGTCAGGTGCGCCACCTTCGACAGCTTGTCCCAGCCGAAGAAGAACAGGCCCACGAAGGTGGCCTCAAGGAAAAACGCCATCAGGCCTTCGATGGCGAGGGGCGCGCCGAAGATGTCGCCAACGTAGTGGCTGTAGTAGCTCCAGTTCATGCCGAACTGGAATTCCATCGTGATGCCGGTTGCGACGCCAAGGACGAAGTTGATCCCGAACAGCGTGCCCCAGAATTTCGTCATCTGCCGCCAGATCGGGCGGTTGGTCATGACGTAGACGGTCTCCATGATCGCCACGATGATCGAAAGTCCCAGCGTCAGCGGCACGAAGAGGAAGTGGTACATGGCTGTCATGGCGAATTGCAGCCGCGACAGCTCGACGATCCCGAATTCCATGGTTTCTTGCTCCAGTTATCGGTCGGCGACCTGTCAGAGACTCGGGCCGGCACGAATTCCAATATCGGAATGTATCGGGGCGATCGGGGGGCGCAGCCTTGATCCAGATCAAGAAGTCGTATCTGCGTGACAAGTTATTTCAGGCCGACGATCCGGTCGGCAAAGGCGATCTCGGCCGGTCGATGGGCAGCGATCAGGATGGCCGCCTGCGGCAGGAAAGCCCGAATGCCACTCAGCACGGCGCGGGCGGTTGCGTCGTCCAGGCCTTCGGTGGGTTCGTCCAGCAGCAGCACCTTCGGGCGGCGCAGCAGGGCGCGTGCAAGCGTCAGTCGCCGCGCCTCGCCCCCAGAAAGTCCCGCACCTCTTGGCCCAAACCAGGCTGAAAGCCCACCTTTCTCGGCAATCACAGCGTCAAGCCTGACGGCGCGCAGCGCCTCCCAAAGCTCTGCCTCGCCCACTGCGCCAGACAGGGCCAGCGCCTCGGCAACGGTTCCAGCCATCAGCGTGCTGCGCTGGGGCAAGAGGGTCAGCACAGAGCGGAGGCCCGGTTCAGACCATTCCCCGACAGGAACACCGCCAAGATGAATCTGACCTGCGGCCGGTTGGTGCAATCCTGCAAGCGCAAGCAGCAGCGTCGATTTGCCCGACCCGCTGGGTCCAGTAAGGGCGACGGTCTGCCCGGGGTGGAGGGCAAAAGACAGGCCCGCAATGATCGGGATTTGCCCGCCCGCCCGTGTCAGGGCCAGATCCTGTACGGCAAGCTCGACTGCACCTTCTGGGACAGGTCTTCCTGTGACGGAGGCAGAAGACACATCCCGACCCACCCGCCGGGCGGCATCGGCCATGCGGCCAAAATCAGACAGTGCGCGACGCAGGGGCGCCACCAGCTCTGCCAAGGCGAGAGCGGCGAAAAAGGCCATCGCCCCAAGTGCAGGGGCCAAAGTGCCCGCCTGTGCGGCAGTCAACGCCAAGGCCAGCGCAACCGCCGCAACCATCGTGGACAAAAGCGAAAGCGCCATCCCAACCCACCGTTCGGCCCGGTTCAGCGCGCTGCACAGGGCGAAGCGACGACCTTCGGCCGACTGGACAGCCTGCCATTGTGTCTCAAGCTGGC
>Ga0209278_1000400_pt1 | contig 36231 bp, 42 predicted proteins | sample JI81BgreenDNA_FD_187504 | JGI IMG/M metagenome (GOLD analysis project Ga0209278, IMG submission 187504) | Wastewater effluent complex algal communities from Wisconsin, to seasonally profile nutrient transformation and Carbon sequestration -... | ecosystem: Engineered > WWTP > Effluent > Algae...
AGCGTCTCGCGGTTGTAGCGCTTGCCGCCGCATTCCTCGCAGGTGACGTAGACGTCGGGGAGGAAGTGCATCTCGATCTTGATGAGGCCGTCGCCCTGGCACTTCTCGCAGCGGCCGCCCTTGACGTTGAAGGAGAAGCGGCCGGGCTTGTAACCGCGCGCGAGGCTCTCCGGCAGGCCGGCGAACCAGTCGCGGATCTGGGTGAAGGCGCCGGTGTAGGTGGCGGGGTTGGAGCGCGGGGTGCGGCCGATCGGCGACTGGTCGATCTCGATCACCTTGTCGCAATATTCGAGCCCGGTGATGGCGTCATGCGCCCCCGCGATCACCCGCGCGCCGTTGAGCACCCGTGATGCGCCCGCCTGCAGGGTGTCGATGGTGAGCGAGGATTTGCCCGAGCCGCTGACGCCGGTGATGCAGGTGAAGGTGCCGAGCGGGATCGTCGCCGTGACGCCCTTCAAGTTGTTCGCCCGCGCGTTCTTGACGACCAGCTTGTGCCCATTGCCCTTGCGGCGCTTGGCCGGCACGTCGATCTTGCGCTTGCCGGTGAGGTAGTCGGCAGTGAGGCTGCCCTTGGCCTTGAGGATCTGTTTCAGTGTCCCCTCTGCCACCACCTGCCCGCCATGCACGCCCGCGCCCGGGCCGAGATCGACGATATAGTCCGCCGCGCGGATCGCGTCTTCATCATGCTCGACCACGATCACCGTGTTGCCGAGATCGCGCAGGCGCTTCAGCGTTTCCAGCAGCCGGTCGTTGTCGCGCTGGTGGAGGCCGATGCTGGGTTCGTCGAGCACGTAGAGCACGCCCGAAAGCCCGCTGCCGATCTGTGACGCCAGCCGGATGCGCTGGCTCTCGCCGCCTGACAGGGTGCCGCTGGTGCGATCGAGGTTGAGGTAGTCGAGGCCGACGTTGTCGAGGAAGCCCAGCCGCTCGTTGATCTCTTTCAAGATGGCCTTGGCGATCTGCGACTGCTGCGGGGTCAGCTGCGCGTCCAATGCGAGGAACCACGCCTTGGCATCGGCCACGCTCATGGCGACCGGCGTGGCGATATCGCAGCCCGCCACCTTCACGGCGAGCGCCTTTTCATTGAGGCGCTTGCCGCCGCAAGTCTCGCACGGCTGCGCGGTCTGGTACTTCGACAGCTCCTCGCGCATCCACGCGCTTTCGGTCTGGAGGAGGCGGCGGTTAAGGTTGCCGATCACGCCCTCGAACGCCTTGTTGACGGTGTATTCGCGGCGGCCGTCCTTGAAGGTCAGCGGCACCGGCAGCCCGCCCGTGCCGTGGAGGATGATGAGCTTCTGATCGGGCGCCAAGTCCTTCCACGGGGTGGTCAGATCGAAGCCGTACGCCTTGGCGAGGCTGGCGAGCACCTGCATGTAATAGGGCGACGGCGGGTTGGACTTGGCCCACGGCACCACCGCGCCCTGCTTCAGCGTCAGCGCCTCGTTCGGCACCACCAGCTGCGGATCGAACAGCATCTTCTCGCCGATCCCGTCACAGGCCGAACACGCGCCTTGCGGGGCGTTGAAGGAGAACAGCCGCGGCTCGATTTCCTCGATGGTGAAGCCGCTCACCGGACAGGCGAACTTCTCGGAGAAGACGATGCGGTTGGCCGGAAGCCCCGCCCCCTTCATCGCCCCGCCCTGCGCTTCCGCCTCGCGGCCCGGCACCGCACTGTCAGCCAGATCGACATAGGCCAGCCCCTCGGCCAGTTTCAGCGCCTGTTCGAAGCTTTCGGCCAGCCGCGTCTGCAAGCCGTCCTTCACCGCGATGCGATCCACCACCACTTCGATGTCGTGCTTGAACTTCTTGTCGAGCGCGGGCGCGTCCTCGATGGCGTAAATCTCCCCGTCGATCCGCACGCGGGTGAAGCCCTGCCGCTGCCATTCGGCGATTTCCTTGCGGTATTCGCCCTTGCGCCCGCGCACCACCGGCGCGAGCAGATAAGCCCGCGTGCCTTCGGGCAGCGCCATCACCCGATCAACCATCTGGCTGACGGTCTGGGCCGAAATCGGTTCACCGGTCGCAGGCGAAAAAGGCACGCCCACCCGCGCCCACAGCAGGCGCATGTAATCGTAGATCTCGGTGACGGTCGCCACGGTCGAGCGCGGGTTGCGGCTGGTGGTCTTCTGCTCGATGGAAATGGCAGGCGAGAGCCCGTCGATATGCTCGACATCGGGCTTCTGCATCATTTCCAGAAACTGGCGCGCATAGGCGGAGAGCGACTCCACATAGCGCCGCTGCCCCTCGGCATAGATGGTATCGAACGCGAGGCTCGACTTGCCGCTTCCCGACAGGCCGGTGACGACGATCAGCGCATCGCGCGGCAGATCAATGTCGATACCCTTGAGGTTGTGTTCGCGCGCACCGCGCACGGAAATGGTGGTAAGGCTCATGGCAGGGGTCTGTTCCGGAAATGTTCGCCGATGTAAAGGGAGGCGCGGCTGGGTTATCCGCAATGCACCGCAGATGGGGACGGGTTCAAAGCAGACAACCATCAAAGCCGAAACAGGTTTCACCAATTGACAGTCAATCAGTATTGCTTTGACGTGAAACCGGAAGTCCGGATTGGGGGGAAGAATTGATGCGCAGGTTGATGACGTTAGCTGCAACTGTCGCAGCGATCACTGCCGGGATAGCAATGGCCCAGCCCCGAGGCACAACGATCACGCTTGACGGCAAGGAATTCAAGATAGGCGATTGGGGCTTTCCCTATTGGTCAGGAAAGCGGGAGATCTACACCGCCTATCGTCATGGGCGCGGGACCGAGATTTCCTACAATGCGACGATCAACATTGAAAACCCGGGTGACAACCGCGCCGGGTGGGATGTCAGCTACAAGGATGTAAAGGGCCCGGTCAGCTACACTTCGTGTCCCGAAGAAGAACGGATCATGCGCGATATGGCCAGGTTGGCCGGGTTTGCGATCCAGAGCATCAGTACAGGCGAGTGCAAAACGAACTTCCAGCAAGGCCCCAACAACTACCGCACGGGAGGCGTCTTCACCTTCACCCGAACGACACCTGTAATCCCGCAAATGGCGAAGATGCCATCGGGCAACCCCAATGCCGCGCCTTCCCCGCAAGGCACGGTTCGCTTTGCGCCGCTGGGTTCAGGGTCGGCCACAGCCCGTCCCACAGCGCCGCAAGCGCAGCCTGAATCCATGCCCGTCACCTCGGCGCAGGAACTCGCCGAAATCGCCACCCGCGAACGGCTCAACCGCGAACAGGCGGCTTTTGCGGCCAAGCAGGTCGCCGATAACGCCGCTGCCAAGGCCGCCTTCGATCAAGCCACCGCAGATCGTGCGGCGACCATTGCGCGCCAGCAGGCCGACCATCAGGCCTCGGTCGCCGCTTTCGAGGCGGAAAAGCTCAGGCGTGAACGGGAATACGCCGCCCAGATGGCCAAGTGGCGTGCCGACGTCGAGGCCTGCAAGGCCGGGGACAAAAGCCGCTGCGCGCAATAACCATGGTGCGCAGCGGCTTTAGGCCCGATTTTCATGCCTAAAGTGTCTGCACCAGCGGCACGCTCAGCCCCGCCTGCCGCGCGATAATCCCCACCCATTCGCCAACCTTGGCGATTTCATCGGCGGTGACGCTGCTGCGGGTCGCGGCAGCATCGCGGGCGGCTTTGGCAGCGTAGTCCTCGCCGGTCTTGGCGTCGCGGGCGAAGACCGGGCCGGTGGCGATGGCGGCGATCTGTTCGGACGTCACCGCGTGGCCCGCAAAGCCATAGACTGCGGCCAAAGTCGCTGCCGGATCACGCCCGAAGGCATCGCCGTCGAGCACCCGCACCCGCTCGCCGAAGTTCTGCACCATTGCCGCCAGGAAGCGCTGGTTCAGGAACCATGCCAGCGCGGTCGCCTGCAAGTCGGTCATCAGGAACTGCTCGCGCCCGTCCATCCCGAAGTCCATCCCGGCATAGCCCATCAGCTCCAGATAGAGCTGCCGCCCCCAACGCCGCCCCATCATGCCCTTGCGCACCACCGCATCGAGGAAGGAGGGCAGCGGATTGCTCATCAGCACCGCGCGGGCTTGCGGCATGGCGCGCATCAGGGCGGGCGCGAGCATGTTGGCGTGGCTGGTCGGCTTGATGAACACCGCCTCGCCCTGCCCCCAAGGCCGCGCCAACAGCGCCGCGACGGGCGCGACCGCCGCCTGACCGGCTGGCCCGGCGCCGACGAGACTGCCGATGATGCCGGGTTCCGACAGGCCGGTGCTGATCCCCGGCTGCTCCAGCGCGCGCACCAGCAGGGTCGAGCGGCAGAAGGCGGTGTGGAAGATGAAGGTTACCGGAGCAGCAGGCGCGGGCGCGGCGGCGGCCAGCGCGGCGAGCGGCGCCTCGGCGGTTTCGTACCCGGTCTCGCGGGCGATATCGGCGACGAACGCCGTCCCGGCCAGCCGCGCGCGCGGCAGCTTCACGCAGGTGATGGTTTGGCGTGCGGGATCGAAGGCGTGCGGGAGCCAGTGCGGATCGGCGGCAAGTGCGGTGGGCTGGTGCATGGCCCAAGCCCTAATGCGCCGCGCCGCGCTTGCCTAGCGGCGAGGTGGGGCGGCGCAGATTGGCGGCCATCGCCGGCTGGCGCAGGCCCAAGCGCGGAAGCCGCAACGGATTGCAGGATTTTTTCACTTCTTTTTCATGGATTTCCGCGATTTCTGCGCCACCCTACAGAAAATCTAAAGGCGTCAGTTTCGCGAATCTGCGGCACTGCGGGCAAGTCTTTCATCAACCCCGCCGGGTCCCTTTCAGGGTCGCAACTTGGCTTTCTGACGGAAGAAGACGGACCGGGTCGCGTCCCTCTCGCCGGCCTCATCCCCCGGCTGCCAGGCGCGTCCCGGTCCACCGCATCCCCCGCATTCGGCGTGATATTAACCGGCCTGCAAGGCCCTCGCGCCCGGCTCACCGAGCCAGCGCGTCTTCACACCCCACACCTCGGCGATAACCTTGGGCGACAGCGCGTGATCGGGCGGTCCGTCGGCAACCAGCGCGCCGCGCTCCAGCACCAGCACCCGGTCGGCATGGTTCATCGCATGGGCGAGATCGTGGAGCACCACCACCACGCCCTGCCCCGCAGCAGCGCAGGCCTTGAGGTGCGCGATCAGCGCCAGCTGGTGCGCCAGATCGAGCGCGGCGAGCGGCTCGTCGGCGAGAATCCAGCGCGGTTCCCCTGCCAGCACCCGCGCCAGCAGCACCCGCGCCCGCTCCCCGCCCGAAAGGCGGCTGACGGGGCGCTGGCGCAGGGCGTGCAGATCGAGCGCGGCGATGGCGGCGTCGATCGCCTGCGTGCCCCGGTCCCGCCACGGCAGGCGGCCAAGCGCAACGAGGTTCTCCACCGCCACGTCCCATGCAATATCCGGGGTCTGCGGCAGGTAACCGAGCGCCTGTGCCCGCATGCGTGGCGGCATGGCGGCGAGATCCTGCCCCTCCAGCGTTACCTGTCCAGCCGCCGGAGCGAGCAGCCCCGCCAGCCCCAGCAGCAGGCTCGATTTGCCCGCGCCATTGGGGCCGACAATCGCGGTGATCGTGCCGGGGGCGAGCGCTGCGGTAAGGCTCGTCAGCACCCGCGCCCCGCCCCGCTCCAGCGTCAGGTGCTCCGCCGCCAGCATCACACCCGCCCCCGCCGCATCTTCACCAGCAGGTGAAGGAAGAACGGCGCGCCGATCAGCGAGAGCGCGATGCCGAGCCTGAGTTCGGTGACGAAGGGCAGGATCCGCACCGCGCTGTCCGCCGCCAGCACAAGGCAGGCCCCGGCCAGCGCGCTCGGCCCGATCAGGCTCGACGGCAGGCGATCGGTCAGCGGGCGAACCAGATGCGGGACGACGAGGCCGACAAAGCCGATAATCCCCGCCACCGCCACGCCTGCGCCAACCGTCAGCCCGACGCCGACGACCAGCAGCGCGAGCAGCCGCCCCGGCTCGACCCCCATCGAACGCGCGGCTTCCTCGCCCAGCGTCAGCGCATCGAGGCTGCGCGCTGCCAGCGCCAGCACCGCGATGCCCGCCAGCACCAAGGGCGCGGCGATCATCACCTCGCGCCACGACCGGTCGGTCAGCGCGCCGTTGAGCCACATGACGATCTCGGACAGGGCAAAGGGATTGGGCGCGAGGGTGATGGCAAGCGCGGTGAGCGCGCCGGCAAGGCTCGCCAGCATCAGTCCGGCGAGCGTGAACAGCGCAATCCCGCCGCCCGCTCCGCCTGCCGCATCGCCCGCTGTGCGCCCTGCGATCAGCGCAAGCAGCGCCATGCCGAGCCCCGCTCCGGCCAGCGCAGCCAGCGGCAGCGCCCATGCCGCGCCGAGCCAGAAACTCGCCACCGCGCCCAGCGCCGCCATCGGGGCGATACCGAACAGGCCCGGGTCAGCCAGCGGGTTGCGGAGGTAGCCCTGCATCGCCGCTCCGGCAGCGCCCAGCCCTGCGCCGATCACCACCGCCAGCACCGCGCGCGGCAGGCGCAGTTCGCCAAGGATCAGCGCGGCATTGGCGGGACCGTCGCTGGCGAAGGGATCAATCCACACCCGCCCGGTCAGCAGCGAGAGCGGCAGCAGCACCGCCAGCAGCAGCGCGAAGATCAGGCTGGCGCGGTTCACGGCCGCGACTCCGCGCGCAAGGCATCGAGCCGCTCGCCCAGCGCGATCACCGTCGGCCCGCCGCAGAACAACAGGTTGGGCGCCAGCGGCGCGACCCGCGTGCCGGAAAGCTGGCCGAGCAAAGGATGGCGCTGGCCTGCGCTATCGCCTGCCACCAGCAGCAGCTCGGGCGGGCGGGCGAGCACTGTTTCCAGCGCGACGAAATCGGCCTGCCCCAACCCCATCGCCGCAGCATGGCTGGCAAAGCCCTTGGCGCGCAGCAATTCGGCCACCAGCGTCGCCTCGCCCGCGACGATCTCGCCCGGTTGCCACAGCAAGGTATCGACCGGAGCGGCATAGGGAGTGGGCGAGGCGGCGCGCTCCATTGCGGCGACCAGCGCCTCGCCCTCGGCCTTGCGTCCCGTCAGCCGGGCGACGTCGCGCACCTGCGCGGTGCTCGCGGCCAGGCTGGTCGGGCTGCCGAAAGTTGCGACCCTGAGGCCCGCACGCTCCAGCGCGGCGCGGGTCGGCTCGGGCAGGAAGCTGGAGGCGAGCACCAGATCGGGGGCGAGCGCGATCACTTCCTCGGCGCTCCCGCCAGTGACGGCATAGCGCGCGGCGAGCGCGGGCGGGAGCGAGCTTGAGCCGGGATCGCGGCTGTAATGCGACAGGGCGAGCACCTGCTGCGGGGCCACTTCCACCGCAATCGCATCGAGACAGGGGTTGAGGCTGACGATGGTGGGGCCATCCGCGCGCGGGCCGGGCGCCGCCGGAGCGCAGGCGGACAGCAGCAATGCGCCCGCCATCGCGGCCACTCCACCGCCCCGCTTCGCCCACGTCCTGTGCCGATCCCGCGCCATCTGGGCGGCAGCGATAGGGCGGCGCATGGACCGGCGCAAGGCAGTCACACCTTGCCTGCCTGCTGTCCCCAATCGGGACGGCGCGCCGGGGGGCGCTCGCCGCGGGGGCGCAGGCGCGCTAGGGCGGGCGCGACGTCATGACCATGCTCCGCCGCCCCCGCGCGTTCTTCGCCTCCCTTGCTGCCGCTGTTCCGGCCAAGGGCGTGTGGCGCAAGCGGCTCGCGGTGCTGGCCGCAGCCATCGCGGTGCCTGCGCTGGCCGCGCCCGGCAATTTGCTCGCCGTTCCCGGCCCCGCCGTCGAGCCGAGCGCCGCGCTCGCCACCCGCAAGGCTGCCGAGGCCGCGCTGCCGTTCGAGCGGCCGGGGATGAGCTTTCCCGGCTCGGCCTATTTCTACATGGCCGACCCGGCCGGAACCGCGCTGGTCGCTCTGCCCGAGGCCGATCCGCTGTCAGTCGGCGCGGAGGACGGGCGCGAGCTCGGCGCGCTGATCGACGTCGGCGCACCGGCGCGGCCGTTCTTCTCCCCCGGCGTTGGCCTCACCCATGCCCGCGCGCACGAATGTCTGGCGCAGGCGATCTGGTACGAGGCTGCGAGCGAAAGCGAGGCCGGACAGCGCGCCGTCGCGCAGGTGGTGCTCAACCGCGTGGCGCACCCGTCCTGGCCTGCGAGCGTGTGCGGCGTTGTCTATCAGGGTTCCGAGCGCAAGACCGGCTGCCAGTTCACCTTCACCTGCGACGGCAGCTTGGCCCGCCGCCCCTCGGGCACCAGCTGGGCGCGGGCGCAGCGGATTGCTTCGGACGCGCTGGCGGGCAGCGTCTATGCGCCGGTGGGCCATGCCACCCATTACCACACGCTCTGGGTCAATCCCTATTGGGCGGACACGCTCGACCATATCGGCACGATCGGCGCGCATCGGTTCTACCGGCTGCGCGGCGGTGCGGGCGAGAAAAGCGCTTTCTCAATGGCCTATGCCGGGATCGAGGGCGGCCCCGCTAGCCGCACGGCCACGCCGCCGCTGCCGGGAGTGGAGACGAGCGCGGCGCGTCCGGTGATTGCCTATGATCTGGGTCCGGCCCCGGCCCGCCCTGCGACCAACAAGCCCGCCGCCCCTGCCGTGATCGCCGCGCCGCCCACGCCTGCCTATAGCGGTGCAGGCACGGTGAAGGCCGAATATGCCCGCGCCGGACAATGGAAGGCGCAGCCGAGCGAGTCCACTCCCGCCCCTGCTCCCGCGCAATAGCCGCAAAACAGGGTTAAGCCGCGCGAAACCCTGTTTTGGCACCAAGAGTTCAGGCCGCGTCGCTAAAGCACCTGCAACAGCCACAAGGGCGCAGCCGCCAAGGCCGCAAGCGCCCGCGCCAGCAGGACTTTGCCTTCATGTCGATCCGCCTCGCCCCCGCCCATGATCCTGCCCGCACCGCCGGGCGCCGCGCTGCCGGTCGGGGTCTGGTGACGCGGGTCCGGGTGATGGCGGCCAATGACAATGCCGACGCAGTTGCCACGCCCGAGGCTGGTGCCTTCGATCCGGTGCTGGTCGCCGCCTTGCGCCACTTCGCGCGCCACGGGCTAGATTCCGCCCGCATCGCCCATGCCGAGGCCACCCGCGCAGGCCGCGAGGGCAATGCCCCTGTCGCCGCCGAGTGGATTGCCATCACCGGAATGTTCGACCGCCGCCTTGCCGCGACGGCACGGCGCGAGTTGATCCCCGCCTGATCCGCGCCCACCCCGGCCTGCTTGGTCGCAACTGCGCTACGGCGTTTCCCTGATGCGTTGACCCGATTGCCTTAATGCAATTGCGAACTGTTTGCAAAGATAGTTGTCACATGCGACCTTTTGATGGTTGCAATCGCGTTTTGAGGGGCCTACCGCGCCTCTTGTAACGGGTGCCTGGCCGCTTGGGACGGGAGGCTGGCACCGGCGCCACGCTTGTTCATGCGCGCTTCATCGCTTCGTCCCGAGAAATCAGGGAAGGAAGTCCGTACTCATGGCCCGCAAGAAGATCGCCCTCGTCGGCGCCGGCAATATCGGCGGCACGCTCGCTCACCTCGCAGCGCTCAAGGGCCTTGGCGACATCGTCCTGTTCGACGTGGCCGAGGGTATTCCGCAAGGCAAGGCGCTTGACCTTAGCCAGTGCGGCCCGGTCGAAGGTTTCGATGCCAGCATCACCGGTTCGAACGACTATGCCGACATCGCGGGCGCGGATGTGGTGATCGTCACCGCGGGCGTGGCGCGCAAGCCCGGCATGAGCCGCGATGACCTGCTCGGCATCAATTTGAAGGTGATGAAGGCGGTCGGCGAAGGCATCCGCGACAATGCGCCCAACGCCTTCGTGATCTGCATCACCAACCCGCTCGACGCGATGGTGTGGGCGCTGCGCGAGTTTTCGGGCCTGCCCGCGAACAAGGTCGTCGGCATGGCCGGCGTGCTGGACTCGGCGCGCTTTGCCACCTTCCTCGCGTGGGAATTCGGCGTTTCGGTGAAGGACGTGAACGCCTTCGTGCTCGGCGGCCACGGCGACACGATGGTGCCGGTGCTGAGCTATTCGACGATCAACGGCATCCCCGTGAAGGATATGGCGAAGATCAAGGGCATTTCCGAAGACCGCCTCGGCGAGATCGTCCAGCGCACCCGCTCGGGCGGCGGCGAGATCGTTGCGCTGCTCAAGACCGGCTCGGCCTTCTATGCGCCCGCCACCAGCGCGATTGCGATGGCCGAAGCCTATCTCTACGACCAGAAGCGCATCCTGCCCTGCGCGGTCGAGGTCAATGGCCAGTATGGCGTCGACGGGCTTTATGTCGGCGTGCCGGTGGTGATCGGCGCGGGCGGCGCTGAGGAAGTGATCGAGATCAGCCTCTCGGACGAAGAGAAGGCCAACCTCCAGGTCAGCGTCGATGCGGTCAAGGAACTGCTCGATGCGTGCAAGGCGCTGGATAGCTCGCTGGCGTGATTTTCAACTCCGTCACCCCGGCGAGTGTCGGGGCCCAGAGGCCCTAGGTGCCAGCTTTCGCTGGCATGACGAACAAGGAAGAATTTGAATGTCCATCCTCGTAAACAAAGACACCAAGGTCATCACCCAGGGGATGACCGGCAACACCGGCACCTTCCACACCCAGGCCGCGCTCGATTACGGGACGCAGATGGTCGCGGGCGTGACCCCGGGCAAGGGCGGCACCACGCACATCGGTATCCCGCAGTTCGACACCGTGCGCGAAGCCAAGGCTGCGACCGGCGCGACCGCCTCGTGCATCTACGTCCCGCCGCCGTTCGCCGCCGATGCGATCTGCGAAGCGATCGATGCCGAGATCGAGCTGATCATCTGCATCACCGAAGGCATCCCCGTGCTCGACATGGTGCGCGCCAAGCGTGCGCTTCAGGGCTCGAAGTCGCGCCTGATCGGCCCGAACTGTCCCGGCGTGCTGACCCCGAATGAATGCAAGATCGGCATCATGCCGGCCAACATCTTCAAGAAGGGCAGCGTCGGCATCGTCAGCCGCTCGGGCACGCTCACCTATGAAGCCGTGCACCAGACCACCATGGCGGGCCTCGGCCAGACCACCGCTGTCGGCATCGGTGGCGATCCGGTCAACGGCACCAACTTCATCGACGTGCTCGACCTGTTCCTCGACGATCCGGAAACCGAGTCCATCATCATGATCGGCGAAATCGGCGGCAGCGCCGAAGAAGAAGCCGCAGCCTTCATCAAGGCCGAGCGTGCCAAGGGCCGTTCCAAGCCGATGGTCGGCTTCATCGCCGGGCGCACCGCCCCTCCGGGCCGCCGCATGGGCCACGCTGGCGCGATCGTCAGCGGCGGTCAGGGCGGCGCCGAAGACAAGATCGCGGCGATGGAAGATGCGGGCATCCGCGTCAGCCCCTCGCCCTCGCTGCTCGGCGAAACGCTGGCTGCGATGCTGAAAGAAAACGCCTGATCTGACGAATACCGGCCCCTCGCTCCCCCTAGCGAGGGGCCAGCCTTCCTTCTTATTACTTTCTCCTCCCCGGGAGTCCCCGACATGGGCAACGAACAGCAGAACTTCCTCCCCGCCTTCACCGATCAGGAAGGCCCGCAGCCCGGCCCTTCGTGGGAAAAGCGCGGCTGGCTCGATACGCTGGCGGACAGCGGTACCGATCTGGTCGCTGCGATGGACCCGACCGAGATGAAGCTCGCGGTCGCCAAGGCGGCCAAGGATTCCGGCAAGGCGGCTGACCCCGCGGCCATCGAAAAGGCTGCCAAGCTTTCGATCGCAGCGATGACGCTGGTGCGCCTATATCGTGTGCGCGGCCACATGGCAGCGGACCTCGATCCGCTGGGTCTCAGCAACCGCGAAGGCCCGGCTGACCTGACGCTCGAATGGCACGGCCTTGCGGGCAAGGAGAACGAGGACGTCTATGTCGGCGGCGTGCTCGGCATGGAATGGACCACGGTGGGCAAGCTCCACCAGCGCCTGCGCGAAGTGTATTGCGGCAAGGTCGGCCTCGAATACATGCACATCGCCGACACCGAGGAACGCCGCTTCCTGCAGGACAAGTTCGAAAGCCCGGGCGAGACGATCCAGTTCACCCCCGAAGGCAAGAAGGCGATCCTCGCCGCGGTGCTGCGCGGGGAAGGCTACGAGGAATTCCTCGCCAAGAAGTATGTCGGCACCAAGCGCTTCGGCCTCGATGGCGGCGAAGCGATGATCCCGGCGCTGGAAGCCGTCATCAAGCACGGCGGCAGCGCCGGCGTGCGCGAGATCATCTACGGCATGGCCCACCGCGGCCGGTTGAACGTGCTCGCCAACGTTATGGCCAAGCCTTACCGCGTGATCTTCCACGAATTCTCGGGCGGCTCGGCCAACCCCGATGATGTCGGCGGTTCGGGCGATGTGAAGTATCACCTTGGCACTTCGACCGACCGCGAGTTCGACGGTATTTCGGTGCACATGAGCCTTGTGCCCAACCCCTCGCACCTTGAAACGGTGAACCCGGTGGTGCTGGGCAAGACCCGCGCCCAGCAGGCGATCCGCGATGATCTGAAGAAGAAGGATCAGGTACTGCCCGTGCTGATCCACGGCGATGCGGCCTTCGCGGGGCAAGGCGTGGTGTGGGAGAGCCTCTCGCTTTCGGGCGTGCCCGGCTATGACACCGGCGGCTGCGTCCACTTCATCATCAACAACCAGATCGGCTTCACCACCTCGCCGAAATTCGCGCGTTCCTCGCCCTATCCGAGCGACGTTGCCAAGGGCGTCATGGCCCCGATCCTTCACGTCAACGGCGACGATCCGGAAGCCGTGACCTTCGCGTGCAAGCTTGCGGTCGAATATCGCCAGACCTTCCACCGCGATGTCGTGATCGACATGTGGTGCTACCGCCGCTTCGGCCACAACGAGGGTGACGAGCCCAAGTTCACCCAGCCGGTGATGTATGACACGATCCGCCAGCATCCCAAGGTCAGCGTCTCTTACGAAGCGCGCCTGATCCGCGAAGGCGTGGTCGAGCCCGGCACCCGCGAGCGTATTGCGGCCGAGTTCACTGCGCTGCTCGAAGCCGAATTCGAAGCGGGCAAGAGCTACAAGCCCAACGAGGCCGACTGGTTCGGCGGGCGCTGGGCAGGGCTCAACAAGCCTGCTGACCCGGAAACCGCGCGCCGCAGCGTCGAAACGGCGATCGAGCCCAAGGTGTTCGACGCGCTTGGCCGCGTGCTGACCGAAGTCCCCGCCGATCTCGAAGTCCACAAGACCCTCGACCGCGTGCTCGCCGCCAAGCGCGAGATGTTTACGAGCGGCGAAGGCTTCGACTGGGCGACCGCAGAGGCGCTCGCTTTCGGCAGCCTCGTGATGGAAGGCTACGGGGTGCGCCTGTCGGGCCAGGATTCCGGACGCGGCACCTTCTCGCAGCGCCATGCCGTGTGGGTCGACCAGAAGTCGGAACGCAAATACGTGCCGCTCTCCACCCTGCCCCACGGCAAGTTCGAAGTGCACGATTCCACCCTCTCGGAATACGGCGTGCTCGGCTTCGAATATGGCTTTGCCATGGCCGATCCCAAGAGCCTCGTGCTGTGGGAGGCCCAGTTCGGCGATTTCGCCAATGGCGCGCAGATCATGATCGATCAGTACATCGCCAGCGGGGAGAGCAAGTGGCTGCGCGCCAACGGCCTCGTGATGCTGTTGCCGCACGGTTACGAAGGGCAAGGGCCGGAGCACTCCTCCGCCCGTCTGGAGCGTTTCCTCCAGCTGTGCGCGGACGACAATATGTGCGTCTGCAACGTCACCGTGCCGGCCAACTATTTCCACCTGCTGCGCCGCCAGATGCTCCGCAGCTTCCGCAAGCCGCTCGTCATCATGAGCCCCAAGTCGCTGCTGCGCCACCCGCTGGCCAAGAGCAGCAAGGCCGAATTCCTCGGTGACCGGCAGTTCCGCCGGATCATGTCCGACACCAAGGACATCGCCGACGAGAAGGTGCGCCGTCTCGTGCTTTGTTCGGGCAAGGTCGCCTATGACCTGATCGAAGCGCGCGATGCGGCGGGGATCGAGGACGTGTCGATCGTCCGCATCGAGCAGCTGTTCCCCTTCCCCGGCGATCCGCTGGCCGTGCGCCTGAAGCGCATGACCGGCCTCAAGGAAGTGGTGTGGTGTCAGGAAGAGCCCCGCAACAACGGCGCGTGGTTCTTCGTCAACGAGCGGATCGAGGATGCGCTGACCGCAGCCGGTCATGCCGGGATGCGGCCGGGCTATGCCGGGCGCGACGCCTCGGCCTCGCCCGCGACCGGTCTCGCCAGCCGCCACAAGGCCCAGCAGGAAGCCCTGATCGCGGCTGCGCTGGGGCTGTAACGGCTCGCCACACTTCACACAGATAATCAGATTTACGCAGGAACCCATTCCAATGGCTACCGAAATCAAAGTCCCCGTCCTCGGCGAATCCGTCACCGAAGGCACCATCGCCGAATGGTTCAAGCAGCCGGGCGAAGCGGTCGCCGCGGACGAGCCGATTTGCAGCCTCGAAACCGACAAGGTCGCGGTCGACGTGCCCTCGCCGGTCGCGGGCGTCATGTCCCAGCACTTGGTCGCCGTGGGTGACACGGTGGAAGTGGGCGCGGTGATCGCGATCATCGAAGCCGGTGCGACCGCTGGTGCCACCCCCGCCGCTGCCCCCGCCGCTGCAAAGGCCGAAGCGCCTGCCGCTGCCGCGTCGGAAGAACTCCTCACGCCGGCCCAGACCATGTCGCCCGCGGTGCGCCGCGCGGTGCTGGAACACGGGGTTGACCCCTCGACCATCAAGGGCACCGGCAAGGACGGCCGTCTGACCAAGGAAGACGTGCTGGCCGCCGCCGAAGCCAGAGCCAAAGGTCCGGCGACCCCTGCTCCGGCTCCGGCAGCAGCCCCTGCGGCTCCCGTCGCCAGCGGCAGCGCGCGCGGTGCCGAGCGCGTCAAGATGACCCGCATGCGCCAGACCATCGCCAAGCGCCTCAAGGCCGCGCAGGACAATGCAGCGATGCTCACCACCTTCAACGACGTCGACATGAGCGCCGTCATCGAAGCGCGCGACAAGTACAAGGACCTGTTCGCCAAGAAGCACGACATCCGTCTGGGCTTCATGGGCTTCTTCGCCAAGGCCGCCTGCCTCGCGCTGAAGGACGTCCCCGCCGTCAACGCCTATATCGACGGCGACGAGATCATCTATCACGACTATGTCGACATCTCGGTGGCGGTCTCGGCCCCTAACGGCCTCGTCGTCCCCGTCATCCGCGATACCGACAAGAAGGGCTTTGCCCGCATCGAGCAGGACATCGCCGATTTCGGCAAGCGCGCCAAGGAAGGCACGCTCAAGATGGAAGACATGACCGGCGGCACGTTCACCATCTCGAACGGCGGCGTGTTCGGCTCGCTGATGAGCACGCCCATCATCAACCCGCCGCAGAGCGCCGTGCTGGGCCTCCACCGCATCGAGGACCGCCCGGTTGTGCGCAATGGCCAGATCGTGATCCGCCCGATGATGTATCTCGCCCTGTCCTATGACCACCGCCTGATCGACGGGCGCGAAGCGGTGACGGCGCTCAAGATTATCAAGGAAGCGATCGAGGATCCCACCCGGATGCTGATTGATCTGTGATGCGCGGCATGAAAGAACATTCGCAATGGTAAGATCGTTGACCTTGATGGCCTGCGCGCTTGGCCTTGCCTCGTGTGACGTGGCCATGGAGCAGATGGACGGGCAGGTTCGTCAGGCAGTGGCAGACCAGTGCCAGCAGGTCGCTGAAAGCACTGGCGTGGCGGGAGATCTGGTTCTCCCCGTTTGCGAATGCACATCCAACAAGCTGCTGGAAGGCGGCGCCGCACAAATCTCGGATATTGACCAGGCCCGGATCGAAGAAATCCTTCAGGGCTGCCTCGCCGAAACTTCACCCGCAGATGCGACCGAAGTCGCACCGGAGCAAACAAATGGCTGACCACAACTACGATTACGACGTTATCTTCATCGGTGCCGGCCCCGGCGGCTATGTCGGCGCGATCCGCGCGGCGCAGCTGGGGCTGAAGACCGCCTGCGTCGAGAGCCGTGCCACGCTGGGCGGCACCTGCCTCAATGTCGGGTGCATCCCCTCCAAGGCGCTGCTGCACGGCTCCGAGCTGTTCGACGAGGCCAATAATGGCCACTTCGCCGCCTGGGGCATCACTGCCACGCCCACCTTGGACCTCGGCAAGATGATGGCCGAAAAGACCAAGGCCGTTGGCGAGCTGACCGGCGGGATCGAATTCCTATTCAAGAAGAACAAGGTGACATGGCTCAAGGGTCAGGCCGCGTTCGAGGACGCGCACACTGTGAAGGTCGGCGATGCCACCTACAGCGCCAAGGACATCGTGATCGCCACCGGCTCCAGCGTCACCCCGCTCCCGGGCGTCACGGTCGACAACGCAGGCAAGCGCATCGTCGACAGCACCGGCGCGCTCGATCTCGATGAAGTGCCCGAGCACCTCGTGGTGATCGGCGGCGGCGTGATCGGGCTGGAGCTTGGCTCGGTGTGGCGGCGTCTGGGTGCCAAGGTCACCGTGGTGGAATTCCTCGACCAGCTGCTCCCCGGGATGGACGGCGAAGTCCGCAAGGAAGCGCAGAAGATCTTCAAGAAGCAGGGCATGGACATGATGCTCGGCCACAAGGTCACCGGCGCTGCGGTGGACGGCAAGACCGTCACCCTCACCGTCGAACCGGCAGCAGGCGGCGAGGCCAAGACGGTCACCGCCAGCCACGTTCTGGTCGCCATCGGCCGCCGTCCCAACACCGAGGGCCTCGCGCTGGACAAGGCGGGCCTCACCACCAACCAGCGCGGCCAGATCGAGATCGGCCACGATTTCCGCACCGCTGTCGACGGCATCTGGGCGATCGGCGACGTCGCCCCCGGCCCCATGCTCGCCCACAAGGCGATGGACGAAGGCCATGCCGTGGCCGAAAACATTGCCGGCCACACCGGCATTGTGAACCGCGACGTGATCCCCAGCGTGGTTTACACCATGCCGGAAATCGCTGGCGTTGGTATTACCGAGGAACAGGCCAAGGAGCGCGGCATCGCCGTTAAGGTCGGCAAGTTCCCCATGTCGGCCAACAGCCGCGCCAAGGCCAACCGCGACACCACCGGTTTCGTCAAGGTGATCGCCGATGCTGAAACCGACCGCGTGTTGGGGGCATGGATCATCGCGAGCGTTGCCGGAAGCATGATCGCGCAGATGGTTCAGGCGATGGAGTTCGGGGCGACTGCCGAAGACATCGCGCTCACTTCCCACGCGCACCCGACCCATGCCGAGGCGGTGAAGGAAGCGGCGATCGCCGTGACGGGGAAACCTATCCATATGTGAATTGCCCCTCTCCCCGGCTTTGCCTAAACGCCGAAGCTGAGGAGAGAATTCACGCATGGCCTACCCGCAACTGACCGACAAATCCGGCGCGCTGGCAACCGCCACCGCTATCCGTGCGGGCAAGCTCAGCGTGGCCGAGGCGGTCGATGCGGCGATCACCCGCGCCGGGCGGCTCGATGCCGAAATCGACGCGCTCGCCGTGCCCGATTTCGAGCGCGCCTGCGCGGCGGCCAAGGCGATGGATACCGTGGGGCCTCGCGATAATCAGCCGCTGTTCGGCGTGCCGATGACGATCAAGGAAAGCTTCGACGTCGCCGGGCTACCCACCACATGGGGCCATCCGCGCTTCAAGGACATGCTCGCCCCCGCAGATGCCCTTCTGGTGCGGCGCTTAAAGGCGGCGGGCGCGGTTATCATCGGCAAAACCAACGTGCCGGTCGACCTTACCGACTGGCAGAGCTTCAACCCGGTCTATGGCCGCACGCTCAACCCTCACAACCCAGACCGCTCCCCCGGCGGCTCCTCGGGCGGGAGCGCGGCGGCGGTGGCGAGCGGGATCGTGCCGTGCGATTTCGGCACCGACATCGGCGGATCGGTGCGCGTGCCGGCGCATTTCTGCGGGGTGTGGGGGCACAAGACCACCTGGGGCCTCGTCCCCAAGACCGGCCACGATCACCCCGCCATGTCGCGGCAAGCGGGCTTTGTCGCGGCAGCCGACGGCCCGCTCAGCATCGCCGGACCGCTGGCGCGCAACGCGGCTGACCTTGCCGCGCTGGTGGAAGTCGGCGCGGAATTCCCGCTGCGCCGCCGCCCCAAGCCGCTGAAGGACTGCCGCCTGCTGGCAATCACCCAGCTTCCCGGCGCACCCGTCGATGCGAGCGTGCTTGAACCCACCGAAGCCGCGATCGAGACCCTTGCGCGGGCAGGCGTCCGGATCGACCGGACGAGCGACCTGTTGCCCGATCAGGCGCTGCATTATCGCAGCTATCTCAAGATGATGAACATCACCATGTCGGGCGGCGCACCTGCCCCCGATGGCAAGGTCGCCTCCGCCGCCGACTGGTTCGCGCTGATGAACGCGCAGGCAACGTGCATCGCCCAATGGGAGGCGCTGTTCGCCGAATATGACTTCGTCCTCGCCCCGCCCGCGCCGGTGCTCGCCGTGCCGCATAGCGACAAGGCGGTGTTCCGCGGGACGATCACCGTCAATGGCAAGGAAGAGCCGGGCGGCAGTGGGCTGGTGTGGTCGGGCATGGCGACCTTCCCGGGCCTGCCCGCGACTATCGTGCCGATCGGCAGCGGCACCTATCTTGGCGCGGATCTGCCGTGCGGGATGCAAGTGATCGGCCCGCGCTGGAGCGACTTCGACTGCATCGCCGCGGCCGAGGCGATCGGTCAGGTGTTGCACTCATAGTCCCTCTTCGTCATTGCGAGCCAAAGGCGAAGCAATCCATGGCCAGAGGTGGCCGCCTGCGGTCCGGTTCGTCCATGGATTGCCGCTTCACCCCTGCGGGGTTCCTCGCAATGACGAAGAGTTGATAGCCCGCCGATGATTACCATGCGCACCCTCGCCAAGTGGCACATCTGGCTCGGCTGGCTGGTCGGGGTGCCGATTGCGATGTGGCTGGCGACCGGGCTGTTCATGGTCGCGCGCCCGATTGAAGAAGTCCGCGGCAATCATCTGCAGCGCGCGCTGCCCGCACAGCCGCTGGCGATCCCCGGCAGCACGCTGGCAGGCGAGGAAGCGAACCTTGCGGAAATGCACGTCTCCATGCAGGATGGCCGCGCGGTGGCGATCCTGACGACGCTCGACGGCGCAACCCGCCGGGTGGATTTTGCGACCGGCGCGCCCCTGCCACCGCTCGATGCCGCCGCGGCACGCGCATTGGTGGCCTCGCGCATCATCGGCGGCGACCGGGTTGCGCGCGTGACGCTGTTCCCCGCCGACAAGGTGCCGTTCGATTTCCGCCGACCGCTCGCCGTGTGGCAGGTGGCGCTGGACGACGGCACCAATGTCTATGTCGGGCGCGACTCCGGCAATATCGAAGCGGTGCGGACCCGCTGGTGGCGCGGTTTCGATCTTGCATGGGGCCTGCACATCATGGACCTGTCGGCACGCGAGGACACCAGCCACCCGGTGCTGATCGCCTTCGCTGCGCTCTCGCTTTCAGGCGCGCTGATCGGCTGCGTGCTGATGTTCCGTCGCCGCAAAGCTCGGGTCGCTGCGGCATGACCCCGATCATCCTCACCCCGATCCTCGATCTGCTCGACATCGTCGGTATCGCGCTGTTCGCACTGTCAGGCGCGGTGCTGGCGGCACGGCTCAAGCAGACCTTCGTGACGATGGCCTTCTTCGCGCTGGTGACAGGCGTCGGCGGCGGGACGGTGCGCGATCTGCTGATCCGCGCGCCGGTGTTCTGGATCGACGATCCCTGGGTTGCCGCCGTGTGCCTCGGCACCGCACTGATCGCATGGTTCACGCCGGTGCGCTGGTGGGAGGGCAAGGGATTTGACTACGCCGACGGCGCGGGGTTGGCCGCCTATGCGGTGCTCGGCAGCGCCAAGGCACTGGCTTACGGCGTCCCGCCGGTCCCGGCCGCGCTGATGGGGGTGATTACGGGCTGTGTCGGCGGGATCATCCGCGATGTGGTGGCGGGCCGCCCTTCGATCATCATGAGCCCTGAACTCTACGTCACCCCGGCCGCGCTCACCGCCGCGCTGACGGTGGCAGGGATGCTCGCCGCGCCGTGGCTGGGACTGGCCGAGAGCGCCGTGTGGGGCATCGCCTTTGCCTGCGGCTTCGCGCTACGCTCGGCAGCGATCCGCTTGGAATGGGGCCTGCCGAGCTACAGGGCGGAGCAGGAGGGCGGCTGACCGCCCTCCCCCGCAGGTCTTACCTGCGGATATCGCCGTCGATACCCTCGGGCGCGGTTTCGGGGATCACTTCGCCCGGGATCGGCCCGCCGGGATAGGCCGGCATCGCCATGCTGGCCGCAGCTACCGGAGCGGCGGCGGTGCGGGTGATGGTGGTTTCGCTCACCGCCATATCAGGGCGCACCGAGCCGCCGATTGCCGCGCGGGCATCGGCATAGCGCGTGTCGCTCCACTGGCCGCCGGCGCGCTGGACCGGCGCTGCATCCGAAGCCGCGCCCCAGCTGCCGCCGAAATCCCGGCCGCCGAAATCGACGCCCTCGATCCGCCCGTCATTGCCGATCCGGCACTGGAACGGCGAGCCGTTGAACAGCGCACCGCTGACGAGCCAGCCCGCACCGGTACGCTCGACATTGTCGACCGTGTCGACCCGCACGTCGCGCTCGATCCGGGTGAGGCACTGGTCGACGGCGCTATCGAGGCCTGACGCTCCGCTGCCGCGCCGTTCGGTCCGGCGATCATCATAGCGGCGCGGCTCGTCGCGCCACTGGCGTTCACGCTCGACGATGACGACATCGCGATCCCGCTCGCGGCGGTTGTTGGAGCTGGCGATGGCGGCAATCCCGCCAATGATCGCCGCGCCGATCAGCACGTCGCCGGCATCGATCCGGTTGCGCCGCCAGCCACGCCGGCCCCACCCGCCGCCACGACAGCCCCAGCCACGGCACCGCCAATCGGCGCTGGTGCTGGCGGGATCGAAGCGGCTGTAATCGAAGGCCGAGGCGGACGAGCCAAAGCCCGAAAGCGGCGCGGGCGTAGTGGCTGCCGCAGCCGGTGCGGCGAGAATGGTGGTGCCGGCAAGTGCACCGGCCAGCGCCAGCGCACGGAACTTCAGAGCCATGAATGCTCCCTCCTGTTTGCGTTGCAAGCGCCCACCAAACGCTTTGATGGCCGCGAGGTTAACCGTGCAAGGCTTGCGCTGGGCTGAACGCGCCAGACGCCAACCGCCCCGCGCGCCTTTCCGGGCGGCGGGGCGGCCAGAGGGGCTCGCAGGGACGACGAGCCGGGAGAGCGGATCAGCGCAGGCCGCGGATGCCGTCAAAGTCGATCAGGGGCGCGCCGCGTCCGTCAAGGCGGCAGGTGAAGCGCCCGCGGTCAAAGCCGCGCCCGCGGCCGCCCCAGCGGTCACCGTCACCCACTTCGATCCGGCCTTCGATGCGGAAGCCCGAGCGGCGGCGGTCAACATCGCGCACATCGGTCACATCGGCATAGCGGTAGCCGCCGAAGCGCCGCGCCTGATTCTCGGCCGCCCGCACGCAACGATCCACCGCCCCGCGCGCGCCGCCGCCGAAGCCGAAGCGGTCACCGCGATCGCCGCGGTCCCAACGATCGCGGTCACGGTCGCGGTCGCCGTCGAAGGCACCGGCCAGCGCGGCAATCCCGCCGATCACCACCGCACCGGCGATGATCTCGCCCGCACCGATGCCGTCGCGATCGCGGCGGTCGTCGGCCATGGCGGGGCTTGCGGAAGCGAAAGCCAGCGCGCCGGCCGCGAGCGTGCCGAGCGTGGTCTTGGCCAGTCTCGTGGGGGTGGTCGTCATGGGTCTCATCCTCGCTTGGCACCGCGCTTGATTGCGCCGGTGACAAAGCGAAATTGCGCGATTCGCCCTGAGACGAAGCTGAATCGTTCTGACAGACGATGTTAATATTCGCAGTAGGTTTTATGAACAATTATTGGGCAGGTAGCGCCGCCAGCACGTCGCGGGTGAAGGCGGCGATATCGAACCCGGCCCCCGGCGGATCCTCGCCGCGGCGCACGATCACCACCTGCCGCGATGGCACGATCACGACATATTGCCCGCGATTGCCGAAGGCCGCAAAGGTGTCGGGTGGCACGCCTTCCGAACGGTTCATCAGCCAGAACCCCGCGCCATACCCGAACGCCCCGTCAGGCTGCGGGCCGGACGGCGTGCTGACATATTGCGCCCAGCCTTCCGGCAGCACCCGCTCACCCGAGGCCAGCACGCCATCGTTCAGGTAGAGCTGGCCAAAGGTCGCCAGATCGCTCGCCGTGGTCCAGACCTGCGAGGACAGGATATATTCGCCCCGGATATCGGTCTCGGCGACGGTGTGGTTCATGCCCAGCTTGGCGAAGAATTCGTGCGGCGGGTAATAGGTCAGCCACCCACCGATCGCCTTGACCGCCAGCAGCGTGTCGTTGTTGGCATAGCGGAACACGGTGCCCGGCTTGTGGATCACCGGCCAGTTGATCGCGGTTTCATCGACAGTCGAGCCACCGAAATAGAGCGGATCAGTGCGATTCCCCGGCGTGTCGGTATAGCGCCCCGTCGTCATCCGCAGGGCGTTGTCCAGGGTTATCGCACCGCGCGGATCGCGTTGCCCCCCGCTGCGCCAGTAATTGATGCCAACCGGTTCCTCGACGCTCGTCTCGCCTGAAAGCACCGCCCCGCCCACCAGCGTCGCGGCAATCGACTTGGCGACCGACCAGGTGCGCTGCGGGGTCTTTTCATCGAAGCCCGGGGCGTAGACCGCCTGTTCGAGCAACCCGTCGTCCTGCCCGTTCAGCCGCACAAGGACGGCTGAGGTACGCGTGCCCTGCCCGTACTTGCCTGCGACCGCCCCATCGAACACCTTGTCGAGCGGGCTCGGAGGCGGCATATCGCCGCCGTCGCTGTCGGGTATCACACCGGAAATGATCGCTGTGTCCTCGGCCCCGGTGGCTACCGGCACCGGCGCCTGCGGATTGCTCGCTTGCTCGGGCGCGCCGATCGGGAATGTCGAACAGCCGGTGTCCGGCCCGAAATAGGCAGCGATGCGGGCGGGCATGTCGTCCGCCCACTTGACCGCGACATGCGCAATCTGGCCGGTCGGGCGGCGGACGATCTCATAAGGCAGCGCGCCGATCAGGGCGTTGTGCGGGGTCTGGATGCCGGTCAGCTCCCACGCCTGCACGCTTCCCGGCGAGCGGGTGGTGCCGTTGCGCTCGGCAATGGCAATTGCGCTGCACAGCATGAGCGCCTTGTAACCCGCCGCCGCCGCGCGGTCATAGCGCGCATCGAGCGCCTCTTGCGGGGACTGTGCGAGAGCCGGAGCGGCGGTGAGGAGCAGCGTGCCAAGAACAAGCGGGACTGCAAAAGCGGTGCGGATCATGGCGCGCACCCTACCCCGCGCCTTCGAAAAGGGAAGCGCCCAAAAGCAAAGGGCCGGAAGCGTTCCCGCTCCGGCCCCTGCCTTGTTCATGCGAAGCGCGGCTTACGCGTCTTCGTATTCGTCTTCCGACTGCACCGGACCCGAATCCTGCCCCTTGGCAGCTTCGTCACGGTCGACCAGTTCGATAATCGCCATCTGCACCGCGTCCGACGGGCGGATGCCGGCGCGCAGCACGCGGGTGTAGCCGCCGTCGCGATCCGAGTAACGCTCGGCCAGCACTTCGAACAGCTTCTTGAGCTGGGTCTCGTCACCCAGACGGCTCATGGCGAGACGACGGTTCGACAGGCCGCCACGCTTCGCCAGCGTGATCAGCTTTTCGACATAGGGACGCAGTTCCTTGGCCTTGGGGAGCGTGGTGGTGATCTGCTCGTGCTTGATGAGAGCAGCCGCGAGGTTGCGCAGAAGCGCGTGGCGGTGACCCGTCTTGCGGCCCAGCTTGCGGCCCGAAATACCATGACGCATTGTATATATCCTTCGTTCGAAAAGGGCCCGTGTGAGGTAACCCAGTGCTGGTGGCGATCAGGGCTGCCACCTTCGCCCGGTGTGCGAGCCCCCGCTTGCGCAGGGGCTCACCAAATCATTAGCCTAGCAGTTCCTGCTCGAGCTTCTTGGCCATCTCTTCGATGTTCTCGGGCGGCCAGCCGGGGATGTCCATGCCGAGACGCAGGCCCATGCTCGACAGCACTTCCTTGATCTCGTTCAGCGACTTGCGGCCGAAGTTCGGCGTACGCAACATCTCGGCTTCGGTCTTCTGGACCAGATCGCCGATGTAAATGATGTTGTCGTTCTTGAGGCAGTTGGCCGAACGCACCGACAGTTCCAACTCGTCCACCTTCTTGAGGAGGTAGCGGTTGAGCTGGTTGGCGTCGCTTTCTTCCGGCTGCACGGCATGGCCGATCATCGCGCTCTGCGGCTGCGGGATGCCGTCTTCGAAGTGGACGAACAGAGTCAGCTGGTCCTGCAGGATGCGCGCGGCATAGGCCACGGCGTCTTCCGGCGAGACGGTGCCATCGGTTTCGACGGTCAGCGAGAGCTTGTCATAGTCGAGCTCCTGCCCCACGCGGGCGTTCTCGACCTTGTAGCTCACCTGACGCACCGGCGAGTAGAGCGAATCGACCGGGATCAGACCGATCGGCGCATCCACCGGACGGTTCTGCACGGCGGGCGAGTAGCCCTTGCCGGTGTCAGCGGTCAGCTCCATGTTGAGCGTCGCGCCTTCATCGAGCTGGCAGATCACCAGATCCTTGTTCATGACTTCGATGTCGCCAGTGACGGCAATGTCGCCTGCGCGCACTTCGCCCGGGCCGGTCGCCGAAAGCTGGAGCCGCTTGGGGCCTTCGCCTTCCATCTTCAGCGCGATCTGCTTCACGTTGAGGACGATGTCGGTGACGTCTTCACGCACGCCGGCGAGCGACGAGAATTCGTGCAGCACGTTTTCGATCTTGATCGAGGTGATCGCGGCGCCCTGGAGGCTGGAGAGCAGCACACGGCGCAGCGCGTTGCCGAGCGTCAGGCCGAAGCCGCGCTCGAGCGGCTCGGCCACGAAGGTCGCCTTGCGCTGACGATCGCCGCCATCCTTGATTTCGAGGGTGTTGGGTTTCTTGAGTTCCTGCCAGTTCTTCGTGTTGACGGACATGGATTTCCCCTAGTTCGCCCGTGACGGGCGGTTCAAATTCTGGGCGGGCCGGAAGCTCTGCAAGGCGGCGCGGCTTCTGGCCCCTTCGGGCGGCGACGGCACGGATTGCCGCCGCCATCCCGGCGGATCAGACGCGGCGACGCTTCGAGGGACGGACCCCGTTGTGCGGGATCGGAGTCACGTCGCGGATCGAGGTGATGTTGAAGCCGACCGCGGCAAGACCGCGCAGCGCGCTCTCGCGGCCCGAACCCGGGCCCTTCACTTCGACTTCGAGCGTCCGCACGCCATGCTCTGCAGCCTTCTTGCCCGCATCGTCCGCAGCAACCTGCGCAGCGTAGGGGGTCGACTTGCGGCTGCCCTTGAAGCCCATCATGCCGGCGGACGACCACGAAATAGCGTTGCCCTGCGCGTCGGTGATGGTGATCATGGTGTTGTTGAAGCTGGCGTTGATGTGCGCAACGCCGCTGGTGATGTTCTTCTTGTCACGACGCCGGATACGGCCTGGTTCGCGTGCCATTTTCTATATTCCTCTAACTCGTAAGAAGGAAAAAGCCTTGAAAGCGGAAGACCCGCCCAGCTTACTTCTTCTTGCCCGCGATGGGCTTGGCCTTGCCCTTGCGGGTGCGGGCATTGGTGTGAGTGCGCTGGCCGCGAACGGGCAGACCAGAACGGTGACGCAGGCCGCGGTAGGCACGCAGATCCATCAGGCGCTTGATGTTCATCGCGGTCTGGCGACGCAGGTCGCCTTCCACGGTAAAATCGGCGTCGATGGTTTCGCGGATGCGCAGGATATCCTCGTCAGAGAGGTCCTGCACGCGCGCGGTGTGCGCGATGCCCAGCTTGTCAGCGATCTGGACAGCCGTGGTGCGGCCAATCCCGTGAATATAGGTGAGCGCGATGATCACGCGCTTGTTGGTGGGGATATTGACCCCGGCAATACGAGCCACTTATTTCTCCATGCTCCACAGAGGCCGGCAACCTTCGGGTGCCCCCTCTATCTCAACGCTCATTCACCGACCTGCCCGTTTGCCACGACGGCCTGCAGCATGGCAGGAACGCAAACGGCAAAAAGTCCGGTTGGCACGCGCGGGCGCTGTGCCTGCCGAACTTGCTTCGAGCATGTCGAATGAGCCGCGCGCATAGGCTGATTCGCACAAGCCGTCAACCGCCCGCGGGAGGCAGCTGGTGCAAGGCGGCCTGAGCGCCCTGCCCCGCCGGTCCGGCAGGCAGGGATGGGGCGGTGTCTAGGGCTTGTCCCCGTCCGCCAGATCGCCAAAAACGTCATCGACCGAGGGGCTCTTGGCCTTGGGCGGCACGGGCTTGTCGGGCACCGGAACTGCCGGAGCCTTCGCCGGAGCCGCGGGTGCCGTCTTGACCGGAGCCGCAGCCGCCTCGCCTGCCGCAGCATCACTTTCCGGCACCGGCACCGGCTTGGGCGGCATCGCCACCGGGCCGAGCCCCTTGGCCAGCGCATTGATCTGCAGCCCCATCACGCCATCAACGGCGCGCGCGATCACCGGCACTTCGTAGCGCATCGGGCCGCCGACATTATACTCCCACACGATCCGCGTGCCCTGCTCCACCTCGCTGATGGCGATGGTGAGAATGCCCGTCACCGGCTCGCTTTGCAGCGGGCCAAGCGCACCCTGCATCCTGAGCGCGCGTTCGGGATAGGCCTGAATGACGCGCATATGCTCGACGCTGCCTTCGAGCGTGAAGCGCCCGGGCTCGTCGACTTCAGGGATCTTCTCGCAGAAACATCCGCCCGCCTGCGGGGTCAGCGTCAGATTGGCCGCCTCGCCCGACCACGTGTGCTCCGACGTCCACCATGCCGCAGGCGAGATCAGCGCCAGCCACACTTCCTTGGGGCTGGCCTTAACCACCACCTCGTGGCGCGAGACGAAGCTGTCGGAGCCGGCGCCGGTAACTTCAGCCACAGCGGGTGCGGCGGGCAGCAGCGCCAGCGCAGCAAGCACCGGAGACAAACGGAACATCGGCATGGTAGCAACCTCCCTCAGCGGAAGGGGGGCTTAGGCCAAACAGCGCAGGGGCGAAAGCACCCCCGGCCATCAGGCGCGCATTCAGCTGCGGAGAATTGCGTCGATCTGGCCCGCAACCGTGTCGATCGCCGCCATGCCGTCAATCCGCGAGACAATGCCGCGCGCCTCATAACCCGGCAGAATCGGCGCGGTCTTCGCGCGGTATTCCTGCATGCGGGTGCGGACGGTTTCCTCGTTATCGTCAGGACGACGCTTGAACTCGGTGCTGCCACAGCTGTCGCACATGCCTTCAGCCGCGGGCGGATTGGCAGTGTCGTGGTAGAGCGCCCCGCAATTGGCGCAGGAGAAGCGACCGGTGATGCGCTCAACCAGCGCGTCCTCGTCGACTTCGAGTTCGATCACATGGTCGAGCGAACGGCCATTGCGGGCGAGGATCGCATCGAGCGAATCCGCCTGCGCCGCGGTCCGGGGGTAGCCGTCGAAGATCGCGCCGGTTTCCGGGCCCATCGCGGCCAACTCGGCATCGATCAGATCAGAGACGATCTCGTCCGAAACGAGTTCACCGCGCTCCATCACTTCCTTGGCCTTGAGCCCGACCGGTGTGCCGGCCTTGACTGCGGCGCGCAGCATGTCGCCGGTGGAAAGCTGGCGCATCCCGTGACGCTCTACCAGCCCGGCGCTTTGCGTGCCCTTGCCTGCTCCGGGAGGGCCAAGAAGAATGATGTTCACGAACCGTCCCCCATTATGCCGCCGGTCGCTGCCGGCGGCTTGTGTTCAGATATGCGGGTTCAACTATGGCGGCGCTTGCGTCAAGTAGACTTGCGTCTGATGTCAGCGCATGCGCCCCTTGAGCTTGGCCTTCTTGATCAGATCGCCATACTGGTGCGCCAGCAGGTGCGACTGAACCTGAGTGATCGTATCGACGGTGACGTTGACGACGATCAGCAGGCTGGTGCCGCCGAGGAACAACGGAATGCCGGTCTGGGCAATCATGTATTCCGGCAGCACGCACACTAGCGTCAGATAGACCGCGCCGACCACCGTGATGCGGGTGAGCACATATTCGAGATAATCCGCGGTGCGCTTGCCCGGACGGATGCCGGGGATGAAACCGCCGTTCTTTTTCAGATTGTCCGCCGTCTCCTCGGGGTTGAAGACAACCGCCGTGTAGAAGAAGCAGAAGAAGATGATGCCGGTCGCATAGAGCGCCATGTAAAGCGGCTGGCCGTGGGCGAGATACTGGTTCAGCGTCTGGATGACGGTGTAGAACCCGCTCTCAGTGTCGACCGACTGGCCCGCAAACTGCGAGATCGTCAGCGGCAGCAGCAGCAGCGAACTGGCAAAGATCGGCGGGATCACGCCTGCGGTATTGATCTTGAGCGGCAGGTGCGAACGATCCGCCTGCATCATGCCGTTCTGCGTCGCGCGCTTGGGATACTGGATCAGCAGGCGGCGTTGGGCGCGCTCCATGAAGGAGATCAGCAGGATCAGACCCACCACCATGGCGATGAAGCCGATGATGATGACCGGCGCGATCGAACCGGTGCGGCCGCCTTCGAATAGGTTGGAGCCGAAGGTCGGGAACTGGGCGACAATGCCCGCCATGATGATCAGCGAGACGCCGTTGCCGATCCCGCGACTGGTGATCTGCTCACCCAGCCACAGCAGGAACATGGTACCGCCGACGAGGTTAATGACGGACACGATGCGGAACATATAGCCCGGATCGACCACCGCCTGCAGCCCGCTTTGCGCGCCGAAGCTTTCGAGGCCGACCGCTAGAAAATAGCCCTGGATCGCGCACAGCAGAACCGCGCCGTAGCGGGTATACTGGTTGAGCTTCTGGCGCCCGGTCGCGCCTTCCTTCTTGAGCGCGGCAAGCGTGGGGTGCAGCGCCGAGGCCATCTGCACCACGATAGACGCGGTAATATAGGGCATCACGCCGAGCGCGATGAGGCTCATGCGCTCAAGGCTGCCGCCCGAAAAGGTGTTGAACAGATCGAGGATGCCGCCACGGGTCTGGTCATACAGCTCGCTGAGGATCAGCGGGTTGACGCCGGGCAGCGGCACGAAGCTAAGGAAACGGAAGACGATCAGCGCTCCGATGGTGAACCAGATGCGCTGCTTGAGCTCTGTGGCCTTGGCGAAATTGCCGAGGTTGAGGTTGCTCGCGATATTGTCGGCGCGTGATGCCATGAGGTCTGATCGATCCTAGCTCTTGATCCGTATCGCCGGCCCGGAACCCGTTCTTGCGGGGCCGCTGCGGCGAGAGAGAGCGTAAATAGGGAGCGCGGGGGCTCTTGTCGAACCCCCGCGCGCCAACTTTCGTCGATTACTTCGCCTTCGCAGCCTTGTTGGCGTCGCGACGGGCGAGCTTCTTCTCGTGCTCGGGGGTCGGGGCCGGAGCCACTTCGACGCTGCCGCCGGCCTTTTCGACCGCAGCAATCGCGCCCTTGGTCGCACCGGTCACAGCGAAGGTCGCCTTGGCGGTGATCTCGCCCTTGCCGAGCAGACGCACGCCATCCTTACCACCGCGCACGAGGCCCGCTGCACGCAGCGCTTCTTCAGTGATGGTCGCCTTGGTGTCGAGCTTGCCCGCGTCAATGAACTTTTGGATCATGCCGACGTTCACCTCGGCAAAGTCCTTGCCGAACGGGTTGTTGAAGCCGCGCTTCGGGAGACGCATGTGAAGCGGCATCTGGCCGCCTTCAAAGCCCTTGATGGCAACGCCCGAACGGGCCTTCTGGCCCTTCTGGCCGCGCGCCGAGGTCTTGCCCTTGCCCGAGCCAATACCACGGCCGACACGGACGCGGCCCTTGCGGGCACCGGAATTGTCGCGGATGTCATTCAGTTTCATAATCGTGCACTCGCTGAAGAATATCCCGGCAAAAGCCGGGACGTGAGGTTAGCTCTGCCGCAGGAAGGACGCGCTGGCCTTCCTGGATCCCGGCCTTCGCCGGGATGACGGGGGAGGACGAATTCCTCCCCGTCACAATGTCTTAGTCGACCACCTGCACCAGATGCGGGATCTTGGCGATTGCGCCGCGCACCTCGGGGGTGTCCTGACGCTCGACGATCTTGTGCATCTTGTTGAGCCCCAGACCGATGAGGATCTGGCGCTGGGCGGCCGGGCGACGGATCGGCGAGCCGATCTGCTTGATCTTGATGGTTGCCATCTGAGATTACTCCGCAATCGCCGCAGCGTCGGCTTCTGCCTCAGCTGCGCTGGCCCCGCCCCGACCCAGCAGGTCGGCAACCTTCTTGCCGCGACGCTGGGCAACCGACTTCGGCGAAGTCTGCTCCGACAGCGCGTCAAAGGTGGCGCGGATCATGTTGTAGGGGTTCGAGGTGCCGACCGACTTGGTCACCACGTCGGCAACGCCGAGGCTCTCGAACACAGCGCGCATCGGACCACCGGCGATGATGCCGGTCCCCGGAGGAGCCGAACGGACGGTCACCTTGCCAGCACCGAAACGGCCATTGCCGTCGTGGTGCAGGGTGCGACCCTCCTTGAGCGGAACGCGGATCATCTTCTTGCGAGCCGAGGCAGTCGCCTTGGTGATCGCTTCAGGCACTTCGCGGGCCTTGCCGTGGCCGAAGCCAACGCGGCCCTGACCGTCGCCGACCACAACAAGAGCTGCAAAGCCGAAGCGCTTGCCGCCCTTCACGGTCTTGGAGACGCGGTTGATGTGCACCAGCTTTTCGATGATGCCGTCATCTTCTTCCTGCTTGCCGCCGCGACGATCGTCACGGTTGCCGCGCCCGCGACCACGGCCTTCGCCGCCTTCGCGGTTGCCGCCACGGCCACGGCCACGACGGCCCTGAGCCTCGCCGGCGTCGCCGCCAGTTTCAACCGCCACTTCGGGGGTTTCGATGGTGTTTTCGTCAGCCATGATCAGAACTCCAGCCCGCCTTCACGGGCGGCATCGGCCAGCGCCTTGACGCGGCCATGGAACAGGAACCCGCCGCGATCGAACACGACAGTGGTCACGCCCGCCTTCTTGGCAGCCTCGGCGATCTGCTTGCCGACTTCGGCCGCAGCCGAAACGTTGGCACCGCTCGCCTCGATACCAAGCGTCGAGGCAGCAGCCACGGTGCGCCCGGCGGCATCGTCGATGATCTGGGCGTAGATGTGGCGACCGGTGCGGTGCACCGAAAGACGCGGCTTGCCACCGGCACGCGCACGCAGCGCAGTGCGAACCCGGCGACGACGGCGTTCGAAAAGGGAAAGCTTTGCCATCTTACTTCTTCTTCCCTTCCTTGCGGAAGATGTACTCGCCGCGATAGGCGATACCCTTGCCCTTATAGGGTTCCGGCTTGCGCCAGCGGCGAATTTCCGCGGCGAACTGGCCGACGGCCTGCTTGTCGGTGCCGGAGATCTCGATCGTGGTCTGATCCGGGGTCTTTACTTCAAGACCCTCGGGAACCGCCAGATCGACATCGTGGCTGTAGCCGAGCTGCAACTTCAGGGTGGTGCCCTGTGCGTTCGCACGGTAGCCGACGCCCTTGATGACGAGCACCTTGGTGAAGCCGGCGCTGACGCCTTCCACCAGGTTCGACACCAGCGTGCGCTGCATGCCCCAGAAGGCCCGCGCCTGCTTGCTGTCATTGGCCGGCTTGACCAGGATCTCGCCCTCTTCGACCTTGTAGTCGATGAGGTCGGACAGACCCATGGTGAGAGTGCCCTTGGGGCCCTTCACGCTCAGCGTGCCATTGTCGATGGTGGCCGTCACCCCGCCAGGGATCGCGACCGGCCTTTTGCCGATGCGGCTCATCAGAACACCTCCGCCAGCACTTCGCCGCCGACGTTGTTGGCGCGTGCTTCGGCATCCGAGAGCACGCCCTTCGGCGTCGAGACGATGGTGATGCCAAGGCCGTTACGGATCGTCGGGAGCTCCTTCGAGCCCGAATAGATCCGGCGGCCAGGCTTCGAAACGCGGGCCACGTGCTTGATCGCGGGCTCGCCTTCGAAATACTTCAGTTCAATCCGCAGGGCCTTGTGCTTGCCCGAATTGTCTTCGCTGAAGCCACGGATGTAGCCTTCACGCTGAAGCACTTCGAGAACGCTCGCACGCAGGTTGCTCGCCGGGGTAAGGACAGAGTCCTTCTTGGCGCGCTGGCCGTTGCGGATGCGGGTGAGCATGTCACCCAGGGGATCGGTCATAGCCATCTACTTGGTCCTCACCAGCTCGACTTGGTCAGACCGGGAATCATCCCGCTGTTGCCGAGTTCGCGCAGTTCGATACGGTTGATGCCGAACTTGCGGTAATAGCCGCGGGGGCGGCCGGTGGTGGCGCAGCGATTGCGCACGCGGGTCGGGTTCGCGTTGCGCGGAAGCTCCGCCATCTTGAGCCGGGCGACCAGGCGCTCCGTCTCGTCGAGGGACTCGTCATTCGCGACCGCCTTCAGCTTCTCGTACTTCGCAGCGTACTGCTTGACGAGCTTCTTGCGGCGTTCGTTCTTGTTGATCGAACTCAGTTTCGCCATGGACTTAAGCTCTCTTCTTTCGTGTCTCTAAGGGGAAACGGCTCACGCCGCCTCCATCTGTTCACCCTTGGCTTCGCCCTGGAAGGGGAAACCGAACAGACGCAGCAGCTCGCGCGCCTCTTCGTCGGTCTTGGCGGTGGTGGTGACGATGATGTCCATCCCACGCACCTTCTCGATCTTGTCGTAGCTGATTTCCGGGAACACGATCTGTTCCTTCAGCCCCATCGCGTAATTGCCACGGCCGTCGAACGACTTTGCGTTCAGGCCACGGAAGTCACGGATACGCGGCATCGCCACGGTCACCAGACGATCGAGGAATTCGTACATGCGTTCACGGCGCAAGGTCACCTTGCAACCAATCGGCATGCCTTCGCGCAGCTTGAACTGGGCGATCGACTTCTTGGCGAGAGTGATGACAGGCTTCTGACCAGCGATCAGCGCCATTTCCTCGGCAGCGGTCTGGACCTTCTTCTTGTCCTGGCTCGCTTCGCCAACGCCCATGTTGAGCGTGATCTTCTCGATCTTCGGCACTTCGAGACGGTTCTTGTAGCCGAACTTCCCAGTCATCGCAGCAACGATTTCCGAGTCGTACTTGGCCTTCATCCGGGCGGTATAATCAGCCATCGATGGTCTCCCCACTCTTCACGGCGACACGCACCTTCTTGCCGTCCTTAACTTCGAAACGGATGCGGGTGGGCTTGCCATCCTTGGGATCGGCCAGAGCGACCTTCGAGACATGCATCGGGGCCGGGAACCGGTCGATGCCGCCCTGCGGGTTCTGCTGGCTCGGCTTGCGGTGACGGGCAACGATGTTAACGCCCTCGACAACAACCTTGCCGTCCTTCGGAAGAACCTGAGCGACCGTACCGGTGCGGCCCTTGTCCTTGCCCGACAGCACGACGACGCTGTCACCCTTCTTGATCTTCGCGGCAGCCATCACAGCACCTCCGGAGCGAGCGAGATGATCTTCATGAAGCCCTTGCCGCGCAGTTCGCGGACCACGGGGCCAAAGATACGAGTGCCGATCGGCTCCTCGTTCTTGTTGACCAGCACGGCGGCATTGGTGTCGAAACGGATGACGGAGCCATCCGGACGACGGACGTCCTTGCGGGTGCGGACGATCACAGCGCGGTGAACGTCGCCCTTCTTGACCTTCGCGCGCGGCTGCGCCTCCTTGATGGAGACGACGATCACGTCGCCGACGCCCGCGGTACGACGCTTCGACCCGCCCAGCACCTTAATGCACTGGACGCGCTTGGCGCCGCTGTTGTCCGCGACGTCGAGATTGGATTGCATCTGGATCATTGATCCGGTTCCTTCTCACTGGCTTTCCGGGACACCCGATCCGACCGGGGCCCGGTAGTTCCGTTTTCGCTAATTCAGTTACCGGCTTCCGCGACGTCGAGATCAGCCTCGATCGCCTGCGTGCCGCCCGCGACAACCCGGTCCTTGACGGCCCAGGTCTTGGTCTTCGAAATCGGACGGGTCTCTTCGATCCGCACGACATCACCCACGGTGTACTCGTTGTTCTCGTCGTGCGCGTGATACTTTTTCGAACGACGGATGATCTTCCCGTAAAGCGGGTGCTTCACCTTGCGTTCGACCTTCACGGTCACGGTCTTGTCGGTCTTGTCGGAGGTCACAGTCCCGACGAGGATGCGCTTCGGCATTGTGCTTACTCCTTACGCCTTGGCGGCGGCGGCTTTCGCCGCACGCTCGCTCTGCAGCGTCTTGATCTGCGCGATGGTCCGGCGCACCTGACGGATGCGCGAGGGAGCCTCGAGTTGGTTGGTAGCAGCCTGGAACCGCAGGTTGAACTGCTCGCGCTTGAGCTCGACGAGCTCGGCGTTCAGCTGATCATCGGTCTTGGTGCGAAGGTCCGCGAAATCGGCCATTATTCGCCTCCCAGGTGGCTGGTGTCGCCGAGACGGGCGACAACCTTGGTCTTGATCGGCAGCTTCATCGCCGCACGCTCGAACGCTTCAGCGGCGAGCGGGCCGGCAACGCCATCGAGTTCGAACAGGATACGGCCCGGCTTCACCTTGGCTGCCCAGTATTCGACCGAACCCTTGCCCTTACCCTGACGGACTTCGGCAGGCTTCTTCGACACCGGCACATCGGGGAACACGCGGATCCAGAGACGACCCTGACGCTTGATGTGACGAGTGATGGCACGACGCGCAGCTTCAATCTGGCGTGCGGTGACCCGCTCGGGTTCCAAAGCCTTTAGCCCGTAGGAGCCGAAGTTGAGGGTGGTGCCACCCTTGGCTTCGCCCTTGATCCGGCCCTTGAACTGCTTGCGGAACTTGGTCTTCTTCGGTTGCAACATGGTCTGTTACCTCAACGAGCCGGACGGACGCCGGAAGTCTGAGCTTCCATCATCAGGCGGTCCTGCGCAGTCGGATCATGAGCGAGGATTTCGCCCTTGAAGATCCAGCACTTGATCCCGATGATCCCGTAGGCGGTAAGCGCCTCGGCTTCAGCGTAATCGATGTTCGCACGCAGGGTGTGGAGCGGCACGCGGCCTTCGCGGTACCATTCGACGCGGGCGATCTCCGCCCCGCCGAGACGGCCACCGCACACGATCTTGATGCCTTCGGCACCCAGACGCAGCGCCGACTGCACGGCCCGCTTCATCGCCCGGCGGAACGCCACGCGGCGAACCAGCTGGTCGGCAATGCCCTGCGCCACGAGCTTGGCGTCGATTTCCGGCTTGCGGATCTCAACGATGTTCAGCTTCACCTCGCTCGCGGTCATCTTGGCGAGCTTGGAACGCAGCTTTTCGATGTCTGCGCCCTTCTTGCCGATGATGACACCCGGACGCGCAGCGAAGATCGACACGCGGCACAGCTTAGCCGGACGCTCGATCACGACCTTGGAAATCGCTGCCTGCGGCAGGTTTTCCATGACGTACTTGCGGATCGCAAGGTCTTCCCTGAGCAGGCCCGCATAGTCGCGCCCTTCGGCGTACCAGCGGCTGTCCCAGGTGCGGTTGATCTGCAGGCGCAGACCGATCGGATTGCTCTTCTGACCCATCTTACGCCTCCTCTGCTTCGCGAACGACGATCCGCAGACGCGAGAACGGCTTGAGGATCCGGGTCGACTTGCCGCGACCACGAGTGTGGAAGCGCTTCATCGTCACCGACTTGCCCACGCTCGCTTCAGCGACGACCAGCGCGTCGACATCGAGGTTGTGGTTGTTTTCAGCGTTGGCGATCGCCGAGGCGAGCACCTTGCTCGCATCGCGTGCCATCGCCCGCTTCGAAAAGGCGAGGATATTCATCGCCTCTTCGGCCTTCTTGCCGCGGATCAGGGCCGCAACGAGATTGAGCTTCTGCGCCGAACCACGAATCGTGGTGCCGACGGCCAGCGCCTCGTTATCGCCCACGCGGCGGGGTGCCTTTGCCTTGCCCATTAGCGCTTGCCCTTCTTGTCGGCAGCGTGACCGGGGAAGGTGCGCGTGGGCGCAAATTCACCAAGCTTGTGGCCGACCATTTCTTCCGAAACCGAAACGGGAATGAACTTGTGCCCGTTGTAGACGTTGAAGGTGAGCCCGACGAACTGCGGCAGAATCGTCGAGCGCCGCGACCAGGTCTTGATCGGCTTGGTGTTGCTCGCCTCCTGCGCTTCCTCTGCCTTCTTCAGCAGGCTCAGCTCGACAAACGGACCTTTCCAGACGGAACGTGCCATCGTCTCTTACCTCTTCTTCTTCGCGTGACGCGAACGGATGATCATCTTGTCCGTCTGCTTGTTATGGCGCGT